>Ga0209751_10007202_pt1 | contig 10229 bp, 7 predicted proteins | sample RifCSP13_1_FD_184019 | JGI IMG/M metagenome (GOLD analysis project Ga0209751, IMG submission 184019) | Soil microbial communities from Rifle, Colorado - Rifle CSP2_sed 13_1 (SPAdes) (version 2) | ecosystem: Environmental > Terrestrial > Deep subsurface > Rock core/Sediment | place: Rifle...
AGGGTAGGTTTTTTTCATGCGGATCACTAGAAAGTTATGACTTCCTCCCATGGTATGGTAGTAGACGTCTTGCACAGGTAGTCTGCAACCATACTTTAAAAACTCATACATTAGCATACCGTTGCAAAGACGGCCGATCAGGTTGGAGTCCCCAGGAGGGAATCCCACCACTAGAGGGGTAAATAGCGCGTTCTTTTTGTGGGTGATTGCGGTTATTTTCATCACAGGAGTAGACCAGGTCTCGCCCATCATGTAGCCGGGGTACTCTCCAAAAGCAGCGTACGGTTCACGAATATCGGCTGATATCTCCCCCTCGATGACAATTTCGGCGTTAGCAGGCACTTCTAACGGAACAGTTTTACACTTGACTAACTCTACAGGCTTTCCGGAAATTCCCCCTGCCACTGCAAGTTCATCGACACCGTAAGGAACCTTCGTACATGCAGCAACAACCAAATTTGGAGTTACACCTACGATGATAGCTGCGGGAAGGGGCTTTCCAGCGCGACAGGCGCTACGCCAATGGTGAAGCATCGTATGGGAGACAGGATTTATGCCACATTGAATTCGATCTCGAGCTCTAAAATGGCCGCTATAATTCCCCATATTGCGAACACCGGTATCAGGATCTCTTGTAATCCAAGGAGTAGTTGTGCGAATAGATCCGCTGAATCCCGGCTCTTCGACGGGGGCGGGCAGTTCATCCAGTCCTAGCTCTTTGATTTCAGGGCCGAGATGCACTTCTTCCTGAACAGGGCCTGACTCCACAATCACTGGATTGATGGGACGGCTTACGGCTTGATGCCATTTCTCGTAGATCTCATCGGGCCTTTCACAGCCCATTCCTAACGCGAAGATATCGTCCGATGCCCCGTAACAGCCAGCAACCACAGACATGTCATAATGAAGCCCTTTCGCGCCGGTCACTTGCTTAAACAGAAATGCCTTTCTTTGGGTTTCATCAAGCCCTCTAAACTGGAGTCGGTAAAGAGGTATGAGTTCGCTGTCCTTATCAATGGGGGAATTCCAACGAAGCAGTTCCCCTCGCTGTTCCAAAGCTTTCAGAAACACACGTAAATCAGCGTAATAGTCCAATTGCGATGCCTTTCCTTAGCCCTTTAGAATCCCGTAACCATAACTCACTTAGGTATCCAACGTCGTCCTGTAAAAAATATCTTCAAACCGAGCCAGCTTTTTTGTTAATCCTTCGCTAAAAGAGCTACGAGCGAGGATTTCAAGCATCTTTCTATTGGCCATCAGACCCATCGGATATGGATCGTTCCCAAACACATGGGCTTGTTCGCGAAAGGAACTCTCCACGAAAAAGAGATAACTGGCAGCTATTTCCCGAGCCCTTTCAAACGCTACTTCCTTAGACCTCTGGAAGGCTTTATAGATTTCCATCGCAACCCAAGGATGTTCCTTCAAAATACGATCTTGGACAATAACCATGTGATTCGTTGGGACAACGCCTGTTCTCTGATAATATTCTGTGATGATGTGGCGGCCACCATCTGGAAATAGTTTCCGCACCCTTGGGTTGCCTTCCATGGGAATACCACCATAGCGGTCGATACTTATGAAATTTTGTATCCCCCGCTCGTAATGCGGGAGAAATCCAAAGGCCGCGTCAATCTCTCCACTGTCGAGCATTGCGTCAAACGTCTGTTCTTCATTTAGCCATTGGAGGGTCACATCAGGAGGGGGATCTTTGTCCAAACCGAGTATCACCCCGTGACTTACATCCTTGATTCGACCGATGTACCAGACAATGTCTTGAGGATTAATTCCGTACAATTCCTTCAAGACTATGCGCATCCAGAGGGCCGCAGTCATCTGATAATCCGGCACCCCTACTCGCTTCCCTTTTAGGTCTGCCGCATTATTTATGTTGGACTCGGTATTTGTATACATATGGAGCCACATAAACGCTTTAAGAAAAAAGATTGGTAAAGGAGTCCACTGCCAGTGACATTCGTCCCTTCTTTCTCTCGCTATCAGGTAGTCGGAAATAGACATTTCCGAAAGATCGAACTCGTCGTATTTCAAATTTCGATAGAACAGCTCAGAAGGATGGGATAAAACAAAATTCAGCTTGATATTTTGCGGTTTTATCGTGCCATCCAATAAGGGGTTAAGCCTCGGGTTTTTGGAAAAACCAATTGTTAGCTCTAACACTGGACAATCCCCCCTTCAGAATTTGGGCATAGTCGACTCGATTCCTGACTTTTTTATCTCCTCTGCGTAAGCCTTACGGATCTCTGGATCCTCATCTTCGTACTCGATCAAGGTTCCCCCCTCTTTAACGCTCACCACAACACCTTCCATCTCACCCCCCTTTCTTGCCAATTCCCTTAACAGGAGCTGCCTTCTACTCCCGTAGCGCAGAGCCAATTGACGAGCAGGAGCTCTGCCAGTGTTAAAGTGTTGATGAAACCAGCCGTCAGGCGGACAAAATAAAGTCCCCTCTTTCCAATCGATTCTCACTATTTGATCACTGTAACCGCTCGCATAAGGGTGAATCCCAAGGTCCTTAGGCCACATCAGAGTGTAGCCTTTTCCCTTAATAATCAACAAAATAGCACCGGCTGAATGATAGTGAGCTTTGTGATAGCGTCCCGAAGGCCAATCCGCTAAATGAGCAATAAAAACATTCTTCGATGGTTCAATAATAGTGAGATGCCCTTTGGAGACTTTTTTCTCACCAGGATTCAACTCCACCGTCCTCACATCGGAAACAAAATTCGTTTCCCATACCCATTGAAAACCGTTATATTCTCGTTCCCCCTTTCTGGTAAAATAATCTTCCTCCCCTGCATACCGGTCAGCGAAGCAGAATGGATTATTGAAAATGAAATCTTCGTTATGAAACTGGTCCATAACTAGGGGAGCAGTGGTAGCAGCAAGCAATACTGCTCGTTGAGAACTTCCATTAATTAACTTATGCCAAGTATTTAGGGGAGGCGAAAACAAACTCCCGTGTTGCCACTCAAAAAAATTCTTTGCTCCATTTTCCTGCCATATCTCTGTTGCGCCTTGCCCCTCAAGAACACAAAGGATTTCTTCAAAAATATGCTTTTCAGGACTAAGCTCTCCACCAGGAGGAATTTCAACTATGTAGGCACCGGTTACTCCTTCAAATGCAGCTAGATTAATGTATGCCCCTTTACCTCCCAGCCGTGCCCACGGTTTTAGAGAGGCGGCGAGAATATCGTCAACAGCATAGCCGGTAAGAACAGGAATTCCCTCTTTTTCGAACCAGCGTTCATAAGCCGTCAAAGGTCGCTGCATAGCCTCTCCTTCCAATCTGAACAATTCAAATTAACTAGGGGAACCAGGCATTTGGACAGATATGCCTTCTTTCGTTAACGCCTTCTCAAAAATAATCCTGATATTCGGATCTTCATCTTTGTATTCAATTAATGTGCCCCCTTCTTCAGTACTTGTGTATACCCCTTCAACACCTTTTCCCAAGGCACGTCTTAGCCCCTGGATATATTTGCGTCCACCGTAACGAAAGGCTAATTGGCGGGCAGATTCCTTTCCTACGTTGAAGTGTTGGTGAAACCATCCTGTAGGAGGACTTAAAATGCCTCCAGGGACCCAATCCATCTTTATAATTTGATCACCATGTTTTGATTTGTAAGGTTGCGTTCCTATCTCATTCGGCCACATCAGAGTGTACCCAAAAGACTTTAATATCAGGATAATTGCACCTCCACCGTGATAATGTGCTTTGTGATAGCGACCTACCGGCCAATCAGCAATGTGTCCAACAAGGCCGTTATCCGCCATTTGAAACTGTGTAATGCTACCGCCCGCGACCTTTCCTTCCTGGGAGTCTAAATGCGCTGATCCTACATCTGCAATAAAATTGGTTTCCCAAATATTAGCTTTGCCTTCTTGATATCGGTCTCCATTGCCGCGAAAAAATCCCGAACTTCCACCATACCGGTCGACAAAGCGATAGTCACAGTTAAACATAAAATCCTGGTTATGATATGCATCCATCAGTAATGGTGCATTGGTTGCAGCCAGCAGAACGGCAGGCTGTGAGGATCCATTAAATAGCTTATGCCAGGTGTTAAGTGGGGGAGAAAACAAGCTTCCGCGCTGCCATTCGAAAAGATTCTTTTCCCCTCCTTCCTGCCAAATCTCTACCCCGCCTTGCCCTTGAAGAACGTAAATAATTTCCTCGAAAATATGCTTTTCGGGGTTAAGCTCAGCACCTGGAGGAATTTCGACCACGTACATACCAGTCACACCTTCCATTCCTTCAAGGTGGATAAAGGCCCCTTTACCGTTCAAACGGGCCCAGAATACTCGGCCAAGTTCCAAGACATCCTCGACGGCCCAACCGCTAACTATCGGAATCCCCTCGTTTGCCATCCACTTTTCGTACGGTGTTAGTCTTTCACGCTTCACTTTAGACCCCCTTTACGTTAATCTGAGCGAGCGCCTTAAATGCCTCCGGCCATTTTTCTCTGACCAAGCGTTTTAGGTCTGGGTTTACAGATACCACTGGGGGATAGTCCTTAATGCGTGAAAAGGGCCGGCAGGCATACACGACAGCTCTCGAAGTCATTCCATCGCCCCGAAGAATGGTAACCGGATCCACATTGCTCCCCCAACAATCCGGAATAATTTCTATGTTTCTCTCCGGGTCGCACCTCGTAGCAATAGCCCATAAGACTTCCTTGGTGTCCGTAGGGTCGATATCATCGTCCACGATGATGATCATTCGAGTCCCTGGATCAGCGGCCGCACCGCCCAGGGCAACGAAAGCGGCCCTTTTGGCGTGACCCTGGTAGCGCTGCTTAATGGAAATCACAAACATCATTCGTTCTGCTCCATCCAGTTTCCAAACCCCTCGAACATCGCTGACACCACATTTCTCAAGTTGATCCCAAATCAGTGCAGATCTAAAGAGGTTATTGTAAAGCTGCCCCTGAGGCCGGATTCGATTTACCCCGCTTAAAATTGGATCGTTCCGATACATAATAGACTTAACATGAATCACTGGCGCCATCCTTGCCCCAGAGGAGTAGTAGCCCTCCCACTCGCCGAAGGGACCCTCCATTCTTTGCTCTACCTCCGGCGGAGGAATCAATCCCTCGAGTACAACTTCAGCATTGGCAGGGATTGGAAGCTCAGTATGGTGTCCTCGTATAACTTCGATGGGGCTCCCCTTAATCCACCCAGCATATTCATATTCTGAACTCCCCCAAGGGAGAGACTGAGTTGCTGAAATCCATAAAGCAGGGTCCTGACCACAACAAACCGCAACCGGACAACTCTCGCCTTTTGCCCAGTACCGCTGGGCCATAAGAAGTCCGTGATGCCCAGGGGTCACAAATATACCTGCCGTTTTAGAATCATGGACTTGCACTCTATAGGTTCCAAGGTTTACCCAGCCTGTGTCCGGATCTTTAGTTATCACAACATCACAAGTGCCTATATAACGCCCTCCATCCCCATCAAACCACCTCGGCACAGGGAACCTGCATAGATCCACCTGGTTTCCGACCAGAATATTTTCTTTCACGGGGCCATACTCGACTTGCCTTGGCGGTAATCCCCTAAACTCACCCAGCCGACACCCGAGCTCATGGACCATCTCCATCTCAGCGCCCAGACGGAGATTTAGTACCTCAGCCGTTCTCTGCAAGGTGCCGAAATTATCGCAGAAAATTCTAAACCCCTTCGGATAGCTTTCGATCTTGTCAAATAGCAGAGCCGGAGGCTTATCCATGAGGGAGACCATGGAAGCAACAGCTCCCACTTCCAAATCCCAATTAGCCCCGTCGACAAGTCGAAGTTCTCCAAGCTCCCGTACCTTTTCTATGTATCCTCTTAGATCTTCGAAGCCCATAGTGATTTTCTATCCGTCGAATAAAAGAAACGCTCGCCTGATCAAGATTTGACGGCTGATTGAAAACATCTTTCCCAAACTCGATCCGGCCTCAATGGCAAATTCTTAATACGTACCCCTGTCGCCTTTGCCACGGCGTTTCCCACCGCTGCGGCAACGGCAATAATTCCACCCTCACCCATTCCTTTGGCACCTCTAGGGCCGGGACCATCCTTGTTTTCTACAAAAATAGTCTCCTGCAACTGGGGAAGATCCAGGAAGTAAAGAATTTCCGTTCCGCCAGCATAGACTCTTCCCTGCTCTCCAGTCTCGGCTAGAAGTCCAGCCACCTGCCCCACTGTGGTCGGTTCATGAAGATAAAAAGGTCTGAGCATTATACTCCCACCAACTTTGCCTCTTCTTTATGAAATTCCGCTAAACAATGAGGACATCGCAAGGGAATCTTCTCGAACCTCGGCTCCCAGTAGGAGCGCTCAACCTGAAAGAACTTCGCGCACTTAGTGCACTTCACAAAAATAAACCTTGCCCCTTTTTCATTAGCCACGTTCAGCTCCTAGTGAGATTTAATATTCTCTCAGCATGTTTTTAATCTTATCTCCAGGCACAAAGTCCCCCAGATCAACCCGATCCAAGGCTTCACGGGGAACCCGCATCGCCATCTGGTAGTGAGAAGGTATTTCTGGATCACGAGACGGAGGGAGAGTACAGTCGATGCCCATTTTGGTGGCCACACTTTCGCTTCGAGTCGAAGGATTCATGGCACTCGATGGGACACCGTCGACCAAAACAATGTCCTGGTCGAAATGGGCTCGCGTTGCAATAGCCCATAGGACCTCTCTTTCATCGAAAATATCTACGTCGTCGTCCACAACGCACACAGTCTTGATGCGAGGATCGGCGGTGAGGGCATTATGAATAATTGCCCGGACCCTACCAGGTCTTGGCTTTTCCACTTGAATATAAACGGTTGTGCGGCACATCCCTGACAGCGGCATATAGACATTGGCAACCTCAGGGGCTACCCTCTTACAAGCAGAATAGACAGCGGCGGCGATAGCGAAGCTCCCGCCGACTTGGTGATCAGCGCAGCCGGTCACGATATCGTGAAAGTAAGCATTCTTCCTGTATGTCACACAGGTTACCTGCATCAGTCCGCGTGGATGGGAGGGAATAAGGTAGCGAGCCCAGTCCCCGAACTGCCCTCCCGCGGCCCATTTCTCCCTCGGAATAATTCCTTCAATGACAATTTCGGCATCAGCGGGAACGAGAAGTGTCTCTCCCCAGGTCTCGGTGGGCACCAAGCGTAAAGGCTCTCCCAACAACCCGCCTGTCGCATCCCAATGGCTCTCGGGATAACCCAGCTTGACCTGCCCTCCGATGCAAGCGGCAGGGTGGTGGCCAATCCACATGGCTACAGGAGCATCTTTCCCTTGTGCCCACCACTTGGCAACGTTCCGAGCGTTATGGCTCCCTCCTCCGATAAAAGGAACCATTAGATTCCTCGTTAAGATCTCGCCTCTTTGGCAAGCCGTGTTATCGATCCCTGTCTCCGGATCCGCAGTAGTAATATAGGAGCCAGTAATCTCCCGGCCGGAAGTGTTCTCGTGATGGACGGGAACAGGAAATTGAAAAAGATCGACCCCGTCTCCCTTCTCAATGACCTCCTTTACCGGGGCTTCACTTCTACCAATCACCTGCGGCCTTATCCTTTTGGAAATCTTCTGCACATAATCCATGGCCACCCGTTCGGAGCTCGTCCCGATGGACTCCGCACATCTTCGCCGGCTAGCCAGAAGATTGCACAGCAAAGGAAATGGACTTTCCTTTCCGTCGACATTCACGGGACATTTAAAAATTAGGACGGGAAACAGACCCTGTTTTTCGAGCTTCTGCTGTAGAGCAGCAGTATCGTACTTAACATTCACGGGTTTATCGATAATGATGGTGTCTTCCGGATGAATCTCTTCCCAATCTTGAATAAAACTTCTCAGATCTTTTACCATAGGCCTACCTCCGACCCACTAAGAGGGAAACACCCGTATTCTCTCCAGGGGAACTTCGATACTTACTGTTTGCCCCTTTTTAAGGACCGCCTGGGAATCTGCCTCGCACCGCAGAAGTTGTTCGCCTATTCGTACGCTACACTCAATCCTCTTTCCCAAATAAACAGCAGCCTCGACCGTTCCTGCCCAGAAGTTCACGCGGTGTTCGATCGTGGCAGTATGCAAAACAACATCCTCAGGCCGAAAGAGTAACGTCACTTTTTCTCCCTGACGGCACCTCTCAGGGACCGAGCAGAACACTTCTCCCAACGAACTCGACACAATTCCTTCTTTGCCTTCGGATCCTTCCCGAGCCAGCTCTCCCTCTATTCTATTGCTCTCCCCGATACCAGCCGCAGTGAGAACGCTGTCAGGACAATCGTACATCTTACGGGGATCCCCTTCCTCAACGATGTGGCCGTCCTGCATTAATGCAATACGGTCTGACACCGCAAGCGCCTCCTCTTGATCATGAGTCACATACAAAGCAGTTATAGCCAGCCGCTCAACCAGTTCCCGTAGTTCGTGGCGCATCTCAAGTCTGAGTTTCGCGTCCAAGTTGCTGAGCGGCTCGTCTAGAAGCAGAAGTTCGGGCTCATAAACCAGCGCCCGGGCGAGCGCAACCCTTTGTTGCTGCCCACCACTGAGAAAGGGAGCAGGTCTTTCTGCCAAACTCTCCAATTGTACTAGCTTAAGGGAGTGCTGTACCCTGTCTGCAATTTCCGCTTTGGGCACCCGGGCTCCGGCATACCTCAACGGGAAAGCCACATTGCCAAACACGGTCAAATGCGGCCAAATTGCGTAGGACTGAAAAACCATCCCAACTCCCCTTTTGTGAGCAGGTATTAGGCTCCTCTTACTTTCATCGATAGCACAAACGGCCTTATCGCCGATCCATATCTCTCCCTTGTCGGGCACCTCAAGTCCAGCAACACATCGAAGCGTCGTACTCTTACCACAGCCGGAAGGACCAAGCAGTGTGAAGAACTGCCCCTTGTGCACTTCAAAGCTGACGTTCCTCACCGCCTGAACTGACCCGTCGGCTGTAATATATGTCTTCTGGAGATCCTTTATACGAAGCATCGCAACCCATTACCTTTTGTTCGGCATCTTCCTCCTACAGCACCTTATAGCCCTTGTATTCCGTATAGTCTTCCTCTGAACACGCTTTGAGCTATGAGAAAGATCACTCCCAACGTCGTAACCATCACGACACCCATAGCGGCTGCCTCGCTCATAGCTCCCGATTGCCACCTGGTCCAGACGTGGACTGAAAACACTATATTGCCAGGGTTTGACAACATCAGGGCCATACTCACCTCACGGAAAACCAGCATGGTAGTCCACACACCGGCAAACAGAAGGGAAGGCGTAATGAGAGGGACCATGATTCTTCGAATTGCTCTTAGTTTTCCTACTCCGCAAATGGCTGCCGCGTCCTCCAGCTCTTGCGAAACCTGTAGAAGGGCAGCGTTCGTCACACGCGTCGCGTAGGCCAGCCGATTGACCACATTGGCCAAGATGATAACCCAGATAGTGCCGTAGAGAGGGATCCAAGGAAACCATCTTGCCGTTAGCATCGCGACAATAACTAAGGCAAAAGCAAAACCGATCCCGGGAATGGCATGGGGCAACATAGTGATGGTGTCAATGGCTCCCCTCCCCCATAGGCGACTGCGCACCACGATCCAGGAGATCATAAGGGCTAAAAACAGCACAGCTAGTGGAGCGACAGCCATCAACAACACCGTATTTCTGATAACGTCCGCCCCGACAATTTGTCCGATCCGGCTATAATACTCTAACGTCACATACGACAGGGCCTCTCGAGAAGGCATTTTCAAGCTGGGCAGCAAGGAGGCCCAGAGTAGCACCGAGAAGGGCAAGATAACCGCCAGGATCACAAAGATGAGGACAAACAACGAACCGAGATATTTCAACCGGCCCAGCGGAAAAAGTTTGGGACGATACCCCCTACCAGTCACTACGGCGTAACGATGACTTTGTTTGATGAGCCGGAGATAGAAGAATAGAGCCACAATACTTGGTATGGTGATCAGTAACCCGTAGACGCCGGCCATCCCATACTGGGGCAATTTGGTCGCCTGCTCAGTGCCTGCCGTGTTGAGGAAGATTGCAGTTGATAACAGCGGGTACTTGCCAAATCCCACTAGAAGGGCAGGAACCTCGTAGATAGAGACTGCGGTCATGAAGATATAGATCGCCCCGGAAAAGATAGCCGGCCACATCAGAGGAAGGGTCACATAAAACTGGGTTTTCCACTTATTGACACCCGTGACTTCGCTTGATTCCTC
>Ga0209751_10007204_pt1 | contig 10226 bp, 9 predicted proteins | sample RifCSP13_1_FD_184019 | JGI IMG/M metagenome (GOLD analysis project Ga0209751, IMG submission 184019) | Soil microbial communities from Rifle, Colorado - Rifle CSP2_sed 13_1 (SPAdes) (version 2) | ecosystem: Environmental > Terrestrial > Deep subsurface > Rock core/Sediment | place: Rifle...
GCTGTCGGAAACCTCACCAACGCCCTCCACAAGCTCCACAAGGGCGACCGCATGTGGCTCAGAGGCCCGTTTGGCAGGGGCTTTGTGCTCGACGAGTTCTCCGGCAAGGACATCATCTTTGTCGCGGGCGGCATAGGCATCGTTCCGATGCGTTCGCTCCTCAAGGCCGTTCTCGCCAGGAAGGACAACTTCGGCAAGCTTACGCTCATATACGGGTCAAAGACGCCTGAGGAGATACTCTTTGCCGAAGAGATGGACACATGGAGAAGGCAGGGCATGGACGTGCAACTCACCGTGGACAAGGCGGACGCGAGGTGGAAGGGCAATACGGGCGTTGTGACCACCCTGATACCGAAGGTGGCAGCCAGGGATAAGAACACCCTGGGCGTCATCATAGGCCCGCCCGTCATGTACAGGTTCGTAATACTCAGCCTCAAGGCAAAGGGCCTCGGGCCGGAAGATATCTACATGTCGCTTGAGAGGCGCATGAAGTGCGGGGTGGGAAAGTGCGGCCACTGCCAGATAAACAGCGTCTATGTCTGTCAGTGCGGCCCGGTCTTCAAGATGTCGGAGATTACGGGGCTGCCTGAGGCTTTGTAGCAGGCTGCTGAAAAAGGCCCATCTGCTTTGTTGGCATCGAAGCTCGTCAGTGCGACGTACATGAAGAGTATGCCTCCTTCCTCGCTCCTCGCCGCCTCGCATCTGGACCTTTTTGAGCAGCCTGGAACACTTTGCAGGCAGATGAAGAATATAAAAGAAAAGGGCGGGTCAAAAGACCCGCCCTTTGTTTGTTTTTACTTCCCCCTTTTCTAAAGGGGGACTGAGGGGGATTATATTGGTGCGCGTCAGCGCACCCGACAACTGCTAATATCCCCGCCCCTCTTTAGAAAAGAGGGGCTCAAATAGTGCATTGCACTATGTTACTTCCTCCCAGTCTGTATCCTGAACTCTCTCCTGACGTAATCCAGCCAGGTATATACGGTAACTATGGCGGTAAGGGCGCAAAGTGCGATGAACTCCGCGCCGTTGCCAAGTAGCATCGCATAGACCACAGTCACTATCTGGAGTACGGTCGTTGACTTGCCGAAGACGCTCGGCGAGATGACGACCTTCCTTCCGGCGGTCCTCAGGGCAAGTACGCCAGAAAGAAGAAAAGAATCCTTTATTATGACGGGTATGGTGAGCCAGATGGGTAAGAGCCCTTTAGCCGTGAGCGCGATATAGGCGCTCACCAAAAGGAACTTGTCGGCAAAGGGGTCCATGTTGGCGCCGAACTCGGTGCGGACGTTGAAACGGCGCGCGATAAAACCGTCAACACCGTCCGTTACGCCCGCGATGATGAATATAGCGGCGGCCGTATAGAGCTGTCCTGTTATGACGAAGTAGAGAAAGACCGGGACGAGGACTATCCTGAAGACCGTCAATAAGTTCGGGATATTCTTCATTTTCCCTTTTACGGCATGAAATAAGTCCATCAGCTTTGTTGGCCTCAAAGCTCGTAGCTGCGGCGTACGGCAAAGAGTACGCCGCATTCCCCGCTCCTCGACGCAAAAGCATCTGGAGCTTTTAGAGCAGCCTGAACGTAATAGGAGCCTTTCAAATTAACTGCTTGAATGTCTCTATGGCAGCCACTTGAAATATTGCTTCCTGGTCTTCTCCTGGAGCTGCCCTTCGGGCATTGTCGTGAAGATGGCGTCCACGAACCGCTGTATCCTTGGTTCGTAGGCCTTGTACATGGTGAGGTGCATCGGCGCCTTGTCGATGCTGAGGTCGGCCTCTTTGCTCTTGTACTCGGCCTTCCAGAGGAGCTTTCCAGCTGCCGAGTGCATCTCGTAAGAGGCTTTTATCTTGAGCGACGCGTAAGGCGTGAGGCTGTCAGTGTCCCAGTCGAGCAGGCGTATATAAAGGACCGAATCGGCGTTGAAGAGGGCCGTTATCTCGTGCGGCTGCTTGCCAGCGAACCAGTCCTTTTGCCCTGCTCCCGCCCTCTCGACATCCTCAAGGGGGACTGCCTGGTAATTGAGTGCGGAGAGCTTCTCGGCGGACATCCGCCTGAAGAGATTGCTTATCTGGTCGGCTTCGGCGACTGCCGGGCGTTCCCATATTAGGGGGAGCACCACGACCCGGTAGGGCGCGAGCTGGGCAAAATCAGGAGATACGGTATGCTTTACCGCAGGCCCGCAGCCCGCAACCGAGATGGCTATGAATATTGCGAAGAGGAGTTTTTTCATTCGTGCGAGAGCCCCGCTGACGGCCGGATGATTATCTGCCCCGCGCCCTCGACCACGGTATAGTTCTCAGGCAGCTCTCTCGCTATGCGGTTGGCAAGGTTCGATGCTCCGCCGCTTGCCACTGCCAGCATGGTTATGCGCCCGTTCGAGAAGGAGTTGTACGAGAGGTCTTTTATGACGGCTATCTTCTGAAGCGAGGTCACAAGGGCCCTGAACTCGGCGTATCCCCTGACGTCCATTATATTTATCGCAACGGGACCGGAACCTTCGTTGATGGCGAGGAACTTTGTTACAGCATCCCTGAGCGTGTCATTATCAACCGAAGCGTCTATCCAGATATGGTAGAGCTCTGCTCCTGCCGCGGATGATACACCATCGGGCAGCGCGCCAGCGGGGACAAGGTCCATGTGCGTGACCCATCCCTCGGAGCGTATCTTGTAGGTGGTCACATAAGACCGCGGGTTGGCGAGAAGCGACTGCATGACGGCGTCAGGCGCGCTCAAGGACTCCTTCGAGAGAATGGAGTTAAGCGCCTCGGTGACCGCGTTCTTGAGCGCGTGGTCTATTGCCCGCCTCTTCACGTCGGCGATGTCGTCCGACTTTGTGGCCGTACCCTCCGAGGATATTGCTTCCATGTCAGCCGAACGGGCCAAAGAGGGAACTGCGAGCGCAAGCGCTAATGTGAATATGAAAAGATATCTTCTCAAGTCAGAAATTCCTTTACGGACGATATTATACCTGTTTTGTCAGCAGGATTAAACCATCTTATTTCAGGGTCTTTTTTGAACCAGGTGAGCTGTCTTTTAGCGTAGTGCCTGGTGTTCCTCTTGAGTAAGCGGACCGCCTCGTCTAACGGGTGCGCGCCTTTTAAAAACCCGGTCATTTCCTTATAACCCAAAGCAGACATCGGCTTCAAGTCAGAAGCATAGCCCCTTGACAGGAGCCTTCTTGTCTCATCGAGAAGCCCTGCCTCCATCATGCGCTCGACCCTATTGTCTATGTCCGCGTAAAGCTCCCCCCGTTCCTTTGTAAGGCCGATCTTGAGCGTTTCGTAAGGTGACGCGGCAAACGAGTGCTCTTTTTGAAACTCGGAGATGGGTTTCTTCGAGAGCTGATATACCTCAATGGCCCTTACGACCCTGTGGAGGTTGTTCGGGTGTATGCGGGACGCGCTCTCAGGGTCTACCTCTTTGAGCATGGCATGGAGCGTCTCTTTGCCCCCTGAGGCGGCTTTTTCAAGCAAATCCCTCCTTAATTCCCAGTCTGCCTGCGGGCCTTCAAAGAGCCCCCGGGTAAGGGCCTTTATATACAGGCCCGTGCCTCCGGCAATGAATACGCTCTTTTCCCGCGACCGGATCTCGTCTATCGCAGCCTCGGCGTCCTCCTTGAACCTCGCGGCCGTGTACTCTTCATCCGGGTCTACGATGTCGATGAGGTGATGAGGAACGACCGACATTTCTTCCTTTGACGGCTTGGCAGTGCCTATGTCCATGTGCCGATAGACCTGCATGGAGTCTGCGCTTACGACCTCTCCGTTGAAAATGCGGCAAAGCTCCACGGCAATGGCCGATTTGCCCGTGGCAGTCGGCCCGCAGATTATGACGACCTTCGTTTTTTCCATAAAGGGGGATTATACAATCAGGACGTTGAAAAAGTCCATCCATGGCTTTTTCAACACCGGCTTGTCCGAAGTGAATTCGGCCAAGCCTCACAAATTGCTCGACTTGGATAGTCTCGCAATTATGTCTTTCCATCCATGGATTGCTTGGCAGGTTGTTTTCAACAACCTGCTATTTCCGGCAAGGCTATGCCACGAGACGGATGAGCGTCAATTCAGGCGGGCAGTTGAACCTTACGGGTATCAGGGATACGCCAATGCCCCTTGAGACATAGACCTGAGTGAGCCTGTTGCGGACAAGGCCGCCGGAGTATTTCTGGCCGAAGCTCGAAGGGACTATAGGGGCAAAGGACCAGGGGAGCCTGACCTGTCCGCCGTGCGTATGGCCAGAGAGTACGAGGTCTACCTTTTCATCGAGAGGCAGGTATTCCGAGTAATCAGGGTGGTGTGAGAGAAGTACCCGGGGCACCTGGAGCGGCACCCCCTTCAATGAAGCCCTTGCGTCCGGCTTGTCCTCGAGATAATCCCTCGTGCCGGCTATGCAGAGGGTATCTCCTCCCGACCTTATCATTATATGGCTGTTCTGCAGGAGGGGTATGCGGCTTTGCCTGATGACCTCTCTGCTGTAGCTCTCACCGATAAAGTAATCGTGGTTCCCGAGGATTGAGACGACACCGTGGCGGGCCTTCAGCCTCGCGAGGGCCTCTATCGCGGGGGCCGCGTACTTGCGCTCGTCGTCTATGTAGTCTCCCGTGAGCGCGACCAGGTCAGGGCTGAGGCTGTTTGCCTTGTCCACGACCTTGTTTATGTATTTGAGGCCTACAACGGGGCTGTGGTGTATGTCAGTGAGCTGGCAGATGGTGAAGCCGTTGAAGGCAGGGGGCAGCCCCGGTATGCGGATATCGACCCGCTGGACCTCGATGTCCTTTGGTTCGAGCACAAATCCGTCGAGCATGACTGCGCCGCCGAGTATGAGCCCGCCCTTTATGAAGTTCCGGCGGGATATCATGGCGTCACCTCAGGAAGAAGGCCTCCAGCTCGCTCCGCTTTATCCTCTTTATGATAGGCCTTCCGTGAGGGCAGTGTCCGGCAAAGTCTATCTTTGAAAGCCCCTTCAAAATGGCAGCCGCCTCTTCCCTGGCAAGCGGCCTGGGGCCCCTTATAACGCTGTGGCATGCTATCCTCATTAGCGCCGACTCTATCCTCTCTTCGATCCTTGAGCTGCCCCCAAAGGCCGATAGCTCCTGGGCAAGGTCTTTTATGAGGCCTGTTGACGAACGAGAGGACAGGATATCCGGCACTGACTTTATAAGAAATGTCTCGCCCCCGGCCACTATCGACGGGCCGAAGGGCATCAGTTCAAAACCCATTCTGGAGAGGTACTCAGAGGCCTTCAGCACCTCTTCCTTTTCTTCCGGCGTAGTCTCTATGCGCTCGGGCAGAAGCAGGGCCTGGCTCCTGATACTGCCCGCACAGAATCTGATCTTCAGCTCTTCAAAGGCGCACCGTTCAGCTGCGCCGTGCTGGTCTATTATGTAGGCCACTCCGGCCCTCTCAGGCGTCTGGGCGACGATGAACTCTCCCCAGAGCTGGCCGATTACCTGTAAATCCAGGAACTCAGGATTTATTACCGCCTCGTCCGCCTCTTCCCTGAGCTCAAGCTGTACGGCCTCTACAGAAGGACTGTAATCAGTTGTGCTCTCGCCAAGAGAAGATGGTCTTGCCGCAGCTGAAAATGCAGGCCTCTTCGAGTACGCGGCAGCAGGCGCGGCAGATGCCTTTGCCAGGGCATCCCTTATGCCGTATCTGACCAGGTCGAATATCCAGGCCTGGTTTCTGAACCGGACCTCGCTCTTTGCCGGGTGGATATTTACATCCACATCTTGAGGAGGGACTGCGAGGTCGAGGACAGCGAAGGGGTATCTGCCTGAAAGCAGCTGCCCATATCCTTCAATTATAGCACGGTTTATTGACCTGTCCCTCACCCAGCGGCCGTTGACGTATGTATTGACGAACTTCGCCGTGGGGTAGCTCGGCTCGTGACTGCCTATGAGCCCTCTGAGGTCCGGCGTCTCTATCTCGATGAGATTTTTGGCCGTTTCCGCGCCGTAAAGGTCTGCTATTCTCTGCCTCAGCGTGCCGGGCGCTGTCTCGATTGGCCTGCCGGAGCCGTGGACAAGTCTAAAGCGCTTGTCAGGGTTTACCAAGGCTATCTTTTTGAATGTCTCGAGTATCCTGCCGTATTCCGCCTCTGCGCCTCTCAGGAACTTGAGCCTTGCGGGGGTGTTGTAGAAGATGTCCTTGACCTCGATAGATGTCCCTTCAGGACAGCCTTCATCCGATACAACTGGTTCAGAGCCGCCTTCGCTAAGAATCTTTGTACCGACTATCTCTTCCGGCCGCCTTGTCCTGAGGGTCACTACTGAGACAGCCGATATGCTGGCAAGGGCCTCTCCGCGAAAGCCCATAGTCATGATGTTTTCGAGGTCTTCCTCAATGGATATCTTTGATGTAGCATGGCGAAGGAAAGCAAGCTCCGCGTCCTCCCTCGCTATGCCTGAGCCGTTGTCGATGACCTTGATGAGCCGCTTGCCGCCCTCGGTCACGGTGACGGATATGGATGTCGCGCCGGCATCTAACGAGTTCTCAAGAAGCTCCTTAAGGACAGATTCGGGCCGCTCGACGACCTCTCCGGCGGCTATCTTGGAGGCAAGCGATTTATCTAAAATGCGTATTCTGGACATGAAAGGGATTTTACTACGTGGGAGAAGAAAAGCCAAGAGGGGAGGGGGAGTTCCCCTCTTTTTTAAAGAGGGGGCAGGGGAGATTATCTTTTTTAATCCCCCTTTAGAAAAGGAAGAAGTCGTCACGCGAGCGTTTACGGGACTGTCTCGGAATTGTGATGCCTCGTAAGCTGTTTTTTTTCTCCCTCTCCCCTTGGGGAGAGGCAGGGGTGAGGGGGAAATCAGGGCATGAATTTTCCCAGCGGGCATTCCTTGCACCGGGGCTCTCTGGGCCTGCAGAAGTCCTTGCCTGTCCTGACGATGAGGGCGTGGTATTCATTGAAGAGGCGGAGGTCTTTCGGCAGGTTTTGCATGAAGAGGGTCTTCACATCTTCGTATTCGGCCTTGCCGTCTATGACCCTGTGGCGCTCTAATATCCTTTTTGTGTAGGCATCGACCACAAACTCCGGGTGGTCTCCGGCATAGAGGAGGATGGAGTCTGCTGTTTCAGGGCCGATGCCGTTGATCGATAGAAGCTCCGCCCTGAGCATGGCGGTATCCTGCCTGAAGAGCTTATCCAGGCTGCCTTTGTGGTTGTTGAAGAGGTGGTCGAGAAAATGCCTGAGCCTTTTTGCCTTTATGTTGAAGTAGCCCGCGGGCCGTATGAGGCTTGCGAGTTCGTCATGGGCAAGCGCCCTCATCTTCTCAGGGTTTAATACCTTTTTGTCCCGGAGGTTCGTGATGGCCTTCTCGACATTTGTCCAGGCCGTGTTCTGGGTGAGGATGGCGCCGATTATTATCTCGAACCTTGTCCTGCCCGGCCACCAGCCCTGCGGGCCGAATGCGGAAAAGAGGGATTCATAATAGCTGGTGAGAGTTTTGGAGAGTTCTTTGCAGTGCATAATTTTTAAAGCAAAACAAGAGTCATCTTTTAAATATTTGAATTTAGAAGCTTTTAGCCCCTTCTTCCACTTTTTTTCTCTCTGTCTCTTTTTTGTATGAATCAAAAGCATTTTCCAATTGCCTTGAAGTCACAATTCCGCGCGCGAAATATAATGCATCATTTACGGTTAGGCCGGTATAAATTTCAAGGTTCTTGTTTTGCCATCTACACATATAGGAAACGTACCCGTCGTTGATATTATAAAAAGCAGGTTTATAGCAATGAGAAGGACGCCCGTATTTATTTCTAAACACCTTTGTAAGATAATCTGCCTCATTTTGAACAATAGAGTCGAGTTTGTTTGCAGTAAGCCGTTGGGTGTCAAGGGATAGCGAGTATAATCTGTTTTTGTGATCAAAATGGAATATTACTCCTACTGAAATTTCACCCAATGAGAATTCATCAATCAAAACCAATCCATTGTACTCTGATATTTTCTCCTGGCCTAGGGTTTCTCGTAATTCATTAATAACATCATCATAGCTCGCGCCAAACGGAATAGTTTGAAAGGCGTTCATATATTTAGCCGAGGCAGCTTTAAATCTTTTCTCACGCTCAGTTTTTCCTTTTTATAGTCGTTTTTCTCTTCCGCAAGCTTGCTTCTAAATTCCGCAATTTTTACAGCTGCGATTCCTCTTTTAATCTCATAAATAAAAACCTTTTCCCCATCAAACTGTACAACAAGATCTTTTTCGAATTTAATTGGGAAAGGGGATGCCGCTAGTATCGCGTCGCAAGCCGCTTTTTCGAGATCAGAATAAGATGAGTCAAGGACCTCTAATTCGTATGGTCTTCCGGTCATGGATAATTCGAAAAAGACCAGATGTTCTCCTTGCCAATTATGCGTTTGAGCGATCTCGGATTCCGTCCATGCCTTTTCAATAGACTGCTCAATTTCAAAATAATTTATTTCAGACTCGTTAAGTTGGGCGAGAAGGTTTGAATAGTTGCCTGCAAATAATGACGTCGGGAAAAAAAGAAAAAACAATAGGGCAATCAGTTTTTTCATTTTTGCTCCTTATTTTAGGTTTTTGCTATAGGAATGAATGAGATTGGAGGTTGAATCAATATTATACAGCGCCTCACCCCCGATTGAAAGCGGGGGTGAGGGGAGCGATGATGTATTTATAAGGAACAGCTAATCCTTCCCCAGCCCCTTGAGCGTCTCCAGTTCCTTTTCGGTCAGAGGTCTGAACTCGCCCGGCTTGAGCTTGCCTACTTTTATCCCGGCGAAGTCCACCCTCTTGAGCTTCTGCACAGGGTGGCCGATAGCCATGCACATCCGTTTCACAAGGTGGTTCCTGCCCTCGAAGACCGTAAGCTCTATCCAGGAGTTCTCCTCCGTGGCCCTTACGAACTTGGCCTTGGCGGGCAATGTCCTGCCGTCCTCGAGGAAAACGCCCTTCTCGAGCTTTTCGAGCTTCTCTTTAGGAGGGATGCCCTTTACCTTGACGAGATAGGTCTTGGGCACCTGGAATGTCGGGTGAATAAGCTTGTTCGAGAGGTCGCCGTCGTTTGTAAGAAGGAGCACCCCTTCGGCGTCATAGTCAAGCCTGCCTACGGGATAGACCCTGGCGCGTACCCGGGATACGAGCTGCGTGACGACAGGCCTGTTGTGCTCGTCTGATACCGAGCTTATGTAACCCTTGGGCTTGTTGAGAAGAAGATATACCTTGGGGCCTTTTACGGATATCCTCTTTCCGTCTACCTCTATCCTGTCAGAGGACGGGTCGGCCTTCGCGCCGAGCTCAGTTATCGTCTTCCCGTTGACCGTTACGCGGCCTTCCAGGATGAGCTCCTCCGCCTTCCTCCTCGAGGTTATCCCCGCTGTCGCTATTATCTTCTGAAGACGGTCCTGGTGAGGGGCTTCCGGAGCCTTCGGCGCCGGTTTCCTCGTCGGTCTCCTCCCAGCCACTCTCAAAGCTGTCCTCGGCCGAGAGCTGGAGGGCTTCCCCGCCCTCTTCGGCTGTTCCGTCCTGTATCGACTCTCTGGTTTCATCCTGCTCCGGGACTCTGTCCTGGTCTCCGGCTTGGTTCTGCTCCGGGACTCTGTCCTGGTCTCCGGCTTGGTTCTGCCCCGGGACTCTGTCCTGGTTTCCGGCTTGGTTCTGCTCCGGGAGTCTGTCCTGGTCTCCGGTTTGGTTCTGCCCCGGGACTCTGTCCTGTTCTCCGGCTTGGTTCTGCTCCTGGACTCTGTCCTGTTCTCCGGCTTGGTTCTGCTCCTGGAGTCTGTCCTGGTCTCCGGTTTCGTTCTGCTCCTGGAGTCTGTCCTGGTCTCCGGTTTCGTTCTGCTCCTGGAGTCTGTCCTGGTCTCCGGTTTCGTTCTGCTCCTGGAGTCTGTCCTGGTCTCCGGTTTCGTTCTGCTCCTGTCCGTCTGCGGCTTCCTGGGCCCCTTGAACTGAGTCTTTGACTGTGTCCTCGGCTCTTTGCTGCCCCTGTTCCTGGGCATATTCTTCCTCCATTTTTTGAGGTCCTTGAGGCTCGGCAGGCACGAGAGGTCACGGAGTTCGAACGTCTCAAGGAACTCCTTTGTGGTGCCGTAGACCACCGGCCTTCCGGGTACTTCCTTCCTGCCGACTATCTTTATGAACCTCTTCTCCATGAGCGTGGCGAGCACGCCGCCGGAATCAACTCCCCTGATGCCCTCTATCTCGCCCCTTGTCACAGGCTGCTTGTACGCGGTTACGGCCAGGGTCTCCATGGCGGCCTTG
>Ga0209751_10007205_pt1 | contig 10225 bp, 10 predicted proteins | sample RifCSP13_1_FD_184019 | JGI IMG/M metagenome (GOLD analysis project Ga0209751, IMG submission 184019) | Soil microbial communities from Rifle, Colorado - Rifle CSP2_sed 13_1 (SPAdes) (version 2) | ecosystem: Environmental > Terrestrial > Deep subsurface > Rock core/Sediment | place: Rifle...
GGTGCAGGACTTCCTGCAGCGCGCCACCGCGCAGGATCGGGCGACGCTGGATGGGTTGACCGAACGCGAGCGCGAGGTGCTGACGCTCATCGCCGAGGGGCTGACCAATCAGGAGATCGCGGGGCGGCTGTACATTAGCATCAAGACCGTGCAAACGCACCGCGCCCACATCATGGAGAAGCTCAATCTCCACGATCGGACCGAGCTAGTCCGCTACGCGATCCGCAAGGGCTTGATCGAACCGTAACCTTCTGGCGTCCACTTCACCACGTCGGCCACCTGTCTGCTACCGCGCCGGGCTGAAGGTCAGCGGCCACCACACCAGCGTGACGCTTTTCTGCCCGTTGCGCTGGCTGTGGCGGCCGTCCCACACCGCAAAGTTCACCATGGTGCGTCCGCCCGGAGCAAACTGCACATCCGCTTCATCCGCCGTCGCCAGCGGCCGGGTCATGACGACCGTCCAGCGCCCACCCTTCCACGCGCCGAAGCCGATCACGTCCTGATGCGGCTGTGAGGTGATAGTGCCGAATCCCCACGCCACCAAGTCTTCCACCGCGCTTGCGCGCCTGGCCTGCGAGACGAGGTTGCCGGCTGCCGCGCCGGCGTTGAAGCCCTCGCGATCCCTGGCCGTCTTCGCCAGGTGCACGTCGTAGTAGTAGTCCACGAACATGTTGGGGTAGGCTACCTTCAGGTCGCGACCGCGCGTGACCTCGTCCTGCCATGAGGCCTTCCACTGCCAGATGTTCACGGGGCGGGTCCTGTCACCCATGAAAGGACTGGCCAGGGGTGGTCCCAGGTGCAGGGGGAACTGCAGGGCCACGGCGTCGGTGAAGGCCGTCTGCCGCAGAGGCGTCCGGTCAGATGTGGCGTCGGTCCACGACAGCTCCGCGTAGATCATCTTGCCGTCGTGTAGCGCCCGAAAGCGGATTTCCTTTGCCGTCCCGCCTCCAAAGGGGCGGATCAGGTTCTGCGCGACCAGCGGGATGGTGCGCGCCTCGGCCTGCTGGAAGACGGCGTCGGCGACCGCCGGGTCAAGCGGGACCTTCGCGGTCGTGAAGGCGACGACGATCGGCGGCTGCTGCGGCTGGCCAACCGCGGTGACGACGGACAGCCCGAGCCCCAGGGCTGCGGCCACGCCTCCTGCGAAGAGACGGCGCGCGGTCATCTGGCACCTCCGACTTCCACTATTGCGGCATAGCCTTCCACGCACCGCTCGCAGGCGCCGCGGTCGGGGGACCAGGTGGGAAAGTCGGCGGCGATGCGCTCCGCGATCGCCTCTGGAATGGTGTGCTCCCACGTGAAGGTCGGGAATCCACACAGGGGACATGGGGCCCCCGGCACCGGTACGACCCGCCCGGCCGACTGCGCGGACGCCGCCCCGACGGCTGAGGGCAGGCCGCACCAGAAGGCCAGCGCCTGGGGATCGCGTGTGAAGGCCGCCAACTCCGCATAGGTCGGGCGCGCGCCGCCCCAGAGCAGGCCGACCACGATCTCCGCAATGTCAGGGGTGAACTCGGGGAAGAGCCGCGCGAATTCTGCGCACCGGTCCGACTTTGGGGCGAGCGGCTGACCGCCGGCCCGAGCCGTGCGTCCGTCAACCACGCAGTCCCACAGGATGCTGAACCGCTCTTCGGCCCGGCGGCGCGCGGCCCGGGCGGAGGAGGCCTGGGCCAGACCGTAACCGAAGGCTGGGTCCAGCATGTCGGTCACATGGCCCAGTTCGTGGTAGAGGAGGCGAAGGAAGTCCGGCGAGCCGAACCGGTCGACCATCAGCCGGATTCCCAATGTCGTCCCGTCGATGCCGACGCCCGCCTCCTCCTCAGTGGGGCTCCATGCGCGGGTGACGAGGACGGCCCCGAAACGCAGGCCGAGGCGTTCCAGCGCCTCGACGATCGGGCGGCCGCACCCCAGCGTCTCAAACATCTGAGCGTGCAGGGCCTGAAAGGCCGCGCGGCGGGATTCGGCGTCGTCGTGGCGGGCGTAGATGCGATCCGCGGCCTTCCGATAGTCGTCGGCGGCCGTCCGGTCACCCTCTTTCGCGCGGCGCTCGATCGCCCGCAGCACGACGGCCTCCTGCAGGTCGGACGCGTACCGGACAAGAGTCTCCGAACTCACGACTGCGGCTCCAGCGGGCAGGCCCCACCGCCGCAGGCGAACGGTTCCCCCTGTGGCGCCGGCGCGTCAGCCGGCGTCACCTCGAGCTCGTCCACCGACCCCACCCCGAGGGCTCTTGCCTCGGCAGCCCCCCATTCCGACAGCAACGCGGCCAGGGCTCCGTACGGCCCGCTGGTCTTCCTCACCACCAGTCGGCTGAATGAGGGCGCCCAGCGCGCCAGATGGTCTCGCAGGAACGCCCGCTGGGCGTCGACGAGCAGCGCCACCTCGTCGGGTCCGTGATGCGAACGGGCATAGGCCTCCCGGTACGCCAGGACGTGCATGAACTCCAGTTCCAGGCTGAGGTGATCGGGACGCTCCCTGACCTCCTCGCCGACGTCCAGGCCGAACGCGCGATAGAACGCGGCGATGTCGGCGAGGCACTGGGCCTGCTGAAACACTTCTCCTGCGGCATACTGGCTTTCGTACAGCGGGCAGTCGACACCGATCTGATGCCCGAACACGCGATGGTAGTCGTCGGTCAGCGCCTCCGGCGTCAGGCCGGCGCACGCGTCGCGCGCCGACTCGACCGACGCGGCGACCTTCTCGCCGGCCGCCCGTGCCGCCTGCTGGGTCGCGCGCCATGCGCCGTCTTGGGCGGCCGCGGCGAAGCCCTCGGCCGGCGGGCGCAGGGCCACGGAGAGGAACCGGTACATGAGGCTGCGCTGCAGCGCGTCCTCCACCGCGACCTGCTCTCTGCTTGCGACCTGCACGTCGCCGCCTCCAGTCCTAAATCGAATTGAGGTGCTGGCGGGGCCGGGTGAAGACCGGCTCCTCCACCGTCACGCGGACGACTTCCTTGCCCGCCAGGTCCAACCCGACCACCGTGTCGTTGAACATCTCCCACTTCTTGCCACCGATCGTCGTCTCGAAGACCTTCTTGCCGGGTTCGATCCGGTAGCCGAAGATCATCCGCTGGGTCGTGCGGAACAACTGCAGGACGGCCAGCAGTTCCCGCGGCGGCGCCGTGTACGCGGCGATGGCCGCGTCGACGCCGGGCCCAAACATCTGCTGCAGATAGGGCCGCGGCACCCACCGGGGTGGGATGTAGTAGACGTTCGGCTGGGTGCCGAACTGCGGATACAGCGGGAGGGCCACCCTGGCCACGTGCACCAGGAAGTAGAGGGGATGCCGGGGGTCTTCCGCCCACGTGCCGTCCTGGCCGACGCGCACGAGCCCCTGCATCCTGATCTTGCCCACGCACGCGGCCATGCACCGGGCTTCGATCGGCGCGCCCGGAAACCGGGGATCCCGACCTTCGATTCTTGGATAGCAGGCGATGCACTTCTCACTGACGCGGGTGTAGGTGTTGAACATCGGCTTCTTATACGGGCAGGCTTCGACGCACTTCTTGTACCCGCGGCATCGTTTCTGGTCGATGAGCACGATGCCGTCCTCGGGCCGCTTGTAGATTGCGTTACGCGGGCACGCGGCCAGGCAGGCCGGATAGGTGCAGTGGTTGCAGATGCGCTGCAGATAGAAGAACCATGTCCGGTGCTCGGGCAGCCGCTCGCCGGTCCTGTGGTACCGGCCGGGGCCGGTCGGGTAGGCCGTCGACGTATCCTCGTAGATGTTGGGCGCGCGCCACTCTTCATCCGTGGGCAGGTAGCCCACCGCCTCTTCGCCCGGAGGGGCGGCCTCGAAGATGGTCTTCCCGCGGTAGGCACCGTACGGCGCCGCTGCCCCATTGCGCTCCGCCACCTGCCACTGCTGGCCACCGGGATCGGCCTGCTCGAGGAGTTCTAGCGTCTTCACGTCCCAGCACTGCGGGTAGCCACCGTAGGGTTTGGTCTCGACGTTGTTCCACCACATGTACTCCTGACCGCGGGAAAACGTCCAGGTACTCTTGCAGGCCATGGTGCAGGTCTGGCACGCGATGCACCGGTTGATGTTAAAGACGGCCGCGAACTGCCGGCTGGAGTGGCGTTCTTGGAACCGGTAGGCCATCTTCCGGCCCAGCTGCCAGTTGTGGACCTCAGGCATCCGGCTCGCCTCCCTCGGGTCCCGCCGTCTCGCTCATCCTCCAGACGCCCCAGGTCGCGGCGACATCAGCGATGAGCGCTCGGACCGCATCTTCCCCGCGCTGCTGGTAGATCATGTGGAGTGCCTGGTAGAAGGGGTTGCGGAACAGGGCCAGCAGCCGTATCTCGTCCCACCCCTCGCGCAGGTACTCTTCCACCAGGCACCGCGCCATCTCGGCCGCGGCGTCGGGACCACCGTCGACGGCGACGCCGATCGGCGCCAGGGGATCGTCGGGCTCAAAGGGCTTTGTCGCCACCGTCATCCCTTCTTGACCTTCACCAGCGTCCCGGCTAGGTACCGCTTCATGAACGCCCGCTCGCGGCCCGGCGTGTTGCCGGTGCGCGCCGGCTCCCACACCCCCCGGCCGCCCAGGCCGCCGTCTTCGGCTTTGGTGATCTTCACGAGCGTTTCTTTCGGGACGGTGTTCACGGCGTGGTTGTCGGCCTCGCCGCCGAAGAGAAACGCCATCGAGCCTTTGGACTTGTGGAACAGGGTGTCGGTCTGGTGCATCGGCATGTGCCAGTTCCGGGTGATCGACTGCTGGCTGCCGTAGCGGAAGTTGGCCTGATAGCCGGTGTCCGCCGACTGCGCCAGCCCGTCGCGCCGCGTCTCGTGAGCCTTGACGGACTTCTCGGTCGCGATGAAAGGCGCGTGCTTCATCATGACGATGCTGTACGGATAGGCCGGGTTGTATTTCACGCGGACCATGCACCGCGACACCCGGTAGAATGGGTCGTTGGGTTTCCAGCCGATGTAGGGCCGGTCGGCCGCGTAGGCATCCACGTACACATAGTCGCCGTCGTTGATCCCCAGGTCCCGCGCCGCCTGGGGATGCATGTGCAGCTGGTGCTCGCCGACACCGGGGCTGCGTTTGTCCAAGCGATACGGGTCGCCGAAGTTGCTATCCCAGATCAGGTTCCAGTCGGTGCTGCTCCACGACGAGTGGACGCGGTGGCGCGTTTTGGGGGTCAGGCAGTAGAATCGGTAGCCCCGCTCCCAGAGCGGATTGCGGGTAGCCTTCGCCTGCGTCCAGGACATCTTGACGTTGCGGACCGTCCGCTCGTCCCAGTGCAGGGCGTCCAGGGGGATGCCGTAGTCTTCGGGCCGGACCAGCGGGTTGCTGGTGACGATCACGTTGGGCAGGTACGGCGTCGCCTCCGGTCCTTCCCGGTGCACGATGAAGTTCTCGCCATATTCGATCGCCTCGGGGATGTCGCAGTACGCGTTGAGGCGGCCGGTGTCGGTGTAGAACGGCTCGCTGTCGTGAACCTGTTCGTAGAACGGCACGCGTGGATAGGTGCGGAAGAGCATCAGCGCGGCGCCGGGCTCCCCGTACTTGCCTTTGGCGATGTCCTCAAACCGATAGCCCACCGTCGAGGTCGAGCTATCAAGGATGCGCTGGATGTACACCTCGGGCCGCCGCTCCAGCACGAACTTGTAGTAGTCGCGGAACCTCCGGTCGCCGGTCTTCACCGAGAGCTTGGCGGCGATCTCGGCGATGATGGTGGCGTCGTCCTTCGTGTCGAACAGCGGCTTGATCCCGCCTTTCCAGGTCTGCAGGAAGGGGTTGCTGCACGACGCCGTCAGCTCCCACGTCTCGAACTCCACCCAGGTGTTGGCCGGGAGGCAGACGTCGGAGTATTCGGCCGTCGCCGTCATCTCCACGTCCTGGTTGATGATCAGTTCGATCTTCGGCCCGACGTGCTTGATGACCCCGTAGGCCCACTTGGCGTTGTTGATGATGTTGACGTTGTTGAACCACATGACCTTGGTGGGCGTCGGCATGTGGGTCTGGCCGGTGAACACCTTGCGGCCGTGCTTGGGTGTGTTGACGATCAGGGGGATGTCGCCGTGGTCCCAGTAGGCCGGCTCCTCGTCCTTGAGGTACTTCTTGACCTTGAGGTCCTTCCCATGAGTCCCAGGGTCGAGCGCAGGGTTGAAGGGATCCTCGAAGAGCCACCCCGTGATCCCGGGCCCGGTCCAGGGGGAGCCCTGGAAGATGCCGGCTTTGTAGTTGCCGGCCCAGGTGTGGCACCCCGCGCCGGGCTTTCCGATGTTGCCCGTCAGCATCAACGGCAGGTAGAAGGCCCGGTTGGCGAGCGTCGCGTGGAACCAGTGGTTGATGCCCTCGCCGATGTGGATGGCCACGGGTTTGATCGTGGCGATGTCGCGGGCCAGGCGCTGAATCATCGCCTTCGGCACCTGAGTGATCTCGGCCACCGTGTCCAGGTCGTACTCGCGCAGGTGGTCGCGATAGGCCTCCCACAGCGTCAGGCACTCCACCTCAGACCCGTCAACCAGGCGGACCTTCCCGCGCCAGGCCAGCGTCGGGTTGAGACCCTTCGCCGCCAGGCGCGCGCCGACGTCGTCGCGTGTGACCGCCCGCAGGGCTCCCGTCGTCTTGTCGAAGACCACGAAGTCGCCCAGTTGCGCGTACTGGTCGGGCTTGAGGTTATGCCTGGTGAAACTGGGCCCGTCGGGCGTCAGGCCCGGCTTGTAGTCCGGGAAGACCTCGGCCGCCCGGAGGCGCTTCAGCGAATCTGTGCGGATGACGAGCGGCAGGTCGGTGAACTGCTTGACGAACGCCTCGTCGTACCATCCCCGGTCCATCATGAGCCGGGTGATGCCCAAAAAGAGCGCCGCGTCGGTCTGCGGCCGAATCGGCATCCAGTAGTCGGCCTTGGTCGCCGGCGGGCTGTACTCGGGCGTGATGACGACGATCTTCGCCCCTCTCTCCATCAGCTCGATGAAGAAGTGGCTCTCGGGCATCTTGTTCTCGACCAGGTTCTTGCCGACCTGAATGTGCAGCCGGGCGTGCCGCAGCTCGTTGAAGTCGACGTCGGAGGCCTGCAGCCCGTGCACGAAGGGGTGGCCGGGGGCCTGATCGCCGTGCCAGGTGTAGTTGCTCCACTTCCTGGCGCCCAGCGCTTTGTCCGGCCCGACGCCGCGGACGTGCGCGTCAAGCAGGGCCATCATGTTGGCCGCTCGCCAGAGACCATACTTGCCGATCACGCCCAGCAGGCCCATCCCACCGCGGAACTTGAAGGTCCGCACGCCCGCCTCGTGCACCGCCTCGACCATCTCGGGCGGATAGCCCTGCTCCTGGAGGCGCCGGGCGCCGTCGGGCCCGCTGTACCGACGGGCGATGGCGATGAACGCTGAGACGATGTAGGAGTACACGTCATCCCACGGGGCCCGAACGAACGTATCCTGTCCCCGGCTGTCGAACCGGTACTTCGTGCGCAGTTCAGCGGTGAGTTCGGGGTATCCGTCGTCCGCCCACTGCTTCCACCCCTTGCGGATCATCGGGTACTTGAGCCGGTACGGCCCGTAGACGCGGCGATGGAAGGTGTAGCCCTTCAGACAGCCGCGCGGCTCCCACGCCGGGGTCGCGCGGTTCCCATACAGGTCGGCGTACCGAGAGACGTCGTAGTTCTGTTCGATCCGCATGATCACGCCGTTGCGGACAAACGCCCGCAGCCGGCAGTGGTGAGTGTCGTTCGGCGAGCAGACGAAGGTGAAGCTTGAGTCGTACCGGTACTGATCCCGGTACACCTTCTCCCAACCGCGGTCCGGATAGGCCGCCAGGGGGTTATCCACGGTGGCCAGCGGCCTCAGCAGGTTGAGGGGGAGGGCCTGGGAGAGCAGCGCGCCGCCCACGACGGTGCCGGATCGCTGCAAGAACTCGCGCCGCAGCAGGCCTCCCTCAGGCTGCGGCGTGGCGCGGTCTGGACCGTCCATCAAATCCCCCCATTCTCGAACTGATGCCCGAGGCTTACTTGACGATGACGACCCCCTTCATGCCTACTTCCTTGTGACCGGGGACCAGGCAGAAGAACTCGAACGAACCCTTCTTTGTGGGGGTGAATTCCAGCAACGCGCTCTTGCCAGGAGGAATGAGCGAGTGAAGCTTGACCCCTAGAGCCTCGATGTGGAAGTCGTGTTCGATCTTCCCCTTGTTGATGACGGTCACGATGATCGGCTGCCCGGCCAGCGCCGTGATCTCCTTGGGAGAGAACACGAATTCATTCTGGGCCGACCCGGCTACGACTTGTATGACTCGAGGCTTCGGCGCGGCCTGACTGTCGCCATCGCCAGCGAGGACCAGGGCCATCGTCGCGATCACCACAGCAGTGACCCTGAAGGAGCGCTTCGGTCCTCCTCTCACGAAATCGGACAATTCTGGATGTTTCTTCGAGAATACCCAGCCGGTTCTGCACGGGGCAATCGGGTGGAGACCCGATTTTGCGAGCCGCCTATGTCCAGCCGAGGAAGGTCAGCGCGGCTGGTCGAGCACGACCAGGTAGCCGACCTGCGACTCGTGATCGGGGGAACAGTCTCCAGTCTTGGGATTGTGCGGGATGTTACACCGATACTGGAACACACCTCCTCTGTTGGCGACGAAGGTGAGGGTCTCCTGGCCCGTGGGGCCGCCAGGCAGTCCTTTGGTCCGGACCCCGTACCCCTGGATCTCGAAGCCATGCCTGGCGAAAGTCAGGTTCATCACCCGCAGCCGCAGGGTGTCACCCCGGCGCGCGACGATCATCGACGGGTTGAAGAAGTGGTGCTTCGGTGCTCCGACGGCTCCGACGCCCGTGATGATCACCGAAAGATCGACGGTGGCCACATCGACCGGTGGCGGCAGCGTCGGCGGCTGCAGAGCGGACGGGATCGACAGCGCGCTGAACAGCAGGGCGGCGGCTCCCAGCACCGCCGCCGCCAGCGCCGATGAGGTCTGGGAGGTCATAGCCGTCCCCGCCTCACCTGGCGGTGACGAGCAGATAGCCGCGCATCTCAGGGTGGTCGGGCGTGCAGTGCTTCTTCGCGGGATCATAGGGCAGGGCGCACTGGTACGCGAACACCCCGACCCGATCGGCAACGAACTTGATGCGGGCGCTGTCCCCGGGGTTGAGGATCTTCGTTTTCTGGTCATAGCCCGTCAGTTCGAGCTGGTGGGAGAATTCGTCAGGGTTTGCCACCGCCAGGTCCACCGTGTCGCCTTCGCGGACGATCATCATGGTAGGGTACCAGCGGTGGGCGAACACGCCCTGGCCGGAGAACGTGGCCACCACCATGGACAGCGCCATCGTGGTCGGCGCGGCAGCCGGCCCGGCCGCCCCCGTTTCCGCGCGCGGCCGGGAGATGTACACGACGAGGCTGATGATCAGGGCCAGCCCCGAGAGGACGAGTGCGAACGTCGCGAGACCACTGCTGCCACGGTTCATCGAATCGCTGTCCTCCCCGGCTACGACGCGGCGGCCGCGGTGCTGGCGGCCACGCCCTCGTTGTGTTCTTCGTGGGTGGCCGACGGCCCTCCTCGTACCATAAGACGTGCACGCTGTAGAGGGATATACGCTCCCCGCCCGATAGCCACAGCCGGCACCAGGAGGCTATCGTCTTGACGTAAGCGCATGAGCGAGGTGCTGCGATGAGCCGGCGCACGCGCAGGGTCCGCATGTCACCAAGCCGGGGGCGAAAGACGCCCAGGCCGGTATTTGTGCTCGTGGTTTTGGCCGCCGTCCTGGTCCTGGCCGGCGGCTATCTGGTTGCCGCCGGTTGGCTCGGCCGGGCCGGGGCCCCCGCGGCGCCGGCGACCGGCCCTGCCGCGGTCCAGGCCAGCGAGCCAGGACGAGTCCCCGCGCTGAGAGTTTCTCCGGCGGCCTTCGATCTGGGTGCGGTCAGTCAGGCCAGGGGCGTCGTGACCGTGGAATTGGGAGTCGCGAACGCCGGGAGCGCCGATCTCGTGATCGAAGAGATGGAAACCTCGTGCGGCTGCACCCGGGCTGCCCTGCTCGTAGAGGGCCGACCGGGTCCCTGGTTCGGGATGCGCGGTCACGGTGAGTGGCCGACCGGATGGTCGGCACGGCTTCGCCCCAACCAGCAGGCGACGCTGCAGGTGCAGTACGATCCGGATGCGCACGGCATCTTTCGCGGCCCCATCGACCGCGTCGTGATCATCCACTCGAACGACCCGCGCCAGCCCCACGCCCGCGTCCGCCTGACCGGCACGCAGGTGCAGTAGAAGGATCTGCGCCTGTGGGCATGGGAC
>Ga0209751_10007207_pt1 | contig 10222 bp, 10 predicted proteins | sample RifCSP13_1_FD_184019 | JGI IMG/M metagenome (GOLD analysis project Ga0209751, IMG submission 184019) | Soil microbial communities from Rifle, Colorado - Rifle CSP2_sed 13_1 (SPAdes) (version 2) | ecosystem: Environmental > Terrestrial > Deep subsurface > Rock core/Sediment | place: Rifle...
TACGAGTTCAAGAGCTCCGCCGGCGGCACGGAAACGACGTCGAAGATGACCTACTTCATCGACCCGCCGAACTCCAGGACCGATTTTGAAGGCGAGGACGGCGAGGTTACCAGCTTCATCCAGGCGGGCGACAGGACCTACATCTGCTCTGCCGGGTCCTGCCTCTCGTACCCGGGCGGCGGCGCCATCAACCCCATCCCCTTCGTCGGCGACTACGCCTACCCGGACGCGATCAACGAGACGATCGGCGACCTCGGCGGCATCGAGGTCGACAGGTCCGAAGATGAGATCGCCGGCGTCGATGTCACCTGCTTCAAAGTGGAGGTGGCTGGCTCCGAGACCGGCTGGTGCTTCTCCGACGACGGCCTGCTGCTCCTCAGCTCATCCAGGACAGCCGGCAGCGAGTTCGAGATGCGGGCGACCGAGGTGGACACCGACGTTTCAGACGCCGACTTCGAGCCGCCATTCGAGGTCATCGAACTTCCCGGCACCTAGCGCCCGGCCGGAGCGGGCGGTGCGCAATTTGATGCGTAACCGCCCGCAGGCACCGCGCGTCTGCCGCTTCCCGCGATTGCCGGGGCCCGTCGCGAGTCGGTATCATATTCTGGCAGGCCGAGGTGGTGGAATCGGTAGACACGCCGTCTTGAGGGGGCGGTGCCCGTAAGGGCGTAGGGGTTCAAATCCCCTCCTCGGCACCAATCCTTCCGGGGAAGGACGGGGCGACGTAGCCAAGTGGTAAGGCAGGGGTCTGCAAAACCCTGATCGCGGGTTCGAATCCCGCCGTCGCCTCCAACGACACGACAGGGGCCCGCCACTCCCGGCGGGCCCTTCTGCTCGTGTCGCGTAGTATCATCGGACCGCAACAGGTTCCGGCTACCTAGCATCATTGGCCATGCATGCGACACAATATTCAGACGTCAACACGCTGCTTGCGAGGCTGCTGCCTTGTGTACGAGACGTTCTTCAAGAGAACCTTGTCGGTGTCTACTTGTACGGCTCCGTCGCCACCGGCGACTTCGACACCGGCGTGAGCGACGTCGATCTGCTTGCGGTCACCTCAACCGATTTAAGCGCCGCCGAGTTCGCCGCCGTACGCGCTATGCACCTCGAGGTCGCGCGCGACAACCCTGAGTGGGAAGATCGCGTCGAGGTCGCATACCTGTCGGTAGCGGCGCTGCGATCGTTTCGATCCCAGACCAGTCCAATCGCAGTCATCAGCCCCGGCGAGCCGTTTCACATGAAAGACGCGGGAACCGACTGGCTGGCGAACTGGTACTGCGTGCGTGAGAACGGTGTCGCGCTGCACGGCCCCCCACCACACGCGCTCATAGCGCCGATCTCCAGGGAGGAGTTCGCGCAGTGCATACGAGACTACGCAGCAGACTGGGGAGACCGGATACGAGACGCTCGTGAGCCGAAGCTGCAGGCCTATGCGATCTTGACGATGTGCAGGGCGCTACACACGCACCTGACCGGCGAGCAGGCGTCAAAGAAGCAGGCCGCGCTGTGGGCGCAAGCGAAGCTGCCTCAGTGGTCGGCGCTGATTCAGAGCGCGCTCGCCCGTCGCGATGCCTGGCGAGAGACGCAGGTGTTTGACGCCGCGGCGCATGCCGACTCCGTCCGCTTCGTCACCCTGGTCAACCGTCAAATTCGGGTCTGAGTTCTCTGTACGAGCTTGAAGCCCGCCGGTACGGCGCGACCCTCTTCATTAAATGCCGCTGCGTGTTAACCTGTGGCTCCAGTGATTGACGACCGCGCTCGCATCGTCCTCGACCGCCTCGAAGCCCGCGACACGCGTGAGCGCGCGGCCGGGACCGCGCGCAGGCAGCGGTTGCGCCAGGTGACGCCCGACGTCGGCCTCTTCCTCCACACCCTCGTTCTCGCCACGCGGCCGCAGACCATCATCGAGATCGGTGCCTCCGGCGGCTACTCCACCATTTGGCTCGCCTCCGCCGCCCGCCAGACGGGAGCCAGCGTCACCACCCTGGAGATCGATCCTGCGAAGGTGGAGACGGCCCGTGAGAGCCTCTCAGATGCCGGCCTCGCGGACGTGGCGGCGGTGGTCGAGGGCGACGCCTTCGCCTACCTTCGCAAACGCGAAGATCCGACCGGCTTCATCTTCCTCGACGCCGAGAAGGAGGACTACCTGGCGTTCCTGGCGCTCCTCGTCCCCCTCCTTGCCGTCGCGGGCCTGCTCGTCGCCGACAACCTCACGTCCCACGCCGAAGAGCTGGCGGAGTTCCGCGAGGCTGCCCTCTCAGACCCCCGGCTATCCGGCCTGGTCGTCCCTATCGGGCGCGGCGAACTCGTCGCCGTCCGCGTGGCTTAAGCGGCCTTCGCCTCCGGTGTTACCTTCCGGTGAAGGGCCGCCACGAACTCGTGCGGGTCTTCCACGCTCACGAACAGCCGCTTGCAGGGAACTCGCACGAGCATCCGCACGCGCTGCGGCTCTCGGAACGTGATCTCAACCACGTTCACGTACGTGCCCACCAGCCCTACCACGCCGCGAAAGTTCGTCCGTGCGCCAATGCCGGCCCAGATCGGCCAGTCCGACAGCTTCACGTCCTCCACCGCGTCCAGCGGGAAATGATAGTCGAAGACGCCGAATCTGACGTGCAACTCGTCGGCATCGACCTCGAGGACCGACCTCTCCTCCGTGGCACGGATAGGGAATAGCAGCGGCCGCCACATGGGGCTCAGGGCAAACTCGAACCGTTTCCTGGCAGTCATCTCGACCACCTCCTTCAACCACAAGTATTCGCGCGCGGGCGCGCCCGCGCGTAGGGCCAAACGGCCTGCCAATTTTGGGACTTCGGGACCTAAACGATCGTTTGTGTGCGGTGCTAGAGTCGGGATAAACGGGCTACCCGCCGCGAACTGGACAGGAGGCAGGCCATGTTCACCGATGTTAACGCCCGGCGCAGGCTCAGCCCGCAAGACGCTGCCTTCCTCTACCTCGAGTCCGACCAGGCCCCCATGACCATCGGCTCCATCGCCCTCTTCGAGGGCACGGTGCCGTTCAAGCGCTTCGTCGAGACTATCGAAGCCCGGCTGCATAACATCCCACGCTATCGCCAGCGCGTAGTCGAGACGCCCTTCGGCATCGCCCGCCCCACCTGGGAGTTCGACCGCCACTTCGACGTGCGAAACCACATCCGCACCGTTAAGCTCCCCGACCCTGTCACCGAGGAAGACATCAGGCGCCTGGCCGGCAGGATCTTTCGCGGCCGCATGGACCGCCGCCGCCCGCTCTGGGAGATGAACATGGTCCACGGCCTCGAGGGCGACCGCACTGCCCTCATCTCCCGGGTCCACCACTGCATGGTGGACGGCGTCGGCGGCGTCGAGCTGCTGATGATCACCCTCGACGTCCAGGAAGACCCGCCGGCCGACGGAATAGCTCCCACCTACGACCCGCCACCCCCGCCGCCCCGCTGGCAACGCGTCAGTGATGCCGCCTTCGCCCGGATGTCAGAAGCTATCGACCACTCAGCCTCCGTAGCGGACTGGGTGACCGACCTCGCATCGGGTGAGCTGAGCGGCACCCGGCGCACCGTGGACGCGATCGGCACTACCCTTGGGTACCTGTTTGACCCGGTGCAAAAGTTCTCCTTCAACCGCCCCTTCGGAGGGGGCCGGGAACTCGCCTTCCTGGAGCTGCCGTTCGAAGACGTGAAAGCCGTCCGGCGAGCTGCCGGCGGCACGATCAACGACGTCATCCTTGCCGTGCTGGGCGGCGCCCTCTGTGCCTACGCCGTCCGCCACGGCGAGAGTATCGACAACCGCATCGCCCGCATTGCCATCCCGGTCAACGTCAGGCGCGAGAGCGAGCGCGGCGTGTTGGGCAACCGCATCTCCATGCTGGACGTCGAGGTCCCCCTCGATACCGCCGGCCCGGTCCAGCGCCTCCAGGCCGTGGTCGCCGGAACCCAGGCGCTCAAGGAATCGCGCATGGCGGAGGGCGTTACGACGCTGATGGAGGTCATCGGCGTCCTCGGCCCGAACGCGCTGAAGGCCCTCAGCGCTGCCCTCGTCATCCCGAACGGCGTCGCCAACGTTGTCTGCACGAACGTCCCCGGGCCCATGATTCCCCTCTACAGCGTCGGCCACAAGCTGCTCACGCATTACGCGATGATGCCCATCGCCTGGGATATGGGGATAGGCTGTGCGGTCATGAGCTACAACCACCACCTGTACCTTACCCTCGTCGCCGATACCGCCTCTGCCCCGGACGTCAGCCTGCTCTGCGACCTGATGCGCGACGCGTTTGAGGACCTCTGTTCCGCAGCCTGCGGACCCCCCGCGACCCTGGCGCTATCCGGGCAAATCCACCCGGACATCACCGCCGTGGCACCGCGCGCAGCGGCCTGAGCAAAGACGCGCGTTCTCTCAGCACCCGGTACAATCTCTACTGTGCCGGGGTGGTGGAACGGTATACACGGCGGACTTAAAATCCGCTACCCGCGAGGGTTTGTGGGTTCGAATCCCACCCCCGGCACCACTCAATTTCGTATCTGAAAGGGCCTCTTCGGCGCAAGAGAGAAGGCCCCCCAAAACGCGCCGGGGGGCCTTTAGGCAGTCACCGGGACAGTCACGCGTTTCAAGACGTGGCGAACAGCAACTCCGCCCCGCGCTCTTGGCGTCACGTGTTAGCTCCGTGGAGACGTGGCCGTAGGTATTCGCCGTGAGAACGATTCCTCCTGGCTACGCGGGGGTCCGGGGCTTTCTTCTTCCCCCGGCCCTCCGCAGGCTTCCGCCACAACCGGACCTGCTGAGTGGCTGACGACTGCCGGGGGACTCACTTCACGCGGGTTGCTGGGATCAGCCCCAGGTGGGGGAAAGCCGGATTGACGGCAGGAAGGTGGAAGGCATAAGAAATCCGTGTCAGTCTGTTCATGGAAGAGTCGATGGGCAAGGACGTTTCGGCGGAAACACAACGGGCGGAGATTCTGGAAGCAGCGATGGCCTGTTTCACGGAGCTTGGCTACGACGGAACCTCTATTGACGCCATTGCCGCAAGATCTGGACTGCCCGCGAGTGCTGTCTCCTGGCACTACGCCGGGAAAGCTGAAATTCGAAGGGCGCTCTTTGCTCTCTGGTCAGAGCGCCTTTCCGCGTGGATCTCATCGGCCTGAGGCCGGATTGCCCCCGCGGCGTGTGGTTCTGGGCACGCGCCCAGATTCGGCTCTCAGCGACGCAGAATCGACGCTAGAGAATGAGCGCGGATCCAGTCCTGATAGCAGGAAGAGAGACGGAGGGTTGGATGGGCAAGCTGAACGATCTGACGGCGGCGGACATCGAAGCGGCGAAGCGGGCGTATCGGTTGGACGGGAGAGAGCCGAGGGGCCGGACTGTGCCGTGTCCGAGGCCCCACTGCTGGGGCTCGCGTATCTCGTTCGGTGACGCTCAGCCCTGTCTATTGTGCTGACGGTGACGCGAGCAGGGCCGAGACGGTGACCACGGCAGGCCCGCGCTGCTCAACCAGCGGCAGCCTGACGGGCGCTGTCCAAGATTGCCCGCTTCGCACTGTCCCACGGCACGGCTTCGCGGACATCCTGGCTATAGTATGGGAAGAATCCTTGGACCATCCCCAGAACGCTCGCCTTCGAGTCCGTCTCAAAGATGCCGTAGCCTTCTTGAGGCGTGAACCAGCAGAGCTCTTTTGCTGCCCCCGCGTTTAGCAGTTGGTCGCCACCCTCAAAAGCCCCTTCCATCACAGTCAGTGCCTGCCTCGGATCGGTCGGCCAAGCGGACGGATTCGCCTTCCAGGAAACCATGTAGCGCGGCATTCACAACCTCCTTAGAGATCCAGAGTATTCTCTGGCGAACAGTACTCGTACCGTGTCCATGAGTCAAACTTTGCCTGCCGGAGGCACGGTTCCTCAAGATAATCGCAGAACGGGAATCATGAGCCCCTGGTGTCGTCTCGCACCATTCATCGCGGCGTAGGCGGTCCTGCCACTGCTGAGCATCATCGTCTGGACGCTGGCTGTGGACTAATCCATTTCAGCGCGCTTACCGAGACGGTGCTTCCCAGATCAACAGACCGACCGGGTTGCGACCTGGCGAGTAGCCAGCCTTCAGCAGCGTCGCGACGGCCTCGGCCCCGTGGAGCCCGTCTCGGAGTTCGGTCAGTGATGCGCTCTCCAGAAGATCGACGACGTGCGCGGCCTGGAGCTAGGTCTCGACGTGCGCCCCGTACTCTGACGCCTTCGCCTTGTTCCACGTCAGGTCGCCGCGAGCGGTGGCGCGCGCCACGTCACGTCGGACTGAGCCCTGCCTCAGGGAGAAATTTCGCCCGAAACTCTCGCTCGGGGCCAGTCATTGGTGCTCTGGCGATGCCTTCGAGTCGCGTCAGGACGGCCGTGAAGCCCTCTTCGCTCACCACGATACGGTTGGAGTAACGCCGCCAACCGAGTGCGGCAAGGGGGTCACACCATGTCCCAAGCTGCGCATACAGGGCGCGTCAGCACCCCGGTCAGAGCGTCTCCCATACCCCGAGTCCGCCATCGGGCGGGTCGCCTGGGCGAACGCGCAGCGGAATGATGGGTCAATCTTCGCCATTGGTGGTTTCGGTTCATCGCGGACGAGCGGGCGCTGTTCCTGGGGGGCGGGATTCGGTCGAACGAGGGAACTGCTAGTATGAAATTCGTTGTATGGAACCATTCTTCATCGGACTGTTGTTCGTCACGGCGCTGGGAACTAATACGCTCCTGGGCATATGGCGGAGTGGCCTGCGTCGCTTCTCTCCCGCCTGGTTCGTGGCCATTCACGCCAGCATACCCCTGCTGATCGCGATGCGCCTCGTCCTGGTCCGGCCGATCTGGGTCATCCCGCCGGAAATCGGCCTGGCATTCGCAGGCCAGTTCGTCGGTGCGCGTCTCCCCAAACTGCGGCGCCCGGGCGTTGGCGCCCGCCCCGTCGACATCGACAATGCCTAAAAACCACCAGGCCGCAAGCGCGTCTATGCTAACGCCGCCGAGCGGTAAAGGGCTTATGCCCTCGCGCCTCGCTGGGATAAGCGCGTTCACCCACTGTTCACCAAACAACCGGCGCCGCGCCCGCAAATAAGCGACGCCGCGCGGATCATACATGGGTGAAACAGAGGACACTTACCCTCGCTGGCGCCCCGGAACAACCATGAGTATTTCGCGATCAGCGTACCCTACGAACCCGGTAACCCTGCCGCTGGTCAGGGCTCTCCTCACATCGGGCGTGATCGTCGCCGGGTGCGCGCTCGTGGCGCTCGGCCTGATAATGTCCGCCGGCCACCTGAACCCGGCGTTAATCGCCATGGTCGCCCTTCTCGCTGCCGCCGCCCGAAAGTTCGACCTCGACGTACAAACAGATAGCCGGATTTCGCTTGCTTTCGTACCCGTTCTGGCGAGCGCCATCCTCTTCGGCCTCCCCGGCGTTACGGCAGCGTGCCTTGGCGCTGCGGCGATACCAAATGCCAGGTCCCTGTCACCCCTCCAGGAAGCTGCCTATAACCTCGGCGCCCTGATGATCGCCGGCGCCTCCTCTGTGGTCGTTTTAGCAGCGTTTGGGGGGACCGGTGGCTCGGCGCCTGGGCCCGAGCTCATCGCGCCGGCCGCTGCAGCCGCCCTCGTCAACTTCATGATAAACACAGCTCTAACGGCCGCCCGCAGCTGGACCGGTGACCATGATAGCCTGCGATTCGCCTGGACGGACCGTTTCTTGTGGATGCTGCCGCACTACCTCGCGCTCGGCCTGCTCAGCCTGGTCCTCGTCGCGGCCTACACGTCGATCGGGCTCTGGGGCCTCGCCATATTTCTTGTCCCGCCGGCCATGCTGCAGCTCTCGCTGAAGCAGTACGTTGACAAAACCGCCAGCTCCCTCTCTGGGCTTCCCAGGGCTCACAAGAATCTCAAGGACGCTCACGCTGAACTAGCCGACCTCGAAACGGCGCACGCTGAGCTGTCGCTGACCATCGGATGCTTGCGAGACGCCTACGGGGCCACCGTTCGCTCGCTCATCGCCGCCCTGGACGCCCGTGATCGCGACACGTGCGGGCACTCTGAGCGCGTCGCCGAACTGGCCATCGAGATCGCCGCCGAGATGGGCGTCCCGCGCGAGAGCGATGAGGCGCGCTATATCGAGTGGGGATCGCTGTTGCACGACGTCGGCAAAATCGCCGTACCGGACGCCATCCTGCGCAAGCCATCCTCGCTATCAGAGGAGGAGTGGGCGATCATGCGGGCCCACCCGCTGGCCGGGTATGAGATCCTCCGGTCTGTCGACTTTCTGGCACCCGCGGCCGAGATCGTTCTCTCCCACCATGAGCGCTTCGATGGCACGGGCTACCCGGCGGGACTGGTCGGTGACGACATACCGCTGGGATCCCGAATCTTCGCGATAGCGGACGCCTTCGACGCAATGACCGCCGATCGCGTGTACCGACAGGGTGTGAGCGCGGAGGAGACGCTGGCTGAGCTCGTCCGCAACAGCGGCACGCAATTTGACCCGGCGGCCGTCCGCGCCTTCCTGCGCGTCTACGAAAATCTCGCCGCCGAAACTGGCTTTGGGAGAGTACCGCGCCGGGCCTTGAGCGAGTCCCTGCAGCGGGAGATCGCGGAAGCCATTGGCTTCGACGCGCAGCGTTAGCAGCGGTTCTGGGACGACAACGTCCAGCGCCCTCAGCAGGGCGCCCCAGCGATTCCCCACATTCACGCCCGCTCTCGTCTGAACATTAACCAGAACTGAACGCAGGGACGCCTGCGAGGATGGTAATTCGCGGTGGAGCGGACGATGAACCGTAGTGACACGTGATGGCAATGGTTCCAACCGCAGGAGCCAAAACGGGGAAGGAGAACATCAGCAATGACCACCGACTTCATCGTCCTGGTCTCCAAAGAGAACGACGGGAACTACGGAGAGGTCATCCTCGCCGCCGGCATCCATGAAGCAGAGCGCCTCATCGAGGAGCGCCTGGAGCGCGGGCTCCACCGCGACAGCCTCCGGCTCCTGGCGGGAACCGAAGTCTCCTTCACGGTGACCCAGAAGCCGGTTGTCTCCGCCGTGGAGCAGCACCCCGCCGCTGAGGAGACCGCCGGCGAAGCTGTGACGCAGTCCGTTAGTGAGCCGCTCTACGAGCGAGAGCCCGTGGCTGCCTGCGCGGCCCAAGACGGCGGCGCCGGCGAAGGCTCCGGAGAGCGTCCGTACTGGCGTGAAGGGATGCAATTCTCCACAGCGTTCGGCCGGCCCTAGCGCAAGCGAGCTTTCGACACCCGCCGGTTAGTGAGACATGACGGCACTACAGGTAGCGACGACCCCCGGCCGGCAGTCCCCGGCCGTCAGCGCGCAGCCCGGTCCCTGGCAGCGATACGGATACGGGGAACGTGGCGCTTCGGGCCCGGCCTGTAACGCTTCGCAATCAGCCCATGTCTTACCCAATGCCATGCCAAAACTAGGGCAGCTACTCGGGACGAGGAACGTAACCGAGGAGCTGGAGTCAGACAAGGAAGCGGCGATCGTCTTTGCCGCCAAGGCCGCTGACGCGGGTGCCTGGGACGAGATCTACCGCCTCTACTACCGGCCCATCTTTCGCTACTTCCTCGGCCACGTGGGCGACAAATCCATCTGCGAGGACCTCACCGCCACTGTGTTCCTTGAGGCCGTGAAGGGGATCGACTCCTTCGTTTACCGGGGAACTCCCCTTCTCGCCTGGCTCTACCGCATCGCTCGAAACGTCGCCGCGGACCACAACCGGCGCACTCTCGGCCGGCGCCCGTCGGGCGCCTCCGGGGTGCCCTCCCGCGGCTCATGGCTTTTCCGTCGCTCAAGCGACAGACCTATCGAACAGGAGCCCGCGCCGGCGTCGGAATCCAGCGCCGGAATAAGCGTCGAGCGCATGGACCTCATGCAGGCGATGAAGGGCCTCAGCGAGCAACAGAGGGAGATCGTCGCGCTGCACTACTACGCCGGCTTCAGCCTGCGCGAAGTGGCACGCATCATCGGTGTCAATGAACGGACTGTGTATTCGCTGCAAGCGAAAGCGCTCGTGGAACTGCGCTCTCGGTTGGTGGCGTAACTAATTTCGAAAATTGCCTAAAATAACTGGTAAAACGCACCCGGACCGCCGATATATAAGTCAGGGAAGGGCAAACTGGGGAGGATAGTGAGGAATCAAATGGACAGCAAGCCTCTAGAAGCACTGGGAGAATGGATAGCGCAGAGCGAGTCGTCTGCATGGCTTCGTGCC
>Ga0209751_10007208_pt1 | contig 10222 bp, 6 predicted proteins | sample RifCSP13_1_FD_184019 | JGI IMG/M metagenome (GOLD analysis project Ga0209751, IMG submission 184019) | Soil microbial communities from Rifle, Colorado - Rifle CSP2_sed 13_1 (SPAdes) (version 2) | ecosystem: Environmental > Terrestrial > Deep subsurface > Rock core/Sediment | place: Rifle...
GTGGCTTGCCGTGTTGGCGGCGCTGATCGTGGGCGCGCTGATGGGGCTGGCAATGGCTTTCGTGACGGTGCATTTGCACGCGCAGCAGGGCATCAGCGGCATCGGATTCTATTTGTTCGGACTTGGCATGAGCGACCTGCTGTTCCAGAAAATGCTCGGCACGGTCGAGACGGTGAACGGATTTCCCAAGATCCATATCCCGTTCCTCAGCGACATTCCCGGCATCGGTGAGATTTTCTTCAGCCAGAATGTTTTGGTATATGTCGCCTTCGCCTTGGTGCCCATTGGTTGGTTCGTGTTGAACAAGACCACGCTGGGTTTGAAGATCCGCGCCGTAGGCGAGAACCCGGATGCCGCCGACTCGCTGGGTGTCAGTGTCGTGCGCGTGCGCTACTTCACCATCATCCTGGGCGGCACCCTCTCCGGGATGGCCGGCGCCTCCATGTCGATCGCGCTGCTTAACGTGTTCCAGCAGAACATGACGAGCGGCCTGGGCTTTATCGCCGTGGCGCTGGTGTATTTCGGCGCCTGGTCGCCCTGGGGCGTGATGGCGGGTGCGCTGCTGTTCAGCATGGTGAACTCGCTGCAATTGTGGATCCAGGTGCTGGGCATCCCCATCCCTTCTGATATCGCCGTGATGATGCCTTATGTGCTTACCATTCTGGTGCTGGTGGTCACCGTAAAAAGAGTTCGGGCTCCAGCGGCATTAACCAGGACTTTCGAACGGGAATCATAGATGAATGATTCGATTCAACAAGTGAATGAAGGAGGTGCCCTAAGTAGCAAGAAATGCGCAGCGCACATGTTCAGCAACTCTCATCCAATAAGGAGAAGATGATGAAAAAATTTGGTTTGTTTTTAGCTCTAGTCGTGTCACTGTCGTTGATCCTGGCCGCCTGCGGCCCGGCAGCGACCCCGGAACCGGCCGCCGAGGAACCCGCGACCGAAGCACCGGCCGCTGAAGAAGCGACAGAAGCCCCCGCTGCGGAACCCTTCCGTGTGGCGGTGGTGATGCCCAGCGCCATCAATGACCTGGCCTTCAGCCAGAGCATGTACGATGCGCTGCTGCGCGTCCAGGGCGAAATGGGCGGCGATGCTGCTTTCGAGATCGTCTATTCCGAGAATATGTTCGTGGTGGACGATGCCGCCGCGGCCATCCGCGACTACGCCTCCCAGGGCTTCGACCTGGTGATCGCTCACGGTTCGCAGTACGGTTCCTCAGTGCAGGAAATCGCCCCCGATTTCCCGGAGACCAGTTTTGCCTGGGGCACCACGGTCGACACCTTCGACCAGCCGAACATCTTTGCTTATGAAGCGGCTTCCCAGGAAGGCGGCTATGTCAACGGCGTGCTGGCTGCCACCCTCTCCACCAGCAAGACCATCGGCGTGATCGGCCCCATCGAGACCGGCGATGCCAAACTGTATGTGGACGGATTCAAGGCCGGCGTGCTGGCGACTGATCCCGCCATTACGGTTTCCGTTACGTACACCGGATCGTTCTCTGACACCGCTCTCGCATCTGAGGCGGCTACCACCCACATCGCTGCGGGCGCCGACGTTTTGACCGGCACCGCCCAGATGGTAGTGGGCGCCATCGGCAAAGCCGAGGAGAACGCTGTGCTGTGGTTCGGCACGCAGTCTAACCAGTCCTCGCTCGCGCCCACTATCGTGGTCGCCAGCCAGGTGTATCACTGGGAGGTTGTGCTCACCCAGATGATCGACCTGATCAAGGCCGGTACGCTTGGCGGCGAGTCCTTCGTCATCAATCTTGAGAACGGCGGCGAAGTCATCGAATATAACCCAAGTTACGACCTGCCCGTTGACGTCGTGGCCCTGGCTGATGAAACCACTGCCGGGATCATCGACGGAAGCATCACCATCACTCTGCCGTAACAAAGAACGCGCGATCTGACAGGTCGCGGCAACGCGGCCTGTCAGGTTCACTACAAGGAAAACCACGGAGACACGGAAGCACGGAGATTATTTTTCTTTAGTGAAATGCAAAAGGAAATTGTTGTGCAAAAAAAAGGGCAGCAGATACTCGAAAAAGAGTTGACCAATGAAATAATTGCTGCGGCTATCGAGATTCACCGCGCATTAGGGCCAGGGCTACTTGAATCCGCCTATCAATCATGTCTGGAACACGAATGCAGGCGTCGAAAACTGTCATTCGAAAATCAAGTCCAATTAAATATAAATTACAAAGGGTTGAAGCTAGACGGTGGTTATCGTGTTGACCTTATCTTTGATAAACGAGCTATTGTAGAAATAAAAACGGTTGAAGCAGTCTTACCAGTTCACGAAGCCCAGTTGCTAACGTATTTGAGGCTGACTGGTATTCACGTAGGCTTGTTGATTAACTTTAATGTCCCGACTTTGAAAAATGGCATTTACAGACGGGTACTTTAGTTTTTAAGAAATGAAAACCTCTGTGTCTCTGTGCCTCCGTGGTGAAGAATAATATGAGTGAGAAACTCGAACTCCGCAGCCGGGTCGACCACCTCGAAATGAAGGGGATCAGCAAACGATTCCCCGGGGTGCTGGCCAACGACCGCGTGGATTTCGATGTGCACTCCGGCGAGGTGCATGCCCTGCTGGGCGAGAACGGCGCCGGCAAGAGCACGCTGATGAAGATCCTCTATGGCATGTATCACCCCGATCAGGGCGAGATTCGCATCAACGGCAACGCAGTGCACATCGCTACGCCCACGGATGCGATCAACCTCGGCATCGGCATGATCCATCAGCATTTCATGTTGGTGCAGACGCTCACCGTGGCGGAGAACGTCGCCCTCGGAGTGCCTTCAAAGCGCGGCCCGCTCACTGACCTGGCCGCGGTTTCCAAACGCATCGTGGAACTGGCCGGCATCTATGGATTGAAGATCGATCCCGACGCCTACATCTGGCAACTTTCCGTTGGACAACAGCAGCGCGTGGAAATTATCAAAGCCCTGTACCGCGGCGCGGCGCTCTTGATCTTGGATGAACCCACCGCTGTGCTTACCCCGCAAGAGGTGGATGAACTGTTCACCATTATGAATCAAATGGTGAAAGACGGGCACGCACTTATTTTTATTTCGCACAAACTGCACGAAGTCGTCGAGATCAGCCATCGCGTCACCGTGCTGCGCGACGGGCGCAAGATCGGCACGCGGCCAACGGCGGAGACCACCAAGCGCGACCTGGCCAACTGGATGGTGGGGCGCGAAATCATCTTTACCCCCGAGCGTAAAGCCCTGGAAGCCGGCGGCGCCCGCATGCAGTTGAGCGAGGTTTCCTGCAGCAGCGATCGCGGCACGCCGGGGTTGCGCCAGGTGAGTCTCGAGGTGCATTCCGGCGAGATCCTCGGCATCGCGGGGGTTTCCGGCAATGGGCAGCTTGAGCTGGCCGAAGTGATCACCGGGTTGCGTCCGATCACCGAAGGCTGCCTCAGCCTCGAGGGCCAAGACGTGACCGGCCTGACTGCCGACGAATTGACCGGGCGCATGCTCTCGTACATCCCCGAAGAGCGCATGCGCGACGGCATGATCCGAGAATTCACCGTCGCCGAAAACCTGATCCTGCGCGAGCACCACAAACAGCCCTTCTCGCGCTTCGGCTTCCTGAATCTGAAGAATATTGCGCAGCACGCCGAAATCTTGATCCTCCAGTTCCAGGTAAAAACGCCTTCGCGCGACACCGCGGCCAAGAGCCTGTCGGGCGGCAACATCCAGAAGATGGTGCTGGCCCGCGAACTGGCGCGCCGGCCCCGCGCTATCGTGGCGGCGCAGCCCACCCGCGGCCTGGACATCGGCGCCACGGAATACGTGCGCGGCCAGTTGCTCGAGCAACGCGCCGAAGGCGCCGCCATCCTGCTCATCTCCGAAGACCTCGATGAGATCCTGGCGCTCTCCGATCGCATCGCCGTCATCTACGAAGGCCAGATCATGGACATCCTGCCCCGCGCTGAAGCCACCCCGGAACGATTGGGATTGCTGATGGCCGGCGTAAAGGAGTGACCGCAAAAAGAGGTAAAATTTGATCTCCATTGGTTCGGTGGTCGCCGGCAGGTGACTGCTGTTGCGGCGTAGAGTACGCAAAATCTGCGATCACTCTTCGAAAAGTGCCGCCGACTTGAAAGGTCGACCCACTATGAACCTTTGGCAGCAGTATCTTTCCCCTCATTCCATTCCTGAAGCCATTCTGGCGCTGACTTCTGCGCCCGGACCGGTAATTCCGATTGCCGGCGGTACCGACCTGCTGCTGGATATCCAGCAGGGACGCCACGCGCCTGTCCACACCCTCGTCGACTTGACCGCCGTCCCCGAGCTGACCCAACTCGAGGAACGCGAAGGGCACCTGTTCATCGGCGCAGCCGCGCCACTGAATCGAATCGCCCGCGATCATTTGGTCGCACAGCACGCCCAGGCGCTGGTGGAAGCCTGCGACCTGGTGGGTGGGCCGCAGGTGCGCAACGTCGCCACATTGGGCGGCAACGTGGCCCATGCGCTGCCTGCCGCCGACGGCACCATCGCGCTGCTGGCGCTGGACGCCGAAGCCGAGATCGCCAACTCCGCCGGCACGCGTCGAGTGCCGCTCCGCGACCTCTTCCTTGGTCCCGGAAAATCCTCCCTCAAGCATGGTGAAGAATTATTGGTTGGTTTCATTCTCCCCCTCCTGAAGCCGCATCAAGCCTCCTGCTTCAAGCGCATCATGCGCCCACAAGGCGTGGCGCTGCCCATCATCAACCTTGCGATTCGAATTTCTCGCGATGGTGAAACCATCGTGCAAATACGCATCGCCGTCGGTCCGGGCGCCGCCATTCCCTGGCGAGCAGGGCAGGCTGAACAGGAGTTGATCGGCAAGAGATTCAGTGAGCCACCCGTCGACGCGGCGCAGGAAGCCCTGCTGGCACACGTGGGCTTCCGATCCAGCGCGCGGCGCGCCAGCTCCGAATACCGCCGCCATCTGGTCGGCGCATTGTTCCGCGATACGCTCGATGCTGCTTGGAAGCGGGCGGAGTAGGCTGCCATGGAAAATCAACTCAACCTCGGCGTCAACGGAAGCAGCCACTCACTCCCCATTTTGCCGGGCGAAACCCTGGCCGATCTGCTGCGCAACCGGCTGCATCTCACCGGCACCAAGATCGCCTGCGAAGAATCCGAGTGCGGCGCCTGCACCGTCCTGGTGGACGGCGAACCCGTGCTCTCCTGCATGTACCCCGCCCAGCGCGCCGCAGGGAAGTCTGTACTCTCTATTGAAGGATTGGCTGGTCAAACCCCATCCCCAACCCTTCCCCTTGAAAAGGAGAAGGGAGAAGCCGTAGGGGCGCAGCATGCTGCGCCCGACCCCTCTCCCGCCACGCGGGAGAGGGCAAGCCGACCGCAGGTCGGCGCGGGTGAGGGGGGTGAGAGGCATCTCCACCCCCTCCAAGAAGCCTTCATCGAGCACGGCGCGGTGCAGTGCGGCTTCTGCATCCCCGGGCAGATCATGACCGCGCAGGCCTTGCTGCAGAGCAACCCCGACCCAACGCGCGACGAATTGCGCTTCGCGCTGAAAGACACGTTGTGCCGCTGCGGCGGCTACCCTAGCATCGAGAACGCCATATTGGCCGCGGCGCGATCGATGCGCACGGGAGAACCCGTCGCGCCGGCCCAGATTCCCCTCTCCGCGCAGCCGCACGCCGTGGTCGGCAAGAAGCTGGTGCGGCCCGACGCCGTCGAAAAAGTAAATGGCTCTGCCATATATACGGACGATCTGGTATTCGACGGCATGCTGTTCGGCAAAGTGCGCCGCGCCGGCGTGCCGCACGCGATTGTGACGCGGCTGGACGCCTCCAAGGCGAAAGCATTGAACGGCGTTATCGCCGTGCTTACTGCGGCTGACATTCCCGGCGAACATAATCACGGCCTGGTCTACGACGACTGGCCGGTGATGATCGGCGTCGGCGAACGCGTCCGCTATGTGGGTGACGCGCTGGCCATCGTCGCCGCGGAAACCGAAGAGATTGCCGAACAGGCCGCCGCACTCATCGAAGCGGACTTGGACCTGCAGCCGGTGATCAGCGACCCGGTGCAGGCCCGGCGGGATGACGTCCCGCAGATACACAAGAAAGGCAATCTGCTCAAACACATCAAGGTGCGCAAGGGCAGCATTGACATCGGCTTCGCCGAGGCTGATGTGATCCTGGAGCACACCTTCCACACGCCGATCTACGAGCACGCCTTCCTCGAGCCGGAATGCAGCATCGCTGTCCCCACCCAGGACGGGCGCATGGAGGTCTACTGCGGCTCGCAGATCCCCTACCAGGACCGAGCGCAGGTCGCCCGCGTGCTTAGCTGGCCTGAGTCGCGCGTGCGCATCATCGGGCAGTTGATGGGCGGCGGCTTCGGCGGCAAAGAAGATATCGCCGGCCAGATCCACGCCGCGCTGCTGGCGCAAGCCACCGGGCGGCCGGTGAAGGTATTGTTCGACCGGCACGAGAGCATGCTGGTGCATCCCAAGCGGCACGCCACGCAGATCCGCATCAAACTCGGCGCGAAACGCAATGGTCGCCTCACGGCGATGGAAACCGAACTGTATGGCGACACCGGCGCCTACGCGTCGCTGGGCGACAAGGTGATGACCCGCGCCACGACGCATTCGGCGGGGCCTTACGACGTCCCGCACGTGCGCGCCGATTGCTATGCCATGTACACCAACAATCCCCCGGCCGGCGCCTTCCGCGGCTTCGGCGTGACCCAATCGGCGTTCGCCGTCGAATCGATCATGGATATGCTGGCCGAGGAATTGCGCCTCGACCCGGTGGAGCTGCGGCGCCTGAACGCGCTGGACGTCGGCTTTGTTACCAACACCGGGCAACGGCTCACCGAATCGGTCGGTTTGCGCGAGTGCATCGAAAGAGTCCACATGGAGATGCTGGCTCGCACCTTGGATCCTTTCGAGCCCCACATGGCCAAAGGCGCGCCGCATCTGGTGCGCGCCTGGGGGCTGGCGGCGGCTTACAAGAACACCGGGCTGGGAGGCGGCGCGCCGGATAAGTCCGGGGCGGATCTGGAGCTTTTTGAAGATGGTACTCTGGAAGTGCGCAGCTCGGCGGCGGAATTGGGGCAGGGGCTGACCACGGTGATGCGCATGGTGGTAGCCGAGGAGTTGGCCGTGCCACCCGAGCAGGTGCGCGTGCTGGTGATGGACACCGACCTGACCCCCGACGGCGGACCGACCACTGCCTCGCGCCAGACCTACGTCACCGGCAACGCGGCGAAGTTTGCCGCAAAGACCCTGCGCAACGCCATCTCCGCCGCGCTGGCGGAAAAGTACGATGTGACTCCCCAGCAGATCCGTTTCGAAGCCGGCAGAGTGCACGCCAACGGGCATTCGATGGCATTCGATGAGGTCGCCAAGGAAATGCTGGCGATGGGCCAGAGGCCGCGCGTGCTGTACGAGTACGAAGCGCCCAAGACGCAGCCGCTGGGCGAGGGCGGCGATATGCACTTCGCCTTCTCCTTCGCCGCGCAAGCCGCTGAAGTCGAGGTGAACACCATCACCGGCGAGGTGCGCGTGCTGCGCGTCATCGCCGCCTCCGACGTGGGCACGGTGGTGAACCCACTGGGGCTGCAAGGCCAGGTGGAGGGCGGGGTGATGATGGGCCTGGGCAACGCGCTGACTGAAGAGTTCATTATGGACGAAGGCCGCGTGGTCACCGACCACCTGGCGCGCTATCGCATCCCGGGCATTATGCTCACTCCCGAGATCACTTCCATCGTAGTCGAGCATCCCACCGCTGAAGGTCCCTATGGCGCCAAGGGCGTGGGCGAAGTGAGCAGCATTCCCACCACGCCGGCCATCACCAACGCCATTTGGAACGCGGTGCACGTACGCGTGGACCGCCTGCCCGTGGACCAGGAGAAGATCGCCTTGGCGATCTGGGAAAGGGAGCAGGGGGGCTAGGGAGCTGGGGAGAGAAAAGCAAAAAGAATTTTAGATTTCTGATTGCTGATTTATGATTTGAGATTTTGGTTGCATTCGATATTTTTGATTTCTTCCATATGAGAAATAACTATCGGTAGGGGCGGCGTGCAAGCTGCCCCTTTTCCTGAGGGCGCACGGCCGTGCGCCCTTACGTGTGATGCCTTGGTAGGGGCGGGGTCTCCCCGCCCTTGTCCTTCGAACAAGGCATGTGTAACGTGTAATTTTGGGGGAGCGGGCGATTACATTGACAAAGACACATCGCAAACCAAGATGTTGTTTGTCGTATGGGTGGGGGTAGCACAAACAACTTGACAAGGTGGATTAGTTCGGCAGCGGATCATTGGAAAACCCAAAGAATTTACGATTTATGATTTTCGATTGCAGATTTGTGGTCTGCGACGCCGACTCATGATTAATGCATGGAAGTTGGGAAAAAGAAAGATGCTGTCAAGCTGGACAAGGTTTCTCCTTGGCTTGTAGGGAGCGGAATCCCTTTGGATTCGGGATGCTGTAACGCTGCATCCGGGATCCGTTCGCAAAGAGATTTCTCCTCACCTACGGCTCGTCGAAATGACAAAAAACAGCGCTGACGCTGTTTTTTGTCTGGCACCGCGAAGCGGCGCTTCTCCTCTAATTTTCGCTAATGAATATCCTCCGCCGCGCTTCGGTAAATCGTAAATCTGAAATCATAAATCTGAAATCATAAATATCTTTTTCACCCCGCCCAGTCAAGGAAAGCTTCGCTTTTCCGCAGTTGCGAGGAGGAACCTTGGCTCCAGAGCCTGTCCCGAGTGAGCCGCTCTGCGGCGACGAGGGAAAGCAAACTCCACGTTGGTTCGCCATCTCACCCCGCCCAGTACTTCACCGTCAAATACTGCGCATCCCAAATAAATATTCCCATCCCCGCCAGCGCCACCGCCAGCACGATACCCAACAGCGCGGTGACGACCTGCCCAAAGATGGGCGGCAGGAATCCGGCGATGAAGAACGCGAGGAAGAACCCCGCCGCGGCGGCCAGCAGCAGGGCCGCCTGCCAGCGCAGGAAGACGCCCGCCCTCTGGCTGGCCATGCCGGTGAGCACCAACCCCGCGAACAGGGCGAAGCCCAGCAAGGACGCCGTGGCGCTTTGGCTGAACGGCAGCTTGAGCCCCGGAAAGGTCAGCGCCGGCGCGGCCATGATCACGAAAAACAGCAGCCCCGCCTGCATCAGCAGGTGCCCGGCCAGCAGCAGCCAGACCCAGAGCTTGCCCTGGGGTATCTCGCCGAGACGAGGAGCGTCGCCTTGTTTGAGGTATACGCCGGGCAGGGAGATCGAGAGCAGGATGGCAGCCAGCAGCAGCAGCCAGCTGACTGCCGGCGTCAGGATCTGGCCGGCCACCGGTATGAGGGAGATCGAAATAAGGGCCAGCGCCAGCAGCACGGCCCCGGCGGCCAGTACCAGCCCTGAATAGCGAAGCACGGTTGCGGTCATAGAGCACCTCCAATGGAGACTAGAGGCATTTTATATTGAAAGGAAGGATTGCGCGACACCACCTTATACGTCATTGCGAGCAGGCCGCTGAGCGAACGAAGCAATCTCCAGCACTGCTCCCAGACATCCTCCTTTCTTAGCCCTCCATTAACCCCGTTCCCCGGTGTCGAATAATCCGAACCCGCATCGTTGGCGGCTAGTACTTGAAATATCGCCCCACGGCTTGACCGGTGAGAAAGGAGGGCGCTGCTACGCCAGCGGCCGGTCGATCCTCACCATCCCTTCGTTTCTGATAACTATGCAAATAACTAGAAAGGAAGATGACTCCCATGAAAAAAATTAGCTTTCTTCTCATCCTCGCCGCCCTTACTGCCCTGGCCGCCACCACGGTTGCCGGCGCCGCGGGCGGCCGCCCCTTCTCCACCGAGCTGACTGGCGCCGCCGAGGCGCCCGGCCCCGGCGACCCCGATGGCTCTGGGACGGCCAGGCTCACCCTGAACCCCGGCCTCGAGCAGGTCTGCTGGCAGATCTCGGTGACCGGCGTTGCCCCGATCACCGCCGCCCACATCCATAAGGCGCCCGCCGGCGTAGCTGGTGGTGTAGTAGTTCCACTCTTCCCTCCGCTGCCTGACGCAGATGGAAACTCCAGCGGCTGCATTGCTGCCGACCGCGAGTTGATCCTGGATATCATCCAGAATCCAGAGGAGTACTACGTGAACGTTCACAACGCCGACTTTCCGGCTGGCGCGCTACGCGGCCAGCTTTCCAAGTAGCGTTTGAATGGGATGGAGAAGCGTGCCG
>Ga0209751_10007210_pt1 | contig 10221 bp, 9 predicted proteins | sample RifCSP13_1_FD_184019 | JGI IMG/M metagenome (GOLD analysis project Ga0209751, IMG submission 184019) | Soil microbial communities from Rifle, Colorado - Rifle CSP2_sed 13_1 (SPAdes) (version 2) | ecosystem: Environmental > Terrestrial > Deep subsurface > Rock core/Sediment | place: Rifle...
GGGGCATCGTCCACCGGGCGGCCCAGCAACACAAACGGCAAATGCTCGGCCAGCAAAACGTCGGTGGTGTCCACGCCCACGCGCGAGGCCTGCACGATCATTCCGTCCACTTGTTGCGACCGGATCAACTGCAAAGCTGCTTCGGGCTCGTGCGCCGGGTCGTCTGCGCCGGCCAGCATCAAGCGGAAGCCTTGCCGGTAGGCCACATCGGCCAGGCCGCGCCGCACCAGGACCGGGTCGAACGCCCGGACGAAGCGGTAGACGAGCGGAAATCGTTCCAGGTGGCGCGAGACCAGGTAGATCATACGCACCGGCATCGCGGCCCCCAGGACGAGCGGATCGACCTCGCTGCTGTGGTTGGGGGCGACGATGTAGGGGGGATGGGGAAGGTGCTCGAGTCCGTGGACGCGCAGCTTCCACCCCGCCCGGAACACGACGCGCAGCAGCCAGCGGACGAGGCGGTACCTGAGCGGCGTGCCGGGATGATCAGCCGGTGCGGTCAAGAGCAACCACGCACTCGATGTGATAGGTCTGGGGGAACAGATCGAGCGGCTGCACGACGCGCAGCGCGTAGCCGTGGGCGAGCAGTTCGCGGAGATCGGGAGCGAGCGTCGTCGGATTGCAGGAGATGTAGACCACGCGGCGAGCGCCACTGCGCGCCACCGCCCGCATCACCACCGCTCCGGCCCCGGCGCGCGGGGGATCGAGCACCAGGACGTCGGGGGCCGGCGCAGTGGCGAGCGCCCGGTCGAACCGCCGCGCATCCGCGGCCACGAAGGCGGCGTTCGTCACGCCGTTCAGCGCCGCGTTCTCCCGCGCGGCCTCGATCGAGGCCGGGCTCACCTCGATGCCGGTCACCTGGGCGGCGGTCCGGGCAAGGGCCAGGGCAAACGTCCCGACGCCGCAGTAGAGATCGACCACATGGTCCACCGGCCCGGCCGCGGCGTAGTCCCGGACGAGGTCGATCATCCGCTCGGCCTGGAGCGTATTGGTCTGAAAGAACGTCTGCAGACCCAACCGAAAGGTCAGGTCGCGGAGGCGCTCGTGGATGTACGGGCGCCCGTGGAGGAGATGCAGACCGTGCACCTCGACGGCATCGCCGGGCGAGGGATTCACCGCCCAGAGAAACCCCGTCAGTTCGGGATGACGATCGACAAGAAGGGCCGCCAACGCTCCGGCCTCGGCGAAGTCGCCGGTCGATGTCACCACGGCGAGCAGCAGGTCACCCGTGTGCCGCCCCTCCCTGATCACAAGGTGACGCAGGAGCCCTTGATGCGTGCGGGGATCGTAGCAGGTCAGGCCGGCGTCACGAACGAAGCCGCGGACGTCGTTGAGGATCTCCGCGGTGCGGGGAGACTGAAGATAGCAGGTGTAGAGATCGACGATCTCATCCCACCGCCCGCGGCGGTGCAGGCCCAGCCGCCCACTGGGTTGGAACGAGAACTCCATCTTGTTCCGGTAGTACCAGGGCTCGTCGGTAGGGATGATCGGGCGCAGCGGTACCTCCGCCAGCCCGCCGAGATGGCGCAGGCTCTCCGCGACGATCGCGTCCTTACTGCGCAGCTGCGCGGCGTAGTCGAGATGCTGCCAGAGACATCCCCCACAGGGGCCGAAGTGCGGGCACCGCGGCGCCACGCGGTCGGGCGAGGACTCATCGATGCGCACTGGCTCCGCCTCGGCGAACGTCTTCTTCACCTTCACCAGCCGCGCCCGGAGCAGATCCCCGGGGGCGGCGTCGGAGACGAAGACGACAAAACCATCTACCCGCCCTACCCCGCGGCCGCCGTAGCTCATCCGGTCGATCCGCAGGTCCACTTCGTCCGCCCGATGATACGCCACGGCGCCATTGTACCCCAGGCGCGCGCCGCCGCGCGGGAGCGGCGCGGCGCGCGGCGAACACCGTCTCCATGACCGCGTACGACGTCATCGTGAGCAAGCGCGAACTGCGCTCCTACACCGACCGGCCGCTCTCCGAGGACACCCTGCGGAAGATCCTCAACGCCGCCCGGATGAGCGGAAGCAGCCGGAACCGGCAGCCCTGGCACTTCGTCGTCCTCCGCGACCCCGCCCGGCTGCGGCAGCTCGCCTCCTATGGACGGTTCACCCCGCACCTGCCCGGCGCGGCGGCCGTGGTCTGCGTCGTCGTGGACGGACCCGGCGCGCTGTTCGACGCCGGGCGGTGCGCGCAGAACCTCATGCTCGGCGCCTGGGCGCTGGACGTCGCCTCCTGCCCCGCGACCCTTCACCGGGAGAAGGACGCACGGGCCTTCCTCGACGTCCCCGACGGCCACGTCATCGCCACGGCGATCGCGCTGGGGTATGCCCGCCCGGGAGGGCGCGGCGCCGTGGAGCGCACGGTCCTGCGCGTGCTGACCGCCCGAGGCCGGCGGCCGCTGGCCTCGATGATCTCCTGGGAACAGTACGGCCGTTCCTGACCCAGTCGCGCGCGTGCACCCCGCGGCATATAATGGAATAGCTGTGATCCGGCCCAACCTGCGGTTTGTGACCTGCGCTGCCACGATCGTGCTGCTCGTGACGGCACTGACCGGCGGCATCGCCGCGCCGGCCCGGTCCCAGCCCACGGTGGATGCGCTGCTGGCCCGCATCTTCAGCTCGGAAGACAAGACCCCGTATGAGTTGACCGCGGACTTCAGCGGCACGCTCACCCTCCTCATCCGCGGGGCGAAGACCACCGCCGTCGCCGCGGGATCCTTCGTGGAGTCGCGCGGGGCGGACGGCGTCCGCAGGCGCAAGGTCACGGTCACGAGGCTCGACCTCCCCCTCCTCCTCCGCCCCTTCGCCGCGTCGGTGCGGCGCATCATCGAGGAGAAGGTGGAAACGCAATCGGAGACACCCGAGACGTTCCACGAGCACGATCTCTTCATCCTCAGCGAGCAGCGCGGCCGGTACGTCCTCGTCGGGGTGCAGCGGGCCATCGTGGACGCCGCCATCGACCGGTACGGGAAGGCGCAGGACAAGCGGGATCCTGAGGTGCGCCGGCGTATCGCCCGCTGGCTGTGGACCAGCCCGCAGCGGGAGAATATCGTCCGCCCGGGCCCGCCCTACGCGCTGCGCGCCACGGTGGATGAGGCCGGCCTGGTCTACGAGCTGACCCTCTTCTACAACTGGGGCGACGTGGGGACGCGGATCACCTACATAGAGTTCAACAAACAGGCCGTGTGGCGCACCGTCTCCGCGGACTCCAACAGCGAGGTCGCAGGATTCGGCCGCGTGGACGGCGTCATGGTCCTGACCTTCAGCAATCACTGCGTGAACTGCAAGAAGTAGAACCGGGGGCTACGTCGCACCGGGGAGCGCCGGCGCGATCTGCAGCACGGCGGCCCCGGTCACCTCTCCTCGCCGCAGCCGTCCCAGCACGTGATTCGCCTCCTCCAGGGGCCAGGCCTCGACCCGCGGCCGTAGGGGAATTGCGGCGGCCAGCGCCAGGAGTGCCTGCCCGTCGGCCCGCGTGCTGTTGGTCACGCTGCGCAGGCCGCGCTCACCATAGAGCCTGGCATAGTCGAACGCCGGGATCCCGTCGAGGTGCACGGCGTTGACGGCCAGGGTCCCGCCCGGACGGACGTGACGAAGCGCCTCGACGACGACCCGCCCCGAGGGCGCAAACACGACGCCGGCGTCCACGGCTCCCGGCGGTGTCTCCTCCAGCCCGCCGACCCACGCCGCGCCCAGCTCCGCCGCCAGGTTCCGGTGCGCCTCACCGCGGGTGAAGACGTAGACGTCGCACCCCCAGTGGCGTGCGACCTGCAGGGCAAGATGCGCCGAGGCCCCGAAGCCGAACACTCCGACACGGTCGCCCGCGGCGACCTGAGCGATGCGCAGCGCACGGTATCCGATGATCCCCGCGCACAGGAGCGGGGCCGCCTCCACGGAGGAGAACACATCCGGAAGCGGATAGACAAATTCCGCCCGGGCGACGATATACTCGGCGAATCCACCGTCCACGTCGTAGCCGGTGAACGCCGCCTCAGGACAGAGGTTCTCCAATCCCCGGAGGCACGAGGGGCAGCGCCCGCAGGCGCGGTGCAGCCAGGCGACGCCGACCCGGGCGCCCACCGTGGGGGAGGTCACTTCGGGACCGCGCGACACCACGCGCCCGACAACCTGATGCCCAGGGACGATCCCCGCGCGCCGCGGGGGGAGCTCACCCTCGACGATGTGGAGGTCGGTGTGGCATACGCCGCAGGTCTCGACACGGATGAGGACGTCGCCGGAGCGCGCCTCCGGACGGGGCCGGTCGATCATCCGGAGGGGGCCGGTCTCCACGGACGCAGGATGCGGAAGGATCAACGCCTTCACGGTAACCTCTTCCATCGAAGCGCGGCTCGTTCCCTGCGCACAGGCGGCGGAGGGTGGAACCGCCGCGGCGCGAAGTGAGTCGGCGTGAAGACCGCCGTCTTGCTGCTGGCCGCCGCCCTGATCGCCGGAGGATGCCGCGCCACTCCAAGCGCGCCGTCATTCAGTGAGCATCGCGACCCGGGGAGCGGGTTCACGATCCGCGTTCCCGGGGGATGGGCGGAGACAGCGCTGCCGCCCGGCGGGCCTGAGGTGCGGTTCGTCCCGCGGGGGGCGGAAGCGCAGTCCGCCGAGTTCATCTCCGTCTTCACGGTGCCCGCGGAGGGCGCTCCGTCGGAGACCGCCATCCGCCGGCAGGTCTTCAGCCTGCTGCCCGTGCACGGAGTCTCCGGGTTCCAGCAAGACCCGCGAACGACGGGCGACACGCTCTGGTACCGCTTCGAGCTGACAGGAAGTTCGGGGAGCACCGAGTGGGCCCTGGTCGGCCTCGCCGCAGCGGGCCGCGCCAAGATGCAGATCGCGGTCTGCGCGAAGCCGCTCGAGTCCTGGCGTCAGGGACAGACGCAGTGCGACGTGGTCGTGCGGAGCTTCGTTCCCGGAGATCTCACCGCCCGGTGACAGATCCGGCGGTCAGCGCACAGCGGCCCGGTATCGCGGGACGGCCTCACCGACGCGGCGCAGCCCTTCCGTGATGTTCTCGAGGTTGTTGGCGTAAGAGAACCGCAGGTAGCCCTGCCCCTGCGCGCCGAACGCGGTGCCGGACAGACAGGCCACGCCCGCCTCCGTGAGCAGGAAGTCGGCCAGATTTCGGCTGTTCCCGTCGATGCGCTTCACGTTGGGAAAGGCGTAGAAGGCGCCGGACGGCATCGTGCAGCTCACGCCGTCCACGGCGTTGAGGCCGGCGACGATGGCGTCGCGGCGGCGCCGGAACTCCGCGACCATGGCGTCCACCGGTCCCCGCGGACCGCGGAGCGCCGCGATACCGGCGATCTGCGTGAACGCGGCGGCGCAGGAGTTGGAGTTCACCATCAGCTGACCGACCCGCGCGGCGAGGTCCGCCCGCATCACCCCGTAGCCCAACCGCCAACCGGTCATGGCGTACGCCTTCGAGAAGCCGTCCAGCAGGATCGTGCGGGACTTCATGCCCGGCAGGCTCATGATGCTGGTATGTCCGCCGTCGTAGGTGATCTGCCAGTAGATCTCATCGGCGAGGACGAACGCGTCGCAGCGCTGGGCGACCTCGGCGATGACCTCCAGGTCCGCGCGGGTCAGGGTGGAGCCGCACGGGTTGTGCGGGCTGTTGATCACGATGAGCCGGGTCTTGGCACTGGCCAGCGCCCGGAGTTCATCCGGGTCGATGCGGAACCCGTTCTCCTCCCGCAGAGCGAGGGCCCTGGGAACGCCGCCGACAAACCGCGTCACGGACTCGTAGATCGGATAGCCGGGATCGGGATAGATGACCTCCTCCCCCTCATTCACGAGCGCGAGGATGGCGAAGAACATGATCGGTTTGCTGCCGGGCGTGATCACGACCTCAGCGGGATCCACGGGGACCTTGCGCACCGCTTCGACGTGGTCGGCCACCGCCTGGCGCGCCTCGAACAGACCGGCCGCGGGCGTGTAATGAGTCTGCCCGTCCCGCAGCGCCCGCGCCGCCGCCTCCTTGATGTGCTCGGGCGTGTCGAAGTCGGGCTCCCCAATCTCGAGATGCACAATGGACCGCCCCTGGCGTTCCAGGTCGCGCGCCTTGGCCAGGACCTCGAAGGCCGTCTCCGTCCCCAGTCCCGCCATGCGGTCTGCCAGTCGCAGCTCTGTCATGCCTGACCCTCTTCAACCCGTTCGCGCGCTCCTCCTGTGATGCGCGTTCCGGTCTCCCCGGCGAGCGCGCGCTGCATGTGCTCCGGCGCCGTGATCAACGCCTCCGCTCCCGTCGCCTCGACAAACTGCACGGCGGCGAGGATCTTCGGTCCCATGCTCCCGGGAGGGAACTGCCCCTGACTGAGGTACCGCTTCGCCTCGCCCGCCGTCATGGCGGGAAGATCCCGCTGATCGGGCCGCCCGAAATTCACGGCCACGCGTTCCACCGCCGTGGAGATCACGAACAAGTCGGCGCCGATGGACTGCGCGAGCAGGGATGAGGCGAGGTCCTTGTCGATCACCGCCTCGACGCCGCGCAGATCCCCCTCCGGCGCGCGCACGACGGGGATGCCGCCCCCGCCCGCGGCGATGACGACGATGGATTGATAGACCAGCCCTTTGATGGTCAGCCGCTCGATGATCTCGATGGGCATCGGCGAGGGGACCACCCGCCGCCATCCTCGTCCCGCGTCCTCCACCATCCGCCAGCCCCGCTCGGCCTGCAGGCCGTCGGCCTCTCCCGGCGTGTAGAAGCGTCCCACCGGCTTGGTGGGACGCTGGAAGGCGGGGTCATCGCCATCCACCAGCGTCTGCGTCACCACGGTGGCGATGCGCTTGCGGATCCCCACGCGCCGCATCTCGTTGCCTAGCACCTGCTGGATCAGATACCCGATGCTCCCTTGCGTCTGGGCCCCCAGCACGTCGAGGGGCAGCGGCGGCGCCGCGTGCGCGGCCAGCTCGGAGCGCAGCAGATTGAATCCCACCTGGGGACCGTTCCCATGAGTCAGGATGATGTCCCACCCTCGCAACAGCATCGAGGCGACGTGGGCCGATGTCTCGCGCAGGGCTTCGATCTCCCCGGCCAGCGAGGGATGCTGTTCGTCTTTGATGAGCGAGTTGCCGCCGATGGCCACAACCGCGACAGGCACGCCCGCTTGTTTCGGCGCAGGCGCATTCCTCCCTCCGGACGCCTCGGGCCGGGGCCTGATGGCCGCTCTTTTGCTCCCCTTGATAGAATGATGGCCGTGGCACCCGCCCGCGTCCTGATCTTCGGCCTCGGCCCGATCGGCATCGGCATCGCGCAGCTGTGCCTGGAGCGCGGGCACCCTCTTGCCGGCGCCGTGGACGTGGATCCGCAGAAGGCCGGGCGCCCGCTCTCCGCGCTCGTGCCGGGAGCGGAAGGCATCGCGATCGAGCGCACCGCGGAGCGCTTCCTGGGCGCCGGGGTGGACGTCGTTCTCCACTCCACGCAGTCCCGCCTCGCGCAGGTCATCCCCCAACTCCTGCCGCTCCTGGAAGCCGGTCTGAGCGTGATCTCTACCTGTGAAGAGCTCGCCTACCCGTGGCACCACCATCCCGCCGAGGCCGCACACCTTGACCGTGTGGCCAAAGCCCACGGCGTGCGCCTGGCCGGCCTGGGCGTCAATCCCGGCTTCGTCATGGACGCCCTGCCGGTGGTGCTCACCGCGCCCTGCCGCAGTGTGCGGCGTATCCACGTCGCGCGGGTCGTGGACGTCGGCTTGCGACGCGTCCCCCTCCAGCGGAAGGTCGGCGTCGGCATGACAGTCGAGGCCTTCGCCCGCGGCGTCGCCGACGGCAGCATGGGCCACGTCGGGCTGCCGCAATCCGCGGCGATGATCGCCGCGGCGATGGGCTGGACGCTGGGCGGCATCGAAGAGTCCATCGAACCGGAGGTGGACGGCGCAGGTGCGGTCCGGGGGCTCCATCAGGTCTGCCGCGGGACGCGGGACGGGGAAGCGGTGGTCACACTGGACCTCACCATGGCGACAGGCGTCGCCCATCCCCGGGACGTCATCCGCATCGACGGTGTCCCGGCATTTGAGACGGTGATCGACGGCGGCATCCATGGGGATGTCGCCACCTGGTCCATCGCGGTCAACGCGATCCCCGCAGTGCTCGGCGCGGCCCCCGGGCTCCGCGTGGCGACCGACCTGCCCGCCGCGGTCATCAGGGCGGCGCGGGGCTAACCTCCACCCAACTTCCACTGAATTGACATCCCGCGGCCCGCGCGCGCCTCGCGGAGTGTGCCATCCCTCGAACGGACGAAGGAACTGAGGGACCCGCCCGTTTAATTGCGTGGTATTCCCGGCCGGACATCGTCGACCAGATCGCTGGCCGCGCCCGACCCCAGGGGGTGTTTCGCGGATGAGAAAGGGCCTCACGACGGTTCTGCTGCTTGTCGTGGCCATCGGCACGATGACCCTGCCATCGCTGGGACGCGACAAGCCAAACGTCCTCTTCCCGATCAAGTGGCTGCCGGCGCCGGAGCAGTTCGACCTGAACATGCCGGGGATGACCGGCGGCGGCGGTCAGTTCAGCAAAGTGCAGATCGAGCGCTTCCGATGCACAGCGACCGGGAACCCTGCCACAGGAGTGATCCTGAACTGCGCCACGCCGGAGTTCAACCAGAACTTCGGCCCGGACAACGAGATCGCCGTGGCCGTCAACCCGATGAACACCAACCACATCGTGGCCGGCTCGAATGACTACTACTACCGGTTCAACAACAGCACCGGCGCTCGCCAGGCGCTGGTCCCGACGGGGTTCTTCACCTCGTTCGACGGCGGCGTGACGTGGATCGACGGACAGATCCCGATGAAGTCGGGCAACGGGGCGGGAGACCCCTCCCCAGCCTTCGACCGCAAGCACGGCGTCGTCCTGATGGCACAGCTCGAGAACACCGGCGGCCAGGGGGGCCCGTATGTGTCCCAGGGGGACGTCTCCGTGAGCAGATCGACCGACGGGGGCATCAACTGGAGCGAGCCGGTCACCGTGTTCAAGGGCACCGGCACCGGGATCGGCCCCGCCAATCAGGCGGTCTTCTACGACAAAGAGTGGATCACGGTGGACAACACGCCGGCCTCTCCCTTCTATGGGCGGGCGTATCTCGTGACCACACGGTTCCTGAACGGCCTCCACGGGAGTTACGCCGAGTCACCCATCTATCTCAGCTGGTCAGACGACGGCGGACAGAACTGGTCCGTGCCCAAGGAGATCTCCGGCTCGCACCCTACCTGCACGTTCCAGTCCAGTGGCCCCGCCAATGAGTGCGATGAGGACCAGTTCGGCCTGCCGGCCGTGGCCTCGAACGGCACCGTGTACGTCCATTTCACCAACGGACAGAACGCGGCGGCGTGGGAAGTGCCTGATGACTTTGACTCCCAGCTCATGGTGGTCAAGTCCACGAACGGTGGTGTGACCTGGTCCAATCCCGTGCCGGCCGTGCAGCTCGAGGACGGTCTCTCCGACATGCCCTTCTCGGTGATCCGCCGGCAGACCGTCTGGGGTCACCAGATCCGATGGACGCCGATCGGAAACATCGCCGTCCATCCGACCGATCCCAGTGAGGTCACCGTCGTCTTCGCGGACCGCGGGACGGCGAATCCCAATGCCACCGCGGGGTGCTTCCTCACCTCCACCGGCGGCCTCAACATCGGCACGGCGCCGAACTACGACCCGTGCGGCGCGGGGCCCGGCGCTGTCCTGCAGGTGACCAAGGTGGTCTCGACGGACGGCGGTGCTACGTGGGGCGGGCGCGCGCTCGTGAGCGCGTCGCCGACGGCAGCCCAGTGGTTCACCTGGGGAGGCTATCTGTCCAATGGGACGTTCGTCGCCGCCTGGGACGAGGATGTCACCTCAACTCCGGCAGATGCGTTCAGGCACATGCTGTGGAACGGCAGCAGCAAGGTGGACGCCAGCGGCATCGACGAGCAGATCGACAATTCCGTGACGCACTGGGCCGGGCAGTACACGACGGCATGGCCGGCCGCGTGCGGGGGAAGTCCGGCGGGGAAGAACTGCAACGTCTTCCACGGGGACTACACGGGCCTCGCCGTGGACAGTGCCGACCGCATCCACGTGGTCTGGACGGGATTCCGGACGGCCACCGAGTCGCCCCAGATCGACTTCTACACCGGCGCGTTCCGGACCGGCTTCCGTCAGGACGCCGTCTACCGTCGATTCGTCGTCGGCCCCTAGGTCCCCAGGGCTGACGCAGCGGCGCGCCGGTGGAGATCCCACCGGCGCGCT
>Ga0209751_10007213_pt1 | contig 10218 bp, 10 predicted proteins | sample RifCSP13_1_FD_184019 | JGI IMG/M metagenome (GOLD analysis project Ga0209751, IMG submission 184019) | Soil microbial communities from Rifle, Colorado - Rifle CSP2_sed 13_1 (SPAdes) (version 2) | ecosystem: Environmental > Terrestrial > Deep subsurface > Rock core/Sediment | place: Rifle...
TGCGGGCGACGGGCGACGGGCGACGGGTAGCGGGCAGCGGGCAGCGGGTAGCGGTTCTCAACACCCCAGCTCGGTTGCGTGCCCCAGTTCTCCTGCACGCCGCTCCCAGGCGGTGCACGCCGCCGACACGGTGTCGGCGAGGGCGTCGAGTTCGCTCGAGGCCTCGAGGGCGGCGAGAAACTCCCCGGGGTCGAGTCCGGCCGTTTCCGCGAGGAATCCCTCAGTGGCAGCGACGAAGCCAGCCATTGTCGTGGTGAGGGCGAGGTGCTCCGGCCGCATCTCGTCCGGCGCTGACAGACGGGCGATTGCGTCGAGCGCGGTCTGCCGCGCCGCCACCACGCCCTCGATCTGTTCCCGGGTCGGCGCCGCACCCGGGGGGAGGGCGGCAAACGAGTCTCGGGTCATCTGTGCGGTTGCGGCGGCGATCTCGGTCACGTACCTGCCGACGGCATCATCGCCCGAACACGCGGCGAGGGTCACCGCGAGGAGCGCACCGGCAAAGGTTCGGGTCAGCCGCACGCCTTGAAGTCATCGAGGCCGAGGAAGGCGGCGAGGGCGTCACGGGTGTTCGGGCCGATCTTGCCGTCGACGGTGAGGCTGCCGTAGGCCCTCTGGAAGGCAGCGACCGCGGTTTCGGTCTTCGGTCCGTACACCCCGTCGGCGGGTCCGGGGTCGTACCCCGCTACCGCCAGCAGCTTCTGGATGCTCTTGACGTCGTCACCGCGATAACCCGGCCTGATGGTCCGGTTGTTGTCGTCCAACACCGGCATCGCCGGCATCACCCGGTACACCTGGGCGATGTGGCCCCGTGTCACCGGGCCGATGACGCCGTCGGGGTTGATCCCCCGTCCCTCCTGGAAGGCGCGGATGGCACCGACGGTGAGGTTGCCGGCCACGCCGTCGATGGCTCCGGTGTCGTACCCGATGGCACTCAGGAAACGCTGCAACTCGGTGACCGCAGTGCCCCGCGATTCACGCTTGATGAGCCCGGTCGTCGCCAGCAGTGTGTCGATCGCCCCTGAGTTGGGGGGTCGGCAGATGGCGACGGGGTTGCCGGTCTCGGCGGCGCGCAGCGCCTGGTACGGGTCGACGATCACACCGTCCTTGTCCATGAGCTCGAAGTGGAGGTGGGGAGAGGTCCCTTCGGCGTTGCCGCTGTCGCCGACCCATCCGATCAGCTGGCCGGCCTGGACTTGCACCCCGACGTCGATCCCCGGGGCGATGCCCCAGCCCTGGCCGTCGTCGGTGCCGGGGGTGTCGTTGTTGAGGTGGATGTACTTGGAGACCCACCCGCCCTCATGGGTGATACGCAGGGTGCAGCACCTACCGTACTTGCTGATCCACGTCTGGTTGCCCGAGCCGTTGACGTAGGTGATCGTGCCGTCGGCGATGGCGACGATCGGGGTCATCTTGGGCGCCATGATGTCGATGCCGTGGTGGGTCCCGCCGGGGCGCGCCGCCCAGAAGCCGGCGCTGTAGTGGTTGGTCCCGGCGACCGGGAACATCATCGGGAAGTCGACGACCTCGCCGAAGTTGTGTTCGGGCCCGTCGAACGGGGTCTCGTGGTTGGCGAGGGCGGTGGGTATCACCACCGCGGTGGCAACCGCGATGGTGGCAATGAGGATGGTGAGTCGCCTCGTCATCGAGCGCATGGTCTTCGGCCTTCCGCGCGGTTCGCTGTCGAGTGGTTCGGCTTTTCCGGTGGCTCACCGTAGCGAAAGCTGAATTTTGTGAGATATCGGCGTCCCACGGCGCCGGCCTCAGCGAATCGGCACGCGATCGGTCCACAGGGTGTGGTCGGGAAGTCCGCGGAGTACGGGGTGTGCGTGTGACTCGATGAAGGCCGGGATCAGCCTTCCGGAGATCGACCCGTCGGGTTCCACGATGACCTCGGCGACGGCCGTCGTGCTGCGATCGGCGTCGAGCCTGGCCCACACGAAGTTGCCCATGCCCCAGAAGATCGGGCGGTCGCGGTACACCTCGAGGGGGAGCAGCCGATGGTGGTGGTGGGCGATCACGGCATCGGCGCCGGCGTCGACCAGTGCGTGGCCCCGTCGCACCTCGAGGTCGGTCGGGGTGTGGGTTTCGTTGTATTCGCCCTGGTGGAGGGACACGATCACGATGTCGGCGACCTGATCGAGGGCCGCAACCACCTCGGTCATGGTTTCGAACCGCGCCGGGGAGATTCCCGGCGTGTCGGTCTCGGCGAACCATGGGTTGATCAGCTCCGGGCCCGGAGGGTAGGCCGGCATGTACGTGAGCCCACTGACTCCGGAGAACGACACCACCGCGATGGTCCACCCTCCCCGCTCGAAGAACACCGCCCGCGTGGCCTCCTCGAGGTTCGCCCCCGCACCTACCGGGTGCAGTCCGGCTGCGTCCAGGTTCTGCCTGGCGACGAGCATCGCCTTGAATCCATAGTCGGCGGAGTGGTTGTTGCCCATGGCGGCGACGTCGAATCCTGCGGCCGCCATGACCGGCAGAGCCGCCGTGTCGCAGCGGAACGAGTTGGGCTTGTCGGAGAGCAGCCGTCCGCCGTCGGCCGCGGCGCACTCGAGGTTGCCGATGGTGAGGGCGTCGCGCAGGAACAGCCCGTCCATCCCGGAGAAGGCGATCTCGTACCCGGAGTCGCGGAAGGCGTCGTGGAAGCAGTTGCACAGGACGATGTCCCCCACTCCGTGGATCACGATCCGGTCGCGTCGCGGCGGACTCGGCAGGATCGTGGTCGTCGTGGTGGGGGCGGGAAGCGTTGTCGGCACCGTGGTCGTCGTGACCGGTGGTGTGGTGACCGTGGAAGGGGTGGTGACCGTGGAAGGGGTGGTGACCGCCGTGGTTCCCGCCGTGCACGAGGCGAGCAGGAACGCCGCGATCGCCACCCGGAGTTTCATCGCCGGGAGCGTACCTTTCGTCCTCGGCGGCGCCGGTAGTGTTGCCGCCCATGTCCGGCCTGCTCTCCTTCCATGCCCATCCCGACGACGAGTCGATCTCCATGGGGGGCACGCTGGCGGAACTCGCCGATCGCGGTGTCGCCGTCACCGTCGTCACCGCCACCCGGGGTGAGGCGGGGGAGATCCACAACCGCGACGATGCCGAGGCCGTCCGGGAGCGGCTCGGAGAGATCCGAGAATCCGAGCAGCGGGCCGCGCTCTCCGTGCTGGGTGTCGACGACCTGTGCTACCTCGGCTACCGCGACTCGGGGATGATGGGGACCGCGCCGAATTCTCACGGTGGGTCGTTCTGGAATGCGGACTTCATGGAGGCCACCGGAAGGCTGGTGGCTCTGATCCGGGCCCGGCGACCCGAGGTGGTGACCGCCTACGACCCATTCGGGGGATACGGTCACCCCGACCACATCCAGGTGCACCGGGTCGGCACTGCCGCGTTTTTCGCCGCTGCCGACACCGGCCGGTTCCCCCGGGCAGAGTTCGGCGATCCCTGGCAGCCGGAGACCCTGCTCTGGGCCACCTGGTCGCGGGAACGGGCGGTGGGGGTGCGGCGAGCGATGCGCGGCGAGGATGCCGACGAACTCCAGGGAGAACTGGAAGAACCCGCCTCCGGTTTCGTCTCCCGATTCCTCTCGGTGCGCCGCGATGTCTCGTCGTTCGTTTCCAGGAAGCGCCGGGCACTGCTCTGCCACGACACCCAGTTCACCGCCGACTCCTGGATCAGGGCGATGCCCGACGATCTGATCGCCGGGTTCCTCGGGGAAGAGGTATTCATCCGGGTGTGGGGAGAGCCCGGCGTGGTCGATCCGCTGGGGGCGCTGGGCGAATCGCGTTAGCCGCACGCCTCGGGCACTGCGGCGACGATCGCGTCGGCGGTGATGCGCCACCCGGCGAGCCGGTTCGAGATGTCGGTCACCGGTCCAAAGGAACCCGCGAGCTCGGCATACCCGAGTTCGAACTCGGACCAGGCGGCGACGATCTCGTCGATGGTGGCCTGCAGCGTCCCCAGGGCGAGTGCCGTCGGTCCGGCCCGGTTCACCGCGACGAAGAATGTGGCGGACTCACCGGGTGGTGCTGCCGTCGTCGTCGGCCACCCCGAGGCGCGATCGGCGACGAGTGCCCGTACCTCTGCGGCGGCGGTGTCGGCCGCGGCGGCGACCGCATCGGCATCGCCGGGAGCCTGGGCGCAAACTGCTGCCGGGAGCTCCCACCGGACGCCGTCCACGACGACCCCGACCGTGCCCGGGGTGGTCGGTCCCGGCGCGATGGTCGTGACCTCGATCGTGGAATCAACGCCCGCGCGGGTGGTGGATGCCGCATCGACGCCACACGCCGCCACCAGCAGCGATGCCGTCAACAGGAGGGAGCCGATGCGCATGCCCGTTGGACGCTCGGGACGGGGCTGTGGTTTCCTCGCCGTACGATGCAGGCATGGAGACCGTCGCCCGGGAGGCGTGGCGCTCGGCCCTCGAGGCATGGGCGATCCCACAGCGGCTCATCGATGCCGCCGGCGTCGATCCCCACCGGTGGCACCCCGAGTTCTGGGACCGGATGCGCCGCGCCGAGGCGGCATGGATCGGTGACTCGCCCACCGTCGCCAAAGTCGAGGAGCTCAGTCACGGCGGCAGCGTGCTCGACGTGGGTGCCGGCACCGGGCGGCTGGCGATCCCCCTGGCAGCCCGGGGACATCGCGTCACGACGGTGGAGCGCGACCCCGAGATGGCACGGTCCCTCTCCGAGGAGGCCGAGCGTGCCGGTGTGGTGATAACCCAGATCGTGGGCGCGTGGCCGATCGTCGCCGGCAACACCGGGGTGCACGACGTCGTGCTTTCGACGCACGTCGTCTACGACGTTCCCGGGATCGGGGGGTTCGTTGCGGCGATGCAGGACGCCTCCCGCCGCGGCGTCGTCGTGGAGATGACCGCGCGACACCCGTGGAGTCCGCTCTATCGCTACTTCCGGGCGCTGCACGGTCTCGAGAGGCCCGCTCGTCCGACGGTGGAGGACTTTGCCAGCGTCGTCGAGGAGGTGGTCGGCGTGACCCCCGCGCAGCAGCGGTGGAGTTCCCCCACCGGACTGCGCTTCACCGACATGCAGGAACTGCTCACCTTCTACCGGCGGCGGCTGCTCGTGCCGCCGGTGCGCTCGATGGAGGCGGCGGCGTTGCTCGAACCCGACGTCCGCCGCACCGACGACGGATGGCTGGTCCTGGGGCCGGTGGAGCGTGAAGTGGTCACGGTGTGGTGGAGGAAGCGATGAGTGATTGCAGATTGCAGATTGCAGATTGCAGATTCTGCTCTCTGCTCTCTGCTGTCTGCCATCTGCTATCTGCCGTCTGAGAGGATCACATCGCTCGGCGCGATGATCCCGACGCCAGGAGCGCTCCCGCCCAGATCAACACCAGACCCGCGAGCAGCGTAGGAGGGAGAGCGTCGGGGCCGCCGAACCGCGACGCGATACCGCCGGCGGCCGGGGTGAGTCCACCTACGGCGATCAGGACGTTCCCCGCCACCCGCCGCCGGGTGATCCCGCCTCGGCGGCGCATGCGGTTCGCCGACCAGAGTGCCCCGCCGACCAGGTAGGTCACCGCGTAGACGTTGAGCACCGGGGTGAAGGCGCGCACCCAGGCCCATGCGATCGAATCCCCGGCGAGGTCCCCCGAGGGCAGGGGGGCAACCGGGGACAGCATCAGGGCGCACGCCGCTCCCACCCCGAGCACTGCAACCGAGGAGGCGAGCCGGTCGGCCGTCTCCCGGCGGTGGAGCAGGTAGGCGGTGCCCTGGGCGAGGAGGGCGCCGCCGAAGATCGCTCCGGCGACGTACCAGATCCGGAACCACACCGGCGTCCATCCGGAGCGCTCCACGACCGCGGCCGCCAGTGTTCCCAGCCCGTAGGCGACGACGCCGGCAGCCCACCAGATCAGGTGGCGACGGGACCGATCCCGCAGCCAGCGGCGCACGAGATCCGCGGCAAACCCGGCGGCGAGCACGCTGGTGGCGACCGAGACGGCGAACATCATCTTCATGGCCTCCTGAGGGCGATGGCCCGCTGGAGATACTCGAGGCCCACCCGGTCGAACGGTTCCTCCCGGCCGGAGACACGGGAGAGCAGCAGGTCGGCTGAGCGGCGGGCGGAGGCGACGATGTCCGGTGGGTATCCGAATGTGGCGGTGTGTCCGATGAATTCGTCTTCGTCCCGGATGGAGCATTCGCCGGCGCGGGTGCAGACCACATCGAGATCGAGGTCGACCATCGTCACCCGGGGGGGCTCCCACCGTGCCGGAGTGGACACGTCGACGTAGACCTCGTAGTGGAAGAGGGAGTCGGGAGCCGGGGCATTCCACACCGCGGTCCACCATTCGCGGCGGGGGATGAGCAACGCGAAGGCGGGGGAGGTGATGGCAGGCTCCGAGCCTCGTTGCACCGGTGTGCCATCCGGGGCCCCCAGCCACACGCCGTGCTCGTCCTTGCCCAAAGGCTGCATCGCAAAGTGCCAATGCAGCGAGCCGTCCCACTTGGTGTAGCGGACCAGCACGGTGCCCATGATCCGATTGTGGCTGAACACGGGGCGAGGGGCGAGGTGTCAGGTCGGGTCCTTCGAACCCTCCCGCAATTCGCAATTCGCAAAACCGCGGCTACGCGAGTCTTGCGGGCGACGGGCGACGGGCGACGGGCGTCGGGAAGCGGGCGACGGGCGCCGACCTCCGGAGCTACTTGACCACCCATGTCCCCGCGGACGCGATCAATGCCCCCAGATCCCCGGGGCCCTTCTTGGCCTGGGCGTCGTGGATCTGTTGTTGCAGGGTCTCCTCGTACACGGGCCGATCGACGGAGCGGAACACCCCGACCGGGGTGGGTCCGAACGGACCGTGGCTGAGGCGGCTCAGGGCGTACGCCGGACCTGCGCTCGGGGCGGTGGCGTCGTGCACGTGGATCGCATCGATGCCGATGTCGGCGACCTCGACGATACGGGCGGTGCCACCCTCGATGACCACCCCACGCTCCCGGTTCGGTCCGAACACGACCTTCTCGCCGTGCACCAGGTTGATCCGGTTCTGATCGCGTTCCTCGCGCCCGGTGAGCTGGATGAAGGCCTTGTCGTTGAACACGTTGCAGTTCTGGTAGATCTCGATGAGGGCGGAGCCACGGTGCCGGTAGGCCTGGTTGAGGATCTCGGTGGTGTGTGCGCGATCCATGTCGATGGTGCGCGCCACAAATGTCGCCTCGGCGCCGAGGGCGAGGCTCACCGGGTTGAACGGGAAGTCGATCGAGCCCATCGGACTCGATTTGGTGCGCTTTCCCGTCTCCGAGGTCGGTGAGTACTGCCCCTTGGTGAGCCCGTAGATCTGGTTGTTGAACAGCAGGATCTTGATGTTGATGTTGCGGCGCAGGGAGTGGATCAGGTGGTTGCCCCCGATCGACATGGCGTCACCGTCGCCGCTGACCACCCAGACCGACAGCTCAGGTCGCGCCACCGCCAGTCCGGAGGCGATCGCCGGGGCCCGGCCGTGGATGCCGTGCATGCCGTAGGCGTTCATGTAGTAGGGGAACCGGGCGGCGCACCCGATGCCGGAGACGAAGACGATGTCCTTGCGGTCCACTCCCATCTCCGCCATGAAGTTCTGCACGGAGGCGAGGATGGTGTAATCGCCGCAACCCGGGCACCAGCGAACCTCCTGATCGGTCTGGAAGTCCTGGCGGGTGTAGCGCGCCTCGGTCGTCATCCGATCATCTCCATCAGCTTGGCTTCGATCTCGCCCGCCTTGAACGGCTGGCCCTGCACCTTGGCATAACGCACGGCGTCGACCAGATACTCCGCGCGCACCAGGCGCCACAGCTGACCCCGGTTCAATTCGGGGACGAGCACCTTCCGGTACCGGCTGAGCGCGTTGCCGAGGTTTTGGGGGAACGGGTTGAGGTGGCGCAGGTGGATCCGGGCCACCTTCAGGCCGCGTCCGCGCACCCGGCGCACCCCGGCGAGGATCGCCCCGTACGACGACCCCCAACCCAGCACCAGTACCTCGGCACCCTCGTCGGCGTCCACCTCGGCGTCGGGGATGTCGGCGGCGATCCCGGCGATCTTGCTCTCGCGCAGCAGCGTCATCCGCTCGTGGTTGTCGGGGCTGTACGAGATGTTCCCGGTGACGTCCTCCTTCTCCAGCCCGCCGATACGGTGCTCCAGCCCGGGCGTACCGGGCACGGCCCACGGCCGGGCAAGGGTCCTGGAGTCGCGCAGGTAGGGGAGGAACGTGGCGTCGGGGCCGTTGGCCCCAATGGCAAAGGGCACGCTGATGTCGGGCAGGTCGTTGAGATCGGGGAGGCGCCACGGCTCGGCGCTGGTGCCGATGTACCCGTCGGAGAGCAGGATCACCGGTGTCATGTACTTGAGGGCGATCCGGGCCGCCTCCACGGTGGCCTCGAAGGCGTCGGACGGCGAGGACGCCGACACGATCGGCAGTGGCGACTCGCCGTGGCGGCCGTACATCGCCATGAGCAGGTCGGCCTGCTCGGTCTTGGTGGGGAGCCCGGTCGAGGGGCCGCCGCGCTGCACGTCGATGATGAGGAGCGGCAGCTCGGTCATGAGCGCCAGGCTGATCGTTTCGCTCTTGAGGGCGAGGCCGGGACCGCTGGTGGCCGTGACGCCGAGGTGTCCGGCAAAGGCTGCACCCAGGGCGGCGCCGACCGCAGCGATCTCGTCCTCGGCCTGGAAGGTGCGCACCCCGAAGTTCCGGTGCCGGGCCAGCTCGTGGAGGATGTCGGACGCCGGGGTGATCGGGTAGGAGGCGTAAAAGACGGGGAGGCGGGCGGCCTGACCGGCGGCGATGATGCCCCACGCCAGGGCCTGATTGCCGGTCACGTTGGTGTAGGTACCCGGCGGGAGCGGCGCCGGTTGCACGCGATAGGTGTGCCGGAACATCTCGGTGGTTTCCCCGAGGTTGAATCCGGCCCGGAACGCCAGCTCGTTGGCGGCCTTGACCAGGGGTTCGGCAGCGAACTTGTCGGCGATCCACTCCAGCGTGGGTTCGAGTGGACGCTGGAACATCCAGGTCATCAGACCGACGGCGAAGAAGTTCTTGGAGCGGAGGGCGTCGCGCCCCTTGACCCCGGATCCCTCGAGCGCCGTCTTGGTGAGCTCCTCCATCGGCACCTTGAGCACGCGATAGGCATCGAGGGATCCGTCGTCGAGGGGATTCACCTCGTATCCGGCGCGGGTGAGGTTGCGCTCGTCGAAGGCATCTGTGTTGATCACGATGATCCCGGCGGGGGCGAGGTCGGAGAGGTTCGCCTTGAGCGCCGCGGGGTTCATGGCGACCAGTACGTCGGGTTGGTCACCCGGGGTGAGGATGTCGCGGTCGGCGATGTGCACCTGGAACGACGACACCCCGGGCAGGGTTCCGGCCGGGGCGCGGATTTCGGCGGGGAAATTGGGGAACGTGCTCAGGTCGTTGCCGAAGATGGCGGAGGCGTCGGTGAACCGTGCTCCGGCCAGCTGCATCCCGTCGCCCGAGTCGCCGGCGAAGCGGATGGCGACGGTGTGGACCTGCTCGGTCTCGTGCTCTGGATTGTCGATCGTGGGCGCTTCGGACACGCTCCATCACTCCTTGAAGGGGAACGAACTAGCCCCGGTCGACCCCCAAGGGGCCGGTGTCGACTTCCCCGTCATCGGGAGGCGCGACGCCAGACATTGTACGACTCCGCCGAGCCCTGATCAGCGGGGCGGCGTGAAGCCGACGAGGCCGGCCGCCTCCAGGGCGAGACCTGCCGCCAGCAACCGGTCTTCGGCAAACCAGGGGCCGATCAGTTGCACCGACACCGGCGGTCCTTCCACCGCCGTGCCGGCGAGGGGGAGGGCGATGGCGGGGACTCCCGCCTGGTTGACCAGCGCGGTGAACCAGGAGAGGGCGGGGCGATGCGGTTCTGGGCCGGCGCCCGCCGCGACGAGGTCCGAGCCGATCTCTTTGCGCAGGGTCGCCGTCGTCGGGGTGACCAGCAGGTCGACCTCGGCGAACACCCGCTCGAATGCCAACCGCAGCGCGTCGCGCCAAGCCAGAGCTGCGGTGATGGCGTCGGTGCCGTGCTCCAGGTCGGCCAGCATTCGGTCCCTGATGGCGGCGCCGTACCGTGACGGGTCGGCGCGAATCCATTCCCGGTGCACCGTGGCCACCTCGGCGTAGGTCGCCCGGGGGAGGGATGCCGGATCGAGAGCCGGCGCCGGTATCAGGACGACCACGGCGCCCGCCCGCCCGAGTGCGCCGAGGAATCCGGCGAACCCC
>Ga0209751_10007218_pt1 | contig 10217 bp, 9 predicted proteins | sample RifCSP13_1_FD_184019 | JGI IMG/M metagenome (GOLD analysis project Ga0209751, IMG submission 184019) | Soil microbial communities from Rifle, Colorado - Rifle CSP2_sed 13_1 (SPAdes) (version 2) | ecosystem: Environmental > Terrestrial > Deep subsurface > Rock core/Sediment | place: Rifle...
GGTTCTCGGCCCGCAGCAGCATGCCTTTGCCGCGGACGGTGACCTGAGCCACCTGTCGGTCGCCGGCGGAGCGGGCGGTCTTGCGGTGGTCCAGGTCGACCTTGACCTCTTCGATCGTATCCAGGTACCGGTCGAGCTTGACCGCTTTCTTGGTGATGTACTCGCGCAGGCGGTCGGTCAGTTCGAGGTTGCGGGCATTGATTTCAACTCGGACGGTCATTCCGCCTCCAAGCAGGGGATGCGACGCGGTCGGACTCAGGCGCGACCGACGGTGAGCCCGACCACGCGCCGGGCGCCGGCCTGCGCCAGGGCTTGGGAGCAGGCGGCCAGGGTGGCACCGGTGGTGTGGACATCATCGATGAGCAGGACGGTTTCGTCTCGAACGAGGGACGGGTCTGCCGCAAATGCGCCGTCCACATTGGCCCACCGGTCGCCGGCCTCCAGCCCGACCTGCGATCCGGTTTCGCGGATGCGCACGGCAGCCGAAGGCAGGCTCGGGAGTCCCAGCAACCCGGCAAGAGCACGGCCAAGGAGCTCGGCCTGATTATAACCCCGCTGCCGTTGACGCCTTCGGCTTAGGGGCACGGGGACAAGGCAGGAGGCCGAGAGTCGATGCCGATGATAGACGTCCGCCATCGAACCGGCGAGCGCCAGCGCCAAGCGCGCGTCGGGACGGTACTTGAGATGCTTGATGGCCCGGTCGAGCGGCGGGCGGTAGACGGCGACGGCCCAGGCGTGCGGCGCCGCCGGACCGCACCGGTCGCCGGCGGCTTCCGCCGGATAGACACGCCGACAGGCCAGGCAGACCGTGGAGTTGACCGGTAAGAGGCGGCTGCGACAGGCGCCGCACCAGACGACGTGGGCAGAACTGCATCCGGCGCAGCGGGTCGGAAAGAGAATCTCGAGGAACGGCTCCAAGCTGACTCGCCACGCCGCCGGCGACGGCATGCGGCCCTCTCCCCCTGTGGACGGCCCGATGGACGTGCGAGGTTCAGCGGCCCATCAGCAGGCTGCCCAGCGTCGAGGACATGAGCAACAGGGCTGCCGGCCCGAGCAGGACGATCAGGATCGAAGGAAAGATCAACAGTGCGATCGGGAAGATCATCTTGATCGGCGCCCGATGTGCCTCTTCCTCGGCCATCTGGCGACGACGGACGCGCATCTGGTCGGACTGGATCCGCAGCACCTTGGCCAGGCTGACGCCGAGCTGCTCCGACTGGATGACGGCGGCGACGAAGCTGGTCAGCTCGGCCACCCCGATGCGTTCGGCCATATCTCGCAGCGCGTCACGCCGCAGTTTGCCCAGACGGATTTCCTGGATCACGCGGCCGAACTCGAGCGCCAGCTCGTTTTCCCATTTCTCCTGAACTTTCGACATGGCGGCATCGAAACCCAGACCGGCCTCGACGCACACCGTCAGCAGGTCGAGGGCGTCCGGCATCGCCCGGAAGACACCTTTCTGCCGGCGGCTGATCCTGCTGGACAGCCACAGGTCGGGGAACATGAAGCCGAGCAGCAGGAAGACGACCGTCAGCGCCAGCCCTTGGACCCAGTTGCGGCCGGTGACGAGGAAGACGATGAAGATCAGCCCGCCGAAGACCACCGCCAGGATGAGGCGCAGGGTGAGGAAGAACGACGGGTCCATGCGCATCGGGTTGCCGGCCATCTCCAGCTTTCGCCGCGTACTCTGCAGCGTCGCCTGCGGCGTGAAGCGCTGCGAGATCTTGCCGACCGAGTTGAAGAAAGGCAGGACAATCCGGTCGTAAAACCCCTGGGAGAGCTCGATCTCCTCCAGCGAGAGCGGCTCCTCGCGAACGGAGAACTCTGCCAACCGCGCCTGAATCGGGTCGCGCGCTTCCGGCGCCCGCATACCGACCACGACCAGGACGACGGCGACGACCACCGCCACCACCAGCAACACTCCGATCGTTCCCAGCATCTCCCTGTCCTTTCCCGTCCGCCGTCGCCGCTAGATGTCGATGGAGACGATCTTCTGCGTGATATAGAACCCGGAGACGATCATGATCATGGACACGGCCAGCATCGACCCGCCACACAAGATCGGCGGGTCGAGGAACTTCATCACATAGGGTCGGTTGACCAGGTAAAGGATCAAGAACAGGGCGATGGGCATCGCCGAAATGACCCAGGCGGTGGCCCGGCCCTGGGCCGTCAGCGAGTTGATTTCGCCCTTGATGCGCACGCGCTCGCGGATGGTGAAGGAGATCACGTCCAGGATTTCGGCCAGATTGCCGCCGACTTCACGCTGGACGTTGATCGCCGTCACGCACAGATCCAGGTCTTCACTCTTGATCCGCCGCAGCAGGTGATCGAGGGCGTCGTCCATCGACAGACCCAGCTGCATCTCCTGCACGACGCGGCGGAACTCGTCGCAGATCGGGGCCGGCAGCTCGCGGCTCACCGCCTCCAGCGCCTGCAGCGTCGAAAAGCCGGCGCGCAAGCCGTTGACCACCAGGTTGAGCATGTCACCGAGCTGGCCGTCGAACCGCTTCAGGCGGGTCTTCTCGGCCCGCCCGACGTAGATGCCGGGTAGGAAGGCGCCGAAAATCCCGGCCACGACGGCGAAGAAGACCGAACGGCCCAGCACCAGCCCCAACAACGTGCAGACGACGGCCGAAGCGGCGATCAACCCCAGGTACTCGGCCGGCCGCAGCTTGATGTCCGCCCGCGCCAGCCGGCGCGAGATGCCCTCGAAAAGGTCGGTGCCCTCGCCGAGTCGATTGAGATACTCGGACAGGATATTCGGCTGCTCGGACTTCTCGGACGACTCCTCGGAGGCGGAGGTGACCAGCCCGCCCGACTCGGCATAGCGCCCCAGCCGTTCTTCCACGACCGAGCGGCTGCCGAAGACGGTGACGGCCACGCCCACGACCAGCAGCGTCAAGCCGAGCGCCCCTCCGATGAGCAAGATCAGATTGGGTAGTGGCATGGCCTCGACCCTCCGACCGGCGCGCCCCCGCCGGCCTACCGTCCCGTTCCGGCGATCCGCGAACTTTCGGCGCCGGGCGTGCGAGGGACCCTTCCCTCACTTTTCCTCATCCGCTCCCGCCTCATCGCGCGGCCTCCCGGTACCGTTGATCGCGCCTCGCCCGTCCCTGCCGGCCAGCCTGGGGGCGCTCCGGCAGTCTCCGGAACGGGACGCTAGTAGCGCAACCTCTCGCCGACGCCGAAGATCGACGCCGGCATGTGGATGCCCGACGTCTCGATCTTGTCCATGAAGCGCGGCCGCAAGCCGGTCGGGCGCAAGCGCCCGATCACCCGCCCCTGCTCGAAGCCGGTCTGTTCGAAAATGAAGATGTCGGTCATCGTGATGACGTCGCCTTCCATGCCCTGGATCTCGGCGATATGGGTGACCTTGCGCGTGCCGTCCCGCAGGCGTTCCAGATGGACCACCAGCTCGAGCGCCGAGGCGATCTGTTCCCGGATGGCTCGGATTGGCAGCTCCATCCCCGCCATCAGCGTCATCGTCTCGATACGGGAAAGCGTGTCGCGCGGGCTGTTGGAGTGGGCCGTCGTCATCGAGCCATCGTGCCCGGTGTTCATCGCCTGGAGCATGTCCAGGGCGGCTTCGTCGCGGATCTCGCCGACGATGATGCGGTCGGGGCGCATTCGGAGGGAGTTCACGACCAGGTTCTGAATGGTGACCTCGCCCCGTCCTTCAATATTGGGGGGCCGGGACTCGAGGGTGACGACGTGTTCCTGGCGCAACTGAAGCTCGGCGGCGTTCTCGATCGTGATGATGCGCTCGTCGGCCGGGATGTACTGCGAGAGGACGTTGAGCATGGTCGTCTTGCCGGAACCGGTGCCGCCCGAGATGACGGCGTTGATGCGCGAGATCACGCAAGCTTTGAGGAACTCGACGGACTCAGCCGTGATCGTGCCGTATTCGATCAGCTGGTCGACGGTGATCGGGTTGCGGGCGAACTTCCGGATGGTCAGGACCGGGCCGACGAGCGAGATCGGCGGGATGACGGCGTTGACGCGGGAGCCGTCCGGCAGGCGGGCATCGACGTACGGGCTGGCCTCGTCGATGCGGCGGCCGAGCGGCGAAACGATGCGGTCGATGATCCGCATCAAGTGGTCGTCGCTCTCGAAGGCGGCCGGTTCGCGGTTGATCTTGCCGCGCCGCTCGATGTAGATGTTGCGGGCGCCGTTGACCATGATCTCGGTGATCGTATCGTCGGACAACAGCGGCTCGATCGGGCCCAGGCCGAGGATCTCGGCCACGATCTGCTCGAACAGGCGCCGCCGCTCCGGACGCGACAGGACAGCTCCTCGATGGTGCGGCGCACTTCGGCCGTCTGGCTGACGTCCATCGACGGGTCGAGCTCGGCCAGCAGCTTGTTCTGCACGCGCGATTTCAACCCGTGGTAGGGGTCGCGCTGGTCGCCGCCCGGCGCCGTCACGCGCCGCGTCGAAAGGTTGCCCCCGCCCAGGCGGGCGGTGCCGGCCGTCGGTGAAGCGACGCCCGGCGCCGACGGCGCGGCCGCCGGGGCGTTGCCGCTGGCGTTGGGCGCCGGCGGCGTCGACGGCTGGGATGTCCCCTGCTCGATGCGCTTCAAGAGCGACACGCGCCTACCTCCTCACCGCCAACCTGATGCGCCGTCCGCCGCTCAGCGGCCGAACAGGCGCGGGCGTTCCGGCTCTCGCTCTTCCGTCTCTTCGGTGTGCGACGCCAAGAGACGCTGCTTGAGAGTCGCCAGCAGTTCGAGCATGTTGCGGCCCGGCGGGCGGCTGCGATCGGACACGAGCAGCGGCACGCCCCGGTTGACCGACGCCGAAACGACTTTCTCGTCGGCCGGGATGTCCCCGTCGACCGGACGCTTGAGGTTCTCCGCCACCGCCTCGGCCGTGATGCCGGCCTTGCGGTCCATCTTGTTCAGGACGAAAAAGACCCGGTCGCGCGGGAAGTCGAGGGCGCCCAGCAGGTCGAACACCAGCCGGGCATCCTTGATGGCCGGGATATCCGGCGTCGCCACCAGCACCAGCATGTCGGCGTTGTCGAGGACGGCCAGGGCGATATCGTCCATCGCCTTGTGGGTGTCGACGACCAGGTAGGCGAAGTTACGTTTCAAGTATTGCAGGACCTTGCGCACCTGGTCCGGCGTCACCTCGTCGGCGTGTTCCGGGCGCGGCGGCGCCGCCAGGACGCGCAGGCCGCTCTCGTGGCGGATTAGGACTTCCTCCGCCAGGTCCGAATCGATGTCCTCGGCGCGCGAGGCCAGGTCCAGAAAAGAGTTCTTCACCTGCAGGTTCAGGAATACCGAAACATCGCCGAACTGCAGGTTGGCGTCCACCAGACACGTCGGCGTCTCTTCGGTGTTGAGGCCGATGGCCAGGTTGGTGGCCAGGGTGGTGCAGCCCACCCCGCCCTTCGGGCTGTAGACGACGATGGCCTTGCCCTCCGGGCGATGCCCGCCGGCCACGCCGCCGTGAGTCGGCAGCGCCGGGCCGCGCTCGACCTCGTCTTTGCGCTCGGCGTGGGCCCGCTCCCCCCAACGGCGCACGGACGTGATCAGCTCGTCGCCCGAAGGCGGTTTGGCGATGAAGTCGCGGGCGCCGGCGCGCATCGACTGGCGCAGGTAATCGTTGTCCGATTGCACCGAGAGCATGATGATCTGCGCGTGGCGCACCTCGCGCAGCAGCGCCTCGGTCACGGCAATGCCGTCCATGTCCGGCAGGTTGATGTCCATCAGGACGACGTCCGGTTGCGTGTCGCGGGCCATCTGCAGCGCTTCCTCGCCGGTGCGGGCCGCGCCCACGACTTCGATGTCGGACTCGAACTGCAGCAGTTTGCGGAGGTTCTCGCGCGTCTCGGCGAAATCGTCGACGATCAGAAGACGAATGGGCCCGCTGGACGCGTCGGCCATCCCGCTCGCACCCTCGCCCGGTTAGGGCCCGGTCGACGCCGGGGCGGGCGTGTCGTTCGGCAGGACGGGTTCGATGACCTCGTCCAGCCGCGGCTCAAGCCCGATCGGCAGGCGGATCGGGACGGTGATGTCGTAGTTGTCGAGCAGGTACTGCAGCGTGACGCTGGTCGTCTCGTCGGCCGACGTGTCGCCGGGAGCCCGGAGGGTCAGGACCAGATCGACACCCGCCTTGATCGCCCAATTCAACGCCAGGGCGTCCTGCGGGCTGACGATCAGGGTGACGATGTCCGGACGGACGATGGTCGTGACCGGGGCGGCCGCCTGGCCCTGCGACGGCGGCGCCGTACTCTGGTCCGTCGCCACCGGCAGCGACTCAAGCTCTTCCTCCTGCTCCAGGGCAAAGGTGCCCAGATGCAGGACGGTGGCATAGTCGATCAGACGCTGCGTGACGATACGTGGACGCTGCAGCTCGGTCGGTTTGGCATACAGCGGCTGGTCGGAGACTTCCTCGTTGACCAGCTTGCCGAAGGGCGGCGGCACGGGGTTGAGGCACTCCGGCCCCCGCTCTCCCTGCTTCAAATCGTTGCAGACGAAGGCCGTCAGGTTCTCCCCCTGCGTCCCGAGCATGATCAGCGTGTCGTTGGGCAGGCGGGTTTGAAAATCCTGATCGAGATCGACGATCAGGAAAGTCGCCAGCACGTCGACGTTGTCCCCCGCCCGCAGGGCGTAGGCCACCGACGACAGACGCGTGATCGGGACGGCGATGGCGGTCTGGCCCCGCGGAATGGCAATCGACGCTTCGGACCCCGATCCCAGGACATCGCCGGGCTCTTTGGTCAACATGTTCTCGGTGATCGGCAAGCCCCGGGCGATATCCATCCGGGCCCGGAAACCGACGGCCTGAGCCGGATCGGTCAGCATCGTCTCCACCACCGAGTCGGCCGGAAACGGAGCCGACACGACCGCATCCGGGACGATCTCCGCGCCGCGCGGGATGTCCTGGGCGGCGATCACGATGAAGGCGACGTCGGGGGCCTGCTGCGTCTCGTCGGCCGTCCCGGTCCCTTGCCCCAACCCACGGGTCACAAAGTAAGCCGCAACGACACACAGGATCAGGATCAGGGCCACCACGATCAGAATTCGGCCGCGGCGCATATCGCCTCCTTCCGGGACGGACAGCGTGTTCGGCTCCGGCTTGGCGCCGGTATCATACCGTCTACGCGATAATTGTCAAGCGGACCCCCTCGCCAGCCGCCCCGCCGAGGGATTTGACTGGAAAACGGGCCGGCAGGATACCCCGCTAGGACAAACGGAGCCCTATCAAGGATAGGGCTCCGGTTCGGGCCTGGGCGGCCACCAGATCGGCCACCCATCGGAGTGCGGCGGCTAGATGGTCTGCACAATACCACTGAAGACGTTTCCGATGGCGGGTCCGAGCAGGGCCAGGATCACGATGACGACGACTGCGACCAGGACAAGGATCAACGCGTATTCAACAAGACCCTGACCTCGTTCCTTCGGGGCGTACAGCATGACGTTCACCTCCTTTCCGTCTCAGGTTAAGCTGGTTCTTGCTTCAGCTTGGTTCCATTATCGGAGCCGGGTATCCGCCGGACAATAGGACCTCGGTCCGAGGCTGGTCCCCGGCGCCTTACAATCACCTTACCGGGGCCTTTCCGGCTCAAGCTTCGGTCGGGATGACCACCACGATCCGCGAGCCCTTGCCGCCCGACGCATCGAACTCCATCGAACCGCTGGCCTGGGCCACGCGGTCCCGCAGGGTGAGCAGCCCCCGCCCCTCTCCATCCTTGGCCTGCAGCCCGTTGGGGTCGAACCCGCGGCCGTTGTCCTCGACGGTCGCCCGCACTTGGGCGTCGTCCAAGTCCAGCGTGACCTTCACCTGCGTGGCCTGGGCGTATTCGCGGACGTTTCCGAGCAGCTCCTGAACCGCCCGGAAGAGCAGCACCTCCAGGTGGGACTCCAATCTGCGCTCGGAACCGGTCACGACCAGGTTGAGATTGAGGCCGGTCTTGTCTTTGAAGGCCTCGGTGTAGCGCCGCACCGTCGGTACGAGACCGAGGTCGTCGAGCATCATCGGCCGCAGGTCAAAAATGTAGTCGCGGATCTGCGAGAAGGTCGTGGCGGCGGCCGCTTTCAGGCTGGACAACTCCTCGCGAGCCTTCTCTGAGTCGCTGTCGAACAGGCGCAGGGCGATTTCCGTTTGCAGGATGAAATTCGACAGCGACTGCGCCGGGCCGTCGTGGATCTGGCGCGAGATTTTCCGCCGTTCATCTTCTTGCGCCTCGATGAGCTTCTGCACCAGATCGATCTCACCGCCGTGGCCGCCGGCTGGGACGACACCCGGCGCCACCTCGGCGCCGCCCTCCAGGAGCTGGACCGTCTTGGCCAGGTAGTCGGAATAGCGCTTCAGGTTTCCCTGGTCGCTCTGGAGTTTTTCGACCTGGCCGCGCATCGTGAACAGGCGCTGCTGCGTGTCCTGCGCCGCCTCGTAGGCCGTCCGGATATCCTCGCGCGGCACGGTGTCGAAGTTCGACTGGATCTGATGGAGCTGCGCCGTGATGCCGGAGTTGCGCTGGACGAGTTTGTCGACCTCGCCCTGGCTCTGTTCGACGAGCAGGGCGATCTCTTTCGTCTGGTTGCGCACCAGAGTCAGCTCGGCGCGCGACGTTTCGAGGAAACCCTCGATCGGGCTGGGACTTACGTCGCTTTTCGAGTCAGCCATGGTGGATCACTTCCGAGTGTCCTGCAGCCGGACCCAGCCATGGCGCAAGGCATACACGGCCGCTTGCGTCCGGTCCTCGACGTCGAGCTTGTGAAGGATGGCGGTCATGTGGTTCTTGACCGTTTGGTGAGAAATCCCCAGACGGGAGGCGATCTCCTTGTTGCTCAAGCCGCGGGTGACATACTGCAGGATCTCCATTTCGCGCGGCGAGAGCGGCGCAAAGGCCTCGACATCGCCCTCCAGGTGCGGCCGGCGATGGCTCTCGACGCCGCGCGACAGCCATTGCTGAAGCCCCGATTCGTCGTAGACCTGGTCGCCGACGACATAGAAGCCGCGCGCCACCTGCCGGATGACATCCAGCAGCTTGCCGGCTTCGATGTCTTTGGAACAGTAGGCCGAGGCGCCGGCGCTGAAAGCATGGAAGACTTGCTGCTCGTCGTCGTAGGCCGTCAGCAATACGATCGAGGCTCCCAGGCGCTCGGCGGCGATCAGTCGGGTGACCTGGATGCCGTTCATCGTCGGCAGGTTGACGTCGATCAGGGCCACCGTCGGCCGGAACTTGCGGACCAGGTCGACCCCTTCGTCGCCGCGCATCCCCTCGCCGACCACGCGCATGCCGTCTTCGGCCTCGATGACGTTGCGCACGCCCTCGCGGAACAGAGGATGATCATCAATGACGAGGACGGAAATATCACTCATCGGTGACGAAGGCGGCTCCGCCCGGTCAGGGCGAGTATAGCATACAGCCTTCGAGCGGGACAACCGCAGGGCTCGGCCAGCGGTAAACGGTCATATTCTCGCCGCCTTGCCACGGGCTGAACGATCCGCCGGAGGTGTGGATGACCTCGGCGCAGCTTGTCAGCGATGGATACCATCCGGGGAACGTCATCAGGTAGGCCGCCTCGGCCCGGGTCAGGTATTTCGCCAGACGGGACTCGTCTCGCAGAATCGGGATGACCTCGGATTCGGCCAGGCCGGCCATGTCCAGCACCGGCCGCTGGCCGAAATACCCCAGCGCCCCAATGTCGTGAGCGGCGACCAATGCCTCGGGCTCGGTGTGCACGGCGATCCACGTGGCGGCCTCGACCATCTCGGACTCGATGAGGGCGACGTCCAGAGCGTAGGCGCGTGCGCCGAGCCCGGCAAAAAGCAACGTCACAACGACGGCCGCCGCTGCCCAGGCGCGGGTCAATGCGCGCAAAATCGGCCTTCCGGCGTTCGAGGCAGCCTGCCCGACGCCTTGCCAGCCGAGGATCAGGATGACAGGCAGAACCGGAATCTGGTATCGACCGTGCTGATAGGCGACGGGGAGCAGCGCAGCGAAGATCGCCAGGTAGGACAGCCCCCACACGATCGGCCCGAAATCGCCCCACCGCTTCCCCCGAATCGACTGGATCGCCACCAGCACGACTCCCGGCAAGAGCAGGATCCCGCTTCCGGTCAACGGTGAAAGCGCCAGGCGAAGGAAGCGCGGCAGATAGGGCTCCTGCCGCAGCTCGGCGTACTCGGCCTGCTTGGCGTAGAAAGTGCTCGGCCAGATCGTCCCGGCCGTTCCCAGGTTGAAGAGCAGGTAGGGGATCGCC
>Ga0209751_10007219_pt1 | contig 10216 bp, 9 predicted proteins | sample RifCSP13_1_FD_184019 | JGI IMG/M metagenome (GOLD analysis project Ga0209751, IMG submission 184019) | Soil microbial communities from Rifle, Colorado - Rifle CSP2_sed 13_1 (SPAdes) (version 2) | ecosystem: Environmental > Terrestrial > Deep subsurface > Rock core/Sediment | place: Rifle...
TGCGCGGAACTGGCGGAGCGAGGCGGAGACGCTGCTCACGTCGATGTACCAGTCGGACTCGACCGAGGTCGGGACCACCGGCCTGCAGACGTTCGAGGCCATCAACACGCTGCTCCGGGCGCCGACACCGCCGCCCTCGAACGGCGCCACGTACCCGACGGGCAACACCGGCAACGCGCTGCGGCAGGCCGCCGGACTGATCAAGACCGGCGTCGGCACGCGCTGCATCTACGTCAACGTCACGGGCGGCTTCGACACGCACTCGAACCAGCTCCAGAACAACACCACTGACTACCGGCTGCTCGGCCAGGCGCTCGCCGCCTTCGCGACCGATCTCGGAGGCCTGCTCGACGACGTGGTGCTGATGGTGACCACCGAGTTCGGCCGCACCGCTGCGGTGAACGGCGCCGCGGGCACCGACCACGGCACCGGCTACGCGATGATGCTGCTCGGCGGCCGCGTGCGCGGCGGCCGCGTGCTCGGCCGATGGCCGGGGCTCGCCCGCGGCCAGCTCTACGAAAACCGCGACCTCGCCGCCACCACGGACTTCCGCGACGTGTTCCAGGAGGTCGCGCGGGCGCAGTTCGGGATCTCCGCGTCGCTGTTCCCGGGCTACACGCCCGGAGCGGGAGTCGGAGTCGTCTAGGCATCCCCGGTGCACAGAAAGGACCTCATCGTGACTCGCCAGCCTGGCCCTGCCCTGCTCCTCTCCGCGCTGCTGAGCCTCGCTCTCGCGGCCGGCACCGCAACCGCGGGCGAGGGCCACGGCACCGACTTCTTCGCCGGCTACTCGTTCGCGCAGATCCAGGACAACAACCGTAACGGCGCCAACCTGGCGCTGGGCTTCGACTTCGTCGGTCCACTGTCGGGCTTCGTGGACACGAGCTTCCACTGGGGCAGCCAGGAGGGCGTGAGCCTCAGCGACCTGACGCTGATGGCGGGGCCCGGCCTGCGTTTCGGCAAGCGCGGTGGGACGGTCTTCTTCGTGCGCGCCCTCGCCGGCCTGGTGCAGGACAAGGGCACGATCAGTGCCTTCGACGTGGACATCTCGGAGACCAGCAAGCGCTTCGGGGTGCTGGCCGGCGGGGGTGTCGACTTCAGGGTGGCGACCAAGCTCGCGGTGCGCCTGCAGGGCGACTACCTGTGGAACGATGTCGAGGAAGGGAAGGCGAGCGGCTTCCGCGCCTCCGCCGGCGTCGTCTACCGCTTCGGGAGCGCGCAGTGAAGGCCACGCGCCGCTTCTTCGTGGTGACGACCGGGGCCACCGTCGCGGGTACCTTCACCGGCTGCGGCGGGGGCGGCTCGTCGCCGAGCTCACCTTCCACGCCCACGACGCCGCCCCCGATCACCGGCGAGATCCGTGTACCGCTGATGGGCATCGGCGAGACGGTAACCGCGTCCGCCAATCTCGTCGGCGGGCTGCAGACGCCGCTCGCCGTCACGCGCATGTCGCAGACCGAGGTGGTGGCCGTATCGCGGATCTGCACCCACGAGGGGTGCACGGTCAACCTGCCCACGTCGGCGGGCGCCACACTCGACTGCCCGTGCCACGGCTCGCGCTTCCGGACGACCGGTCAGGTGGTGAACGGCCCCGCCGCGCGGGCGCTCTTCCAGTTCCCCGCTCGTATCCAGGGCAACGAAGTGATCATCACGCCGTAGCGCTCGGGGCTCAAGCCTTGGGACCGATCAGGCCCATGTGCGCCCCCGCCGGGTCGCGGATCACGGCGAAGCGCTGTTCACCCATCCCGCGCGGGCCGTCCACGACGACTCCCCCGCTGTCGACACAGGCTTTGAGGCTCGCGTCCAGGTCGTCAACCGTCGCGTAGATCAGCCACTGCGGCGGCAGCCCCGCGTTGGCGCCGCGCGCGAAGCAGACCCCGGCCGCGGGCTCGCCCGTGGACGGGGCCACCACGTTGAAGTCCGCGTAGCCGCCCATCTCGACGGGCTCGGGCCGCCAGCCGACGACCGCCGCATAGAAATCGCGCAGCCGCTCGCCGTCCTGGACCGTCAGGTCCTGCCAGGCCACCGTCCCGGCCTTCGGCTGGTTCGCCACGCTTGCCTCCTCGGTCACTACCCCTACCCTCCGCTGGCGGCTGTGCTGCAAGGCAACAGGCTGCGGAGCGAGCCGAGTTCACCTCGGCGAGCGGAGCGGGGGGTCAGGGGGGTGCGACGCAGCACCCCCCTGAATACTAAAGCCCCGAGACCTCCTCGAAGAATCTTGCGAAGGCCACGATGCCGCCGCCGGCCTGGCCCCAGTCGTAGTTCTCGTTCGGGGCGTGGTAGCCGTGGTGCGGGAGCGACAGGCCCATGAACACGATCGGGCACTTCAGGATCTGTTCCATCGAGAGCACCGCGCCGATCGTGCCGCCCTCGCGCACGAACACGGGCGCCTTGCCGAACGCGAACTGGATCGAGCGCTTGGCGGCCTCGACGTACGGCCCGCTGGTGATGCCCTTGTAGGCGGGCGCGCTCGAGCCGGCCTCGACGCGCACGTCGGGGTGGCGCTTCTTCACGAAGGCCTTGATCAGCTTCACCACCTTCTCGCCCTTCATGCTCGGGACGAGCCTGACCGAGCACTTGAGCTCGGCGCGCGGCGGCACGATCGTCTTCACGCCCGGGCCGCTGTAGCCGCCGACGAGCCCGTGCACCTCGAACGTCGGCATCGCCCAGATCCGCTTCATCACCTCGAGCGGATCCTTGGTGCGGAGCGACTTGAAGCCGTGGTCCTCGATGAAGCCCTTCACGCTGAAGCCCGCGGCCTTGAAGTCCTTGATCTGCGACGCCGTCAACTTCTCGACGTCGTCGTAGAAGCCCGGGACCTTCACGCGGCCCGTCTTCGCGTCGAAGATCTCGGAGGCCAGCTGCGCGAGCTCGGCCACCGGGTTGCGGGCGGCGCCGCCCGTCGTGCCCGAGTGCTGGTCGGTCTCGGCGGTCTCGAGGTGGAAGCTGATGCGCTGCAGGCCGCGCAGCCCCGCCGACAGCGACGGCCGCCCGCGCGAGACCCAGACCGTGTCGGACACGACCACCGCGTCGGTCTTCGCGGCCGGGCCGATCGCCTTCAGCGTCTCCGCGAAGTTCGGCGAGCCGATCTCCTCCTCGGTCTCCCACAGGAACCTGATGTTCACGGGAACGCCCGCCTCCATCGCCGCGCGCGCGCCGAGCAGCGCCGTGAGCGCGGGACCCTTGTCGTCGGTCGTGCCGCGGCCGAAGTACGTGTCGCCCTGCTGCGTCAGGTGGAAGGGCTCGGTGCGCCACGGCTCGGTCTCCTTCGAGGCCGGCTGGACGTCGAGGTGGTTGTAGACCGTGATCGTGGGCCGCCCCGGCCCGGCGTCGAAGGTGCCGAGCACGACGGGGTTGCCGCCGGGGGCGCGGTGGAGCTCGGCGCGGCCCCCCAGGGCCCGCAGCGTGGCGGCTCCGAGCTCGGCGCAGCGCTCGACGTCGGGCTTGTGCAGCGGGTCGGCCGAGACGCTCGGCACCTCGACGAAGTCCTTGAGCATGTCCTCGAAGCGGTCGCGCTCCTTGGCGGCGAAGTGGTCGAGCTCGTTTCGGCTGAAGGCCATGACGTCCTCCTCGCGGTACCGGACATCTTGCCACGCAGGGACGAGGGGAGGGCATGGCGCAGACGGCTCAGGCACGACGATTGACACTTGCGCGGGCCGGGAATAGCGTTCGTCGACCTCAACCGAAGGAGCTTCCGACATGCCCGCCAGCTTGATCCTCGCCGCAGCCCTCGCACTCCAGGCTCCGGCCCCGGCCACGCCGCCCGGCGCGGACGCCTACGTCGGCCACTGGAACCTGCGCATCACCGACGCCTCCGACACCTTCGTGAGCGGTGGCTTCCAGATCACGAACAAGGACGGCGCGCTGGCAGCCGGCCTCGTCTGGCGCTGGGGCAGCTACCTGCCGGCCAAGTCGGTGGCCGTGAAGAACGGTGTGCTCCACATCGTCCGCGAGGAGAAGCCGGGCCAGCTCGACGTGTTCGAGGCGCGTCTCGAGGGCGAGCGGCTGGTGGGCCAGATCACGTATCCGGACGGCAAGCTGCACCACTTCGAAGGGAAGAAGGCCCCGCTGCTGCTCGACAAGCGGGCGCCCGTCTGGGGCGAGCCGGTGACGCTCTTCGACGGCAAGACCCTCGCCGGCTGGAAGCTGCGCGACACGAAGAAGAAGAACGGCTGGGCCGCGCTCAACGGCGAGCTCGCCGTCGTCGAGACCAAGGACAACGCCGACCTCGTGAGCGAGCAGGTCTTCCAGAACATGAAGCTCCACATCGAGTTCAACGTGGACGCGAAGAGCAACAGCGGCGTCTACCTGCGCGGCCGCTACGAGATCCAGATCCTCGACAATCCCGATGCGAAGATGGCGCTCGACGCGCACGGCTGCGGGGGCCTCTACAGCCGCGTGGCGCCGAAGCTCGACGCGACGAAGCCGGCCGGCGAGTGGCAGACCTACGACATCACCTTCGTGGGCCGCCAGCTCCAGGTAGTGCTCAACGGCCAGGAGATCCTGAACACGATCGCGGAGGGCGTCACGGGAGGGGCGCTCAACCCGTTCGAGGGCGAGCCGGGGCCGCTGATGCTGCAGGGGGACCACGGCAAGGTGCGCTTCCGCAATATCGTGGTGACGCCGGCGCGCTGAGGGGGCCGAACCGGAACCAACGAAGAAGCGGGACTGACGCCGAACCGGAACGGACGGAAAAGGAACAGCAGAAACAACAGCAATGACCGGACATCCTGGACTGAGCTATCGGGGGGCTGAGTGCCCCCCGTGCCCCCGCTAGCGTGACCCTCTCCAAGCAGATCTTCATAGCGCTCGTGAGCGGCGTCGCGCTCGGGCTGTTCTTCGGCGAGAAGCTGGCGTTCCTCAACATCGGCGGGCGCGCCTTCATCCAGCTGCTGCAGATCACGGTGCTGCCGTACGTGGCCGGGTCGCTGATCTACGGGTTCGGCAGCCTGGGCAGCAAACAAGCCAGGCTCGTCTTCACGCGCGGCGGCGCGCTCCTGCTCCTGCTGTGGGCGCTCACGCTCGGGCTCGTGTTCGCGGCGCCGCTGGCGTTGCCAGCGGGCAAGGGCGGGGCGTTCTTCAGCGCCGCGCCGCAGGACGTCGAGCGCCCGATCGACTGGGTCAACCTCTACATCCCCTCGAACCCGTTCTACGCGCTCGCCAACAACGTGGTGCCGGCGGTTGTGGTGTTCACCGTGCTCGCCGGCATAGCCCTCATGGGGATGAAGGACAAGGACGCGCTGCTGCGCCCGCTCGCGGTGTTCAACGCGGCGATGGGCCGGGTGGGCGCAATGGTGGCGAAGACGACCCCCTTCGGGATCTTCGCGATCGCCGCCCACACCGCGGCCACGATGCGGCTCGAGGAGTTCGAAAGGCTGCAGGGCTTCCTGCTGCTCTACGCCGGCTTCGCCTGCCTGCTCACGTTCTGGCTGCTGCCGGGGCTCGTGGCCGCAACTACGCACGTCGGTCACCGGAAGCTGCTCGCGGCCTCGCAGGACGCGCTCGTCACGGCCTTCGTCACCTCGAACCTGTTCATCGTCCTGCCGCTGCTCGTCGAGCACTCGCGCGCGCTGCTCGCCGGCGGCGATCGCCAGGACGAGACCGAGGCGGAGCTCGTCGACGTGCTGGTGCCCACTTCGTTCAACTTCCCCCACTCGGCCAAGCTGCTGAGCGTCTGCTTCGTTCCATTCGTGGCGTGGTACGCGGGGATGCCGCTCGAGGTGTCGCAGTACCCCGCGCTAGGCGGGGCCGGGCTGCTCGCCGTCTTCGGCAGCATCAACACGGCGATCCCCTTCCTGCTCGACCTCGCGCGCATCCCGGCCGACCACTTCCAGCTGTTCGTGGTCGCGGGCGTGCTCAACAGCCGCTTCGGCTCGATGACCGCGGCGATGCACACGCTGGTGATCGCGATCCTCGGCACCTGCCTGATCACCGGGCGGCTGCGGATCGAGAAGGCGCGCCTCGTCCGCTTCGCCGCGATCAGCCTGGGGCTGGTCGTTGCGTTCGTGTCGGGCACGCGCCTGCTGCTCGCCCGCGTGCTGCCCGACCCGCCCACGCGCGCCCAGGTGCTCGCCGCGATTCAGCCGCGTGGGCCCCTGGCGCCCGCGAGCTTCCAGGAGGGGCTCCCACCCGCACCCGCGCCGCCGCCGGCGCGAGGCATCAGGCTCGACTTCCTGCGCGCCAGCGGCCGCGTCCGCGTGGGCTTCGATCCCGACTCGATCCCGTGGGCGTTCCTGAACGGGAATGGCGCGCCGGTCGGCTTCGACGCCGAGATGGCCCACCAGCTCGCGCTGTCACTCGGCGTCCGGCTGGAGCACGTCGCCGTGCCGCGCGACCAGTTCGTGGCTGGCCTGGACAGCGGCCAGCTCGACCTCGTGATGTCGGGCGTGCGCGTCAGCGCGCGTGCGAGCGAGCTCACCGCTTTCTCGCGGCCCTACTCCGAGGAAACCCTGGCGTTCCTGACGCCGGACCACCGTCGCGAGGAGTTCACCGACTCGGTCGGCCTGCGCGCGCGGCACGTGCGCATCGCCGTGATCGGCCGGCCCGAGTGGCTCGAGGCTCTCTCGCGGGCGCTGCCGCTCGCCGAGGTGGCGCCCGTGCGGTCTCCGGCCGAGTTCGTCGAGGGCCGCGTGCGCGCGGACGCGCTGCTCACGTCCTGGGAGCGGGCCTGCGCCTGGAGCCTGCTCCACCCGGAGCTGGCCCCGGCACAGCCCATCCCGCACGTCGGACGCGTCTCGCTCGCCTACGCGGTGCCGCGGGGCGAGCCCGAGATGCTGAACATGATCGACACCTTCGTCGACGCGCAGCGCGCGAGCGGCCATCTCGACGCGGCGCGGACGCACTGGATCCTCGGCGAGGCAACACGCGTGCACCAGCCCCGCTGGTCGGTCGCGCGGGACGTGCTCGGCTGGTGGAGGGAGCCATGAGCCATTCGAAGCCGATCGACCGCATCACCCTGGTGGCGATCGCCGTGGTCGCGTACGCGCTCGCCAATCTCGTCCACGAGGGCCTGGGCCACGGCGGGGCCTGCCTGCTCGTGGGCGGACGGCCCGTGGCGCTGTCCGCCATCCACTTCGAGAGCGACCTGGGCTCGCTCGACGTCACCACTCGCCAGTGGCTCGCGGCGGGCGGCACGATCGCCAATCTCATGCTGGGCGTGCTGGCCCTCGTGGCGCTGCGTGCGAGCCGCGGCACGCCGGGCGCGGGGCGCTATTTCCTGTGGCTGCTCATGACGGTCAACCTGCTGCAGGCCGCCGGCTACTGGCTCTTCTCCGGCCTCGGCAACATCGGCGACTGGGCAGTGGTGATCGCAGGCCGGGAGCCCCGCTGGGCGTTCCGCCTGGGCCTGGCGGTGCTCGGCGGCGCCGCCTACTGGGGCGTCGTCGTCCTGTCGCTGCGCGAGCTTCTGCCGTTTCTCGGCGCGGGCAGCGGCCTGTGGCGACGCGCGGTCCCCCTCACCGTGATCCCCTACGTCGCGGGCGGGATCCTGTACGTCGCGGCGGGCATCCCGAACCCCGTCGGCTGGCTGCTCGTGCTGATCTCGGCCGCGGCGGCATCCTTCGGCGGCACCTCGGGCCTGGCCTGGATGGCCCAGCTGCTGCGCGACGAAACCCAGTATCCCCCCCACGCGGGCGAGGCGCTGCGCCTCCCGCGCAGCATTGCCTGGCTCGCGGCGGGGGCAGTGGTCGCGCTGCTGTTCGTCGGTGTTCTCGGCCCCGGCATCCGGTTCTGACCGCCAGCAGCCTGCTTTGGCAGGCTTGATGCTACGTTCATGGTGAGACGCCTTGCGCCCGCAAGGCTTTCGCGGAGGGTCCGCCATGCCGATCCCAGCGCTGGAGCTCGAGGTCCAGAGAGCCACGCCCGCTCCGACACTGTGGAGCGAGCGTTTCGCGCAGCGCACGCAGCGAATGACGAGCTCGGTGATCCGCGAGCTGCTCAAACTCACCGAGAAGCCCGACGTCATCTCCTTCGCGGGCGGGCTGCCCGCGCCGGAGGTGTTCCCCTTGGCCGAGGTCGAGCGCGCCAGCGAGAAGGTCCTGCGCGAGCAGGGCCGGACGGCGCTCCAGTACGCGGCGACCGAGGGCTACTTACCGCTGCGCGAGCTGCTGGTGCGGCAGATGGCGCGCTACGGCATCAAGGTGAAGCCCGCGAACGTCATGATCACCTCGGGCTCGCAGCAGGGGCTCGACCTGATCGGCAAGCTCTTCGTCAACCCGGGCGACCGCATCCTGACCGAGTCGCCGACGTACCTCGGGGCACTCCAGGCGTGGAGCGCCTACCAGGCCGACTACCTCACGGTCCCCGTCGACGGCGACGGGCTCGACGTGGACAAGCTCGAGGCGCAGCTGCGCGGCGGGCCGAAGTTCCTCTACATCCTCCCGAACTTCCAGAACCCGGCGGGGGTGACCCTGAGCCTGGAGCGGCGGCGGCGCCTCGTCGAGCTCGCCAACCACTACGGCGCGCCGATCGTCGAGGACGACCCCTACGGCCAGCTGCGCTACGAGGGAGAGCACCTGCCCCCGCTCGTCCAGATCGACGCCGAGGTCCACGACTGCGCCAAGCCGGACGCTGAGTTCACCGGCAACGTGCTCTACCTCTCGACGCTCAGCAAGACGCTCGCCCCGGGGCTGCGCATCGCCTGGGTGGTGGCGCCGGAATCGGTGATCTCGCGCCTCGTGCAGATGAAGCAGGGGGCCGATCTCCACAGCAGCACCTTCTGCCAGATGGTCGCGTACGAGGTGGCGAAGGACGGTTTCCTGGACCGTCACGTGAAGCACATCCGCGAGGTCTACGGAGAGCGCAGGAACGCCATGCTCGGCGCGCTCGAGCGGCACTTCCCGCAGGAGACCAGCTGGACGAAGCCGCAGGGCGGCCTCTTCCTCTGGATCACGCTGCCCGAGAGCTTCGACTCCACCGCGCTCCTCAAGGAAGCGCTCGACCAGGAGCGCGTCGCCTTCGTGCCGGGAGCCTCCTTCTTCCCCCGCGGCGGCGGCGAGCGGACCTGCCGACTCAACTTCTCCTACGCGCGGCCGGACGTCATCGACGAGGGCATCCGCCGGCTCGGCAACGTGATCAAGCGCAAGCTCGCGTAGCGCCTATACTCGAGGCGGTGAGCGCGAGCTTTATCGCGTGTCGGGTGTTCGAGGAAGCCGGACGTGTCGCTCCGCGGCTCGTCCAGATGACGACCGACGAGCTGTCGCCAGGCGACGTGGTCGTGCGCGTCCACTGGTCGGGCATCAACTACAAGGACGCGCTCGCGGTCACGGGCCGCGGCAAGATCCTGAAGAAGTTCCCGCTGAACGCGGGGATCGACGCGGCCGGTGTCGTCGAGGCGTCGCAGGACGCGCGCTTCGAGGCCGGCGCCGCCGTGCTCGTGCAGGGCATGGGTCTCGGCGAGAGCCACGACGGTGGCTTCGCGGAGCGGCTGCGCGTGCTCGGCGATTGGGTCGTGCCGCTGCCCGGGGGCCTGACACTGCGCGAGTCGATGGTGCTGGGGACCGCCGGCTTCACCGCCGCGCTCGCGGTGGTGCGGATGGAGCTGCTCGGCCAGCGGCCGGAGCTCGGGCCGCTCGTGGTCACGGGCGCGACGGGCGGCGTCGGGTCAATCGCCGTCTCGATGCTCGCGGCCCGCGGCTACGCCGTCACCGCCGTGTCGGGCCGGCCCGAGCACGCGGGCTACCTGCGCGGCCTGGGAGCCGCCCTGGTCCAGACCCCCGACGAGCTCGCGCTCGGCACACGGCCGCTCGAGGCCGCGCGCTTCGGCGGCGTGATCGACAACGTGGGCGGCGCGCTGCTCGCGGGCCTCGTGCGCCACGTGTCCCCGTGGGGCCAGGTCGCCTGTATCGGCATGGCCGCGTCGCCGGAGCTCTCGGGCAGCGTCTTCCCGCTGATCCTGCGCGGCGTCAGCCTGCTCGGCGTGACGTCCACGAACTGTCCGATGCCGCTGCGCCAGGAGGTGTGGGCTCGCCTGGGCGCCGACCTGAAGCCGCCGCATCTCGCCTCGATCGTGTCCCGCGTGGTGCCGCTCGCCGAGGTGCTCGAGGCGGCTCCCCTGCTGATGGAGCGCCGGGCGCTCGGCCGCATCCTGGTGCAGTGCGCGCCGCCGCCGCAGTAGCCGAAGCCGGGCACGGGGCGAGCTCCGCCCACACGGGATCGTGATCGCTCGCGTCCGTCGCGTCCGGCGCGACGCCGGCCGACCCGGTGGCGCAGCCGGCGC
>Ga0209751_10007221_pt1 | contig 10216 bp, 14 predicted proteins | sample RifCSP13_1_FD_184019 | JGI IMG/M metagenome (GOLD analysis project Ga0209751, IMG submission 184019) | Soil microbial communities from Rifle, Colorado - Rifle CSP2_sed 13_1 (SPAdes) (version 2) | ecosystem: Environmental > Terrestrial > Deep subsurface > Rock core/Sediment | place: Rifle...
AGGCTGCGCCGCGCCGTCCGCCGCACCGGATCAACGCGGATGCCTTTCATCGACGACAAGTCGATCACCAGGCCATCGTCACAGACCGATTTCCCCGCATAGTTGTGCCCGCCCCCACGCACGGACACGGGCAGTTCGTGCTCGCGCGCGACCCGCACGCAGTGGAGGACGTCGGCGGCGCCAGCGCAGCGCGCAATCAGCACGGGGCGTTTATCGGCCATCCCGTTCCAGACACGGCGGGCGTCATCGTAATCGCCGTCGCCCGGGCGGATCACCCGGCCGCGGAGGCCGGACTCCAGCTCAACGATTCTGCTTTCGCTGATTGTCATCACTATAGTGCTCCTTCCTTAATCCAGCGCGCCTCGGTCCCGATGCGCCCATCTCAGCGCCTTCGCCTGTTTTGTCAGGCGTCCGCCGGACCTTCCGGCCCGGCGAATCGCCTGACAACGCGGATGCTAGTGCGCCAGGCAACGTCGGGACTTCCGGCAAACTACGTATCTTTCTCGTTGGCGGATACTACGTAGAGGGCGTCGCCATCACCCGTCGCGCCAGGGCATAGGCGGTCGCCTGCGCGCGAGTCCTGGCGCCGGTTTTCGAGTAGATGTTTGTGATATGCCTCTCTACAGTACGTACACTGAGCACGAGCGCCCCCGAGATTTCTCGGCTGCTGAAGCCTGAGGCGACGAGCCCCAGTACCTCTATCTCCCTCGCGGTGAGACCGTCAGGGCGCGATCCGGGCCCGAACTCTTCGGATCCTGGTTGAACCGAGGCGCGCAAGGTACCGGACAGGAACCGCCGGATTTCACGCACGATCACGCGTTGGTGCGCCACAGGACCGTTGCCAACCCCCTCGAAGGGAAAGAACTCCGCACCGGGGATGCGCGCAGCCACATCCCTCCCCAGTGCCAAAGGAACGAACGTATCTCCCCGAGCATGCAGCACAAGCGTGGGCACCGAGACGCGGCCAAGGAGTGCAGACACGTCAACGGAGTACACCATCCTCATCAACTCCACCTGGACATCGCGCGGCGCCCCGGCGTCGCCTATCTCGCGGATGTCGCGTAGCGCGTCAACGTTGCCCTCGGGGGCATCCACGAACTCCGCCGTGGGAAAGCCATATCTGGCGACATATTCGATCATCGCCGCCCGGTCTTCCGCCGGCGCAATCTCGCAGCCGCGGGCGAACGGGCTGTTCAGGATGAGGTGACTTGCACGCTCTGGATGAGAAGTGGCGTACATGATTGCCAGGGCCCCGCCCAGGTCGCCCAGGCTGAGCAACGGAAACCGCTCGAGGGCGAGGTGATCGACGACGGCCTCGAGATCTTTGATCAGAGAACCCAGCGAGAAGTCCGAAACGTTTCCGTCCGAGAGCCCGGACCCGCGCATGTCGTAACGGATCAGCGTGAAACCGCGGCCCAGGTCTTCAAGGAACCGACGCACGACGGGCTTTTGCCACTCCAGTTCCAGGTGCTCCGGCCAGCCTGTTACGTACAAGAGCGGCGGCCCATCTCCTAACGTCGCATAGGCGATGCGTATATCGTCAGCCGTGGTGCAAAAGCTTATTTGCTGTTGAAGCATGGAGCCGCTCAGTTAACGTGCTCCGATGATGCGCCGAACGAGGCTGTCTGTCAACGCGAAGATTCAGCGCGCGGACTTCACCACGCTCAGAGTAAACGGAGATCGAAAGACGCCATCTGTTTGATGTTGGCGTTCAGGCGGAGGAAGGAGCCGAATCCCTCGGCCTAGTGCCGGTCCCGCTCCCAGGTCCAGCCGGCGAAGACGGGCTCGCGCTTGCCGCGACGGCCCACGCGTTCGAAGACGAGCTTGTCCATCTGGAGCTGGACAGGCATCGGGTAGTCGCCCGTGAAGCAGGCGGTGCAGAAGCTGTCTTTCGGCTGCTCGACGGCGCGCATCAGACCATCGATGTCCAGGTAGGCCAGGCTGTCAGCGCCGATGTGCTGGCGGATCTGCTCGACACTCTGGCTGGAGGCGATGAGCTCCCACTGCGTGGCCATGTCGATGCCGAAATGGCAAGGGTGCTGGATAGGCGGCGCGCAGATGCGCATGTGCACTTCCTTGGCGCCAGCCCTGCGCAGCATTTCGACCACCTTCGGTGTCGTGGTGCCGCGGACGATCGAGTCATCTACAACAACTAGCCGCTTACCTTCGATGACCTGCTTCATTGGGTTGAACTTCAGGTACACACCCTGGTCGCGCAGGCGCTGGTCCGGGCGGATGAACGTCCGGCCGACGTAGCGGTTCTTGACGAGGCCCTCTACGTAGGGCAGGCCCGATTCGTGCGCGTAGCCGATGGCCGCAGCGATCGCCGAGTCCGGCACGCCGATGACGACGTCGGCCTCTGCCGGGTTCTGCCTTGCCAGCTCGCGGCCCATGTTCATGCGCATGGGATGCAGCAGCTTATCACGGATGATGCTATCGGGCCGAGCGAAGTAGATGTACTCGAACACGCAGAGCGCATCCCGCTTCTTCTCGACGGCTTGTACGGAATGCAGCCCCTCACGGTCGATTACCACGGCTTCGCCCGGCTCAACCTCGCGGACGAAGTCTGCGCCCAGGTGGTCGAGCGCGCAGGTCTCAGAGGCGACGATCCAGCCGGAACCGTTCAGCCTGCCGATGCAGAGCGGGCGCATGCCATAGGGATCGCGCATCGTGATCAGTGAATCGGGCGTCAGCGCGATCAGGCAGTAGGCGCCGGAGATCGTCTTCATCGTGCTGGCGCAACGCTCGAGCCAGGTGTCGCCGGGAGCGGAGGCGAGGAGGTGGGCGACGACTTCGGTGTCGGAGGTACCGTTGAAGCTCACCCTTGCGTCTTCGAGGGCGTCGCGGAGTTCCTCGGCGTTGATCAGGTTGCCGTTGTGGGCGAGGGCGACGGGGCCGTGCGAGCCCTCGACGTAGACCGGCTGCGCGTTCTCGTGGCGGCTGGAGCCGGTGGTGGAGTAGCGGGTGTGACCGATGGCGATGTGCCCGGGGAGCTGCCCCAGATCTTCTTCGTCGAAGACCTGCGAGACGAGGCCCATGCCCGTGCGGTTAAAGATGCGGGAACCGTCGGCGGTGGCGATGCCTGCGCTCTCCTGGCCGCGGTGCTGCAGCGCATAGATACCGTAGAAGGTAATGCGGGCTACGTCTTCGTCAGGTGCGAAGGCGCCGAAGACGCCGCACTTCTCGCGCCAGGTCTCGGGCTGTAGTCCCTTGTTATGCAATACAGATTCGCTCTATCGGTCAGGACAGGACGACAAAGAAAGAGTAATGCATCAAATAGATCAGATGGACGCTCCGCCTCGCATGAGGATTGTATCACGGGGCAAAGGGAAAGGGGAATGACGTTAGCTTCGCGGTCACCCGCTCTCCCATTCACCGTCCTCAATCATCCACTTGAGCTCCGTTTTCATGCAGCGATCCATTACCACGTCCAGGCCGGCTTCGCGCGCGCGTTTCGCCGCCTCCCGGTGCGTGATGCCCTGCTGCATCCAGACCGCCTTCGCCCCGATGCGGATCGCTTCCTCCACCACCGGTGGTACGTCCTCGGAGCGACGAAAGATATCGACCACGTCGATGGCTTCGCGGACCGAGGCGAGGTCAGCGTAGGACTTCTCACCGAGCACCTCGGTCTCGGTCGGGTTCACGGGAATCACCCGGAATCCGTGCTCCATCAGGTACGCCGGCACGTAACCAGCCGGCTTCTCCGTGTCGTTCGTGGCACCGACGACGGCAATAGTGCGGTAGCGGCGGAGGATGTCCTTCGCGATGGTCATGCGGCGGCCGCAGAAGGCCGAGGCGGGCGGGTGCGGAGACCCGTCCTTACTCCTCGAGGATGACGATCGCCTTCTCGGGGCAGTTGGCGACCGCGAGGCGGGCGTTCTCCTCTTGCTCCGGCGGCACGACCCCCCCGTCCACTTCGTGGGCGTAGCCGTAGTCGTCCAACTCAAAAAGAAGGGGCGCCACGACAAAGCAGCGGTTGTGGCCCTGACATTTCTCTTCCTCGACGCATATCTTCATCAAAATCCTCCGGGAGGTCTAGGGAAACACCACCGCTAGCTGCCGGGGGCCGCGCACCTGGCCACCCGCCCACGTCACCGCCGACGGGTCCTCCAGCCGGTAATCCGGGATCCGCCGCAGCCACTCCTCGATTGATATCCGCATCTCCATCCGCGCCAGGTTCGACCCAGCGCAGCGGTGAATGCCGACCCCGAAGGCGATGTGCGGGTTGTGCTTGCGTTCCAGGACCACCCTGTCCGGGTCCTCGAACTTCTCCGGGTCGCGGTTGGCGGCCGGGAAGTTCATCAGAACCCGGTCGTCAGTCTTCATTGGGCAGCCGCCGTATTCGTAGTCCTCGTTCATTACGCGGGCCATCGTCACCGGAGAGTAGGCGCGGAGCAGCTCCTCGACGGCGTTCGGCATTAATTCCGGCTCGTCGATGAGCTTCTGGCGGTCTTCCGGGTGCTGGGCGAGGTGCCAGAGCGCCGAGCCGATCGAGCTCCAGGTCGTGTCGATGCCGGCGACAACGATGAGAAGGCAGGTGCCCAGCAGGTGCATATGCGGGACGGGCTCGCCGTCCACCTCGGCTTCCAGCAGGCGGCTGATGAGGTCGTCGCGGGGATTCTGACGCCGGTCGTTGATCTGCTCGTTCAGGAACTCCAGCAGCGCCATCCGCGCGGGGCCGCGGACCTCGGGCTTCTGGAGCCCGATCTCCAGCAGGTCCCTTACCCAGCCGGTGAACGTATCCGCCATCTCTTCCGGAACGCCGAGCATGGAGGCGATCACCCGCGGCGGGATCTGCTGGGCGTAGTCGACAGCAGCGTCCGCCCTGCCGTTGTCGATGAACTTATCGATCAGAGACCGGCACAGCTCCCTCGTCTCCTCCTCGAACGGGGTGACGGCTTTGATCGAGAAGTGCGGAAGGAGGAGTTTGCGAGACCAGGTGTGCTCTGGAGGATCGGAGCTAATGGGCGGCGCCTTGACGCCGTAGAACGGTTGGTCCTCTGCGCCCGGCGGCAGTTCGATGGGCGCTACGAGTATCTCGCGGGACGAAAAGTGCTGGATATCCTGCGCGATGGCGAAGAGGTCGGCGTACTTGGTCGGCATCCAGGAAGCGCCCCAGTGCTCGGTGTGCGCCACGGGACATTTCTCCCGCAGCTCATCCCAGATCGGATAGGGGTCGCGGACGTAGGCGGGGTCGAAGATATCGTAGTCCGTCGCCCAATCTCGCTCTGAATCAACGTCGCGTCTCGCTTCGGTTGTCATGCGCACCTCCTGCCGGTAAAGCAAAGTTATCCAGTCAGGGGGAGTCTGTCAATGCTCCTCGGCCTCGACGGCTGCTGGCGGCTGATCTCCCGGAACGTCTTCCGCGCGTGCCGCCCGGGCTTCCACTTCCGCAGTGATCACCACCGGCTTCCCGACCATCGCGCCGATCGCCTCCGCAGCGTCCAGGGCGCGGTCGAAGCCTTCGTCGATCAGGTCGTTGCGGTTCGCCGAGAACACCTGGGCGATTGGCAGGCGCTTGCCGCTCATCTTCACGAGGACGATGTCCCAGGCACGAAGGTCCAGCGGCGGGCGCACGCGGCCGGGTGGCGTTTCGCCCAGCGAGAAGTCTTGCACCTCTATCCGATCGATCTTCCAGAAAGGCACCAGTTCGTAGGTGCCGATGCCGAGGCCCATCACGCCCTGCTGAAAGCGCACCGACTGCTTGGACTTCTCGACGACGACCGCGGCGCCGATGATCGAGTAGACGAAACCCATAGCGGAGAAGGGCGTTAGCGTGACAGCGCCAAGAAGCATGATCGCGAGCAGCCAAACGGGGAGGTTTTCCGCAAAGAGCACCAGTGACGCGAACAGGGCGGCGCTGACGGCGAGTCCGATCGCCGGGCCGATGATGGCGCCGCGCTCCGGCCTCAGGTCGATGCGTCCTTCACGGACGGCACAGACCCGCCGGTCGAGCGGAATGCGCTTCACCTGTTCACTCGTCACGCAACAATTGTAAATTGGCGGCAGCAACTCCGCAGGAAAGCGAGGGTGAACAGATGAGCCGGACCTACCTCCTGCACGCGCTGGCGGGCGCAGGCGCGGCTGCCTTCCTGGCGACCGGGCTGTGGCCCTTCTTCGACGCCTTCTCGTTCTACGAAGACGTAGCCGAATTTCCGCCTTACAACGCGCACTTCCTGCACGACGTGGGCGCGTTCCAGGTGGGCCTCGGCGCGACGCTGGCGCTGGCGCTCGTCTGGAGGACCGACGCCCTGCTGGTGGCGCTCGCGGGCTCAGGCATCGGTGCGGCCTTCCACGTCGTCGCGCACATCGCCGACGATGACAAGGGTGGTACGGATGCCCAGACGATATCGCTCGGCGTGTTCGCCGCGCTGCTGCTGGCAGGCGCCGCCTGGCAGCGGGCGAGAGGGCGCGCCGATGAACGCTCAAGGCCACCGGTTTGACGCGTCCGCAGGCTCGTCATACAATCATCGCGACGCCCCGATGAGAAAGACCCTCGTAGACATCCTCGCCTGCCCTGTAGACAAGAGCCCGCTTACCCTCAGCATCGATGAGGAGACGGGTGACGAGGTTATTCGCGGCACCCTCACCTGCGAAAAGTGCGGTGAGAAGTACCCGATCGAAGACCGCATTCCAAACCTGCTACCCCCAGAGATGCGCGACAAGACCCACGCCCACGAGTAGGAACGATGGAGAAGTCGCAACGCACCGGGCTCATTATCATGATCGCCTCCGCCTTCGCGGCGGTGTTCTTCTTCTGGTCGATCATGCGCCGAAGCTACATGGCGGTGGCGCTGCCGGTGATGAGCGCGCTGGCGGTGGTTTCGGCGCTGGCGTTCTGGATCGGCTGGACTCTGTTCGCCGGCGAGGACGAGGACGAAGAGGACGAAGAGGCGGGCGAGACCGAGTCTTGACCTGGTCTAGAGTCTAACGTCCTGGGCGGCAGCGACCACGCGGTCCCAACCCCGTTCCGCCATCACACTGAGCCCGCCCGCGTCCATAGCCGCGCTGACCTCGCGGGCGGTCTTGCCGCTCTCCGGATGGCGGGCTTCCGGCGCGATCTCCGCCAGCGGTCGCATCACGAAGGCCCGCTCCCACATCCGTGGGTGCGGCACGCTCAGCGCCTCGGAGTCGATTACCTGGTCGTCGTAGAGAAGGATGTCGAGGTCTATGGGGCGAGGGCCGTGGCGTTCGCCCCCCCGGCGACGCCCAATCTCGTGCTCCAGCGCCTGAAGCAAGCGTAACAACGGCTCCGGCTCAAGTCCGGTCACCAGACGGCAGACGGCGTTGTAGTAGTCCGGCTGTGGGGGACCCTCCGGGACGCTGCGGTGAAGAGACGAGACCGCGTCAATGCGCGCCATCCTGGTGAGCCCTCGCAGCGCCATCCGCAGGTTCTCCGAGCGGTCGCCGAGGTTGGACCCGAGCGCCAGGTAGACCGTTGCCATCTAGTCCTTCGCCTGCTGCAGCGCGAACGTGACACGACCCCGGGCGATGATCTCGCCGGAACTGGTGTAAGCGCTCGCCTCTCCGAAGGCGACACTGGCGGTCAGGTGAGTTATTTCCCCCGTAACCGTAACCAGATCCCCTTCTCGCGCTGAGTCGAGGAAGCTCGCGTTCATCTCGATGCTGGTATGCAAACCGGCGCCGTCTCCCCTCAACTCGCGCAGGGCGATAGCAAGCGTCGAGTCCATTAGCGCGGTTATCACGCCGCCATGGACTTCGTCGCCGCCACCCAGGTGGTCCGCCCGCACGACCAGGGACATCTTCGCGTATCCGCTGCGCCTCTCCTCCAGGCTCGCCCCTGTGGCGCCGACGAAGCGGCTCCGCAGCATAATGTCGTCTGTCGTCACGATCTCCCGCCCGTGATCACGAAGGTGAACCGCCCCTTGGCGACGATTGCGCCATCGCTCCCGCGGCTGGCGACGGCCTCCCCAAATGCGGCGGAGCGGCCGACCTTCAGCGCCGTGGCCTCGACCACGATCGTATCACCCGGGCGAGCGCTCGATATGAAGCTGACGTTCATCTCCACGGTGGAGTGTGGGGCCGCCCTCATTACATCGATGCCGCGCACGGAGGCGATGACTCCGCCCACCGCTTCGTCCATGAGCGTGGTAATCACGCCCCCGTGCATAACACCGTTCGGATTCGTGTGCTCTTCAGTCAGGACCAGCGAAAGGCGCACCATCCCCTCGCTGAACTCCTCTTGCCGCCCTCCGATCAGCGACACGAAGGCGCTCTGTGAGTGCTCTCCCTGCGGCTGCACGCGCTACTCGGCGGTCAGGGTGCCCTGCATCTGGCCCGGGTGAATCTCGCAACGGAAGAAGTACTGGCCGGCCGTGAACGTCGCCGTGAACTCGCCCTTCTCGCCACCTGACACGTTGCCGGTTGCGGCGCCGTCGATCGGCTCTGTGAACTCCTCGTCGGCGTAGACATCAAGGGTGTGCGAGGCGACGCCCGTGTTATTCAGCTTCACCACAACCTCCACGTCCGCCGGCACGGCCACTTCCTCCGGGTCGAACCCGAGGTCGACGGCCTCCACTGAGACTTCCTCGCCGCCGTCACCAACCGCGGCAGGGGTGGTCGCGGCCGGCTCGCCGCCGTTGTCATCGCTGCCCTCGTCGTCGTCTCCACAGGCGGACACGGCGGCGACCAGCAGGCCGGCGATCAACATGACAATCCCGAAGCGTACCAGTCTCATCAAATCCTCCTTGAACCAGGGGTTATTATCACCGTCTGGTACGCCGGGCGCAGCCTCGCGGCTCTCAGGCCGGCCCGTCTCCCGTCCAGCCACGGACGACAGCGTCCGCCATCCTGGCAACCCGCACCATCTCCTTCACATCGTGCACCCGGACGATGTCGGCGCCGTTAGCCACAGCGATCGCCACCGTGGCCGCGGTCCCTTCCAGCCGCTCCTCCACCGGCAGGTCGCCCAGCACCTTTCCTATCGTGGACTTGCGAGATGTTCCCACGAGGACCGGCCTGCCCAACACCCGCAGCTCGCCGAGGCGGCGCAGCATCTCCAGGGCCTGCTCGGCCGTCCAGCCGAAGTTGAATCCGGGGTCCACGATCACGCGCTCCTCGGCCAGTCCCTGTTCACGCGCGATGCGCAGGCTCTCCAGCAGACCGGCTGCGACATCGCCAATCGTGTCGTGGAAATCGCGCCCGCGCTGCATGTGCATGGCAATGGCCGGAACACCCGCCTCGGCCGCGATGCGGGCCAGTTCCGGTTCGCGGCGGAACCCATGAACGTCATTAACGAGGGTCGCCCCGGCCGCGAGGGCTGCGCGGGCGACCTCGGCCTTCCAGGAATCGATGCTGATCGGCGCCTCGGTCTCTCGGGAGAGGCGCTCAATGACCGGGATAACGCGCCGCAGCTCCTCCTCCGCCGTCACCTCGGCGAAGCCGGGGCGGGTGGACTCGCCGCCGATGTCGATGATGTCCGCGCCTTCCTCCACCATCCGCAGGGCCCGCCGCACGGCGGCGTCGATGTCGGTGCCCAGCCCGTCGCCGGAAAACGAGTCCGGGGTGACGTTTACCACGCCCATCACGTACGTGCGGGCGCCCCAGGCGAACTCGCGCCTGCCGATGGTGATTGGGGCAGGATGAACGGTTACGGGCATGGGGATATAATGGCGTGGCTGAGTGAATCGGGCAAACACAATGACAGACTACGCGCGACCTGAAATGCTGGCCAGCACCGAGTGGCTGGCCGAGCGCCTCGACGACCCGTCCCTGCGAATTGTCGACTGCGACGAACTGGCGGGTTACCAACGGCTGCATATCCGCGGCGCCGTCGGGCTGCGCACGCACCACTACCTCAAGGACTCCGGTGGCGTGCACCTCATGGGGCCGGAGCAGTTCGAGGCCGTGATGTCATCGCACGGCATCGGCAACGAGCACACGGTTGTCGCCTACGACAACTCGGGGGGCGTTTACGCTGCGCGCCTCTGGTGGGCGCTGGAGCGCTACGGCCACAATCCGCCCGTGGCGGACAAGCTGCTGAACGGCGGTTTCCGCTCCTGGTACCAGGAGGGCCGGCCGGTCACTCAGGAGCAGTCGCATACGGAGCCGGCGGAGTTTCGCGCCGTGCCGGCGGCCGGCGATAACCTCTGCACGATCGATGACGTCAGAGCCGCTATCGAGGACCCCAACACCGTCATCTGGGATGTGCGCTCAACGGCGGAGAACGCGGGCAGCGACGAAAGGCCGAACAGGC
>Ga0209751_10007225_pt1 | contig 10214 bp, 7 predicted proteins | sample RifCSP13_1_FD_184019 | JGI IMG/M metagenome (GOLD analysis project Ga0209751, IMG submission 184019) | Soil microbial communities from Rifle, Colorado - Rifle CSP2_sed 13_1 (SPAdes) (version 2) | ecosystem: Environmental > Terrestrial > Deep subsurface > Rock core/Sediment | place: Rifle...
GGGGCGGGAAAATCGTGACAGGCGTGACGGCACGCGTCATTGTCGATGAGGGTAGCGTCACGGCGGTTGACGGTGCCGGCGAGCGCCGGGCCACCGGCATCGTCGTCTCCGCCGTGCCGTGGTTCGCCCTCTCCGACTTGTTCGAGCCCGCGCCACCTGAACTCTCGAAGATTCTTTCACGCGCAAGCGCGATGGCATCGTCGCCGATTATTACTGTGAACTTATGGTTCGACCGGCCGGTCGTCGACGTGCCCTTCTTCGGCTTGCCCGGCCGCACGATGCAGTGGGTGTTCGACACACGCGCGCTCTTTGGCGATGGCGCGTCGCACCTCTCACTGGTGTCGAGCGGCGCGTCGCCGCTCGTCGACTGGACGAACGACGAGCTCATCGCGGCTGCGCACCAGGAATTGCTCGAGGCGTTGCCCGATATCAGATCGGCGCGCCTGCTGCGCGCGACCGTCATCCGGGAGCCGAGGGCCACGTTCTCGCTCGCCCCCGGGCAGCCGCCGCGTCCGGAAAGCAGAACGCCGGTTCGCGGATTGTTCCTGGCAGGGGACTGGCTCGATACCGGTCTCCCCGGTACGATCGAGGGTGCGGTCCGCGCGGGATACACAGCCGCGGACCTCGCATTGGGTGATTCATGACCTCGATCGTGATTCACTACAAGGAACTGGCGCTCAAAGGGCGGAACCGCCCGTGGTTCGTCAAGATTCTCGTCCGCAATCTGAGAAGCGCGCTGGCCGACTTCGACATCCGATCGATTCGATCGGTGATGGGCCGCATCGAGGTCGATCTCGGCGCCGCGGCGTCCTGGGAACCGGTTCGCGAGCGGATATGCCATATCTTCGGCATCGCAAACTTTTCTTATGCCGCCAGGGCGCCGCACGATTTTCAGACGCTCGCGTCGGCGATCCTTGGCGATTTGGGCGATCGGGCCCCAGCCTCGTTCCGCGTGTCCGCACGGCGCGCCGACAAACGCCTGCCTTTCACGTCGCCGGAGATCGAACGCGAAGTGGGCGGCCTCATCAAGGAAGCCAGGGGCTGGCACGTCGATCTGGATGATGCGGAGCTGACGATTCATCTCGAGGTGATGCCCGATCACGCCTTCTATTTCTTTGGCAAAGAGCCTGGCGCCGGCGGACTGCCGACGGGTACCGGCGGCCGCGTGGCGTGCCTGCTTTCAGGCGGCATCGATTCACCGGTCGCGGCCTACCGGATGATGCGGCGTGGCTGTTCGGTGCTGCTGGTCCACTTCCACAGCTATCCGATCCTCTCTCGCGCATCCCAGGAGAAAGTGCGCGAGATCGCGGCGCTCCTGACGAAATACCAGCTTCGATCGCGGCTCCTGCTCGTGCCATTCGGCGAGCTGCAGCAGCAGGTCGTGCTCGCCGTGCCTCCCGAGCTCCGCGTCGTCATCTACCGGCGTCTGATGCTGCGGATCGCCGAACAGCTCGCGCGGCGGTGGCGGGCGCGCGCGCTCGTGACGGGCGAGGTCATCGGCCAGGTGGCGTCGCAAACGCTCGAGAACATGACGGCCATTGCGGAAGCGACGACGATGGAGGTGTTGAGACCGCTGGTGGGGATGGACAAGGACGAGATCGTCGCCCAAGCCGAGCGACTTGGAACGTATCCGATCTCGATCATTCCCGATCAGGATTGCTGCCAGCTGTTCACGCCGCGTCATCCGGCCACGCGTGCGTCGCTGGCCGACGTCGCGGCGGCCGAGCAGGCGCTGCCGACAGGCGACATGGTTGCCGCGGCGGTCGCGCAGGCCGGCGTCGAGGAGTTCCGGTACCCGGTGCTAAACTATGCGGTTGCGGAAGGAGAACACGATGCCGGTCCAGGAAATGAGCTCTAAGCTTGAACAAATTCTAGGAGAGGACGCCGCCCCGCTTCTCCGTCATCAGTGCAAGACGATTCCGAAGGAACACCTTCACCTGCCTGGCCCCGATTACGTCGAGCGCATTTACGGCGCGTCGGATCGGCCAACGCGCGTGCTCGGCAGTCTGCAATCGCTCATTAATCACGGCCGGCTTGCGGGAACCGGGTACCTGTCCATTCTGCCCGTCGACCAGGGGATCGAGCATTCCGCGGGCGCCTCGTTCGCGCCAAACCCGATGTACTTCGATCCCGAGAATCTCGTGAAGCTGGCGATCGAAGGCGGGTGCAACGCCGTCGCCTCGACGCTCGGCGTTCTCGGATCGGTGGCGCGGAAGTACGCGCACAAGATTCCGTTTCTGCTCAAGGTCAATCACAACGAGTTCCTGTCCTATCCCAACGCGTTCGATCAGATTCGTTTTGCGAGCGTCCGTCAGGCGTTCGAGATGGGCGCCGTCGGCGTGGGTGCGACCATTTATTTTGGATCGGAAGAATCGAAGCGCCAGATCCAGGAAGTCACCGGGATGTTCCAGCAGGCGCACGAGCTCGGGATGTGCACGATCCTGTGGTGTTATCTCCGGAACAGCGCGTTCAAGACAAAGGAAGCCGATTACCACACGGCGGCCGATCTGACGGGACAGGCCAACCATCTCGGCGTGACGATCGAAGCGGACATCATCAAGCAGAAGCTGCCTGACACCAACGGCGGCTACAACGCGCTCAACTTCGGGAAGACGAGCAAGAAGGTCTATTCCGATCTCACGACGGACCATCCGATCGACCTGACTCGATACCAGGTGGCGAACTGCTACATGGGTCGCGCAGGGCTGATCAACTCCGGCGGCGCATCCTCAGGCGACAGCGATTTGAAGGAGGCGGTGAAGACCGCGGTCATCAACAAACGTGCCGGTGGGATGGGGTTGATTTCGGGTCGGAAGGCGTTTCAGCGCCCGATGAAAGACGGCGTTGGACTGTTGAACGCGATCCAGGACGTCTACTTGAACAAGGACGTCACAGTTGCCTAAGCTATGGAAGATTCGGATCCATCGCGGGCACGTAAAGACTTCGATCGACGTAATCGCCGGCATCCTGCCATGAAGGGCCGTTCGCGCCACCCGGCCCCGCATCGTAGATGACTTTGACCAGGCGCCCGTCCGGATAGACGATCCGCGATGCTGAGAAGCTGTAGCCTCGCCACGCCGCGATGTTCTCGCCCCCGTTCTTGATCAGCAATCCGGCGCCTTCGCCACGCAGCGCCCACGCCACTCGTTTGGTCACGTCGAACGCGGTGACGTGGTCGGTGGGATGGATGTGGTCCCAAATGCACTCCACCAGCCGCAGGTGATCGCCGATCGAACCGCATCCGAACAAGGGATCTCCCGGCGCTGCCGGTGGATTGGGTGCCGGCGCCGGGACCTCAGGTACGGGCGCCGCCTGTGAAGGCCGGTGCAATCGCTGCGTCCCTGAAACCGGGCCGAAACACGTTGTGCCCGAATAGGGAATCGTCAGCGTGTCGTTGTTTTCGATGACGCCCGTGCCCGAAAGCGAGAAGTCGCAGGAGATGACGCCGGCATACGTGGCAGTGCCGGTGACGGTCAGCGGCACTGTCGCCCCCACAAGCTGTCCGGATGCGGATCCGGTGATCACGATGTTCCCCGCGCACGTGGCGGAAAAATTGCCGGACATCGACGTCGACGTGGCGCTGGTCACCTGCCACTGAAAGTTGCCGCAGGAACCGGGCGCCGGTACGGCAAACGTTTCAGACATCCACGTTCCCGCGTACGGCGATGTCGACGTCGATGGAGGCGCTCCGCTCTGGATCGCGGTCGTGAGCGGCGCGGTCGGAGCCAGGATGTTGGTGCTGCTTTCAAAGGCGCACGCCGTCGCAACTGTCGAAGCCGCCGCGAGGGTCGCCAGCAGTAAGAGGGTCCTCTTCATGGTCGTAGTCAGCTCAGCTCGAAGCCGACTTACAGGCTTGTCTTCGCCCGCACAAAATTGTGCGTGCGAAGGCCCGCAAACGGGCTGAAATCCGCGTAATTCAGCGACTAGGTTTTGACGGGCTGCAGAAAACCGGCCAGATAATCGTGAAGCACACTCTCGGTATAATTTTACGGTTATGTCCATCCTGAAGGTCGCGCGAATGGGACATCCCGTGCTGCGCGCCAAAGCGCGGGCGATCGAGCGGAGCGACATCAAGACCGCGACCGTTCAGAAGCTCATCGACGACATGCTCGACACGATGGCGGAGTATCACGGGATCGGCCTGGCAGCCCCGCAGGTACACGAAGGGTTGCGGCTGTTTGTCGCAGCGCTCGGAGAAGACGGCGAGCACGACGAGCCGTACGTGATCATCAACCCGGAGATCCTGGTCGTCGGCAGCGACATCGTCGAAGACTGGGAAGGATGCCTCAGCATCCCCGACGTGCGGGGCCGGGTGCCGCGGGTGCGTGAGATCGAAGTTCGCGCGCTCGATCGTCATGGGGAGCGCCTTCAGTTGAGCGCGCACGATTTCGCGGCACGCGTCATCCAGCACGAAACCGATCACCTCGATGGCCTTCTCTTTTTCGATCGGATGGATTCGTTCGAATCGCTGACGTTCCTCGACGAGTATTCCCGGTACTGGACCAAAGTCTAGGCTTGTCGTTTTCGTTCCATCGCCCGTTCCGACTGCAGCCGTTCGAGCTCGACTTCGGAATGATCGGCGAACTGCATCGCCTCGGCGATGGCGCGGTGACCCGCGACGTCGGCGATCGCCCGGTGCATCAGCTGACAGACGCGCCGGTAGGCGGGATGTCCCTGGGGCGCGGTCCGCAGTTCGATGACGTGCATCGCTTCGCGTGCGTTCATCTCCATGTAGAACCGCACGCGGTAGGCCATGACGACCGCATACGGGGCGACTTCCTGTAACCCGCTGGCGGCGAGCGTGTCGTAGAGCTCCGCCGATTGGTTCATCACCGTGCGCCACTCACTCTGCGCACCCGCCTCTTCGATCGCGGCCGGCTCGGTGTAGCCGTGGCGCGGGCTGAGCGGCTGCCACTCGAGCGTGAGCATCCGGTGTCTCTGCAGATCGCGAAACGCGCCGTAATCCGTCAGGACGTCGAACCGGTAGCTGGTGCGTTCGAATGCCCGTCCCGGCTTGTGACGACGGTTGGCGCGCTGACCGACATAAGCCTTGAGCAGCGTCGCGCGATCGTCGGCTGAAAGCCGGCGCGCCAGCGCAAGAAGCTGCGCATCGGGCAGCGTCGAGTGCGCGTAGAGCGCCGCGGCGGCAACTTTCAACTCCCCATCCGGATCGAAATCGGCGAGCGTCACCTCCTCGCTCGCCGTCGCCGGCACGTTCGCAAGAAGACCCTGAGCGGCCACATCGAAATCGCGCCGCGTGTGCGCAAGATATTCAATCCAGCGGCCGCCTCGGTTCGGCTGATCGATCCGTGCCATAAACGCGGGGATCACCTGTCGCAGTTCGCCGAGCATCAGGCCTGCGTACGCGCGGACCTCGCTGAGCGGATGTGCGAACATGCGCAGCAGCAGCGCTTCGAACGCCTGCCCGGTCCCGAACAACCCCACGTTCGACGTCGTCGCCGCCGGCAGCAGACCGCGCAACGTGTCGAGCGCTTTCGCCCGGATCACCGACCGGTAGACGCCGTCGGAATCCCCGGGCGCCTTCGGATATTTCGCGCGAAAATGCGCTTCGAGCGCCGGAATCCATCGCGCGTAGGCATCGAAGGCGGCGTCCAGGGTGCGCACGAACGTGTCGCGCAGCGGCGAGCCATCCAGTTCGGCCGGCACGTGGTACTTCCAACGGCCGTCCGGACGATCCGTGTACGGCACATAACGCGTCGACTGTTCGAGGTAGGCCATCAAACGGCCCCACTCGAGTACTTTGGTCAGCAGGTTCGACACGCCTTCGCACGCGAGATGTGCGCCGCCCAGTTGTGCGACCGAATCGTCGCCGTACTCGTTCAACACCTTTGCGTACAGCTTGTCGGCGCGGGCAGTACCAGCGGCACTTTCGGCGCCGCCGCCGGCTGGGACCGTCTGAAGGCCGTCCCCTGGATGACGGGTTGCGACGTCGCCGAGAAACTCGTCGAGGAACAGCCGCCGAAGCGACTTCGCGGATCGCGAGTAGCGCGCGAACAGCGCGCCTTTGACGGTCTCCGGCAGATTGATGAGCGCGAAGACCGGCCGATCGGTGTTGGAGAAGTACGGCGCGAGGGCCCGAGCTTCGACGGACGTGAACGTTTCGGTTGTCGGGGACGTGGACACGCTGGGAGCGGTATTTTACGTGCTCCGCCTGTGCGAGACGAGCGTTTTCTCAGAGAGTTGACAGCTTTGTTGCGACAATTCACATAATCGACTCATGGCGACTGCATCCCGATCCGCCACCTCGACCCCGCCGGTACCCGCCGCGACGTCCGTGATCGTCGAGTTCGACCACGTCACCAAGCAGTTTCAGGGCAAGCGTCAGGTGACGGCGCTCGACGATGTGAGCCTCGTCATTCCGCGCGGGCAGATGGTGTCCATCATCGGACCGTCGGGCTCCGGTAAATCGACGCTGCTGAACCTCGTGGGGGGGCTCGATCGGCAGACATCCGGCGAGGTCCGCGTCGATGGCGAAGCGCTCGCCGGCCTCTCCGACGATCAGCTCACGCGGGTTCGTCGGGACAAGATCGGCTTCATCTTTCAGTTTTTCAATCTGCTGCCGACGCTGTCGTGTCTGGAGAACGTCGGCCTGCCGCTGCATCTCCGTGGCTGGCCGCGCAGGAAAGTCGACGAGCGTGCCCGCGAGCTGCTGACTCTCGTACAACTCGGCACGCGCCTGCAGCATCTTCCCGAGGAGTTGTCGGGCGGCGAGCGCCAGCGCGTGGCGATCGCCCGCGCGCTGTCTATCTACCCCCCGATCCTGCTGGCCGACGAGCCCACGGGCAATCTCGACACAAAGACGGGGGAAGACATCCTGGCGCTGATTCGCGATCTGCACGCACGCCTGGGCTCGACGGTGATCATCGTCACACACGACATGACCGTTGCCGCGAGCTGCAACCGAACGATTGCGCTGCGCGACGGACGAGTCGTTGAAGACATCGATCGGAGCCCAGCCGCCAGCCACCGGTTGCCAGCGGCGAGCCGCCAGCCACCAGCGACGAGCCACCAGCCGCCAGCATGACCATCCCGCTGTTGCGCCTGATCTCGTGGCCGTATTTCCGCAAACACGTCCTGCGAACGATGCTGACGACCGCCGGCATCGTCCTGGGCGTTGCGGTGTTCGTCGGGATGCACACCGCGAATCAGAGCGTGCTCGACGCCTTTTCGCACACCGTCGACCGCATCGCCGGGAAGACAGAACTTCAGGTGACTGCCGGCGAGACCGGCTTCGGCGAGGACGTGCTCGAACACGTTCAATCCGCGTCGACAGTCCGGGTGGCGGTCCCGGTCATCGAAGCGGTGGTCGATTCGAAGATCCAGGGGCAGGGAAACCTGCTGGTCCTCGGTGTCGACATGACCGGCGACCGCAGTCTGCGCGACTACGATCTCGAAAGCGGCGACGAAGCGGTCGTCGACGATCCGCTGGTGTTTCTCGCGCAGCCCGATTCGCTCATTGTTTCGAAGGAGTTCGCCGAGAAGAACGGCCTCACGGTCGACAGTAAGCTGCCGCTCGGGACGGTTGAAGGCGAAAAACGCTTCACCGTCCGCGGCGTCATGAAGTCGTCGGGGCTGACGAGCGCATTTGGCGGCAACCTGGCGATCATGGACGTCTACGCTGCGCAGAAGATGTTCGGGCGCGGCCGCACGTTCGACCGCATCGACCTCGCCCTGCGGCCAGGCCGCACGATCGCCGAGGCAGAGGCGGAGCTCGCTGCGATGCTCGGACCCGGCTTTCGCGTCGAACCGCCATCGGGGCGCGGGCAGCAGTTCGAGGCGATGCTCGCCGCGTATTCGATGATGGTCAGCATCTCGAGCCTGTTCGCACTCTTCATCGGGATGTTCATCATCTACAACTCCTTCGCGATCGCGGTGACCCAGCGCCGATCCGAAATCGGCGTCCTGCGCGCGCTGGGCGCGACGCGCGGCCAGATTCGCCGGCTGTTTCTCGGCGAAAGTGCCATCACCGGGTTCATCGGATCGCTCGGCGGCGTGGCGTTCGGCCTTTTGATCGCGCGCGGCATCGCCGCGTCCATCGGCGCACTGATCAGCGACGTCTACGGCGTGGCGCAGCAGGCCGACGAGCTCGCGACGAGTCCGGCGCTTCTGCTGGCGGCGATGGGGATCGGCGTGATCACCAGCGTCGTGGCGGCGGCCATCCCGGCGCACCAGGCCGCGCGCGTGGATCCCGTCCAGGCGCTCCAGAAGGGGAAGTATCAGGTGCTGTCGGCGGGCGAGAGCCGCATGCGAGTCATTGCCGCGGCGATTCTTGGCGCGATCTCGATGGCATGCCTGGCGGCCCCGACGGTCGCCGGAGACTCGGCTGACCGATCGCGTGTGGTCTTCTATACAGGTTACGTCCTCGCAATCATCGTCGCGCTGCTGCTGAGCCCGCTGCTGTCGCTCGCGCTCGCTCATGCGATTCGTCCGGTGCTCAAGTGGATCCGCCCGGTCGAGGGTGTGCTGGCCGCCGACAGCCTGATTCAGGCGCCGCGACGTACCTCCGCAAGCGTGGCGGCGCTGATGTTGTCGCTGGCGCTCGTCGTGGCCTTCGCGGGCATGGCACGCGCGAGCTACAACTCGATCATCGATTGGATGGAGACGGCGCTCAATCCCGACCTCTTCGTTCTGCCGGCACAGAGCATCGTCCTTCGGACGATCCGGTTTCCAAGAACGATGGGGCCTGAGCTGTCAGCGATTCCGGGCGTCGAGCGAGTCCAGATGGTTCGCGACGCGCGGATCGTGTTTCGTGAAACCCCAATCATGGTCGTCGCGATCGAGATTGAGAGCGTGGCGCAGACCGCCAGGCGGGAACCAGTGGCCGGAGATCCCGAGGACATGTATCGGCGCGCGGCAGCGGGTGAGGGGCTCATCGTTTCGGACAATCTGGCACAGCTTCAGCATCTTTCTCTGGGTGAGGTGCTCGAGGTGCCGGCGCCGGCCGGTCTCATCCGGTTGCCGATCGTCGGCATCGTCATCGACTATTCCGATCAACAGGGCACGATTCTGATGGATCGGACTCTCTTCGAACGCTACTGGCACGATGATTCCGTCAACGTGTTTCGCGTGTACGTGAAGCCGGACGTGGCGGTGCTGGATGTGCGCCAGCGGATTCTGGAACGGTATGCCGGCACGCGCCAGGTGTTCGTCCTCACGAACGGCGAGCTCAAGCAGTACATTCTGAGGATTACCGATCAATGGTTCGGGCTGACGTCGGTGCAAATCGCGGTCGCGGTGCTCGTCGCGATCCTCGGCATCGTCAACACGCTGACCGTGTCCATTACCGACAGGCGCCGCGAGCTGGGCGTGCTGCAGGCGGTCGGCGGCCTTCATGGCCAGATCCGGCGGACGATCTGGATCGAGGCGCTGAGCATCGGCTGCCTCGGGCTCACGCTCGGGTTCGCGCTCGGCGCGATCAACCTGTACTACATCATCCAGATCGTCCATCACGACATCGCCGGCATGCGTCTCGAGTATGCATTCCCGACCAACGTCGTGCTGGCGCTGGTGCCGACGATACTCGCCGCAGCCTTTGTTGCCGCCATCTGGCCTGCCGAATCGGCCGTGCACGGGTCGCTGGTGGAGGCGTTGGAATATGAATAGGTTCCTTGCCTTCGTGATCTTCGTGATCTTCGTGTCTTCGCGATATGCCGGCGGTGGAGTGGCGTACGCGGCTGACGACGCGCGAACGATTGTTACGGAGGCGCAGCATCGAACCGACGCGAAATCGCAGCGGTACGAAGGGGTGCTGCAGGTCTTCGACGCCAAAGGCAAGATCACGGATAAGCGCTGGACCTTCGAACGCCTCGGGTCGCACGGACAAAGCCGCGCGGTTCTGCGGTTCGTCGCGCCGCCGGAGGTCAAAGGGGTGGCGCTGCTGGTGGTCAATCATCCGGATCGTGCGTCGGATCAGTGGATGTGGACGCCCGCTATCGAGCGCGATCGGCGCATCGCACTGCAGGATCGGTCGACGCGCTTCTTCGGGACCGACTTCAGCTTCGAAGATCTCGAGGAGCGCGACGTGAATCAGTACGATTACGTACTGCTCGGCGAGGAGTCGATCGACGACGGGCCATCGTGGAAGATTCAGTCGACGCCGAAACGGACCAGGTCGTCACAGTACACGAGATCGATCGTCTGGATCCGAAAGGACTCTTATGCCTTTGCCCGCATCGAGAACTACGTGAAGGACA
>Ga0209751_10007226_pt1 | contig 10213 bp, 9 predicted proteins | sample RifCSP13_1_FD_184019 | JGI IMG/M metagenome (GOLD analysis project Ga0209751, IMG submission 184019) | Soil microbial communities from Rifle, Colorado - Rifle CSP2_sed 13_1 (SPAdes) (version 2) | ecosystem: Environmental > Terrestrial > Deep subsurface > Rock core/Sediment | place: Rifle...
GCCGGATAGGCGCTACGAAGATTGGGCTTCCGCGGAGCGTGAAAGATTGGGAGTCCTCGCACTGAGCGGGATGACCACACTGGCTGATCTTGAAGTGGAGCGCGCGCCGCGCGAAGCGTTACGCTTAACCCTGCGCGTACTTTCCATAGAGCCCTTGTGGGAGGAGGCTTACCGGGCGCAGATGCGCGCTTACCAGGCGTTGGGCAATCGCCCAATGGCTTTGCGGACGTATATGGATTGCGTGAATGTGCTCAATGAGGCATTATTGATTGAACCTTTACCAGAAACACAAAATTTGTTCCTTGAAATTAAAGAAAATGGAAAGAGATGAAATTAGACCAACGTATACAGCCATCATCTTTGTTCGTGATATAACTGCCGATTGTGAAAGGATTTAGCCATGACGAAAGACCAGCGCCGCGTTTCATCTTTTGTTATCCGCTTCACCCAGCATTTGTGGAAAGATCAACAGGGAGTTCCGCACCTGCAATGGCGCGGCAATATCCGGCATGTGCAGGGCGACCAGCAAGCATCTTTTACCGACCTGGAGGAGGCATTATCATTTATTCGCCATCATCTTACCCAACTAACGCTGGAGGCTGCGGCTGGTGAAAGCCAAACGGAGCAAAAGCTCATCTTGCAGGAAAGTTTCAAGCTCTGGGAGGGGTTGGTTTCATCTTACACGGAGATGATGAAAGATACCATCGACTACGCCTTCGATCAATCAGATGCACTCAAAAGTCTGGTAGATGAGGTGGTCGCGCACACGCTGAAAACCCGGGATCTACCTTTAGGGGCAAAGAGTCAAAGGATATCCGCTGTCCTGGACAAATTAAAGGCTCAAATTCAAGCGTTGGCAGAAAAAATTCTATTATTGGAGGAAGTTCTACAAAGGGATGATGAAGCGCCCCGTTAGCCTGTCCATCTCCAAACCGAAGCCGCCATCGTGATGCCGCCGCCACTGGCACAGAACAGCACAACATCCCCTGATCTTGGTCCGCGCCCTTGGGTGATTGCATCATCCAAAGCCATCGCCACGCAAGGTGAACCTGTGTAGCCCCACTTGTCCATGACCCAATGCGTCTTTTCAATGGGCTGCCCGATCAAGGCCATCATGTGCTCAATCGTACGCAAGTTGAGCTGGGTGAACAGGAACAGGTCGACAGCCTCTATCGTCAGGTTGGCTTTATCTAAAGCCCTCTGGATGAGTTTGGGCCAGTGTTCGGTGTTGAAGGTCTTGGGAAATTTCTTGACAAACTGGACATGAGGAGGCCCATAGCTCTCCAGATTCTCAGGTGTGCAAGGGCGAAATGCGCCCCCACCGTAAATGCCTAAAGCATCGTGATACTCACCTGCTGCCATCAGGCTGCTCCCAAGAAAGCCCGGTTGATCTCCTGCTCCAAGGATCACTGCCCCAGCGCCATCCGCAAACAGGTTGGCCGTTTTTTTATCTGCCAGGTTAAGGAAGCGGCTCATGCCATACCCGCCTGCTACCAGAATATAGTGCATCTGAGAGTCGGTGCTCAAGTAGCGGGCTCCTTGGTCCAGGGCAGTGACCCACCCGGCGCAGGCACTGTTCACATCATAGCATCCTGCGTTCCCTGCACCCAGCTTGGTCTGCACAACCACGGATGTGCTCGGCGAGAGGTAGTCTGGTGTGTCAGTTGAGACGATGATCAGATCTAAGTTGGTGGGTTGGATGCCTGCTCGGTAAAGCGCCTTTCTGCTTGCCGCAACGACCAGATCTGAGGTGGTCTGGTCTGGCGACATCCAGCGCCTCTCCCGGATTCCAACGTTCTCGATCAGCCACTCGCTGGTCGACTCCCCCAGCACCTGGTCGATCTCGGCATTAGTAACCACGCGCTCCGGTACGTAGCTGCCGGTGGCAAGAATTTGTGCATGTCGTTTCATCGTTAGTTTTATCTGGAAATGATTTGCTTTATTGATGGTCCAGGTAACCTCGGGAGTGTCTGGGCTGGTTCGATTTGATCCGCCTTATCATGATCGGGCTTCGAGCTCAAGTGGTACGAATTGGCGAATGAAACATAGCGCTTCATGCCATTCCACGAAGGTAATCTCCTGGTCGCTTTGGACGTGCCGGATGGCGCCCCGGTAAGCGTGCCTGGATTTCCCGGGCGCCTCGTCATTGGTAGGTGATTCGGTATAAACGAATCGAATGACGAATGAGGCGATGCTCGGAAGTGTTTGGCGCTCCATCCGGAAACTGTTCTCCCACAATAAGATATCAAAAGCTTGTTTCTTGGGAGTTTCAACCCGGGTCATTGGGATTTCCTGTGAAAAATCCGCTGGTCCCCAAGGCGATTCCTAAAGAACCTTCAATCTGATGGGACAGGTTCAATTTTGGCGAGTTAATTCTTGATATAGTGCTTCTGTCTCTGGAGAAGGCTCCACCTCGAGTTCGGCGCGCAAGGTTCGCACGCAACGACGGTAAATGCGCCCAACCTGGCCGCGATCCCCCAGGCGTCCGTAAGCCAGCATCAGGTGCCGGTATGCGCGTTCCCAGCAATTGTCCTGGGTAAGAATGCGCTGGTTAACCTTTATGACCTCCTCATAGCGCCCTCGCTCCAACAATAAATCTGATAACCTGTCAACGTACTGCAGGAATAAGACTGCCAGGCGCTCCCTCTCAGCGGCAGCCCAGGTTTCATAGCGCGTCTCTGGCAGGTACTCACCCTGATAAAGCTCCATCGCGTCTTGCAGAAGAGGTATCGCTTCATCGGGGGTCTTTTCGAGGAGCGCCTCTGCCCGGTGCAGGGTGGTGAGAAATACTTCTGCGTCAAGCCAAATGTCCGCGTTCGGTCGCAAGGCATAGGTTGCGCCTTCCCTGGCCACATAGGCTGATTCGCTTCCTGGTTCACGTTCTGGCTCCAAAACGTGATAGAGAGCATTGAGGACGTTCCTGAAATTGCGATGCGAAGTTGTTGGGTCCAGGTCCGGCCACAACGCCTCTGCAATCTGGTCGCGACTCAAAGGCGCATCGCGATAAGTGAGCAGAATCTGGAATAATTGGCGGGCCTTTTCACGATTCCAGCTATTCCCCGGCACCTGTTCCTCACCGCGCCAAACTTTGAACGTCCCCAAAGTATTCACGCACAACTGGTATCCTGGATGCTGTGTGATCCCGGGTAACCCGAGCGCTTCCAGCAGACGAGAGGCATAATAGCTCTCCCAGCCTCTATCCCTGGCCAGGATTAACAGGGGTATGAGCGAACGCACATCCGATGGCCCTATTAATGAAGGTTGGGTAAACAAGAAATCATAGGATCCTTCCCGGCACGCGGCGAGCACTTCGGGCAGAATCTGCTCCAGGCGTTTTGCCGCCTTTTGGCGGTACAATCCCAGACACAACCACAAACGGCTTGCGCATCTGCCGAATGGGTCGCCACACTCATGGAAAGAACGCGCTGCTTTGCCCAGCCATTCTTCAGCGGCTTCATACCTGGCAGCCAGGACCAGGCTGGCGCCCATCGCCAGGCGCACCAATGCTGCCACCCATTCATCTCCTGCCTGAGCGGCAATCTCAATACCCTCCTGGGCTACCTTGAATGCCCGCGATAGATCGCCCTGGTAGCCATAAACGCGGCACAGGCCCCAATCTGCCTCGACGCGTAAGCGGGGGACAGCCAAAGATCGGCTGATTTCAATGGATTTTTCGAATTGCTGGCGTGCCATTTCATAGCGTTCAACCCCGGATAATAGCTTTCCAGGCAACGGGAGCGTCAGTGCATGCCCCTGGCGCATGTGTCCCACTGCGGTGATAAATAGTGAATCTAATGCGGTGCCACGCAGTGTACCATCCACAGCAGTTTGAAACGCTCGCTCGGCCCTGCCCTGAAAAGAATCGACAAGTGAAAGCAAGAGGAGCGTCTCACGATGAGCCCGTGGTGTAAGCACGGGTTGATCGCGCTCGGTTTGAATACGTTCTTCCAGTCCAAGCCGGGCTTCCTCGAGCCGGCCCGTGCGCAGCATAACCCGGAAGAGCAGCTGCGAATCTGATGGCCCTTCATCTCGTAGCGCGGCTGCTTGTTGGCGCAAGCGTTCAGCCTCCTCAGGTCGCCCCGCGTTGAGCCTGTTTTCCGCCAGCAGTTCATAGAGGCGTGCCTGAGAATCACGGCTTTCGATCCCATCGCTCAGCCGAATAGCCTGCTCCAATAGCTTTTCAGCCTGGCTGGGATCGACGGTATCAAGGTAGACGCGCGCCTGCCCGCGCAGAGCGCGGCCAATCCCATCCAGATAACCCTGCGCCCTCCAGATGACTTCGGCTTGTTGGTACCACCCTAAAGCCTCCTGGAAGCGGCTTCGTAAACGCGCCAGATCTCCAAGATATAACAATAAGGCCGGGTGCTGGTGCAAGATCGTGGGAGGTATTGCATCCAGGTAGACCGCAAGCGTGTCTAATCGACCACCGGCAAGCAACTGATCGCCGAATGTATCCAACAGAGTTGCAGCCTGCTCCCATGCCTGACCCTGAATAAGGTGGTGGATCGCCTCGCCGGTGTTTTGCCGGGATTGGTAGTGGGCGGCGGCGCGTCCATGCCACTCGAGCTGTTTGGAAACCGGCGCCTGTTGGCGGAGAAAATCGTGAAAAACCTTGTGGTATCGAAGCGTGCCGTCGCTTTGTTCGACTATAAATAATTCCTGGCGCCTCAAGTAGTCCAACATAGCAGCACTATCATGGCTGGAATTCTCCGCTGTGCCAAGTACAGCATCACAGGCATCGGGTGTCATTTCCCGCAGGGTAGAGGACACCAGCAGGAAATCTTGAATATCTTTAGGTTGGCGTTCAAAGACTTCGTATGCCAGGATCTGGAACAGGTTGTCGGGTGAAGTGCTTGTGATACCGTGGATGGCATGATTGGATCCTGCCCGCCGCCCGTAGAGGGCTTCATTCAACGAAGTCGACGATTCGCTCCGCAGGTTTTGCCAGATGAGTTGCAGTGCGATTGCCCAACCTTCCGTGTAATCCAGCAAGGCTTTAACTTCTTCTGGAGTTAGCTCATATCCATAATGTCCCCCAAATAGGAGGTTGATTTCCTCCGCATTGAATGCTAACGCAGCCTGGTCAATGGTCAATACCTCGCCTCGCAGACGCCAGCGCGAAAGATTGGGCAAGGTGATGGGCGGTCGCCCGGCAATCAGGATGTGCAGATTTGTGGGGGCCAGACCGATCAGCCGATCCAGGATGTGCGCAATTTCAGGTGCTTCTGTCACCAGAGTAACGTCATCCAGAACAAACAAGCTCGGGCAATCGAGATTCTCGCTCAAGGCATTGATATATTGGTCTATCACCCGCGCCCAGGGGAGCGTAGTTTGCGAGACATCCCAGGCCTCCAGGTAAGGTGTGGGTAAGCCTTCCAGACCGGGTAGTGCATGCAGCGTTGCGTGACACAGGTGCAACAGGAAAATCAGTGCGTCGCTATCCTCACTGGTGACCTGATACCAGATGAGAGGCTGGAAGTGTTCTGCGAGCACACCCAAAGCCGTGCTCTTGCCAAAACCGGCGCCGGCCAGCAGCAAGGTCAGGCGATAGTCAAGCGCCTCCATCAGGGTTTGGTTAAGGCGCTGGCGGGGCAAAATGTGCGGGCTGCGCGGCGGTGGTATTATTTTTGTGCGCAGGATCCTGGAGAGGTACATCGTAATCAGTGATCTTTACTGACAAGCGCCGATATTTCAAAAGGCTTGCCCTGGCACCATTGTACGCCACATCTACCATCCGCGACAAGGCTGAGAAGATGGTTTTTATATCGCCTTCAGCTTATCGGGGGTGGGGTTTACCCAGACATTGTCGCTGCCAGCTTCGTTCACCCCGATGCTGACTACGAAGGCAGGCTCGCCATCGGCGTGACGGATAATGGTGTATATTCATTTTAGAACATATATGCTATAATTGGTCTAAATACTCCATATAGCGTTTATCTCTGTGACGTCAAAGGAAATGATATGGATACATCCAATGATAAAGAATTTGTCTTGAGTAATGCCACCCCATCTCAGGCCGGGCGACGTGAGTGGATCGGTCTCGCTGTGCTCGCCCTGGCGTGTGTACTGTATGCCATGGACCTGACCGTGCTACACCTGGCCGTTCCGAGTCTGAGCGCAGAGCTCAAACCCACCAGCGCGCAGCTTCTCTGGATCATCGACATCTACGGCTTCCTGGTTGCCGGTTCGCTGATCACGATGGGTACTCTGGGCGACCGCATTGGCCGCCGCAAACTGCTGCTCATTGGCGCGGCTTTATTTGGCATGGCATCGCTGCTGGCTGCCTTTTCAATCAGCGCCGAGATGCTCATCGGCAGCCGAGCTTTAATGGGGGTCGCTGGGGCGACCCTGGCACCCTCGACTCTGTCCTTGATCTTCAACATGTTTCGGGACCTCAAGCAGCGTTCGGTCGCCATCGGGGTCTGGATTACCAGCTTCTCCGTCGGTGGCGCGATCGGCCCCCTCCTCGGAGGCTTGCTGCTGGAATACTTCTGGTGGGGCTCGGTGTTCCTGCTGGCGTTGCCGGTAATGGCGTTGCTGCTGGCCCTGGGTCCACGCCTGCTCCCGGAGTACCGCGACCCTGAAGCCGGGCGGCTGGATCTAAGCAGCGCAGCGATGTCACTCGCGGCAGTGCTCGCGCTAATCTACGGGCTCAAGGCGGCTGTGCAGAACGGCTTTGGCCCACAGCCAGCAATCGTTATTTTTGCAGGGCTGGTCATCGGCCTCCTGTTCCTGCGGAGACAGGTTAGTCTGGATGATCCTCTGATTGACCTGCGCCTCTTTCGGATACCGACCTTCAGCGCCTCACTAGCTACGAATATTCTCACAGTCTTTGTCGCATTTGGGTACTTTCTGTTTATTGCGCAGTACCTGCAACTGGTGCTGGGGCTCTCACCCTTGAATGCTGGCCTGTGGTCGCTGCCCTCGTCAGCGGGGTTCATCCTTGGGTCAAACCTGGCGCCGCGGTTCGTGCACCGGGTTCGCCCGGCCATCCTGCTGAGCGCTGCGCTGGTGCTGGCTGCCCTCGCACTTGGGATGCTCACCCAGGTCGTGGGTTCTACCGGCCTGGCGGTCATCGTGGCAGCATCGGTAGTGATCTCACTGGCATTAGCCCCCGTGTTCACCCTGACGACGGAGCTGATCGTGGGGAGCGCTCCACCCGAGAAGGTAGGGTCAGCTTCGGGGATCTCGGAGACCAGCGCTGAGCTCGGAGGAGCGCTTGGCCTCGCCGTCCTTGGCAGTGTTGGCACGGCCCTTTATCGGAGCGAAGTTGCGAGCGCCCTACCGGCCGGTATTTCAGCCGAGGCAGCTGAAACCGCGCTCGATACGCTGGGCGGCGCGGTGGCCGTAGCTCAGCATCTACCCGACCCGCTCGGTTTGGCGCTGCTCGACGTCGCGCGGGAGGCTTTCGTCCAGGGCCTGCACCTGGCTGCCGCTATCAGTGCCACCGTAGCGATCGGCGCGGCGATCCTTGCCGTGGTCGTGCTCGGGCGGGTTCCCGCCGCATCTCAGGCCGCGGGTCATCAGGATATTGATCCATCGGACACAGTCCTGATAGAGCTTGACGAACGGGAGGCCATAAATGCTGCTTGAGCACGAGTTTACTGTGATCGACGGTGAGCGGGTAGACGAGGCTATGGCTGTAGCCCGCTTCGTGGCCAGGGTCCATGCCCTTGGCCCGCTCTCGCCGGCATCTCCGGAACTCCAAGTTCGCCTGCTGCAGGAGGTCAAGGCTGTCGCACAGCACATAGATGGGAGCAGCGAGGCGGGTGCGGCATTCGCCTACGGCCGTCGCGTTCTCTATGAGGTTCCTCACCACTGGTCGCTGGCGGCGATCATCTTGCGTCCCGGGCAGCACACCGACCCCCACGACCACGGCGGCTGGGGCTGTGCGGCAACGGTTCAGGGCGTCGAACGCAACCGGCGGTTTATCCACGACGATTCAGGTAACCTAATGCTGTTTGACGAGCGCGACTTTTCGCCAGGGACGGGCTACGTTTTCGACGCCGCGGACATTCACCAACCGGTCGGCGCCGACCCACGGGGGGTGACGGTGGCGCTCCATTTCCTGGTCTGCGAGAGGCATAAGGAGGTATCTCATGCGTAGACTGATTATTTGCAACCTCATGTCGCTGGATGGCTATTACGAGGGGCAGGATAAAAATGTCATGGCCCTGTTCGACTATCGCCGGGAGGCATACCCGATGGACGAGAGCTTCGATGCCTACAACGCCGAACGTCTACGCGCAGCCGATACGCTGCTGCTGGGACGGATTACATACGATGGGTTCAGGAGTTACTGGCCGCCCGTGGCAGATGATCCCAATGCCACGCCCATCCAACGGGAGATATCACGGCTCAATAACGCCATCGACAAAGTCGTCATATCCGACAGCCTGACCTCAACAGAGACGGAACCATGGCACAATACCCGCATCATCCGCCGTGCAGACGCACACGAGCAGATCGCCGCACTCAAACACCAGATCGGTAAAGACATCCTGGTTTTTGGCAGCCGCACCCTCTGGAGCGATCTCCTGGCCGAAGATCTGGTCGACGAACTGCACCTGATGATCGGCCCGGTCGTATTAGGATCGGGCACGCCAATATTCGACGGCCGGCCAGCAGTTTCGCTTCGGCTGATCGATACCCGCACCTGGGATGACTCCGGGATCGTACTCGCACGGTACGAAGCCCACCGCTAAACTTGAGGGTTTTCGATTGAAGGTTCGTGTTGTCAAGTAACTGTTTGATTTTCAACAACTATAAAAAGGAGCAGCCATGAGAAAAGTTATCGTTCATGAGTTCATTACGCTGGATGGCGTGATACAGGCGCCGGGTGGTGCAGACGAAGATACCGAGGGCGGCTTTGTGCATGGCGGTTGGACGTTGCCGTATTGGCATGATGACATTGGCAAACACTTCGATCAGGCGATGACACAAGCCGATACGCTGTTACTGGGACGAAAGACGTGGCAAATCCACGGCGGCGCGTTCGAGCCGATGCCTGTTGGTGATCCATTTGGGGATGTGATGAACGGCATCCATAAAGTTGTTGTATCCACCACGCTGAAATCAGCGGCGGACTGGCGAAACTCAACGCTCATCCGCAGCAATGTCGTCGAAGAAGTGCGCAAGCTGAAAGAAGGACCCGGCAAAAACATCCTGATTGACGGCAGCAGCGTGCTAATCCACACCCTGGCAGAAAACGATCTGGTGGATGAATACAATATGCACGTCTACCCCCTCGTGTTGGGCAGCGGCAAGCGACTATTTCCAGAAGGGAAGCGCATCAATTTGGAACTCATCGAATCACAGGCGCTTCCAACGGACGTCTTGTTTCAGCGGTATCGGCCTGCCAAGTGAAACGAGGTGCTATAGAAGATAAGAGAAACAGTATGAGAAAACTAACCGCATACAATTTTTTAGCCCTTAACGGGTTCTTCAAAGGACCAAGCGAGGACATTAGCTGGCATACGCACGGCGAGGAAGAGGCAGCGTATTCGGAGAAAGCGCTCGCGCAGGATGATAACATTTTGCTCTTCGGCCGAAAAACATATGAGATGATGGCAAGTTTCTGGCCGACTCCAGAAGCAAAAGAGCTGTTCCCCAAAGTTGCCGTCGGAATGAACCTGGCGGAGAAGATTGTTTTCTCGGAGTCATCCTTTGAGCCAGAGTGGGAAAACACGCAGGTCATAAGCGGTGATATTGTGGAAAAGATACGAGGGATCAAAAAATCGCCTGGCAAGAACATGACGATACTTGGGAGTGGCACTATCATCAATCTGTTTACCGATCACGGCCTTATTGACGAGTATCAGTTTATGATAGACCCCGTGGCGATACCACATGGTACGCCGGTCTTCGAAAACATCAAACAGAAACTGGACTTGCGGCTCATTGACTCCAAAGTATTCAAAAGCGGCGTGGTCCTGCTGAATTACCAACCGATCTACAAACTACAAGGGTGACCATGGGCAAGGTTATCTTTAGCATGAGCATTTTAGCGGTTGGACATAGAAAAATACTACAGGTGGACTTCCCTGAGATGGAGAAATAAGATGAAAACCAACCATATCAGCCCTTTTTATGAAAAAGCAGGCATCTCGATCCAGCAGCTCCGCGCCACCCTCCATGGTCGGGTGGTGGTTCCAGACGAGGCTGAGTATGACGATTTGCGCACTGTCTTCTACGGCGGGATCGACCGCCACCC
>Ga0209751_10007228_pt1 | contig 10213 bp, 12 predicted proteins | sample RifCSP13_1_FD_184019 | JGI IMG/M metagenome (GOLD analysis project Ga0209751, IMG submission 184019) | Soil microbial communities from Rifle, Colorado - Rifle CSP2_sed 13_1 (SPAdes) (version 2) | ecosystem: Environmental > Terrestrial > Deep subsurface > Rock core/Sediment | place: Rifle...
TAGAGCGGCTCACTGACGACATGAGCCCCATCATAAGGCTTATAGATTCAACCATCCTGGATGCCCTGAACAAGAGGGCCAGCGATATCCATATAGAGAGCATGGCAAATGCAGTGGCGATAAAATACAGGATAGACGGTGTTCTGTACGAAGCCACAAAGCCCATTGACCCTCATTTTCAGAGCCCGATTATATCAAGGATAAAGGTGATGTCCGAACTTGACATCTCGGAGAAGCGAGTCCCTCAGGATGGCAGGTTCAAGCTGAAGTACAAGGGAAGATCAATAGACTTCAGGGTCTCGATAATGCCTTCCATCTTTGGCGAGGATGCTGTTATACGTATCCTTGACAAGGAGTCTATCACCAAGGAGTTCCATGAGCTGAGGCTGGACATCCTAGGTTTCAGCGAGAGGGAACTGGTAAGGATCAGGAAGATGATAAGGGAGCCTTACGGGATGGTCCTTGTTACAGGACCCACAGGCAGCGGGAAAACAACTACCCTTTACGCCGCCCTTTCCGAGATAAGGACAGGGCAGGACAAGATAATAACTATAGAAGACCCGCCGGAGTATCAACTGAGCGGGATAGTCCAGGTACCTGTCAATGAAAAGAAGGGACTTACCTTTGCAAGGGGACTCCGCTCCATCCTGAGGCATGACCCGGACAAGATAATGGTGGGCGAGATAAGAGACGCAGAGACCGCCCAGATAGCAGTTCAGTCCGCACTTACCGGTCACCTTGTATTTACCACGGTCCACGCAAACAACGTCTTTGACGTCATAGGAAGGTTCATCCACATGAACATAGAGCCTTACAACTTTGTTTCCTCGCTGAACTGCGTCCTTGCCCAGAGGCTGGTCAGAACTCTCTGCGAGCACTGCAAGGCCCCTGTCAAGGCTGATGCAAAACTCCTCGAAGACTCCGGCCTCCCGGTAAACAAATATAGGGATTTTACCTTTTATGAGGCTAAGGGATGCAGGGAATGCAATGGAACAGGGTTCAGGGGGAGGACTGCCATCGTAGAGCTCCTTGATTTGACAGATGAGATAAGAGAGATGATTGTAGAGAGACATTCTTCAGCAACACTTAAGAAGGCTGCAAGAGAGGCAGGAACGACCTTTTTGAGGGACGCAGCCCTGGAAAAGGTGTTTGAAGGGAAGTCTACGCTTCAGGAGATAAACAGGGTGACGTTTGTTGAATAAATAAAGGGGTAAGGAGTAAAGGATTAAAGGATTAAAGGGGGAAGATTTAGAGCTTACCCCTTAACCCTCTAATCCTTAATCCTAAACATTATGTTCGGTTTTTCAAAAACAGTATGTGGTATAGATGTAGGCGCTAAGGTTCTCCGGGCAGTCAGGATTAAAAGGGGGAATACCTTGTCGCTGGAGGGATATGCGGAAAGGCCTCTCCCTGAAGGGGTTCTGCTCCCCTCTTATACCAAGGAGAATATACTGGACATGAAAAGGTTCCAGGATATTGCCACACTTGCCGTTGGAGCCGCTGGCGCTAAGAGAGGCGATATTTCACTCTCTATTCCTGACCAGGTGACAAGGGTTTCAATTGTAGAACTAAAGGACGTGGCGGCAAAACGCAGCGATATAATGAAATTTATAAAGTGGAAATCAAAAAGGTTTCTTCCTTATGACCCTGAGAATGCTAAAATAGACTACCACCTGTTTGGCAACTCTGCTATGACGGTTTTTGTAAAGGGTGACGTTGTATCTAATTATGAAGAGGCGTTTTGCTCTCTGTCTTTCAATCCAAGGTTAGTGTCCACTCCCTCCATCAATCTGTTTAACCTTTTCTCTCAAAGGTTTGGTGACCTGAAGGATTTTACCTTCATCTCAGTCCTTGAGGATTCATTTGCAGTAGTTATAGTAAGGAACTTCGTTCCAGCCTTTTATCGTTCAACAGAGGTAGGATACGCAGACGAGAGGCTCGTACAGGAAATAAATTCTTCTATCCTGTTTTACATCTCAGAGAATCCTGATGCCGTTCTTAAGAAGGCCTTTTTGTTTGCTGGAACAGGGGATCGCGAATTTCTTGAAACTCATCTTTCGGATGCTACCGGTATGGATATTGTACCCATTCTAATTTCTGATATGGTAACCGGGCCGAGGGGTATGGATATAGAGACTTACGGCCCGGCTGTCGCAGCGGCGTTGGGGAGCAGATAAGGGGCTCAAACCCGCCCCTCGGGATAAATAGATGATAAAGATAAAAATAAACCTGGCCACCAGGAGTTATAATGGGAAAGGGGTAGGAATAGCCATCCCTATTGCCATTATAATTTTGAGTGCAATCCTTTTTGTGTATCTCCGTGAGCAGGAAAGAGATTACAGAATCGCTACAGAAAGGTTGGAAAAGAGGGTTACGGGACTGTCAGAGACACAGTCACTGAAACAGAAAACATCGAAGGAGGAGCTGGAATCAGATGCCGACCTGGCTTTGGTCGCGGATATCTTAGAGAAAAGACGGTTTTCGTGGATAGAGGCGCTGGACAACCTTGAAAAGGCCATACCATCAGGCATCTCTCTTTCCTCCATCCAGCCATCTTTTAAAGAAGGCGGAGTAATACTGGCCGGTTCTGCAAGGGATTTTGCCGCACTTTCAAGATTTATAGACAGCCTTGAAAAGCTGAAGGTTTACAGGAGGGTTTTCCTTGTCAGTCATTCCGTCAGAGAGATGGATAACAAAAAAAGCGCAGTGATGTTCAATATCAATATAGAGGGCGGTAAATGAACCTTTCGGTAAAAGGCCTTAAATACATAATTATTTTTTGGACCCTGGCCGCAGTTATGCTGGTATCGGACACAGTGGTATATCTGTATTACCTCAGACCTGCCGAAAAAGCCCTCGCACATATCGAAGAAGAGTATCAGATGAAAAGAGCGAAAAGAAAGCCTGATGCTGAAGGGCCAGCCAGGAAAGCCAGGGAACTTAAAGGGATTCCCAGGTGGGAAGATTTTACAAAGGTGATGGGCGAGGTTTACAATAAGGCGGAACGGTTGAAGCTGTTGATAGAGTCTGCCTCCTATCAGCCCTTCCCTGTCAAGGATTCCGGACTTGTCAAGGTGACGGTGACAATGCCGGTTACAGGCTCATATGCGGATATCAAGAGGTTTGTTTACGATCTGGAAACCTCTCCCAGATTATTTATCATAGAAAACCTTTCTCTCGGCAGCGGGAAGGGAGGGGACGGAGATATATCCCTCAAGCTCATATTAGCGGCACATTTTAATACCAAGTAAGCTTTCATTAGGCTCAATAGTAGATGTTTGAAAGCAACTTGGTCTAAAGGGTAAAAATGTCTTCAAGAAAAACCAGTATCCTTGTTGTCCTGCTTTTTATCCTGGCATCCATGGTTGTTTACAGGGTTGTTACAAAGGAGGAGCCTAAAAAGGTCAGAGAGCTGACTTATAAACCAGGGGCCGGTGGCCAGGGACCAGTGGTCGGCGGAGAGAAGATACCCCCCCTCAATCCCCCCCTTATTAAGGGGGGGACAAAAGGGGGGGTGGAGAAGAGGGCATATAAGGGGGTTATCAGAAACCCTTTTCAGGCGCTATATCCTCCTCCACCGCCTCCTCTTGCACCAAAATCAGCTCCTGTACCTCCGCCTCCAGCCCCTGCTCCTTCCCCTGTTATTTCGGAACCGAAGGGGCCTTCCCCTGCGCAGACAGAGTCTGGGAGGTTTAGATTTTTAGGTTTTCTCCAGAGGGAGGGAGAGAGTAAGATATTCCTTTCCAGAGACAAAGAGGTCTTTATAGTTAAGAAGGGAGACAGCGTGACTATTTTTCAGGTCGCTGATATAACAGATAACAGCGTAACACTGCTATCAAGAGATTCTAAAGAGGAATTCAAATTAATCATTGAAGATGTTAAACCCACTAAACCAGAGTTAATGCCAGGGAGTGGAAGGAGATAGGATGAAAGTTCAGGAATCAGGAGTCAGGAATCAGAAGATGAGAAGATGGGAAGATGAGAAGATACGAGGGAAGGCTGGGTTTCTCAACTTCTCAATTTCTCAACTTCTCATCCTCCTGGTTTTGACATTCTCTCTCGCCGGTTGTGCGGCAAACAAGGCATTCAAGGAAGGGGGTAAAACAGCGGCCGGTGGAGATGCTGACGGGGCCGTCCTCCATTATCAGAAGGCCTTGTCCCTGGAACCGAATAATCTGAGCTACAGGATTGAACTCGAAAAGGCCAGGTCGATTGCGGCAATGAAGCACTTTTCCACAGGGAACGGGTATCTGAAGGAAAATAAATACGATGCTGCCGAGATGGAATATCAGATAGCCCTCCTCATGGACCCGTCAGTGAGGAAGGCCGAGCAAATGATAACCCAGGTTCGCAAGCTGAAGGACTCGGATGATTACTACAAAAAAGGGATGGAACTGCTTGATGCCAAAAAGACCGCCGAGGCCAGAACGGCCTTGAAGAAATCGGTGTCCTTGAATCCAAAGAACCAGGCGGCTAAGGATGCCCTGGATAAATTAAAGGAGGTCAGGACAAAACTTGACGGGTTTGAGCTTTCACTCAAATCAGTAAAGCCGATCACCCTGAAGTTCAGAGATACAAGTATCAAGGAGGTCTTCGAGATCATATCAAAACTATCGGGGATAAACTTTATCTTTGATGAGGACGTGAAGGACCAGAAGATATCCATATTCCTTCAGGACGCAACATTTGCACAGACCATGGAGCTACTTCTCCTCACAAACAGGCTTTTTGCAAAGGCAGTGACTGAGAACACAGTCATCATAATTCCGAAGAGCCCTGCCAAGGCGAAGCAGTATCAGGACCTGGTCATACATACCTTTTATCTCTCCCATATCGAGGCTAAAAAGGCTGTAAACCTGCTCCGGGCCATGTTGCAATTGAAGCAGGTACATGTGAATGAAGAGTTAAACGCTCTCATTGTCAGAGACGAACCTGAAAGGATAAGGCTTGCCCAGAAGGTCATAGAGGCCAACGACATCCCTGAGGCAGAGGTGATGATGGAGGTAGAGATTATAGAGGTCAGCAGGGACAAACTTTCTGAACTTGGGTTGAACCTTTCTACCTCATCAATGGCTGCAGGGATTTATTCCGGTGACCCGTCCGCGGCTGACAAAAATTTTACCTCATCTATGACTTATGGGGATCTGAAGAGCCTCAGTACCGGTGCAAACCTGCTTTTCAGTCCCATACCTCAGGCTGTGTTTAATTTCAAGAAGACCCAGGGAGGTGTAAAAACACTTGCTAATCCAAAGATAAGGGTCATAAATAACGGAAAGGCAAAGATTCTCATAGGCGACAGGGTGCCTATAATAACCAGTACCGCAATCACCGGCGGCGCAACTCAGACAAATGTCCAGTATCAGGATGTCGGTGTCAAGCTGAACGTGGAGCCGAACATTCACATGGAGCAGGACGTTACCATGAAGCTCTCTCTGGAAGTCAGCACTATAGGCGCCCCTCTTACAGACCCGAACACCAAGCTGGTTATTGCCTACCAGATAGGCACGAGGAGTGCGGAGACGGTACTCAATCTCAGAGACGGAGAGACCCAGGTAATAGGAGGTCTGATAAGGGACGATGAGAGAAACTCAAAGGTCTCAATTCCTCTACTGGGAGATATCCCGATACTTGGCCGGTTATTCTCTACCCAGTCCGACCAGAAGACTAAAACCGACATCCTCCTGGCCATAACTCCCCATGTACTGAGGGGGCTGGAGGTGCCTTCGGAGGATGTGACTACCATCTGGTCGGGTAAGGAAGACGAGTTTACGAACAGGGCTCCATTCGAGTCATTCCGCGAAAAAGATGAGCCCCAGTCGTCACGGACTCTTTCCACACCAGAGGAAGGAGCTATTCGCGGGGCTCCCCCAGCAGTCCCGTCTGGTGCAATACCCGGCCCTTTAGTTTTGCAGCCTAATGAAGGGGGCATGCCGCCTGTTCCGCCACAACCACAGTCTTCAACAGGCAGGGGAATAATCTATATGACGGCCCCAAAAGAGGCAAAGGTTGACCAGGAGCTTACTGTAGGGATAATCCTCGGCGAGGTAACAAATCTCTATGGGGCATCGATCAACATTTCTTATGACCCGTCACTCCTTGAATTTGTGAGAGTTGACGAAGGGGGCCTGTTGAAGCAAGATGGGAAACCTACCAGCTTCATGCATGCGGTAAATCCGGCGGATGGGAGGGTCACCGTTGGAATAACTAGGCTTGGCGCCTCAGTAGGGGGGACCAGCGGAGCAGGAGGTCTGTTCTCGGCAACTTTTAAGTGCAAGGGAGAAGGTACGGCCGCAATTAATTTTCAGGATGCTGCCCTGAAAGATCCTGGCCTTGGGACTATACCTTCAACGATGAATGGGGTAGAGGTAAGGATAACGAAGTGAGAAACCAGTGGTCAGTGGTCAGTGGTCGGGGATCAGTGAGCAAAAGTTCAGACTCAACGCCTCGACTTCACAACTTCTCAACTTTTTTTCAGCTCACGCCTCACGTCTCAAGCAATAAAGGCGTTACCCTGATAGAGCTGATTGTGACCATGGCCATACTGGGGATACTGGCCTCGATAATAATGCCTCTTACAACTGTGAGCGCGAAGAGGGCCAGGGAATTTGAACTTAGAAGAGATCTACGGACGATAAGGACCGCAATAGATGAACATAAAAAGGCCTACGACGAAGGAAGGATAAGACCGACTCTTGGGGGGAACGGTTATCCAAAGTCGCTATCCCTGCTGGCAGAGGGAGTGGACGACATAAAGTCCCCAAAGTCAGGGGCAAAGATCAGGTTTTTGAGAAGCATCCCAAGGGACCCCATGAACCCTGATAAAACCATATATCCTGAAAATAGCTGGGGTCTTAGGTCTTACGACAGCGATGCGGATAGCCCCAGGGAAGGGGATGATGTGTACGATGTCTATTCAATAAGCGAGGAAACAGGATTAGATGGAACGCCTTATAAAGAATGGTGAAAGATCAGGGATCAGGGGTCAGTGGTCAGGGGTAACTAAACCGACCACCGACCACCGGCCACTGACCACCGATCGCGGTTTCACCCTCATAGAATTAATGATAGTGATGACGCTTATCGGTATACTTGCCGCGATAGCACAGCCTCAGTTTCATCAATACACCATAAGGGCCAGGGAAGCGGTCTTGAAAGAGAACCTCTTTACGCTGAGGGACGTTATAGATCAATATTCTGCCGATAAAGGTAAATTCCCAGATACACTCCAGGAGCTTGTAGATAACAGATACATAAGGAAGGTTCCGGAAGACCCTTTTACGAAGTCAGCGGAGACATGGGTGATTGTCCCACCCGATACCGGAGAGGGCGGGATATTTGATGTCCATAGCGGGAGTGACCTCATTGCCTTAAATGGGACGCCGTATAATGAATGGTAATAAAACAGTGGTCAGAGGTCAGAGGTCAGGGGTCAGTAAACCGGCCACCGGCCACCGGCCACTGGCCACCGATCGGGGCTTTACCTATATTGCAGTCATGATGCTCGTTGTCGTCATGGGGATTGCCCTCTCCATGACCGGCAGATACTGGAGCACAGTTGCAAAACGAGAAAAAGAAGAAGAGCTCCTTTTCCGCGGAGACCAGATAAGGAAGGGAATAGAGCAATATTACAAGTGGACTGCGCAGAAACATGGCGGACAGGGATTGTATCCCGAGAACCTGGAGGAGCTGCTGAAATCGAAGTTTTCCATGGCGCCAAAGAGAAGCCTCAGGAAGATATATTTAGACCCAATGACAGGGAAGGCAGACTGGGTTATTTTTACTGACCCTGCAAGCAAGAGGATGATGGGGGTCCGTAGCGCAAGCAATGACGTCCCTTTGAAGGTATCGAACTTCCCTTTTATCTATCGGGATTTTGAAGGCAAGACAAAATACAGCGACTGGGTTTTTGTATATAGAGCCCAGCCTCAGGCGCCGGGGCAACCGAATAAATAACGTCTGTCGCTTTCTTCCGCAGTGTTCTTAAAGATGGTCCTAATAAAGGCATTTAGCCACGGCCAAAAGTAGGAGCTTCTAAGCTCCAAAAGTAGGCGCTTCTAAGCGACTTTCACGGATTTGCACTGATATTTCAAAGACTTAAACAAAAACATATACTCACCTTTTGGGTGACATCATTATAAACAGTAACTGTTGGTTTTATCTGCCTTTATCTGTGTTCATCCGTGGCCAACTGCCGTTTTTAGCTTGATGAGTTTTACAGACGGTCTCCCCCATAACCTTGTCGCAAAGAAAGGCAAAACAGTCAAATAATCCCATTTTAATTATATCGCTAAGCAGCCAAGTATTTGAATAGATTAGTTTATTCTTATTATCGCATTCAATAATATCCTAATATAAAATTAAAAAAATATTAATAAATCTCTTGACAAAAATTAAAAGGAGTAGTATTTTGCTATAACATTATGAATAAAGTAACTCTCGCAGGTATCCAAATTGTTTACTCACGCAACAACTATTCTAAAGACCTCAGGAAATTTCTCTGATCTTTTCAGATTCCCTCTCCTTTTTTCCTTTCTTATCCTTTCTTCAGTTGTAGTCACTTATTACCATAAGCTTAATGTTGACTATTTTTTGCCGTGGATGACTGACTCGCTTAGAAGCGCCTACTTTTGGCGGCGTCTCCGCGCCTTTGCGGTGGAAGTGCAGCGGGTGGATAAATCCTGTCCATCCCTGTTTGATTGGGTTTTAACTTAAAACTAAAAACTTAAAACTGTCTTTATTGGCCGGAAGTGTAAGGGAGATATAGATTGAGCCAGGGAACTCTTTTAAAGTCTGAATCATTTGAAGCAAGGGCGGCAATGCCAAGATCCTTCATGACCTGTAAAGCAAGAGAGTCGTTTGACAAGAAGCCGTATTCCGTCTTAAAGACCTGGCTTTCTTCAATGGTCTTCAACGTTGTGGGGATTATCTCAACGTTGAGGTCGGCGATCCTTCGTAGCACAGAAAGGTGCTTGGATGTACAATTCTTATACCTCTTCGGGAAGAAATTCAGGCTCAAGGGCGATTATATCCACAGTCTTGCTGTTTCTCAAAGGTATCATGCCGCTTGTGGCCATAGCGACGCTTTCAGCTTCTTCTACAATAAGATGCACCCTTCCATGTTCTCTAAAAGCAACATGGGAAATAGGTTTGAAAACGCCATTTTCGTATACGGCATCAATATGTTTTTGCATAAGTTCCTCCTCTCTGTGAAAGATAGCACAAAGATAATGAAGAAGCAAAAAGATTTGAAGAGGCATTTGAAAGTCCGCGACTCTGCGGTGGAAGCGCCGTTGACTTAAAGCTTGAAACCTAAGATCAGGAGTCAGAATACAGGAGCCAGAATACAGAATGGAAAGGCCGCCAGCAAGAAGCTTTCAGGATTTGATTGTCTGGCAAAAAACTGATTCAGCCACTGACTGACACGGGCTTTTTATGAATGGGAAGCTGATATACGAAGATTTGACAGAAAACATCATCAAGTGTTTTTATAAGGTCGTATTCAACCGCTATTCTGAATTCTGACTCCTGACTACTGTATTCTGAATTCTATGGTTCAAACTATATCTTCAATGGAGATACCGGCCTGTTCGAGGATGGATTTGAGAGTGCCGAGTTTGAGTATTTTGCCGGAATGCATTGGGACTGAAACCCTTGAGTTATTGGAAGGATGTTTGAGGATCAAATGACTACCAGTTTGGTGATGTTCATAAAAGCCATGCTTTTTGAGTACTTTAACAAGCTCTTTGGCTGTAAGCCGCGGAAGTTTTGGGGTCATGCCGCTATTTCGATTACTTCGGAGATTTCGTCAGGTACGGGAAGGTTGTCTTTTTCGAGGGATTCGATATATGCCTGGATGGCTTCTTTTGCGTTAGAGATGGCTTCTTCATACGTATCCCCTTCGGTAATACAGCCGGGAAGGGCTGGAACAGTTACAGTATATCCGCCCTCTTCGGCAGGGGTAAAGTTGATTGTATAACGATGAATGTGCATGTACATAAATTATTACAGCAAGCAGTTATTGTCAACTTGAAACTGAGAACTGTCAAAGATGGTTTTTTTATTGACAAAGGGATAGAAATACATTATTATTATTTCATTCTTTTTTAATTATTTTTATATAAAAAAAGAGGGGATATCATAGGTATCCAAATTGCACACACCAAAAAAAACTACTTTAAGGCCCTCGCCAGCTATCTTTGATGGTCCCGGATTT
>Ga0209751_10007230_pt1 | contig 10211 bp, 9 predicted proteins | sample RifCSP13_1_FD_184019 | JGI IMG/M metagenome (GOLD analysis project Ga0209751, IMG submission 184019) | Soil microbial communities from Rifle, Colorado - Rifle CSP2_sed 13_1 (SPAdes) (version 2) | ecosystem: Environmental > Terrestrial > Deep subsurface > Rock core/Sediment | place: Rifle...
AAGCCTGCTGCTTGGGGAGTACGGTCGCAAGACTGAAACTTAAAGGGATTGGCGGGGGAGCACCGCAACGGGAGGAGCGTGCGGTTCAATTGGATTCAACGCCGGAAAACTCACCGGGGGCGACCCTTGCATGAAGGCCAAGCCGATGACTTTGCCTGATTTTGGGAGAGGTGGTGCATGGCCGTCGTCAGTTCGTACCGTAGGGCGTTCTGTCAAGTCAGATAACGAACGAGACCCTTGCCCATTGTTGCTACGTCTTCCTTCGGGAGGGCGGCACACTATGGGGACCGCTGGCGCTAAGCCAGAGGAAGGAGAGGTCAACGGTAGGTCCGTATGCCCCGAATCCCCCGGGCAACACGCGCGCTACAAAGGACGGGACAATGGGTCCCGACCCCGAGAGGGGAAGGCAATCCCGAAACCCGTTCGCAGTTCAGACTGAGGGCTGTAACCCGCCCTCACGAAGATGGATTCCGTAGTAATCGCGTGTCAACATCACGCGGTGAATATGCCCCTGCTCCTTGCACACACCGCCCGTCAAGCCACCCGAGTTGGGCCTCAGTGAGGGTGCGATACTTGTCGCGCTCGAACTGAGGTTCAGCAAGGAGGGCTAAGTCGTAACAAGGTATCTGTAGGGGAACCTGCAGATGGATCACCTCCTAAGCCCTACGGGATTAGGGAGTAGATCCTCGAGCCTCCCGGAACGGGAGGCGGTGAAGCGGGTCTACCTTGGCAGGGACGTTGAGAGATCGTTGTCGAGCGTTCGGGCCCTCCACCGATTCTTTATTTTCGAGGACGAGCGGAGCCTAGACCCATCCCTTCCTGTGGAGGTACCATGCGAGGGCGAACGTCGTCCCCGCCATCAGGAAGATCGCGGCGTAGAACGCCGCGGGCGTGTTGATCCCCGGGAACCCGACGTTCATCCCGAAGGCGCTCGTGACGATTGCGAGCGGGATCGTGATTGTGAAGATGATCGTGAGCGTCTTGATCACCTCGTTCAGCGCGTTCGAGGCGAGGGTGGCCTGGACCTCCATCAGGCTCGTCGTGATCTCACGATATGTGTCGAGCGTGTCGAGCGTCCGGATCATGTGGTCGTAGACGTCCCGCAGGTAGTTCCGCGTCTCCTTCTTGAAGTACGGGAGCTCGAGTCGGGTGATCGTCGTGAACGCATCCCGTTGCGGGCGGAGCGCGTTCCGGAGCAGGAGGAGGTCCGTCCGCACCTGGTGAATCTTCGCGATCCCGTGGCGGGAGGGGTGCTCGACGAGCTTCTCCTCCTCCGAGCGCAGGATCTCCTCGAGCCGGTCCAGGTGGGGGAAGTACGAGTCGACGAGCACGTCGAGGATCGTGTAGCACAGGTAGTCGGGCCCCGCCTTCAGGAGACGGGGCGCGCGGCGGCGGATCTTCACGCGCACGTCCTCGAGCTGCGGGAAGATCTTGTCGTGGATTGTGATTACGAACTTCTTCGCGAGGAACAGGCTCAGCTGGTCCGTCTCGATCTCCTCCGCCCACACGATCGTCCGGGTGACGGCGAACAGGACGTCCCCGTACGTCTCGACCTTTGGCGGCGTGTCCGGGCGAATCGAGTCCTCGAGCGCGAGCGGGTGGAGGCCGAACAGGGTCTCCAGCTCCTCGAGCGTGCGGCCGTCCGGGTCCACGATGTTCAGCCAGGCGACCGTGTACTTCTCCGTGAGCTCGCGCCCGCGGCCGATCGTGACGTCCGTCTCCTCCACGACCTCCGTGGGAGAGTACGCGATCACGTCGACGCGCACCATCGGGCGGGCACGGAGAGGGCCGTTATTAAAAGGTTGTGCACTCGGTCTCCATCGGGAGATGGTCACAAACTGTCGGCGCCGCGGGTGAGGTTTCGCAGTGCGACGAGGACAGTTGCGGTGACGGCCGGCACCGCCAAAAGCTCGAGCCACTCCTCATAAACCTCCCTCGCTTTCGGAGCCGGCAGGTGCGATGTGCGGGGAGCGATCATCCTGGCGGGCGGGACATCCCGTCGGATGGGGCGGCCGAAGGCCCTCGTTCGCTTCCTCGACGTTCCCTTGGTGCAATGGATGGTGCGCACGGTCCGTCCCGTCGCACCCGAAGTGATCGTCGTCGCGCGACCGTCCCTCGCCCGGCGTCTCTCCCATCTTCCCCTGGAAGGCGAGGCCCGGATCATCCGGGATCGGGTGAGAGTTCGCGGGCCCCTCGCGGGCCTCCTCGCCGGCGCAGCGTCCGTCGGGGGGGAATACGTCGCCGCGTTGGCGTGCGACTTGCCACTCCTCCAGGTGCCCCTCCTGCGCGCCCTCTTCCGGGAGGCTCGCGGGCGGGACGCCGCCGTGCCCCGATGGCCGGGCGGGCGGATCGAACCCTTGGGCGCGGTCTACCGCCGAGTCCCGTTGCTTGCGGCGGCGCGCGCGTCCCTCAGGTCCGGAGACTGGGCCTTGCAAGACGTCGTCGCACGGTTGCGCAACCCGCGGTTCGTCGACACGGACTCGCTCCGCCCCTTCGACGAATCCCTCGTCTCCTTCACGAACGTCAACACACTGGAGGAGCTCGAACGCGCCGAGCGCCGATACCATGAGGACGTTCTCCGCGGGTCGACTAGTCCACGATTCGCGTCGCCCCCGCGTACACATTGAACGAGTCCCGCCGAAGGAAGCCGACGAGGGTGACGCCGAACTCCCTCGCGACCTCCACCGCCAGGCTCGAGGGCGCTCCGACGGAGGCGACGCACGGGACGCCCGCCATCACCGCCTTCTGCAGGATCTCGAAGCTGGCGCGGCCGCTGACAAGCAAGACGTGGTCTTCGAGCGGAAGGCCCCGGGCGCGGAATCGGTCCCCGATCACCTTGTCGACCGCGTTGTGGCGCCCCACGTCCTCGCGGAGGACGACGATCCCCCCGTCCGCGCGGAACAAGCCGGCGGCGTGGAGGCCCCCGGTCCGGGCGAACACCGCCTGCTCCCGTCGCAGCGCCTCCGGCATCGCCGCCAAGACCGCCCGAGGGAGGCGAGGGGCGTCCCGTGCCATCGAGGGCGGCTTCCGGGTCCAGATCGCGTCGAGGGACGTCTTCCCGCAGACCCCGCAGGAGGAGGTCGTGTAGAAGGAGCGGATCGTGCTGGAGACGTCGAGGGAGAGGCCCTCGCGGAGGACGACGCGCACGACGTTCCCCGTCTCCTCCGCAGCGCGCGGGAGGGCGTGCTCGACGACCTCGACATCCTCGGCGTTCCGCAGGATTCCTTCCGCGAACAGGAAGCCGGTCGCGAGGTCGAAATCGTGGCCCGGCGTCCGCATCGTCACCGCCAGGCTGTGTTCGCGTTCCGAGCCCCCGACCCGTTCGACGATGCGGATCTCGAGCGGCTCCTCCACCGCCACGACGTCGTCCGTCTCCTCCAGGGCTCCGCGGCGAACCTTGCCGACGCGCGCGTCCTTCGTCGCGGGACGGTTCACGGTCCCCGCTCCGGGACGAGTTCCACGAGGGCGTTGTAGTCGGGCATCCCGCACTGGGGGTCGACGACGCCCCGCCGGATCACCGCGTTCGCCTCCGGCCAGTACATCTGCACGTTCCGCGGCTTGATCCGTGCGACCTTGCACCGGCCGCGGAAGGAGCCCACGTCGTTCCGCACGAGGAGCGGGTCGCCGTCCCGCACGCCGAGGGCCGCGGCGTCCTCCGCACTGATCAGGACGTCCGCGCGGGTCGCCCCGATCATCGGGTCGTAGTCGCGCTGCACCATGCTGTTGAACTGCTTTCCGCGCCGCGTGCTCAGGTAGAACCATCCCTGGGGGATGTCGACGTCCGGGGGGTGGATTGCGGTGAAGCGCGCGCGTCCATCCGGTGTCGGGAAGCGCCCGCCCTCGCACAGCCTCGGACCGCCCCACTGCACGGCGTCCCCCTTCTCGCGGAGGCGTTGGATCCCGTCGTAGGAGGGCACGGTGGCGGCGATCTCCTCGCGGATCTTCGCGGCGTCCCCCACGCGAATCGCGTCCGCCCGTGCGGGCCACGTCCTCGCCGCGAGGTCGACCAGGATTTCCCATTCCGAGCGTGCCTCCCCGATCCTCCGGCCCGGGATCTCCGGGCTGAAGTAGATCCGCCGCTCGGTGGAGGTCTCCGTGCCGCCCCCCCGCTGCTCGTAGCGTGTGGCGGCCGGGAGGAGCACGACGGTGTCCCCTTCGACGAGCATCTGGCGGGTGAGCACGAGGTCCTGATGCACGCGCAGGGGGATCCGTTCCAACGCCTCGCGAACCGTGTCCGGCTCCGGGAGCGTTTCCAGGAAGTTGCCGCCGATCGAGTAGAGGACATCGAGGCCGCCCTCGTGCGCTCGCTGGATCATCTCGACGGAGTTCAGCCCCGGGGTCGTGGGCGGTCGGAACCGCCAGATTCGCTCGAGCCGGTCCGCGTTCTCCGGCGTCACCTCCAGCCCTCCCGGATACCTGTCCGGGACGCAGCCGACCTCCGCACCGCCCTGGACCCCGCTGTGGCCCCGGATCGGCATCAGCCCGCACTTCTCCCGGCCCACGAAGCCGCGCGCGAGGGCGAGGTTCACGATCGCCTTCACGTTGTCGACCCCGAACCGGTGCTGGGTGATCCCCATCGACCACACGAACACCGCCGACTGCGCTTCGTGGAGGCGGCGCGCGAAGTCGAGCATCTCCTCGCGGGACAGTCCGGAGAACCGCTCGAGGGTCTCCCACGATTGCGCGCCCAGCGTTTTGAGCAATGGCGCAACCCCGGTCGTGTGATCCCGGATGAACGCCTCGTCCGTCCAGCCGCGCTCGACCAGGTGCTTCAACACGCCGTCAATGAAGGCGATGTCCCCTCCCGTGTGGATCAGGTAGAATCGGTCCGTGATCTTCGTGCCAAACACGGCGCTCTCCGCGACGCTCGGGACCCAGTACCGCTCGAGCCCCGGCTCGCGGAACGGGTTCACGACGAGGACCTTCGTGCCCCGCAGTTTCGCGTAGTACAGGTACTTCGTCGTCACCGGCTGGTTGTTCGGGACGTCGGAGCCGAAGAAGACGATCACGTCCGAGCCGATCCAATCGGAGTAGGAGCACGTGGAGGCCCCCACGCCGATCGTCTGTTTGAGCCCCGTCGTGCTCGGCGCGTGGCACACGCGGGAGGAGTTGTCCACGTTGTTCGTCCCGAGGAAGCGGGCGACCTTCTGCGCGAGGTAGTAGACCTCGTTCGTGATGCCCCGGGACGTCACGTAGAACGCAAGCCGTTCTGGCGGCGTGGATCGGAGTCTGGCGGCGATTCCCGCCAGCGCCTCGTCCCACGATGCGCGACGGAAGCCCGGGTCCCCGCGGCGTCGGATCATCGGATACGGGAGGCGGCCGAGGTCGCGGAGCTCGCGGGAACTTTGGCGGCGGAGTGCGCCGACGTCCGCAAGGAGCGAGTCGTCGAGCGGACCCATCGTGTTGAGCTTCAGAAGGTTCAGCCGCACGGTGCACAGGTGGATCCCCGGCATCGTGAAGTCCCGCATCCCGGTCGTCCCGAGGGCGCATCCGTCGCACACGCCGTCCGCGAGGATCCGCCACGCGAACCTCGGATTCCCCCGGTTTTCCCACGCTGTGCGCAGGATGTCCAGGTAGTGGTGGGGCTTCACCTCTCCCAGGCCGTTGGGCATCCCGCCGACCCAGAGCGAGGGATTCAGCCGCCGCGGTTGCGGGCCCGACTGCACGCGGGACGAATCCCGCCGCGGGTCTTAGCCCTTTACCGCCGCGCCGGCGCCCCGCGACCTTTTTATGGGCGCCCCTCATCCACTCGGCCGCGGGTCCGTGGGGTAGTTTGGTCTATCCTTGGAGGTTCGGGACCTCTAGACTCCGGTTCAAATCCGGACGGACCCATCCTCGGCTCGAACCCCATCTCTCGTCTCCGGGCGGCGGGGCGGCCTGACGTGTATCCGGAGTCCTCGTCCCGCCTACCGCTGCACGTCGAAGTAGATCCGCACGGTCGCGCGGTAGCTCTTCACCTTCTCGCCGTCGAGCTCCATCTCGAATTCCGACACGCGCGCCCACTTCATCCCACGGACGGTTTCAGACGCGGCCTTCACCGCCCTTGCGGCGGCGTCCGCGAAGCTCCTCGGAGACATTCCCACGACGTCGATGACTTTCTGGACCAAAGGTCACCCCGGGCCGGTATCGATGACCACCACATGAGGGCTTCGGCGTCCGAATTTCGGCGTATGCCGTAGCGCGATTCGTCAATCAGAAACATTATATACGGGCAGGTTTTTCGCGCGCCCGTGCAGCGCCCCCTTATGGAGAAGATGGCCGGCGAAATCGCCCTCTCCGACGATCCGGGCCGCACCCTCCGCAAGTGGCGGGAAGAGATGAAGGTCACGGTCAAGGAATTGAGCCGCCAGATGAGCATCACCCCATCCGTCATCTCGGACTACGAGTCCGGACGACGCCGTTCTCCAGGCGTCCACACGATCAAGCGGATCGTGGAGGCGCTCCTGGAGATCGACACGCGGAACGGAGGCCGGTACGCCGCGCGGTGGACGACGGGCGCGAACGAGGCGATCCCATCGATGGCGGAGTTCGAAGTCGGCGTCCCCGCGAAGGCGTTCCTCGGCGCGATCGGCGGCCGGGTGCTCACGCGGAAGAGCTCCCTGGACCGCGAGATCCGCGGGTACACCGTCATCGACAGCGTGAAGGCGATCACGGGGCTGTCGAAGGACTACCTCCAGATCTTCGGGTACACGACGGAGCGGGCCCTGATCTTCACGGGCGTCAAGTACGGACGGTCCCCGATGATCGTGATCCGGACGCATCCCCTGAAGCCCGCCATGGTCGTGTACGCGCGCCCGGAGAAGGTCGACGAGCTCGCCGTGAAGCTTGCGGAGCTCGACAACATCATCCTCGCGCGCACGGACTCGGAGACGGACACGCTGATCGAACGGTTGGAGCGGTTGCCATGAAAGCAGGAATCGTGAGCTATGGAGGCTACGTCCCGCGCTACCGGATCACGCCAAAGGAGATCGGCGCGGTCTGGGGCGTGGACGGCGAAGCGATGGGCAGGGGCCTGAACATCAAGTGCAAGAGCGTTCCCGGCCCGGACGAGGACGTCATCACGATGTCCGTCGAGGCCGCGCGGGACGCGCTGCGGAAGGCGCCGCACATCAATCCGAAGGACGTCGGGGCGATCTACGTGGGGAGCGAGTCGCACCCGTACGCGGTGAAGCCCACCGCCACGATCGTCGCGGAGGCGATCGAGGCCGCGCCCGTGATGACCGCCGCGGACTACGAGTTCGCGTGCAAGGCCGGGACCGCCGCGATCCAGACGACGATGGGGCTCACCCTGTCGGACATGTACCGATACGGGATGGCGATCGGGGCGGACACCTCCCAAGGCGCTCCGAGCGACGCCTTGGAGTACAGCGCCTCCGCGGGCGCCGCGGCGTTCGTCGTGGGGAAGGACCACCTGATGGCGACGATCGACAACACGATCTCGTACACGACGGACACGCCGGACTTCTGGCGGCGGGAGGGGCAAGCGTATCCCTCCCACGGAGGCCGGTTCACGGGCGAACCCGCGTACTTCAAGCACGTGATCGCGTGCGCGAACCTCCTGTTCAAGCGCGCCGGCACGCGGCCGGAGGACTACGACTACGCGGTGTTCCACCAGCCGAACGGAAAGTTCCCCGTGCGGGTCGGAAAGATGCTCGGGTTCAACGACAAACAGATGGACACGGGCCTCCTCGTGCGGGAGATCGGGAACACGTACAGCGGAGCGATCATGGTCGGGCTGTGCGCAATCTTCGACATCGCGAAGCCCGGGCAACGGATCTTCGCAGTCGGATACGGCTCCGGGGCGGGGAGCGACGGGTTCGATTTCACGATCACGGGCGGGATCGACGAGGTCGACCGGAAGGCCGGCCGGACGATGCGCTCGATGGTCGAGGACGCGAAGTTCCTCGACTATGCGACGTACGCGAAGTTCCGGAAGAAGATCCGGATGAAGGAGGGATGAGATGCGCAGCGTGAGCGTGATCGGCGTCGGGGAGACGCAGTTCGGGGAGCTGTGGGACAAATCGTTCCGCGAGCTCGGGATCGAGGCCGGCCTTCGGGCGATCCAGGACGCGAAGATTGCGGCGGAGAACCTGGACGCGATCTACGTCGGGAACATGAGCGCGGGGAAGTTCATCGACCAGGAGCACGTCGCGAGCCTGGTCGCGGACTACTCCGGCCTGGCGGACCAGCACCTCCCGACGATTCGCGTGGAGGGGGGTGGCGCCTGCGGGGCGATCGCGATCCACCAAGCGGCGATGTCGATCGCGTCCGGCGTTCACGACATCGTGATCGTTGGCGGCGCGGAGAAGATGACGGACGTGGGCGACGTCGAGGCGAACGAAATCCTCTCGAGCACGACGGACCAGGAGTGGGAGTCCGTGTTCGGCGCGACGTTCGCGGGCCTGTATGCGATGATGGCGCGCCGCCACATGTTCGAGCACGGGACGACGCGCGAGCAGCTCGCGGCCGTGGCGGTGAAGAACCACAAGCACGGGGCATTGAACCCGAACGCGCAGTTCCAGAAGGAGATCACGATGGACATGGTCCTCGGCGCGCCAAGGGTCGCGGAACCGCTCGGCCTCTTCGACTGCGCCCCCCTGAGCGACGGCGCCGGGGCCCTCGTCCTGTGCGCGAGCGACCGGGCGCGGAAGTTCACGGACACGCCGATCGACCTCATCGGGACGGGCCACGCGAGCGACTTCATCGCGGTGCACGACCGGCGGGATCTGACGACGATCGATGCGACCGTGATCGCGGGGAAGCGCGCGTTCCACGCCGCGCGGAAGACGCCGAACGACGTGAAGGTCGCCGAGGTCCATGACAACTTCACGATCTCGGAGGTCATGGCGATCGAGGACCTTCGGTTCGTCCCCAAGGGGAAGGGCGGCTTCGCGACGGAGGACGGCGAGACCGCGCTGAACGCCCGGGTCAGCGTGAACACGTCCGGCGGGCTGAAGGCGCGGGGCTATCCGGTCGGTGCGACGGGCGTCGCGCAGGCGGTGGAGATCGTCCGCCAGCTGCGCGGCGAGGTCGGGAAGCGGCAGGTGTCCGGCGCGGAGGTCGGACTCACGCACACCCTCGGCGGCACGGGCGGGACCGCGGTCGTCCACCTCTTCGCGCGGGGGGACTGAGATGGCGATCCCTCGCTTCTGGCGGGAGATCCCGTCGCGCTACAACCTCGTCGGCTCGAAGTGCGGGAACTGCGGGGCGCTCGATTTCCCGCCGCGGATTGTCTGCCCGCGGTGCGGGCGGAAGAGCGTCGGTCGCATGGAACGGATGAAGCTGAGCGGCCGGGGAAAGGTCGTCACGTTCACGATCGTGCACGACGCGCCGAAGGCGTTCGACATGCTGAAGCCGTATGTGCTCGCGATCGTGGAAACGGACGAGGGCGTCCGCATGACCTCGACGATCATCGACGTGGACCCGGCGGAGGTCAAGATCGGGATGCCCGTCGAGTCCGCGTTCCGGAAGCTCGGCGAGGAGGGAGAGGCCGGGATCATCCACTACGGGTACAAGTTCCGGCCCGCGTGATCACTCGAAGCAGACCTCGACCCCGCCGCCGTCCGGGTCTGGGGCGGCGACCGCGCTACGCGAGGGAGTCGGGGGCGGGCAGCTTCTCGAGGACCTTCCGCGCCGCCGCCAACTCCGTCTCGTGCTTCTTGATCTCCGTCGCGAGGTCTCCCGTGAACGCCCGCTTCGCCAGGTCCCCGTGCCGCTCGTAGGCACGGGCGCTCTCCTGGACTGCGCCGATCCGACCCGACGCGGCGAGGTCCCCGAGCCCGCCCCACGCCGCGACCCCGTCCGCGCCGGGGAACCGGCGCCACGCGGCGAGGCGACGCTCGAGGATCGGGGCCGGAGTCCCGAGCTCGAACGCGGTCCCGTACCGCCCGCCGACGACGGGGCGCAGCTGATGGAACAGGTCCTGGAGCTTCCGCCGATCTGGCGCGGCCTGCGGGAACACGCGGTCCCACTTTGCGGCGGAGTACTCGGACGTGGTCACGAGCTCGGAGAGCGTCCGTTGGCCCAAGGTCGTGCGGAGGTCCTCTTTCTCCTCCAGGAGATCGAAGAGCTCCCGGAGGGCCGCGAACTCCTGCACGGAGAGGAGGCCGAGCCCCTCCACGTCCGGGTGGGCGACGAGGTCCTTCACCGCCTCCGCAAGGGGGCGCGTGCACTGGGCCGCCCACGCCGCGTCCGCCGCGCGGTTGCACGCC
>Ga0209751_10007231_pt1 | contig 10210 bp, 10 predicted proteins | sample RifCSP13_1_FD_184019 | JGI IMG/M metagenome (GOLD analysis project Ga0209751, IMG submission 184019) | Soil microbial communities from Rifle, Colorado - Rifle CSP2_sed 13_1 (SPAdes) (version 2) | ecosystem: Environmental > Terrestrial > Deep subsurface > Rock core/Sediment | place: Rifle...
TGGTGGTCCGCCTCGAGGGCACCAACGTCGAGCTCGGCAAGGAGATCCTGGCCAAGAGCGGCTTGAAGATCGTGCCCGCCGACGACCTCGCGGATGCCGCCAAGAAGATTACGGATGAAGTGAAGAAGGCAGGGTGAAGATCTGGATTTGCTGTGCGGCCACACGCTTCGGCGGTGATAGTTTGTTAAGCTGGCAAATTCGGGAGCAATGCTGTGTGGGAGATTCTAATCGATTGGCTTCGCTCTTTCATTGCGTGGGCAAGCGACGAGGCTAGCCGCAACCTACTCGGAACGCTCGCGGCGATAGCGACAATTGTTGGAGCGGGCTGGGCCTTTCTCAAGTGGTTGAGAGGTGGGATCGCGAACGTCGTGCGCCGGCGATCTCTCGCTCTGCAGAGAACAGTGGCGATCTCTCACATCTCACTGAACAATTGGCCAGTAAGCGATATGACTTTCTCGGGCACTCGATTAGCTTGCTGACGATCTTTACCCACGCGCGCGCGAAGTTGAAGGCGATATGTTTCGATTCCTTATGCCGCCATGGACATACTGCAGGAGCTTCACAAGAAGAGTGAGCTGCCACCTTCGTTGTGCAAAATTGCGGTGGATGAAAAGGGGTGGAAGAACGATGAAGGATTGCGACGTGAGATCGTTCGGCTCGGTGAGCAGATAATGCTGGATTGTGAAGAGCTCGGCATTATCGAGAGGGAACGGAGTGAATTCCATGAGACAGAATACGTGATATCCGAACTCGGATTGCGCCTTGCTCGGCAAGTCAATGCGACAGCCCACGAAGGTCCACCTTGACCTCTAACACAGTTACACATAACCTGTGTGAATGAAGAACATCACCTTGGCCATCGACGACGAAGTGCTCGAGGCAGTGCGCAAGTATGCGGCTGCCCGAGATACGACCGTGAACGCAATCGTGCGCGAGCACTTGACGCACCTCGCAGACATTGAAGATCGCGCGGCCAAGGCGCGGCAGCGGCTGCTCGAACTGAGCGACGCTTCGAAGATGGAGGTCGGCCCCAAGACCTGGACGCGGGACGATCTCTATGACCGTTGATTGCGTCCTCGATACGAATGTTCTCGTCTATGCCGCTGCGCGGCCTGGTACGGAAGAGAAGAAGCGGAGCAAGGCGCGCGAACTGATCGCGTTGCCGTTCGGTCTCTCCGGCCAGATTCTCCAAGAGTTCTTCGTGACTGTAACCCGCAAGGTCCAGGTACCGATGCGATCGGTCGAGGCTCTCGAATGGATCGAGCAGTTCGAGGAGCAGCCATGTGTTCCGATCGACGTCAGCTTGGTGAAGCGCGGCATAGAAAGCGCGGAACGCTACAAGATCTCCTACTGGGATGGCGCCATCATTGCCGCTGCAGAGACACTACGCGCGGGCATCCTCTATACGGAAGACCTGAACGACGGACAGCTCTACGGCTCAGTACGCGTCGTCAATCCATTTGCAAACCTCTAGCGCCCCAATGAACTGAGCGAGCTGAGAAAGCCCATGGCCATCCTCGTCGACAAGAGCACGGTCACCATCTGCCAGGGGATCACCGGGGCCCAGGGCACGTTTCACACCAAACAGGCGCGCGCCTACGGCACCAAGGTCGCCGGCGGCGTGACGCCGGGCAAGGGCGGCTTGAGGCACGCCGATCCCGAGCTCGCCGGCCTCCCGCTCTATGACACTGTGCTCGACGCCAAGAAGGCGACCGGCGCCACCGCGACCGCGATCTATGTGCCGCCGCCCTTCGCCGCCGACGCGATCCTCGAGGCAATCGACGCCGAGATGGGGCTCATCGTCTGCATTACCGAGGGCATCCCGGTGATGGACATGGTGCGCGTGAAGCGCGCCCTCCAGGGGTCGAAATCGCGCCTCGTCGGCCCCAATTGTCCGGGTGTCCTGACGCCTGGCGAATGCAAGATCGGCATTATGCCCGGCAACATCTTCAAGATGGGGACGGTCGGCATCGTCTCCCGCTCGGGCACGCTCACCTACGAGGCGGTGAAGCAGACCACGGATGCCGGCCTCGGCCAGACGACGGCGGTCGGCATCGGCGGCGATCCGATCAAAGGAACAGAGTTCACCGACGTGCTCGAGCTGTTCCTCGGCGACCCTCAAACGCGCTCGATCATCATGATCGGCGAGATCGGCGGCTCGGCCGAGGAGGAAGCGGCCGAGTTCCTGAGGAGCGAGGCGAGAAAGGGCCGGAAAAAGCCCATGGCCGGCTTTATCGCCGGCGTGACGGCGCCCCCCGGGCGGCGCATGGGGCACGCGGGCGCCATCATTTCCGGCGGCAAGGGCAAGGCCCAAGACAAGCTCGAGGCCATGCGCGCGGCCGGCATCGCCATTGCCGACAGTCCCGCATCGCTGGGGACGACGCTGTCGAAGGTCTTAAAGGATTAACGGAGTGAGACTACATAACGAGTTGTAAGAAGGGCGCTCGCAAGCGCCCCGTCGAAGGACTTTTTTTCCTCTAGAGCCGGCCGCGGCGCCGGCACCAAGCGGGATCTCGCATGTCACGTCAGATGCCGAATGAGCGGTTCGACCGCACGTCGTTCCTGAATGGGGTCAACGCGGCCTACATCGAGGAGATGCAAGCCCGATACGAGAGAAACCCGGGCTCGGTCGGCGATCAGTGGCGCCTGTTCTTCGAGAGCTTGAACGAGGAGCGTGCGTCGGGATCGGTCGACGAGCGCACCGGACCCCGGCTCCTGCCCGACGGACCCTCGTGGGCGGTTCCGCTCGACCGGCTGGCGAGCAGGGACGGCGAGCTCCTCGGCGCGCTGACCGGCGATTATGAGTCCGGCGAGCGGACCCTGCGCGACAAGCTGCAGCAGCGGGCGCACGCGGCCGGCTTCGAGCTGTCGCCCGCGGCCTCGCTGCGCGCGACGCAGGACAGCATTCGCGCCATCATGATGATCCGCGCCTATCGCGTGATGGGCCACCTCGCCGCCGATCTCGATCCCTTGGGTCTTGCCGAGCGCAGGGTGCACAAGGAGCTGAAACCGGACACCTACGGCTTCACGGACGCCGACCTCGATCGGCCGATTTTCGTCGACCGCTATCTCGGCCTCGAGACGGCGACCGTGCGCCAGATCCTCAACATCCTGCGCCGCACCTACTGCCGCAAGATCGGCTTCCAGTTCATGCACATCACCGCGCCGGCCCAGAAATCCTGGATCCAGCAGCGCATCGAGGGCGAGGAGAAGGACATCCGCTTCACGGTGCAGGGCAAGACAGCGATCTTGAACAAGCTCATCGCGGCCGAGACCTTCGAGAGGTTCGCCGATGTGAAGTACACCGGCACCAAGCGCTTCGGCCTCGACGGCGCCGAGGCGATGGTCCCCGCCTTGGAGCAGATCATCAAGCGCGGCGGCCATCTCGGCGTCAAAGATATCGTCATCGGCATGGCGCATCGCGGGCGCCTGAACGTGCTCGGCAACGTCATGGGCAAGCCGTTCCGCGCGATCTTCAACGAGTTCAAGGGCGGCTCCTTCAAGCCCGACGACGTCGAGGGCTCCGGCGACGTCAAGTATCACCTCGGCGCGTCGTCCGACCGCGTGTTCGACGGCAACACGGTGCACCTGTCGCTGACCGCCAACCCCTCGCATCTCGAGATCGTCGATCCGGTCGTGCTGGGGAAGGTGCGCGCCAAGCAGGACCAGCACGGCTGCGAGCCGGGCGAGCGCACGCCCGTCCTGCCGCTGCTCATTCACGGCGATGCGGCCTTCGCCGGCCAGGGCGTCGTGGCGGAGTGCTTCGGCCTGTCCGGCCTCAAGGGCCACCGGACCGGCGGCTCGATCCATTTCATCATCAACAATCAGATCGGCTTCACGACCAACCCGCGCTATTCGCGCTCCTCCCCCTACTGCTCGGACATGGCGCGCATGATCGAGGCGCCGATCTTCCACGTCAACGGCGATGACCCGGAAGCCGTGGTCCACGTGGCCAAGATCGCGACCGAGTTCCGCCAGAAATTCCAGAAGCCGGTCGTCATCGACATGTTCTGCTACCGCCGGTTCGGCCACAACGAGAGCGACGAGCCCGCGTTCACCCAGCCGATCATGTACAAGAAAATCCGCTCCCACCCGACGGTGGTCCAGATCTACTCCAAGCAGCTCGTCGATGAGGGTGTCGTGTCGGGCGAGGAAATCGACCAAATGAAGTCGAGCTTCCGCGCCCATCTCGAAGCCGAGCTGCACACCGCCGAAAGCTTCAGGCCCAACAAGGCGGACTGGCTCGACGGCCGCTGGTCGGGCGTCGGCTTCGCCGAGGACGAGGAGCGGCGCGGCAACACCGGGGTTGCTCTCGAAACGATACGGGAAATCGGCCGGCGCATCACGACGCTGCCGACCGACTTCAACGCGCACAAGACGATCGTGAAGCTGCTCGAGCGCCGGCGCGAGATGATCGCAAGCGGCCAGGGGCTCGATTGGGCGATGGCCGAGCAGCTGGCCATCGGCGCCCTCATCAAGGAAGGTTACCCGGTCCGCCTGTCGGGACAGGACTGCGAGCGCGGGACGTTCTCGCAACGCCATGCAATTCTCATCGATCAGGAGACCGAGCGGCGCTACACGCCGTTGAAGTACATCGCGCCCGATCAAGCGCGCTTCGAGGTCATCAATTCAATGCTCTCGGAGGAGGCCGTGCTCGGATTCGAGTACGGCTACTCGCTTGCCGAACCCAATGCTCTCGTCATGTGGGAGGCCCAATTCGGCGACTTCGCCAACGGCGCGCAGGTGGTGTTCGACCAGTTCATCTCGTCGGGCGAGCGCAAGTGGCTCAGAATGTCAGGCCTCGTCTGCCTGTTGCCGCACGGCTACGAGGGGCAGGGCCCCGAGCATTCCTCGGCCCGTCTCGAGCGGTTCCTTCAGCTTTGCGCCGAGGACAACTGGCAGGTCGCCAACTGCTCGACGCCGGCCAACTACTTCCACATCCTGCGCCGGCAGCTGCACCGCACGTTCAGGAAGCCCCTGATCCTGATGACGCCGAAATCGCTCCTGCGCCACAAGCGCGTCGTCTCGCGGTTGGACGAGATGGGGCCCGGCACGAGCTTCCACCGCCTGTTGTGGGACGATGCCGAGTTCTTGAAGGGCGAGAAGATCAAGCTCAAGCCCGACGACAAGATTCGCCGCGTCGTGCTGTGCTCCGGCAAGGTGTACTACGACCTTTACGAGACACGCGAGGCACTCGGCATCGACGATGTCTATCTGCTGCGCGTCGAGCAGCTCTATCCATTTCCCGCGCGCGCTCTCATCCACGAGCTGAGCCGGTTCAAGAGCGCCGACATGGTGTGGTGCCAGGAGGAGTCGAAGAACATGGGCGCCTGGACCTTCATCGAGCCCAATATTGAGTGGGTGCTCGATCATGTGGTGCCGAAAGGCCGCCGTGCCCGCTATGCCGGCCGGCCCGCCTCCGCCTCGACGGCGACGGGTCTCCTGAGCAAGCACCTGCTGGAGCAAAAGGCGCTTGTCGCCGACGCGCTGACGGGCTGATGGGTGCTGGCGCGGGGCGTCAACGAGCCCGCGGTGCTCGAGGCGGGTCGCGGACGGCGCGGCGCAACGATGAAGAGGGCTAGTACCCACTTTCAGTGAAGGACGCCACGTATGACGACACAGGATGGCCGGATGCCAGGAAGGACGGCGCAGGCGATGGCTGCCCATCGGCAAGCCGGCCTGACGCCGCAGCCGGCCATCCTCTGCCGCCCGAAGGGTCGCGGCCACCGGGCGCCCAGTTCGTCGCCGCCGCTCACCGATGCACAGGCATCGCTTTCGCGACGGCTCCTGCCGGATCGCCGCGGTGATCCGCGATCAGACTTGGCGTCCTTCACTGAAAGTGGGTACTAGATGGCGACAGAGATCCGCGTGCCGACGCTCGGTGAATCCGTCACCGAGGCAACGGTCGGCAAATGGCTGAAGAAACCCGGCGATTCCGTCGCGGCCGACGAGCCCCTGGTCGAGCTCGAGACCGACAAGGTGACGGTCGAGGTCCCGGCGCCGGCCTCGGGCGTGCTCGCGGAGATCAAGGCCGAACAGGGCGCAACGGTGGCGATCGGGGCCGTTCTGGGCGCCCTCAGGGATGGCGGCGCCGCCGCCGCCGCTCGGACGGCCGAAGCCAAGCCGGCCGCCGGCCGGCCTGCGAAACCCGACGTTCGGGCCCCCCTGCAAAAGCCGGCTCAAGCCACACCGCTGAAACCCGAGCAAGCGATGCCGAGACCACCCGATTCGAAGCTGGCCGTATCGAGGAGCGACATGCCGCCGAGCCCTGCGGCCCGCAAGCTGATGGCGGAGCAGGACCTGACCCCGAGCGACCTTGCCGGCTCCGGACGGCGTGCGCAGATCCTCAAGGAGGATGTCGTGGCCGCGGCCGCGGCGCGCGCCGAACGGGCCGAGGCGGACGCGCCGTTCGAGGACGAGGACTCAGAGCCGGTCCATGAGCCGCTGCAGGAGGTGCGGGCGCAAATGCCGGTGCCGGCGCGCGAGCTTCGCATTCCGCCGACGGTGAGCGAATCCTCCCGCGAGGAGCGGGTCAAGCTGACGCGCTTGCGCCAGACCATCGCGCGCCGCCTGAAGGACGCGCAGAACACGGCGGCCATGCTGACGACGTTCAACGACGTCGACATGAGCGCGGTGATGGCGCTGCGGTCGCAGTACAAGGACCTGTTCGAGCGCCGCCACGGCGTGAAGCTCGGCTTCATGGGCTTTTTCGTCAAGGCGTGCCTCGCGGCCTTGCGGGAAATCCCGGCCGTCAACGCCGAGATCGACGGCGATGAGCTGGTGTACAAGAATTACTATCACATCGGCGTCGCCGTCGGCACGGAGCGCGGGCTGGTGGTCCCGGTGCTGCGCGAAGCCGAGCGCATGAGCATGGCCGAGATCGAGGCCCACATCGCCGACTTCGGCAAGCGCGCGCGAGACGGCAAGCTTTCGATCGAGGATATGCAGGGCGGCACGTTCACGATCTCGAACGGCGGCGTCTACGGCTCGATGCTGTCGACGCCGATTCTCAACGCGCCGCAGTCGGGCATCCTCGGCATGCACAAGATCGAGGAGCGCGCGGTCGTGAAGGGCGGCCAGATCGTCGCCCGGCCCATGATGTATCTCGCGCTCACCTACGATCACCGCGTCGTCGACGGCAAGGAGGCGGTGACGTTCCTGGTGCGCGTCAAGGAGTGCCTCGAGGACCCGCAGCGCTTCATCTTGGAGCTTTGATGCCGACGGTCGCGATCGTGGATGGCGTACGGGTCATCTTCTTTTGGAACGATGATCCTCCACCACATTTCCATGTTGAGTTTGCCGAGCATCGAGGCCAAATATCTCTAGAAACGATGCAACTCGTCGAAGGCTCGCTGCCTCCAGCGAAACTTGCCGCGATCCGGACGTGGGCATTGAGCCGTCAGAAGGAGCCACTTTCATGTTGGGACAAGGCACGCAACAACGAGTCCCCTGGGAGGGTCGAGTGAAGCTCGGTCAGGTGATCGTCGCGGTCGAGGTGGAAACCCCGCCGCTGGTGATGTTGAAATCCGCCGACGGGTTCAAGTCCAAATTGGACCTGCAGCGCTTGTTGGACGTCGGCAAGGTTTTTGCGCCGCTTCGAGATCCGAACCTGTTTCGCACGGCTCACCCTGGCAGCGGTGGGCGCTCGCTCGAGTGGATTGCGCCTGATGGAAGCGAAATCGATCTGTGCGCCGATACACTGCGCATGGAGGCCGAGGGAATCTGGGACCCCGTCTTGAACGAATGGAAGGTCTGAGCCGTCGCTTGCCTACTACCTTATTGTCATCGGCACGGGGCTTGGCGGGTGCGCGCGCCCCATTGACGTAGTTGGGTGCGGGGCTTGAATCGAATGCCCACAGTCGCGATTGTCGATGGGATCAAGATTCAGTTCTACAACGATGAGCATCCGCCGTCGCACTTCCACGCCGAGTCTGCCGAGCACCAGGCGATGATCAGCATCGACACTCTGGAGATCCTCGAGGGCTATCTGCCTCGACCGCAATATCGCAAGGTCGTAGCCTGGGCTGAGTCACGCAAGTCCGCCCTGCTCGATGCCTGGATTGCGTGCCAGTCTGATCGGAATCCAGGAAAGATCCCATGAAGCCATTACCCCGGATCACGAAGGTCGAGCCGGTCATCCACGGCGTTCTCAAGCTCGAGTGGGACGATGGCTACGAAGGTGTCGTCGATCTGCGGCCGACGATCGATCGCGGGAAAATTTTCACCTATCTGCAGAAACCCGAGAATTTCAAAAAAGTGAGGTTGGGCGATTACGGCCACTCGATTGGCTGGATCAACGACGAAGGCGAAGAGATCGATTTCGGAGCCGACAATCTGAGGGCGAAGGCCGAGAACCAAGCCAAGCTCCACAAGCTCGTTGTCGAATTGCGGTACTGAGGGCGAGAGAACGATGGCCGGACCTTACGACCTGATCGTGATCGGCACCGGGCCCGGGGGCTACGTGTGCGCGATCCGCGCCGCCCAGCTCGGCATGAAGGTGGCCGTGGTCGAGAAGCGGGCGACCCACGGCGGCACTTGTCTCAATGTCGGCTGCATCCCGTCGAAAGCGCTCCTCTTTGCCTCCGAGCGCTACGAGGAGGCCGGGCATGCGTTCGCGGGCATGGGCATCGATGTGAAGCCCAAGCTCGACCTCGGGCGGATGCTCGAGTTCAAGGACGAGGGCGTCAAGGGTAACGTCGACGGCGTCGCGTTTCTGTTGAAGAAGAACAAGATCGACAGCTATCACGGGAGCGCGCGCATCGCCGCCCCCGGCAAGGTCGAGGTGGTGTTCAGCAATGGCGAGAAGCAGGGCCTCGAAGCCAAAGCGATCGTGATCGCCACCGGCTCGGACGTGGCTCGCCTGCCCGGCATCGACATCGACGAGAGAGAGGTCGTCTCCTCGACGGGGGCGCTCTCGCTCGCCAAAGCGCCGAAAAGGATGGTCGTCGTCGGCGCGGGCATCATCGGCCTCGAGCTGGGGTCGGTCTGGCGCCGGCTCGGCTCCGAGGTCATCGTCGTCGAGTTCCTCGATCGCATCCTGCCCGGCATGGACGGCGAGGTGGCGAGGAGCTGCCAGCGCATCTTCGCCAAGCAAGGGATTGCCTTCCGCCTCGGCTCGAAGGTGACGCGCGTCAGCAAATCGCGGGCCGGTCTCGAGGTCACGGTCGAGCCCGTCGCGGGCGGCGCGGCCGGCCGCATTGAGGCCGACGTCGTGCTGGTCGCCATCGGCCGCATTCCCTACACGGAAGGGCTCGGCCTCGCCGAAGCCGGGATCAGGATCGATGACAAGAAGCGCATCGTGGTCGATGAGCGCTTCGAGACCAGCGTGCCTGGTATTTACGCCATCGGCGACGTGATCAGAGGGCTGATGCTGGCCCACAAGGCCGAGGACGAAGGGATCGCGATCGCCGAGATTCTCGCCGGCGAGGTCGGACACGTGAACTACGATGTCATTCCGAACGTGATCTACACGGCCCCGGAGGTCGCCGCGGTCGGGAAAAGCGAGGAGGAGCTGAAAGACGCCGGTATCGCCTACAACGCCGGCAAGTTTCCCTTCACCGCCAACGGGCGCGCCAAGGTCAATCGCACGACCGACGGCTTCGTCAAGGTGCTGGCCGATGCCGGTTCCGACCGCATCCTCGGCGTTCACATCATCGCCGCCAATGCCAGCGAGATGATCGCCGAGGCGGCCGTGATCATGGAGTTCGGCGGCTCGGCCGAGGACCTCGCCCGCACCTGCCACGCCCATCCCACGCTGACCGAAGCCGTGAAGGAAGCGGCTCTCGCCGTCGCCAAGCGCACCATCCATATGTAAAGGCGCCGGTGAGCGGATCGGCCCGCCGACCTACGGCTGCCTGACGGCGGCGAACGAGGAGCGGGATGGGTTGAGCCGGCAGGACAAAGGCTTTAGGCGCGCGGATGGGCGGCGTCGTAGACCTTGAGCAGGCGCTCGCGGTCGACCTCGGTGTAGATCTGGGTCGTCGAGAGCGAGGCGTGGCCCAGCAGCTCCTGGATCTGCCTGAGGTCGGCGCCGGACGCGAGCAGATGGGTCGCAAAGGAGTGGCGCAGCGCGTGCGGGGTCGCCGTGTCGGGCAATCCGAGGGCAACCCGCATGCGCTCCATCGCGAGCTGCATGATGCGCGGCGACAGCGGCCCGCCTTTGGCCCCGCGAAACAGAGCCTCGCTCGGCTCGAGCGGGTAGGGACTAAGG
>Ga0209751_10007234_pt1 | contig 10205 bp, 1 predicted proteins | sample RifCSP13_1_FD_184019 | JGI IMG/M metagenome (GOLD analysis project Ga0209751, IMG submission 184019) | Soil microbial communities from Rifle, Colorado - Rifle CSP2_sed 13_1 (SPAdes) (version 2) | ecosystem: Environmental > Terrestrial > Deep subsurface > Rock core/Sediment | place: Rifle...
GCAACGACACCATCCAGATCAAGTCCGTCGGCGGGCCGACGCACGTCAACGGCGGCGACGGCAACGACGTCATCACCGTGCAGGCGCCGGACGACCGGCTGGCCCAGATCATCGACCGCCTCACCGTGGACGGCGACGCCGCGCTCAGCGAGCACCCGGACCCGGTGCGCGACGACGAGGCGTTCCTGCAGCCGTTCCTCACGGCGAAGATCGTGCTCGTGCCGCTCGGCACCACCGGCATCGTCAACGACTTCGCGCACCCGTTCGTCGCCAGCGACGGCACGCTCTACTTCAGGGCGACGATGGTGCCGATCCTCAAGGACACGGACGCCGTCGCCGGCAACGGCTCGGCGCTGCAGGCGCGGACGGTCGTGCTCGACGAGGGCGGCGCGATCGTCGAGAAGCTCGTCGAAGCTCGTCCAGGAGAAGGGCGTGGCGGAGTTCGGCAAGCACAAGACCGCCAACGGCCTGGCCGCCGGCGCCCCGCTCTACTTCGACGCCGAGGGCAACGAGATCACCGACCTCGCGACGTCCACCGGCATCCCGGTCATCGTGCCCGCGGACTCGAGCCAGGAAGGGCCGGTGAAGCAGGTCTACGTGGACACGAGCTTCGACAAGGTGTTCGAGCAGCTCGGCACGGACATCGCCACCAACGGCGACTTCGACGACTTCGTGCCGCTCAACGGCACCGCGGGCGGGTTCAGCACCTTCAACATCGACGGCAACGGCGGCTGGCGGAGCAACATCCTGTTCTTCACGTTCGAGTTCACGGGCACGTTCCCGTTCTTCCGGATCAGCACGGTCACGAACCAGACGTACGTCCTGAACAGCAACGGCGCGGCCGGCAGCGACCCGACGATCCAGCAGACGCTCGCGAACCTGAACCCGGGGGTGACGTACCAGATCACGGGTCAGTACCGGAACATCTACGCGCAGTACGGAAGCGACTCCGGCACCGCCCCGACCTCGTTCGCCGTGCTCGTGGACGGCGCCGTCAAGTTCCAGGCGCGCAAGTCCCAGGCGCCGGCGAGCGGGCCGTTCCAGAGCTTCACCGCGGAGTTCACCGCGACCGGCGACCACGCCACGGTGGCGTTCGCCGGCGAGCGCAACGGCCAGGACGCCTCGTACGAGATCGACAACATCGTGATCCGCGCGAAAAACACCAGGAGCTTCATCACCGACTTCTCGAGCGCGTCGGCGGTGAACCTGTGGATCGACGCCTCCGGGCGCAAGACGGACGTGTTCCCCGGCGTCAACCGCCCGTCGCTCGTGCCCGTCAACGTGTTCCCCGGCGTCAACCGCCCGTCGCTCGTGCCCGTCAACGTGACCGAGCTGCGCGACTTCGTCCGCGTCTTCGACTCGATCGCGGCGGGCGGCGGCGGCACCGACGTGCTGAACCTCGTGAACACCGGGGACGCGACGGACGTGAGCGCGACGCTCGCCACCTACCGCATCCCGGTGGCCGACCTCGACGCGCAGGGCCGCCCGATCCTCCACGGCGCGGGCGTGGCGACCTACTGGCAGTCGCCGGTGCAGGAGCTCTACTTCGGCGGCGAGCCGGTGCTCGATCCGTTCACGCACGTCCCGCTGGTCCACGCGGCGGGCGACGTGGTCGTCGACCTCTTCGCGAAGGACGCCTTCGGCAACCCGAAGGTGCTGCGCGATCCGTTCGGCGCGGCGCTGCTGCACGAGGCGGGCGACCCGCTGCTGCACACGGCCGGCGAGCCCGTCTACCAGCTCGGCGGCGCCTTCCAGCGGTACCTGGGCGGCGAGCCGGTGTTCGACGAGAACGGCGCCCAGGTGTTCAACGGCGACGGCTCGGCGTTCCTGCACGGCGCCGACCAGGTCCAGATCCACAACCGGCTCGAGCGCGTGTACGACCTGGTGGACGCGCAGGGCGACCTGGTGCCGGAGGGCACGCTGTACACGCCGGTCGCCTTCACGCGCGCCTCGCTGCCGGGCGGCACCGTCCTCGACCTGGACACGGTCGCGGGCTTCGCCTACGACCTCGGGGCCGCCGACCAGGTCGCGGTGACCGTGTACGACGGCACGCGGATCTTCAGCCTGGCCGCCTCGGCCTTCGCCGTGAACGCGACCGACAACACGCTCACGCTGTCGAGCGCCGTGCCGACCGCGGGCGCCCAGGTGACGGTGACGGTCGTGATCGCGACGCCGGCCGTCCACGACGCGGACGACCCGCAGCAGTACTTCGGCAACGAGCCGCTCCAGGTCGGCCAGCCGATCGTGGACAGCCAGGGCAACCTGGTCCTCGACGCGCTGGGCGCGGTCGCGCTCCACACGGCCGAGACGGTGGGCAAGAACCGCACCGAGGAGTTCACGTTCACGCGTGACGGCGCGGCCACGCAGCAGTTCACGCTGAAGGCGGGCCGCCCGGACCAGTTCCTCAAGGTCCTGCTCGACGGCCAGCCGCTCGTCGGGACCTTCAGCGTGAGCATGGCCGACCCGAACCGTCCTGTCGTCAGCGTGACGCCGACGACGAAGCCGCTCGTGGACACGCGCGTGACCTTCGTCTACCGGCTCGAGGTGAAGAACCACGCGCGCGGCGAGATCGTCCTCGTCGAGACCTCGCCCGGCTCCGGCGAGTGGGTGCCGGCGCTGTACGCGGCCGGCGACCCCAAGGTCTACCTGGGGAACGAGGCGCGCCTGCACCGCGGCGGCGAGCCGGTCTTCCACTCGACGGCCGACCCGGTGGAGCACGCCCTCACGCTGCAGCGGCTCCGCGTGCAGGGCGAGGCGCCGGACGCCGCGGCCTTCGTCTTCGGCGCCGGCTACGCGGCGACCTTCATCCTGGTCGCCGAGCCCCAGGGCACGCCGAGCGTGACGGTCGGCGGCTTCGAGCTGGCGGCCGGCGAGTTCCAGGTGAGCGGCACGCAGATCACGCTGCGGCCGACCGTCCGGCCCTCGGAGACCGCCGACGTGGTCGTGACCTACCTGCCCGTGGGCGCGGAGGCCGGCGCCGAGCCGAGCGCCGAGAGCTTCGTGTTCGGCGACGCCGATTACGCGGAGTTCGACCTGCCGGTGACGCCGTTCACGGTGGTCAAGGTGACGATCGACGGCCTGGAGCTGCCGGCCGGCCAGTACACGCTGACCGGCGACCGCCTCCGGCTGACGCCGTCGGTCCGGCCGGACGCCGACGCGGACGTGGTCGTGACCTTCTTCGCGGTGCCGACCGGCATGCCGGGCGACGTCCTCTACGCGGGTCTCGAGAGCCTGACCCTCGGCCTGGGCGCCGGCGCCGACACGATCACGGTGGTGACGACGCACACGGGCGGCACGACCATCAACGCGGGCGGGGGCGACGACCGCATCGCCGTCCGCGCCATCAGCGGCACGACGGCGATCCTGGGCCAGGGCGGCACCGACCGCTTCGCGGTGGGCAGCCAGGCGGGCGCGTGGCTCACGACCGAGCTGCCCGCGGTGCAGGCGGACGCCGACGGCCTGAAGTTCCTGAACGTCCTCGGCCACGCCAACGGCATCGGCGCGCTGCTCGCCCTGGACTCGACGACCGGCGCCGAGACCGTCACCGTGGACGACACGCAGGACACCGGCACCAACACCGGCACGCTGTCCGTGTCCGGCTCGCTCGTCACCGGCATCTTCGGCGCCGGCGGCTCGATGAGCTACCTCGCCTTCGAACAGATCGACGTCCACCTGGGCCAGGGCAACAACACGCTGACCATCCAGTCCACGATCACGGGCCCGACCAGCGTGGACAGCCAGATGGGCGGCGACACGATCAACGTGATGACGATCGCGGGCCCGACGACGATCTTCACGGGCCCGGGCGCCGACACCGTGCGCGTGGGCAGCCGCACGGACCTGATCGATCCCACGGGCACGAGCACGCTGAACGGCATCAGCGCGCCGCTGACGCTCGCCGCCGCCGACGGCGCCGACACGCTGCGCGCCTACGACAGCGGCGACGCGGGCCCCAACACCGGCCGTCTGGACGCGGCCTCGCTGACCGGCCTCGGCATGACGGCGCCGGCCGGGATGACCGCCGGCATCGCCTCCACGGGCTTCGAGAACCTCGACGTCTGGCTGAGCCAGGGCGTGGACGCCTTCTTCGTACACTCCACGCCGCTGGACAGCGTGCTGGAGCTCGACCTGGGCGGCGGCGACGACGTCCTCAACATCCGCTCGCTCGGCGGCACCACGGTGGTCGGCGGCGGCCTGTTCGACCCCGAGAGCGGGCCGGGCGACGGCGTCCAGGACGACGACACGATCCGGGTGAACTACGACGAGAACGGCCAGCAGACCTTCCAGAGCGGCCTGCGCGACGAGCTGCACCCGCTGACCCTGCACGGGCGCGCGGGCAGCGACCTCTACGAGATCGGGCTGGCGGCGACCGGCAAGGCGCTCATCAACGTCATCGACGAGTCGCCGGCGGACGACCTGGGCGTCAACCGGCTCATCGTCTACGGCACCGACGGGCCGGACTTCTTCCTGCTCCGCGCCAACCTGCCCACGGTCACGCCGCGGATCGGCGTGGTCGCCGCCTTCCAGGTGGACGCGAACCTCGAGCCCGTGGCGGGCGGCTTCTTCGAGCGCGTCAACTACGACGGCGACATCAACAGCACGCTCACGATCTACGGCCGCGAGGGCGCCGACGTCTTCATCCTGGACGACACGCTGGCCCCGACGACGATCTTCGGCGACGCCGGGGACGACACCTTCCAGATCGGCCAGGTCTTCGCCTCGCCGCGCGACGGCTCGAACCCGCACAACGGCCTCGCCGACCTCGACTTCTTCGAGACGACGCGGGTGACGCTGGGCTACCTCTCGAACGGCGTGAGCAAGCCGGGCATCTTCTTCGGCGGCTTCGGCAAGGACAGCTTCACCGTCTACCACAACACGGCGTCGATCGCCCTCTTCGGCGAGGAGGACGACGACACCTTCCGCGTGCGCGCCTTCGTGCGCGTCAACCCGGACGATCCGCTGGCGCCGTTCACCACCATCAACGGCGGCCAGGGCGCGGACTTCATCTCGTACACGGTCAACGCGCCGGTCCGCATCGAGGGCGGCGAGGGCCTGGACACCCTGGTCGTGGTCGGCACGGAGTTCGGCGACGACTTCGTGATCACCGACCAGGGCGTGTTCGGCGCCGGCCTGGCCATCACCTACGCCGGCATCGAGAAGATCGTGGTGGACGCGCTCGAGGGCAACGACCGGTTCTTCATCGTGAGCACGCCCGCGAACGCGATCCTCGAGATCCAGGGCGGCCGCGGCAGCGACACCTTCAGCGTGGGCGGCGGCAACGACGGCGAGCCGGTGGTGGTCGTGAGCAAGAGCCTCGACGGCCACAGCGCCCTCGTCGAGCACACCGCGTCGAGCCCCGACGTGGACTACGACGCGGTGTTCGTGCCGGACCTCTCGGTCAAGGTGGCCGACAACGACACGGCCGGCGTCCTGCTCAGCCTCAGCGGCGGGCCGCTGCGCGTGTTCGAGAACCCGGCCGCCCCGGACGAGCTGGTGGTGGCCAGCTACGACATCGTGCTCACGCGGGCCCCGCTGGAGAACGTCCGCATCACGGCCGCCCCGTCCGCGGGCCGTGAGCGCGAGAAGAAGGCGGGCGGCGCCGGCATCGCGCTCAACGGCAACGAGGCGGGCGTGACCCTGCTGTTCGACAAGAACAACTGGTTCATCCCGCAGCACGTGACGGTGACGGCCATCGACGACGGGCTGGCCGAGGGCCACCGGGGCATCACGATCCTGCACACGGTGGTGGAGGGCGCCAACGCCGACGACGGCGACCCGTACGACGGCCTGGCGCTGGCGAGCCTGCCCGTGCAGGTGATCGACGACGACGCCGCCGAGGTCGTGGTGGTGCCGTTCGACGAGACGAGCCAGCGCGCCGACGACGACACCCTGGTCTCCGAGAACCCGTCGGGCTCGCTGCCGGCCACGGACGCCTACGCGGTGGTCCTGAGCAAGGCGCCGGTGGGCACGGTCACCGTCGCCGTCTCGGCCGACGGCGAGGTCCTGGTGCGCGAGTTCGGCACCAGCACGTGGGCGGCCAGCCAGGTCCTGACCTTCACGCCGGGGAACTGGAACACGCTGAAGGTCGTCGAGATCCAGGCCGTCGACGACGCGAAGAGGGAAGGGATCCACTTCTCGCGCGTGGCCCACGCCATCACGTCGGAGACCGACGAGTTCCTCGGGATCACGCTCGCCGACGCGGCGCGCGGCCTCGGCGCCCAGGTCGCCGGCGACCTCACGGCCGCCTACACGGCCGGCGTGGCGGGCAACGTCCTGACCCTCACCAACACGGACGCGCCGTTCGGCGTGGACTCGCTGGCGACGACCTTCGGGACGGCGACGTTCACCAATGTCGGCACGGCGCGCTACACGTCGGTGGACGCCGTCGTCGGCGACTCGCTGTCGCTCGGCGGCACCCTGTTCTCCCTGAACCTCAACGGGTCGATCTACAGCACGGTCGGCGGGTTCCTCGCCGCTCCCGCCGCCGTCGCCGCCACGCTGGCAGGCCTGGTCAACGCGTCCGGCCAGCCGTTCGAGGCCACGCTGAGCGGCAACGTCCTGCACGTGACGGCCGACGACGGCAGCGCGTTCACGGCGTCGTTCACCGGCGGCTCGGGCACCGCCGTCGCGCCCACGAGCGCCGCGTTCTACACCGAGGTCCAGATCACGCTGGCCGGCAGCGGCGTGATCGGGGCCGGCGACGCCTGGACGCTGGGGCTCGCGGACGCCCGGAGCGGCGACGTGGCGACCTACGTCTACACGGCGGGGGCCAACGGCGAGGTCACGCAGCCCGGCCCCGTGGACGTCCGGCTCACCGACGACGACGCGCCGACCGTCCTCGTCCGCGAGACGCACGGCGGGACGACTGTCGTCGAGCCCACCCAGTTCGTGCTCCTGGGCGACGGCTACGTCACGCAGGTGGGCGGCAGCCTGGCGTCGAACCAGTTCATCGGCGACTTCGGGACGGCCGTGCTCAACGAGGTCCAGTTCCACAACTCGACCTTCACCGCGCAGGACCTCGGGCTGGGCGACTGGAGCCGCAACGCGCACCCGGACATCGCCAGCGTGACCGGCGACCCCGCGCTCGAGCCGCACCTGACCGTGCTCGGCACCGGCAACGGCGACCCGGACTTCTACTCGTTCGAGATCACGGCGGAGATGCTGGCCGACGCCGGGTCGAACGGCGTGCAGGCGAGCTTCGACATCGACCACGGCTTCGAGTTCGGCGACCGCATCCTGTGGCTCAGCCTGCTCAGGCTCTACAACGCCAACGGCGACCGCATCGCGCAGGGCCGGGGCTTCTCCGACCCGCTCACGGCCGGCGCGGGCGGCAGCACGACGTGGCTCGACGACTTCCTGGCCTTCACGTTCACCCAGGCGGGCCGGTACTACCTCGAGGTCACGAGCTGGCTGTTCACCTCCGGCCTGCCCGTCGGCGTGGACTACACGCTGCAGGTGTCGATCGAGCAGCACGAGACGGCCGACTTCGTGTTCGCGCCGTCGGCGGTGCTGGAGAACGAGAGCCTCCAGGCGGGCGGGGCGGCGCAGGACATCGACGACCGCGACAACTTCTTCACGTTCTTCGACCCCGAGGTCGGCAACGGCTCGAACATCACCTTCTCGACGCCGTTCGCGCGGATCCAGGGCTCGGGCGACGGCAGCTTCGACCTCTACTCGTTCGAGATCACCGCGGCCATGCTGAACCCGTCGGCGTTCGCCCAGTCGCCGGCGGCCACGGCCGGCACGGTGGTGGACCCGAACGGGCCGTTCTTCACCAGCGTGACGCTGCTGCCGAACGGCCGTGTCGCCGCCGGCGACACGTGGACGCTCGGCCTCCGGTACCGGGACTACGCCTACACGGTGCAGCCGGGCGACAATTCGCTGGACGACGTCAGCACGGGTCTCAGGAACCTGCTGCCGGCGCGGTACACGGTGACCGTCGCGGCCAACGGCGCGTTGACGATCACCGACCCGAACGGCTTCAACCTGCACGGCCTGACCGTCAACGGCGTCGCCCAGGAGGCCCGGAAGACCGCCACGGTGACCCGGTCGACGCAGGCGCTCGCGGCGGACGGCACGACCCCGATCACCTTCGGCACGGCCAACGTGGGGCTGGCGGGCGCGCCGGCCGCCGGCGAGGTGTGGTCGGTCACGCTGGACGGCGGCGCCACCACGGCCGCCCGGACGGTGCTGGTGGGCGACACCCTGACCAGCATCGCCGCCGCGCTGGCCGGCTCGCTGAACACCGCGCTCGGCGCCGGCACGGGCTCGAGCCTCGGCGACACGCTGACGATCACGCGCGCGGCCGGGTTCACGCTGTCCTTCACGGTTGCCGATCACGCGCGCGGCCGGGTTCACGCTGTCCTTCACGGTTGCCGGCGCCGCCCCGCAGGGCACGGCGACCATCGGCGGCACGCCGCTGTCGCAGGGCGACGTCCCGGCCATCGCCTTCACGACCGCCCAGATCACGCTGCCGGGCGCGGTGCGGCCGGGCGAAGACTGGACGGTGACGCTCACCGACCTCGACGACGCGACGCCGCCCACGCGCACGACCACGCAGACGGCGCCGAGCACCTCGGGCGCGACGCTCGCAGGCCTGCTGGCGGGAGCGCTGAACGGTGGCGGCTACACCGTGACGCCGAGCGGCGCCGTGGTGACCGTGAGCAAGGCGGCCGGCTTCACGGTGAGCGTCTCGGTGGCGGTGTCGGGCGCCTTCACGGCGGAGACCGCGCCGTCGGTCGTGAGCCACACGATCACGATCGCGACGAGCTTCCAGGCGGCGGACGTCTGGAGCGTCACGCTCGGCGAGCCGGCTCCGAGCACCACCGTGCTCGCGACCAGGACCGCTTCCGGGGCGACCCCGAGTGCGGTGGCCTCGACGCTGGCCGGCCTGCTCGACGCGGTCAGCGGCTTCCGCGCCGTCGCCGAGGGCGCCACGGTCGTCGTCACGCGCCTTTCCGGCGACGACTTCGACGTCACCCTGTCGGTGGACCCGGTGGCGTCGATCGCCACGGACGCGCTCACGGTGGCCCGCGTGATCACGATCGGGGCAGTCGACGCGGCCGACGTGTTCCGCCTCACGGTGGCCGGCGATCCGTACGACAGCACCGAGGACAGCGCGAGCACCGTGGCGACCGACCTGGCGGGCCAGGTGGACGCCTCGAGCGCGTTCACCGCGGTCGCCTCCGGCAACGCGATCACGATCATCGCCGTGACCGCGCACACGTTCACGGCGTCGCTGACGATCGACCGGCAGCCGGCGGCCCAGACCGAGGCCACCACGCTGACCTACCTGCTGGCCGGCACCGTGGTGGACGGCGACACGTGGGCCATCGCGCTCATGGACGGCGCGTCCACCCTGCACACGGCGCAGGTGCCGATCAGCGGCTCGCCCACGATCGACGCCATCGCCGGGAGCTTCCGGGACGCCATCAACGCCTTCACGGACTTCTTCGCGACCGCGAGCGACGCCACTCTGACGCTCAGCCGGCTCTCCGGCGGCTTCACGGCGGCCGTGCCGTCCATCACCAGCCCGGCCGAGCCCGACACGGTGACGCCGACGCTGACGCCCGCGCCGACCGTCGTGCGCGTGGAGACGTTCACGCTGCCGAGCCTGATCGACGCCGGTGACACGTGGCGGCTGGGGCTGACGGACGGCGGCGAGCTCGTGGTGGCGACGTACCCGGTCGCGCCGGGCGACACGCCGGACGAGGTGGCGGCCGACCTGGCCGCCGACATCGACGCCGCCGCCGACTTCGACGCCGAGGCGCGCGGCGCCCAGATCATCGTGACCCGGACGGCGTCCACGGACGACTTCGGCGTCGCGCTGAGCGTGACGGTGGACGGCGCCGGCCTGGGCAGCCAGACGGTCGGCGCGGAGCAGCCGGCGGCCTCCCTGGCTTTCTCCGGCACGCCGACCGCGGACGACGTCTGGAACGTCACGCTGACGCCGACGCCGTCCGGCACGCCCGTCAACGGCACGTTCACGATCCCGTCGAGCCCGACGCCGACCATCGGCGCCGTGGTGGCGGACCTCCAGGGCGACCTCGCGGCCGGCGCCACCTTCGTTATCCTACGGACGGGCGACACGCTCACGGTGACCCGCGCCGCCGGCGGCACGCTCACGGTCGCGCGGTCCATCACGCCGAGCGGCAGCGCGTCGGTCGGCACGGCCACCACGCTGGGCGTCGACCTGTCCGGCCCCG
>Ga0209751_10007236_pt1 | contig 10203 bp, 7 predicted proteins | sample RifCSP13_1_FD_184019 | JGI IMG/M metagenome (GOLD analysis project Ga0209751, IMG submission 184019) | Soil microbial communities from Rifle, Colorado - Rifle CSP2_sed 13_1 (SPAdes) (version 2) | ecosystem: Environmental > Terrestrial > Deep subsurface > Rock core/Sediment | place: Rifle...
CCAGTTCTACATTTTAAGCGGCACGGCAGGCGAATGCAGGACCTCTGGGACGCAGACTCTTTTCAAGAACTGCTGCAACACGGCTAACGCGATGAACCCCATGTTCTGCGATGTTTCTAATGAAGGTGCAGTAGCTCAAAAGGCCGCACAGGGTATGTGTCATTACGTGGGCACTTACTGCACTGAAAAATGGGCTCTCATAGGCTGCGTCCAGAGCAAAAAGGTCTATTGCTGTTTTAATTCCAAGCTCGCCCGCGTCATAAACGAGCAGGGTAGAAACCAGCTTCAGAGTTTCCAGCCGGATATGTGGGGCGTCCCGGAAAACCCAAAGTGCCGCGGGTTTATGCCGGAAGAATTCCAGATGCTGGATTTCTCGAAGATAGACCTTACGGAATTCTTCAATGACATCAAGTCCAACCTTCCTCTGCCTGCGGATGTAAAGCAAGGAGCTGAGCAGAAAATCTATGATTATTATCAGAATGTCCAATAGAGGGTCGATTTTGTACGCATTTTTCTCAATCGTATCCGCAGTAGTTTTTGCTTTATCGATTTGCGGTCCGGCCTTCGCCAAAACCGTCGGGCGCTCCGGGAACATCTATCGAATAGCAGAGCCCGATGCCCTGAAGGAGTTAGAGGATAAAGCGGCGTCAACGGACTTGAAGGAGCGCATCAAGAAAGAAGAGACAACCCGGAGGATAGAGCGGTACCGCCCTTCCAACGTAGTGAGCCTGCCTTCAGCTAAGAAGGCCAGGACTTCCCTGGTGGATATGACCTATACGCTAGAACTCGACATCCCTGACGGCAAGGGGGGCGTGCTTTACCCGAAGGGGTTTATCTTCAACCCACTTGATTACATCCCCTTTTCCAGGACAATAGTGGTTCTGAACGGGGCTGCTGAAAACGAGGTTGACTGGTTTATGGCCTCTGAATACTACAGGAGAACGGATGTGCTGGTCCTTGTGACGGACGGGATGTGGAAAGAACTCATGCATAGGTTTAAAAGGAATATTTTCTATCTTACCGAACCCGTGAGGACAAGGTTCAGGCTTTCCTCCACTCCGTCGGTTATCGTGAAAAAGGATAATAAGTATATGGAGGTAAGAGAAATTCATGTTCCGGATAAAAAGGATGTTAAAGGCCGCCGCAATTAGTCTTTTCCTGGCGCTTTCTCTTTCAACCCCGGCAAAGGCGACCTGTCTTAGTGATTTCATGTTGCTGGACCTCGTCAACTGGGGCTCCGTATTCCCTATTTCGATAGCCGGAATAGAGATAGCAGGCTCGGCTGATGCGGTTACCACGGTAGACACCATAAGTTCACCTATATGCGTATGTCCTGCGCCGCCTCCGTTATTCATCCGGATAGGCCTGACCGTAGGTTTCTGGGAACCTGCAAGGTATATAGAGACCGTCAAGGATCCCGGGTGCCTTCCGTCGTTAGGAATAAATCTCGGCATTACTTCAGGCGGAGAGCTTGGAGGGACCAACAGCTCGGTTGCGTCCACGGGAAGCCATTACACTTCAGCCCAGGCCCATTACTTCATATACCCGATCTGGTCGATGATGGGCATGCTGACCGATTGGGCATGCGCTGAATCTTCAGGTTTCGATGTGGCGTACATGACGGAATTCGACCCCCTCTGGCAGGACGATTCCCTCTCGGCGATCATAAACCCTGAGTCGGTGCTTTTCGGCAACCCTGTGACACAGGCGGCGTGTATCGCTGATTCCATCGCCTCGACGGCAGGGCTTTCTCTCTCCCCCCTTTTCTGGTGCATGGGGTCATGGGGGAGCGCTTATCCTCTGACCGGCCACATAGGCTCCTCATTGTATACGGAGGCCAATGCCGCTATAGCGGCACGGATGCTCTATAAGCTCGCGAGGGAAATGCTGGTCTGCGATACGAATATAAACATATGTAGCTGCATGCCGACTCCTATTTGGGTCAAGCACAACTATAAGATGCACGCGGCCGTGCCTGTAAAAGATTTCTCGGCCCACCCCATAGGGAGAAGCGGGCTTTTATGGAGTTCGGTTAAAAACCCTCCGGTCGGAGGCGATAACTTCGTGTGGACGCTTTACAGGCGAAGAAACTGCTGTGCTTTTTGATATTCCCTTGGTTCATCGAAAATAAGTAAAAATGATGGAGAAAACCTTGCGACTCACCGTTGCTGTCTTCATAAGTAACTTTTTCTTAGTTTTGACGTGCCTGTCCATGTCCGTCCATGCTTCAGGGCCTGAAGCCATCTCTATCGACGACATAAATAACGATACAGTCGAATATGAAGATCTTTTAAAAGGGGTTCCTATGAGCATTGATCCGGAGATGCTGGATAAGGCGAAGCAGGCAATCCCCGGAGATATTAGTGAAAGAGTGGAGAAGGAAAGGTCGAAGCTTATTGAAAGGGGATTTTATGGCACGGACGCGGCTGGCGGCGTATCTGGGGAAAGCCAGGGCCAGGCCGGGCACGCCCATTATGGAACAGCGATTCTTAAAGAAGACGAGAGGATATACATATTCATTTCATCATCGGTGCCGAAGGAAACTCTGCGGAATTACGCAGGGGATCTTGACAGTCTCGGACAGCCCCGGATGTCGATAGTAATGCGCGGGTTCGTAGGCGGAATGACGAAAGTAAGGCCGACGCTTAAATTCCTCAGGGAAGTGCTCTTCAAGGATGAAAATTGTTATTCCGATAAATGCGAGGCATATCGGGCCCCGGTTCTTATAGACCCCTTGCTCTTCAGGCGCTACGGGATAGAGGCCGTGCCGGCCATTGTGTACGCCAGGGGGGTAAAGGGCGTGGACTCCACGGTTAGCGAAGGAGTAAAGGAGGAGGTAGAAACGAAGGAGCACTACATTCTTTATGGTGATGCCGTTCTGGACGGGGCGCTGGAGATCCTCAACAGCGTGGCCCGGGTCAGGTCGCTCGACTGCCTCGTATGGAAGCTCAGAAGAGGTGAGGGCTATGAGAGGGATTGCAAGTAAGCCTAAGACAGAGGACAAGTCCCTTTTTATGCGGATGCTCTTTTTCCCGAAAGTGGCATCATTAGCGTACGACACTGCAGACTAGCTGGTAGGCCCTTTACCAATGCATGGATTATCACGAGGCCAGATTCCAGTCCAATTATGCCACGCCAGAGTGAAGCCGGAACTTAATCCACTGCAAAATATCATTGCTTCAGCAACCCGTTGTTTGTCCGACAATCGACATTCTCGAGGATTCCATATAGTGGTTCTTTCCTGAGCACAAAACCGCCCAAGGCAAGTGGACGCGCCCTTAAGCGAATTATTGCGGGCATTTGCGGCAAAAAGCGGTTGACAATTGGTCTTTACCTTAGTATTTTAAGAGATAGTTTAAATTGGTGAGTTGTGCTCTGACTTTCCCATGTTCGCACTGGCGAATGTGGCAACTAACCAAATTGCCCATGAGGAGTTCGATAAATGGCCGAGATGGAAGACCGCTGGTTATCGATAAATGAAATATGCAAATACCTCGGTATCAGCAATGATACCGTGTATCGCTGGATTGATAGGCACAGCATGCCTGCCCACCGGATGGGCCGCCTCTGGAAGTTCAAAAAAGAACAGGTCGACGCTTGGGTCGAGGCTGGCGGTGCAGCCGAGCCTGCGGAAACCGACAAGAAGCGCAAGGAGTAATAACGGGCTATGAACCATGTGATCCACAACAGCATCGTGAATTTTATCTGGGGTATCGCTGACGACGTGTTGCGCGATGTCTATGTGCGCGGCAAGTACCGTGACGTGATCCTGCCCATGACGGTCATTCGCCGCCTCGATGCGCTTTTGGAGCCGAGCAAGGAAAAAGTCCTTGGCATGAAGAAACAGCTTGACGGGGCCGGAATCGCCAACCAACACGCCGTGCTCTGCCAGGCCGCAGGCGAGGCCTTTTATAACGTCTCGCCATTTACGCTGCGCGACCTGAAGAACCGCGCCAAGCAGCAACAGCTCAAGGCCGATTTCGAAGCTTATCTGGACGGCTTTTCACCCAACGTCCAGGAGATCCTCGACAAGTTCAAGTTCCGCAACCAGATCCCCACGTTGATCGAGGCCGACATCCTCGGCCACCTGATTGAGAAGTTTCTCGACGGCCGCGTCAATCTCAGCCCCAAGCCTGTTCAGGACGTGGACGGCAACGAGCTGCTCCCGGCGCTCGACAACCATTCGATGGGCACCATTTTCGAGGAGCTGATCCGTCGCTTCAACGAGGAGAACAACGAAGAAGCCGGAGAGCACTTCACGCCCCGCGATGTGGTCAAGCTCATGGCCGACCTGATCTTCCTGCCGGTGGCCGACGACATCGAATCCGGCACCTATCTTGTTTACGACGGGGCTTGCGGCACCGGTGGCATGCTGACCGTGGCGGAGGAGCGTCTGTCCGAGCTGGCCCAGAGTCACGGCAAGGATGTCTCCATCCATCTTTTCGGTCAGGAAGTGCAGCCGGAAACTTACGCCATCTCCAAGGCCGACCTGCTGCTCAAAGGTGAAGGGGCCGAGGCCGAGAACATGAAGTACGGTTCCACGCTCTCCAGCGATGCCTTCCCGTCGCAGGAGTTCGACTTCATGCTCTCTAATCCGCCTTACGGCAAGAGCTGGAAAACCGACCTGGAGCGACTGGGCGGCAAGGGTGATATCAAGGACCCGCGCTTTGTCACCCAGCACGGTGGCGACCCGGAATACAAGATGATCACCCGCTCCTCGGACGGGCAGCTCATGTTCCTGGTCAACAAGCTCTCCAAGATGAAGCACACCACCCGCCTCGGCAGCCGCATCGCCGAAGTCCACAACGGCTCGTCGCTTTTCACTGGCGACGCCGGTCAGGGCGAGAGCAACATCCGCCGCTGGATCATCGAAAACGACTGGCTGGAGGCCATCATCGCCTTGCCGGAGAACACGTTCTATAACACCGGCATCGCTACCTATATTTGGGTGCTGACCAACCGCAAGTCTGATACGCGCCGGGGCAAGGTTCAGCTCATCGACGCCACCGAATGGTACGTGCCGCTGCGGCGCAACCTCGGCAAGAAGAACTGCGAGTTCTCCGAGGAACATATCCGCGCCATCTGCGACCTGGTGGTGAATCCGGTCGAGACCGAGAAATCCAAGATCTTCCCCAACGAGGCCTTCGGCTATTGGAAGGTGACGGTGGACCGTCCGCTGCGTCTTGCCGTTGACCTGAGCCCGGCCCGGCTGGAACGGTTCGAACGGACCTGCACCAAGGCCAAGGAGGAGCCGCTGGCCAACCTGGCCAACCGTGTGGCCGAGACACTCGGAGCAGGTCCGCATCTGGATTTCAACACCTTCATGGAAGCCTGCGACACCGATGCCGACAAGCACGGGGTGAAACTCACGGCCAAGCGTAAAAAGCTGCTGCAAAGCGAACTCTGCGACACCAGCGAGGATGCCGCGCCGGTACTGAAAAAAGTTCACAAGCCCGGCAAAACCACGCCCGATCCCATCCACGGCCTGTTCGAGACCGAGGTGGGCGGCAAGCACGGCGTGGTCGAATACGAGCCGGATACCGCCCTGCGCGACAGCGAGCAGGTGCCGCTGCTGGAAGAAGGCGGTATCGAGGCGTTCTTCCGGCGCGAGGTGCGACCCTACTCTCCGGATGCCTGGATCGACCCGGGCAAGACGCTGGTGGGCTACGAGATCTCATTCCCCCGCCATTTCTACCGGCCCGCGCCCATGCGCACCCTGGACGAGATCAAGTCCGACATCTATGCCCTGGAGCAGGAAACCGATGGGCTGCTGGAACAGATTGTCGGGGAGGCTGAGTGATGAAGCTGGCCTCTTATCCAGAATACAAGGACGCGGGAGTGAGCTGGGTCGGGAGCATTCCCGCACATTGGCCTGAGAAGCGGGCAAAGTATTACTTCAAAGAGATTGATGAGCGCTCCCAGACAGGCGATGAAGAAATGCTCTCAGTGTCGCACATCACGGGAGTGACTCCCCGCAGCCAGAAGAACGTGACCATGTTCAAGGCCGAGTCGAATGTCGGTCAGAAGCGTTGCCAACCCGGCGATCTGATCATCAATACGATGTGGGCCTGGATGTCTGCATTGGGCGTCTCGAACCATGCTGGAATTGTGAGTCCCGCCTATGGCGTTTACCGGCCAAGAAGCAACCAGGATTACGACTACTACTATCTCGATAGCCTGTTGCGGATTGAAGGATATCGGTCGGAATACATTTGCCGGTCAACGGGCATTCGCTCTTCCCGGCTCAGGCTCTATCCCGATAAATTTCTGAGCATGCCGGTGGTCTGCCCTCCGCAGGAAGAGCAGCAAACCATCGCACGATTCCTGAAGGCGCAAGACCGCTTGTTCCGTAAATTCATCCGCAACAAGCGGCGGTTCATTGAACTTCTCAAGGAGCAGAAGCAGAACGTTATCAATCAGGCCGTGACCCGGGGGCTTGATCCCAAGGTCAAGTTCAAGCCCAGCGGCGTGGAATGGATCGGAGATATTCCGGAGCATTGGGACGCCAGACGGCTCCGCACGCTGGCGGCGGTCAGGGCAAGTGGCGTCGACAAAAACACGAACGAGGACGAAGTCCCGGTCATGCTCTGCAACTACGTGGACGTTTACAAGAACGATCGCATCACCGCTGCCATCGATTTCATGAAGGCCACGGCCACGTCGGAAGAGATTCGCGCTTTTGAGCTGAAAGCGGGCGACGTGATCATCACCAAGGATTCCGAAAGTTGGGACGACATCGCCATTCCTACCTTCGTTCCCGAGGCACTTCCGGGCGTCGTTTGCGCCTATCACTTGGCCTTGATCAGACCGTTCTCAGGTGAAATCGAAGGCGAGTTTCTGTTTAGGGCATTCTCATCCGACCCGGTGGCAGACCAGTTCCGGATTGCCGCCACCGGCGTGACTCGCTTTGGCTTGGCGCAAGGTGCAATCAAGGGGGCGTTCTTCCCGCTCCCGCCGTTGGAGGAACAGCGGGCGATTATTGCTCACATCAATGAGAAGTGCGCCGAGATCAGCCAGGCGATTTCAAGGGCCGAGCGTGAGATCGAGCTGATGCGCGAATACCGCATCCGGCTGATTTCCGATGTCGTCACCGGTCAGGTGGATGTACGCGGCATCGAGGTGCCGGAGGTTGCCGAGGAAGAGCTGCTGGCGTTGGAAGAGGACACCGCCGAATCGGATGACGTACTCGATGACGAGGGGGACATGGATGAAGCCGACTGACACAAGCGAAAAGGGACTGGAATCGATCATCGTCGCCTCCCTCTTGGATGAGGCCGGATACGTTCAGGGCGACCCGCAGGACTACGACCGGGAACACGCCGTCGACCTGGCCAAGCTGTTGCAATTTCTCGCCTCCACCCAGCCCGATGGCTATAAGGCTCTCGGCATCGACGAGGAAGGCCCCAAGCGTACCCAGTTCCTGCACCGCCTGCAGGGCGAAATCGCCAAACGCGGAGTGGTGGACGTACTGCGCGGCGGCATCAAGCACGGCCCGGCCCATGTGGACCTTTTCTACGGCACGCCGACGCCGGGCAACGTGAAGGCAGCCGAACGATTCGCGGCCAATATCTTCAGCGTCACCCGCCAGCTTCGCTACAGCCGCAACGAGACCGCGCTCTCTCTCGACATGGCCGTATTCATCAACGGCCTGCCCATCGCCACCTTCGAACTCAAGAACAAGCTCACCAAACAGACGATTCTCGATGCCGTGCAGCAGTATCAACGTGACCGCGACCCGAAGGAGCTGCTGTTCCAGTTCGGCCGCTGCGTCGTCCATTTTGCCGTTGACGACCACGAGGTGCGTTTCTGCACCCACCTAAAGGGCAAAGGCTCGTGGTTTTTACCCTTCGACAAAGGCTACAACGACGGCGCTGGCAATCCGCCTAACCCTCATGGGCTTGCCACCGACTACCTGTGGAAGGAGACCCTCTCCAAGGAGGGGTTGACCGACATCCTGGAAAATTACGCCCAGGTGGTGGAGGAAAAGGACGAGAAGACCGGCAGGAAAAGGTACAAGCAGATCTTCCCCCGCTACCATCAGTTTAAGGTGGTGCGCATGTTGTTGGCGAATGCACGGGAGACGGGGATTGGCAGGCGCTACCTGATCCAGCACTCGGCGGGCAGCGGCAAGAGCAACTCCATCGCCTGGCTGGCGCACCAGCTCGTGGGGCTGGAGCATGAGGCCAAGGCGTTGTTCGATTCGGTCATCGTGGTCACCGACCGACGGGTGCTCGACAAGCAGATCCGCGACACCATCAAGCAGTTCGCCCAGGTTTCCGCCACCGTCGGCCATGCCGAACACTCCGGCGATCTGCGCAAATTCCTCAAGGCCGGGAAGAAAATCATTATCACCACGGTGCAGAAGTTCCCGTTCATCCTCGATGAGATCGGCGATGAACACCGCAGGAGCAAGTTCGCCATCATCATCGACGAGGCCCACTCCAGCCAGGGCGGCAAAACCACCGCCGCTATGAACATGGCCGTGGCGGAAAAGCCAGGCGAGTATGAAACCGAGTGGGAAGCGCTCGATCCGGAGGACAAGATCAACAAGATCATGGAAGGTCGGAAGATGGTGACCAACGCCAGCTATTTCGCTTTCACTGCGACCCCCAAGAACAAGACCCTGGAGATCTTCGGCGATCCGGACCCACAGCCCGACGGCACCGTGAAGCACCACCCGTTCCACAGCTACACCATGAAGCAGGCCATCCAGGAGGGCTTCATCCTCGATGTGCTGAAGAACTACACACCGGTGGAGAGCTACTACCGCTTGGCGAAGAAGGTGGAAGATGATCCGCTCTTCGACGCCAACAAGGCCCAGAAAAAGCTGCGTCGCTATGTGGAATCCCACGAGCACGCCATTCGAGAAAAGGCGGAGATCATGGTGGACCACTTCCACGCGCAGGTGATCGGCCACCGCAAGGTTGGTGGCCAGGCCCGGGCCATGGTCATCACCAACGGTATCGAGCGGGCCATTCAGTATTTCCAAGCCTTCAAGGACTACCTCAAGGAGTGCAAGAGCCCTTACGCGTCCATCGTGGCCTTTTCTGGCGAGCACGAGTATGGCGGCAAGAAGGTCACCGAAGCCGCCCTGAACGGCTTCCCCAGCAGCCAGATTCCCGAAAAGGTGCAGCAGGACCCGTACCGTTTCCTGATCGTCGCCGACAAGTTCCAGACCGGCTACGACGAACCGCTGCTGCATACCATGTACGTGGACAAGGCGCTCTCCGGCATCAAGGCGGTGCAGACTCTCTCGCGGCTCAATCGCGCCCATCCGCAGAAGCACGACACCTTTGTACTCGATTTCTACAACGACTCTGAAATTATCCAGAAGTCATTCGAGCCCTATTACCGCACCACCATCCTCAGCGATGAGACCGACCCCAATAAATTACACGACCTCAAGTCTGATCTGGACGGCTACCAAGTCTACTCGCAGGAACAAATCGACGATCTGGTGGGGCTCTATCTGAACGGCGCGGATCGCGACAAGCTCGACCCGATCCTGGACGCCTGCGTGGCCACCTACAACGCCGACCTCGACGAAGACGGCCAGGTGAATTTCAAGGGCAAGGCCAAGGCCTTTGTGCGTACATACGATTTTCTGGCCTCGATCCTGGCGTACTCGAATGCCGACTGGGAAAAGCTGTCGATCTTCCTGAACTTCCTGATCCCCAAGCTTCCCGCACCCAAGGAAGAGGACCTGTCCCGGGGCATCCTGGAGGCCATCGACATGGACAGCTACCGTGTCGAGGTGAAAACCAGCCTGAAGATCGGCCTTCCCGACCAGGATGCCGAAGTCGGTCCTGTGCCGACCAGCGGCGGCGGCCGCAAACCGGAACCGGAGCTGGACCAACTGAGCAACATCATCAAAACGTTCAACGACCAGTTCGGCAATATCGATTGGAAGGACGGCGACAAGATCCGCAAGGTCATCGCCGAGGAGATCCCGGCCAAGGTGGCGGCGGACGCGGCCTACCAGAACGCTATGAAGAACAACGATAAGAAAACCGCCCGGATCGAGCACGACGCCGCGCTGCAACGGGTCATGATCGACCTCTTGTCCGACCACACCGAGCTGTTCAAGCAATTCAGCGACAACCCGTCGTTCAAGAAATGGCTGGGCGACACCATCTTCGGCTTGACCTATCAACAGTCAGATCAAACCGCGACGGGGGTAAGCCATGGACGTTAAAACGGCAG
>Ga0209751_10007237_pt1 | contig 10203 bp, 7 predicted proteins | sample RifCSP13_1_FD_184019 | JGI IMG/M metagenome (GOLD analysis project Ga0209751, IMG submission 184019) | Soil microbial communities from Rifle, Colorado - Rifle CSP2_sed 13_1 (SPAdes) (version 2) | ecosystem: Environmental > Terrestrial > Deep subsurface > Rock core/Sediment | place: Rifle...
GATTGCAGCAAAAAGTAACGGGACCATGATCTCCAGATGGCCGGTGAGATGATATCCCTTCCCCCCTTCTAAAGTAGGGCGGTTGACCACGTTGGTGAGCGGCCGATAGTGGGCGAGAAAGTCGAGGTTGACCGTGGTCAGGTGGCGCACCGGGTGGCCTAAATTGCGTGCTAGGCTCAGCGCCTTCAAGAAAACCTCGGGGAGGATAACCGCGGAGCCCAGGTTGAGAAACACACCAGCGTTCAGTGTGGCCACGATGGAGGCGAGCCTATGAAAGTCCCGCAGGCTTCCCTCTCCCAAGGACTTGCCGTCAACCTGTGGATGCATGTGGATGATGTCGGTGCCGATTCCGACGTGGACAGTGACGGGAATCCCCAGCTTGGCGCCCGCGGCAAGTATGCTGAGACGCCGATGTGGTAGACGGCCTCTCAGGATCGCTTCGCCCACCGCCTCGCCGATCCCTTGCCCGCGCTCGTAGCCTCGGGCGATCGCCCGGTTTAAAAACGCGCCGGTTTCCTCGGCCATCCCGAAGCTTCCGTCCTTGAGGCTCGATGCGACATCTTCCGAGGTTTTACCCATAAAGGCGATCTCGAAATCGTGGATGATGCCCGCCCCGTTCATGGCCACCCCGCTCAGAATTCCCTTTTCCATGAAGTCGATGATCAAGGGGCTGAGGCCGACCTTAATCGACTGGGCCCCCATGCCTAAAAGAATGGTCTTGTTGGCGCGATGCGCTCGGGCGACGGCGCAGGCAATCGCTTTCAGGTTTTGAGCCCCCAGGATATCTGGTAGCCCCTGGATGAAGGAGCGCAAGCGGATGCCCTTGCGGGGTTTCTTTCCCAGCAGGGACTCGTTGATCTTGCTGAAGCGCTGCTTCAGCGGGTAGGTTCTGGCACCAGAAAAGTCGAGTGGCTTAAAGGTCTTTCTCGCCATCGGTTATGCGGTGCCGCCGACTTAGGCTGGGGTAGAGAAGAGCCTTTGGTCCACCATCTCGCAGATGACGTGGCCCACTAAGATATGGGTTTCCTGAATGCGGGCGGTGTTCTTACCCTCGCTGACGCGGAGGCAATAGTCAACCTTCCGACCCAGCATACCGCCATCTCCCCCGGTGAGGCCCACGGTGATGATATTGAGCTTCTTGCAGGCGTCGATTGCCGCCAGCACGTTGGCGGCTTGGCCGCTCGTGGAAATGGCCAGAGCGACGTCCCCCTCCCTGCCCAAAGCCTTCACCTGCTTGGCGAAGATTTCCTTGTAGTCGTAATCGTTGGCGATGCTGGTGATCGCTGAGGTGTCGGTGGTTAAGGCCAAAGCGGGCAAGGGGGGGCGCTCGATGCGAAATCGGTTCACGAACTCGGCTGCAATGTGTTGGGCGTCCGCGGCGCTGCCGCCATTGCCGAATAAGAGCAGTTTGTTGCCGCGAAGGAATGCCTCGGTGATGACGTGGATCGTCTTAAGCAGCGTATCGAGGTTGTCTTTGAGGAAGGCCTGTTTTGCCTGGATACTTTCCTCGAAAGCCTTGACGATGGCATCTTTCATATCTTCGTTGCAGCGCCTTGCTGAAAAAAGTTTCCTCGCTTTCTACCACATGAGAAGAGAGGCGTAAAGCGACTCTATCCCCGATAGAAGCTCCGGATTTGCCGGACTACGGTTTCCTGCTGGTGCGCCGTAAGCTCAGGGTACATGGGCAGGGAGAGGACCTGGGTGGATGCATCCTCAGAGTGAGGGAAGTCGCCGCGGCGATAACCGAGGGACGAAAAACAGGGCTGCAGATGGAGCGGCACAGGGTAATGGACCTCGGCTTTGATCCCCTGCTTGGCCAAATATTCCTTGAGCTGGTCGCGTCGCCGGGCGCGGATCACATATTGGTTAAAAACATGGGATTGGGCATCGCCCGAGTTGGGCAGGCTGAGGATCTCCTCTCCCACGAGCCCTGAGGAAAGAAAAAGGGTCTGGTATACGCGTGCCCTCTCAATCCTTGCCTCGCGCCATTGATCTACGTAACGCAGCTTGACGAAGAGCACGGCGGCCTGGAGCGCGTCCAAGCGAGAGTTGAGGCCGATTTCCAGGTGGTGGTATTTGTGGTTTGCACCGTGGACTCGGAGCATGCGCACCTTATCCGCCAGGTCGCTTCGATTGGTGACGACGAGCCCTCCGTCGCCCATACCGCCGAGGTTTTTGGTGGGAAAAAAGGAAAAGCATCCCAGGTCTCCTACGGTCCCCGCGGCCCGGGAGACGCCCGGGGAGACCAGCGTGCGGGCGCCAAAGGCCTGGGCGACGTCCTCCACGATGTAAAGCTGGTGCTTGCGGGAGAGAGAGAGGAGTCCGACCATGGCACAACATTGCCCGAAGAGGTGAACAGGCAGGAGGGCCCGAATCCGGCACTGGCTCTTCGAGTCCATAAGCCCATCTCCCTGGGGATGAGGTTGGGCGCGCTCTTCGAGAAAGGCCTCTACCGCTTGGGGATCCATCAGGAAGGTTTGCGGATCGATGTCGATGAAGATCGGTGTGGCTCCGAGGCGCGTGATCGAAGAGACGGTGGAGAAAAAGGTAAACGGGGGCACGAGGACCGCATCGCCCGCCCCGATGCCAAGAGCCATCAGAGAGAGCAGTAGGGCATCGCTTCCGGAAGCCACGCCGACGGCCGCGCCGCCTTGAAGGTATGATGCCACCCGTTCCTCAAACCGCTCCACCACCGGCCCCAAGATGAATTGCTGCGATTCCAGGACTTCCTCGATGGCCTGGAGCACCTCGCTACGGATTGTTTGGTACTGCGCCTTGAGATCGAGAATGGGAATCTTAGTCATAAAAGTGAAAGTGAGGTGATAGGAAGTGACAGGAAATTGTTTTTTCCCTGCAAGCTCGAAGAACCGGATTCTCCCCCGCGGCTGCTTTCTGGCTGGCCCTGTCGTAGTCTTAAGTGAGCGACCCAAAGGGAGCGAGCCGATTCGGACCGCTGAGTTGAGGGCAGAGTATCCGATAAGGTGGTCTTATGTCAAATCGGGCTCGGCTTCCAGGCAAAGCTGGTCAGTTGCGCCGCCTTGGAGTTGATGTAGGTATTTAAGGATTTCAAGCCCCCGTTTAGCTTCTCCTCATACTGCAGTACTATGGCCTGGCTGGATTTGTTACCAACTAGGCGTTTTTTGTTTGTTCATGCAAGAAAAATTTGGGGAGACCGTCGGTTTGGTTCTCTGGCCCGAAGGGGTAAAGTTGTCAGACTAGCATCAGCCGGGTATCGTTACACTAAAGACGGATCCTTTTCCAACCTCGCTTTCTACCTGGATATTTCCTCCAAGTATCTCGGTGTATTTTTTGACGATATAAAGGCCTATCCCAACTCCGCCATGGTTTCTGGTCTCCGAGCTGTCAACCTGACGGAAAATCTCAAAGATCGAGGGAAGCATCTCCTCTTGAATTCCTATCCCCGTGTCTGCAACCTTGAACTTCACGACTTTAGTTTCGGGAACATAACGGGCCGATATGCTCACATAGCCCCTGTCGGTAAATTTAACAGCATTATTAATGAGATTCTGAAGCGTGTGTTTTAGCTTCTCACGGTCAGTTCTGATGGTCGGAATATCTGGGGAATAGTCCCACTTGAAGGTAAGATCTTTATTCAATTGACCTAAGGGAAGCTCATAGCTGGATCTGAGATCGTCCAGAAAGCTCACTAGATTCACGTCACGGCTCTCCACCGTGACTGCCCCTGCCTCGATACTCGTTGCCTGCATGATCTCGGTGATCATTCTCAAGAGATCTTCAGATCGGTTTACGACTTTCTGGAGGGCCTCCTCCTGTTTCGGGTTGACCTCCCCTAACATGCCATCCTTCATCATGCCCGTATAACCCATTATCACGTTGAGGGGTGTGCGTAGCTCGTGGGACATGACGCCGAGAAACTCATCCTTGGTCTTGTTGGCCATTAACAGACTGCAGTTTGCCTGTTGAAGCTGCGAGTTGGCTTTCTCTAACTCACCGGTTTTGTCCTTCACCTTTTGTTCTAAGGTGGCATAAGAGACATCGAGTTCTGCCGCCATCTTGTTGAATTCCTGTCCTAGCCACTCGATTTCATCTCCTGTCTCGATGTTGACCCGATAGTCAAGATTCCCACTCCCGATTATTTTAGCCCCCTCATGAAGTTCCCGAATCGGCCCTGTCATCTTGCTACTGACCCAAGCAATAACAGCGGCTCCGACGAACAGGCCTATTGCCAGGAGCACCAGCGCATAGCGCTTCAATGTTTCCACATTGGCTAACGCGGCATCGAGAGGCTCCTCCAAGATAACTGCCCAGCCCAACTCAGGGACCGGCGCGTATGTGGATAACACAGGCCTATCCATTAATCCTCGCCCCTTGTGGGCGGGACTGGGATCTGAACGCGTAGGATTGCGCAAAAATTTCTGGACTCCATCAAGTTGTCGGAGGTTCATTTTTTTTAATACCAGCAGGGGGTCTTTATGGGCGATTAGATTTCCATGCTCGTCTACTAAGTACGCGTAGCCTGCAGTACCGAAATGAATTTTTTCAATCACTTCCCACAGAAACGACAGATCGGCTTCGGCCGATACGACGCCGACGATACTTTGAGCGCTACCCCAAAGCGGAATTGCAAGCGTCACGTATGGCTGAGACTTGTCTGAAGTGTAGACTCGGCTTATATAATTCTCCCCCTTTATACCGTTGTTAAATTTCGCCGATTTGCTTTGGTCGGACAAGTCCGAGGGGAAATAGACTCTTCTGTCGGATACTTTCAGCCCCTCCATGCCCCGAGCGTCGATAATCGAAACGTCAGTAAAGCTGCCATCGTTTTTTGCCAGCAGAGCTGCCAGCAACTGTTGTTCTTTGCTCCCCAACGGATAGAGACTTGCGGCAGCAGCCATATCCGAAAACCGCTCGATCTTACGTCGAACAAAGTTATGAATGCGATCAGCCGTCACTGACGCAATCTCCGCCTGCAACTCGGCAGCATCTCGCTTTATCTGCCTTACGGTATACGAATAACCGGCCATAACGACCGCCGTCAGCGCAATCCCGAAAAAGCTAAGGCCCCACATCAGGAGGCGACGACGGATACCACCGCGACGAAGAGGGAATCGGGCTATTTTTTTCCAATCCGACATCACTAGGACCCTGATGACTTCGTCCGCCATCAGTGCTATTCTCTTGAGAATGTCAAGCCCCCATAGTCTGAGATTGATCGCCAGCTTTTGCCGGGCGCCCAGTGCCGGCTGTTGAGGGCTGCCGGAAATGCTAACACGATACCCAAGAGCAGCCCTGTTCTCAGTCTCCTTATCTCATTAATTCTGATCCGCTCCTTTCAACTTTTTTCTCTCATTTCCGGCCACGAACCTCACGATCGCTTCTTTGCTGAACCTCCAAACACCCCCGACTTTCCTACCAGGAATAGATCCTTCTTGCGCAAACTTGTAAACTGTCTTTACATGCACCTGCAAAAGGCCAGCTACCTGGTCAGCCGTTAATATTTCTTCCAACGGAAATCCCCTCCTCGGTTTACTTATTCCCTCCCAGGAATTCCAAGGTAGCAGGAATTATGCCACGCCGTTCAGGGCGATCTATTCAACGGTAAGGGCCTATTTTTTCGAAGGATTATTCTTTTTAGTAGTAGGGCCGCGAGGTCCTGCTGTTACCAAAAATGTCAATAAAATTGCCGAAAAAGAACAGGTTTGGGCCTCGAAGAGAAGGGTGTTACTCACTCGTTCCGCGACATGCGCGGGGCCGAGCCGGCTTTCATCAATGACACAAAAGCTCCCGAAAAAAGTGGCCTGCGGGGATAAGCACCAGGCTACTTAATCACTTTATCTGCCCGGGCGAGCACGTGGCGTGGTATCACAAGGCCAAGTTGCTGCGCGGTCTTTAGGTTGATGAAAATCTCGAATTTGGCCGGCAGCATCACCGGCAGATCACCCGGTTTAGCGCCCTTCAAGATCCTGTCCACATAGGTGGCGGCGCGCCGGTATAAATCGGCTCGGTTCGCTCCGTAGGACATCAGGCTACCAGCTTCTAGAGATCGATCCCCTTCGGTCATCGACGGCAAGCGATGTTTTGTGGTGAGTTCGAAAACTTCCTTTGAATGATGGGCCATTAGAGGGTTTCCAACGACGATCAGCGCGTCCGCGGGCGCCGTTTTTGCAGCTTGGAACGCTCCCGCAAAATCAGGGTTGGGGCCGCGTACTTCAAGAGATCGAAGCTCTAGTTTAAAAGCACGCGCCGCCGCCTCATACTCTTTAAAAGCGACGGCTGGCCCTGGACCGTCCGCATCCCAGAGAACGGCGACGCGCGACATCTTAGGAAGCACTTCCTTGAGCAATTCCACGCGCTTTGCGCTTAAATCGCGACTGACGGTGGTAAGTCCAGTAATGTTGCCGCCTGGACGCGCAAAGCTTTCCACATATCCAGCGACGACAGGATCGACGGAGCTTATCATAACAATGGGGATCGTTTTTGTCGCTTCTTTAGCGGCCCGGATCACGACATTATTAACCCCGATGATGACGTCGACTTTCTGCTGTACGAACTCGTGCACGAACGGGGGCATCCAATCCAATCTGCCCTCCGCATATCGGTGCACAATGACGATGTTCTTGCCGTCCACGTAGCCGAGATCGCGCAACCCTTGTCGGAATGCGTCGAACAGGGGTGCGGGACTTCCAGGAGCACCCGCGGAGGACATGAACCCTATCCGTGGGATCTGCTTCGCCGGCTGCTGCGCCTCGGCTAGATGGGAAGAAGCAAGGATGAAGACACCTACTGTTAAAACGAGGATCTTTCCTTTCATGGGTTTCTTCACAAGGACCCAGCCTAATGGTTTAAAGCACTACAGAGGTGACCCCGTCTGTTCCCTTCTGTCTTCTGTGATTCGATGCGACAAATTGAGATAGGTAATGTAGATAATCACCAGGCTACTTAATCACTTTATCCGCCCGGATCAGCATGTGCTGTGGTATCACCAGGCCAAGTTGCTGCGCGGTCTTTAGGTTGATGAAAATCTCAAATTTTGCCGGCAGCTTCACCTGCAGATCACCGGGTTTTGCGCCCTTCAGGATCTCGACAACATAGCCGGCAGCGCGCCGGTATAAATCGGCTAAGCTCGCTCCGTAGGACATCAGACCGCCGGCCTTTACGTATCGGCCTTCCTCGGTCATTGACGGCAGGCGATTTTTTACAGTGAGTTCGAAAACTTGTTTTGCGTACTGACCCATCAGAGGATTCGCGACCACGATCAGCGCATCCAGACGCGCCGTTTTGGCAACTTGAAAAGCTCCGGGCAAATCAGGAGTCGGCCCGCGTACTTCAAGAGAGCGCAGCTCCAATTTAAAAGCCTGCGTCGCCGCCGTGTACTCTTTAAAAGCGATCGCGGGTCCCGGGCCGTCCGCGTCCCAAAGAACGCCGACTCGCGACATCTTTGGAAGCACTTCCTTCAGCAACTCCACGCGCTTCGCGCTTATATCGCGGTTGAGCCAGGCAAGCCCGGTAATATTCCCGCCGGGACGCGCAAAGCTCTCCACATATCCAGCGACGACAGGGTCGACGGAGCTTATCATAACAATGGGGATCGTTTTTGTCGCTTCTTTAGCGACCCGGATCACGACATTATTAACCCCGATGATGACATCGACTTTCTGCTGTATGAACTCGTGCACGAACGGGGACATTCGATCCAATCTGCCCTCTGCATAGCGGCGTTCAATCAAGACGTTCTTGCCCTCCACGTAACCGAGATCGCGCAATCCTTGCTCGAATGCGACGAACCAGGGTGAGGGATCCCCAGGAGCGCCAATGGAGAATATGAAGCCTATGCGGGGCGTGGTCTTTGCCGTCTGCTGAGCCTCGGCGAGACAAAAAGAGGCAAGGACAAGAATAACTACTACCGAAACGGCAACCTTCTCTTTCATGAGTTTATTCCTCCGTGCCGTCGAGGACCGGTGCCGGTAGATGCTGGATCACTGGATTCACCTGATCTTTCTAAGCGAAAAAAACACCCTGAGTATAACACACTGTCGAAGATCTTGAGTAGAAAATCTTTCGGCCCATACAGTTCTTGGCTGGCAGGTCTTATCAACCCAGCGAATGGCCGCCAATCGTTGAACAAACGAGGTTAGCCGTCCGAATGTGCCCCCTTTCTGCGATGGGATGAGGCTCGCGATGCAGTCCCAGAACGTAATTTACAAGCTCGTTGTTGGTTCTTCAATGGAGGGCTTTTGCCCTCCATTCTCAACGGCAGAGGCTTGCTCAAAGACGTAACCGAACCGCTCGATCACTGAGCGGTCCCGGATCGAAACCAGTTCCGCCAGTTCCGGTGTGTAATAGCTTGAGTAATGCCTATGTTCTGCCGTATTCTTTTTCTCTGATTCTAGAATGTGGGTCCGAATTTCATCATTGGCAGCACCCACATGTTCGAGAAAATGGATCAAGTCGGTTCGCAACCGTTCCTGCCGGCAGAAAAAAACTTCCTCAGCATTTCCGAAAAGCTGATTGAAACGGAAAGTGTAGTATCCCACACCGGTTCCGCGCACCTTGCGTATCGAGTCCTTAGTAATGTTTGGAATATTTCGCGTGCGGTAGTCTACCGCGTCCGGCAATTTTTCGATGAGAGCATCGAGTCGATTGTTATCGACACCGAGATTTAGCGCCTTTCGAATTGCACCTTCGAATTGCTCCTTGCAATTGTCTGTTAGCCATGAGAAGAGTGGTTTTCCAATATCTCTCGGCCAGATGTGATAATACCAGGATACGTAAAACTCCCAGGGATTGCGGACTGTCCCCAGTATCGGCAAGTGAGAGTATTCCTTCGGAAGCAAAGATCGAGGCAGGTGGTAACCTATCTCACGTGCTGACGGGATGAATTTCATGATCATATCTGTCACAAATGTCCCACCAGTTCTTGGGAGATGTACAAACACAAACTTGTCGGTGACGATCATCTTCTATCCCCACATTTCCTAGTTTGAATATCGCGGCATCATTACCCACTTCGAAATCGCCGCTACATAGCTTCCTGGGGAGGGTGTCTCCGCCGATTTGATTTTTAGGTTAGCGGGTAAAGGCTGCGTCGAGATTCGTGGTAATTTTCGCATTGGGCGAACGACGCACAGGAATCCCCAGGTTAGGCGCAGACGGCAATCGAAGAATGGAGAAAGGAATGTTTTGACGTATGGCCGTTTCAATCATAGCTTTCTGCAGTGTCACGTTTCGCTTAACGAAGTTTCCAAATCCCTCTCGTTCGAGAATGTGTTGCTGGAATTTTCGCCAAGCGACGCCCCGCTCCGGATGCGAGCTGCGGGCTTCCATTTCACCTTCCATCAATTGCAAAAGGAATACATGCGTGGGCAGCGCTCGCAATGCCTTGATGACCATGTTGTACTCACGCTCCAGTGTAGGTTGCTCAGTAATTGCCGTCCTATACATCGTATACGTAGACAAATGGAATCGGTTGAGTAAGAAAAGTGCCTTGTCGTCACGTTCGAGTGTCACTGCTACATAGTCGAGAAAGGTTCTCATCAGCCGAATTTGCATCTTGAAAATGTCTTTGATCTGTTGGTGCTTCCACGACCACAAGAGCTCACCTTCGGAATAGTCATGTACAATTCGGCCCTTGAGCTTCTTTTTCAAATATGCCTGAAATGTGTCTTTGCCAGACCCGGAAATTCCCTCGACAACAACGACGCGAGATTCTAATACAATCCTGTCCAGGAGGTAGGAATCTTGATCCTGCAGCCGCCGGAACCGGTTCCTACGTTCCTCCATCACTTTCGCCAGCACGGGGTTCTTTGACCGGACAACCAATCCCTCTGTGTTATCGGCGCTTGGAAGATGATTCCACACGTGGACAGGAACAATTCTCATAGGGCTTCCTGATATAGCGACTGCTTCGCTAGTTCACTTGCACTCTGCTAGCGAAGGTTCCGCCTCCTCGCGGTAGATGGAGAAATACAAATTTATCGGTGACGAGCATCTTTTCCACCATTCTTGTTTTCTAGCGAAGAAAACATGACGCGTTAGCCGAGATCATTCTTTGGTAATTGGGCCACGTGGATGAACACCGTCTAGCTTCATATTTCATAATGAAACCGGTTGTCAAGGGCAGACAAATATCGCCAGAAGGGGTCAAATCTTTTGTTGACAGTTAAGGCCCTACTGTGGTAGTGGCGGGTGCCATGGCTCGGCCGCTTCGTATTCAGTACCCGG
>Ga0209751_10007238_pt1 | contig 10203 bp, 10 predicted proteins | sample RifCSP13_1_FD_184019 | JGI IMG/M metagenome (GOLD analysis project Ga0209751, IMG submission 184019) | Soil microbial communities from Rifle, Colorado - Rifle CSP2_sed 13_1 (SPAdes) (version 2) | ecosystem: Environmental > Terrestrial > Deep subsurface > Rock core/Sediment | place: Rifle...
CGCCTGTACCATGCGGTGCGCGCCCATCTGGACTGGGTGCAGTGGGTGGAAGCCTACGACAACCAGGGGTAAATTATCTCGGGGGAAGGGTGGGCGGCAGCTAAAGCTGCACCAACACGAGCGCAAAACCTGGCCTGCGCCAGGTTTGAAATCCGCTGGAGAAGCACCCGACGGAGAGGCGAGTGGGCAAAGAAGGAATTTACCCGTTCAGTGGTGGGTTTCCCTGATTTTTTGTATAATAAAAACACCAAACCTAGCCCGGCGAGGGGCCTCAGCGTGAGTGGGGCGGATGGGCACAATGGCTGCACGTCCCGCGCCTGGTGCTCGCCGGAGGCAGAGTATATTTATCCTGTGGGTCTTTGATGGAGGGTTGGAGTATGCCCCTGTATCGTATTAGCCATAGCAGCACCGTTTCACAGATAAAACCAGTCATGCATCTGATTGAGAAGTCTTTCCTGCAAACGGTATAGACCCATCTGGGGGATTGATGACCACGCCCGAAGCCCGCGCCCACCAGAATATCGACGCCCAGCTCGCCGCCTGCGGCTGCCTGGTGCAGGATCGCGCGGCCATGAACCTGTACGCCGGGAGGGGGGTGGCGGTGCGCGAGTTCCCGCTGGAAACCGGCTTCGCCGATTACCTGCTGTTTGTCGAACGGCGAATGTCGGTGGTGCAGGAGTTAGAGAGAGCTGTCTCTGTAAGTTTAAAACGGGCTGAGCGTCTACGCCAGGCGATTTTGAAGCGGGCATTTGAGGGCAGATTGGTGGCGCAGAATCCGGAGGATGAGCCGGTACGGGCGAAGCATCCGCCAGGGTGAAATTCCCGGAAAGAATCTATCGACTTGAAACAGAGCATTCCTCGCAAAACCAAACTTTGCCTGCGGATGCTTCGCCCCAACCCCCTAAAGGCACCCAACCAGGCTCGCTGAACGCCATCATCCAGAATTTCAAATCCATCAGCACCCGCAAAATCAACCAGGCCCTCGACAATCCTGGCAATAAAATCTGGCAGCGCGATTATTACGAACACATCATCCGGAACGAGGGCGAGCTGAACGCCATCCGGAAATACATCCTGGGTAACCCCCTGCGCTGGGAACTCGACCAGGAAAACCCGGCGAGAAGGAAATCCGATGAATAACGAATCCTCCACCTTTCGCGATCTTTCGCGACTTTCGTGTCCCTGAGTTCTCCCCGCGCTAAATCAACCCCACCTGCTTGCCGGCGCGCTCGAAGATCCCGAGCGCCCGGTCCAGTTGCTCGTCGGTGTGGGTGGCCATGTAGCTGGTGCGCAGCAATTGCTGGCCCTCGGCGACCGCCGGGGAGAGGACCGGGTTGACGAAGACGCCGTTCTCGAAGAGCAATTTCCAGGCGAATATCGTGCGCATGTCGTCGCCGATATTGATGGGGACGATCGGCGAGACCGAGTTGCCGATGTCGAAGCCCAACCGCTTGAGCTCCGTGCGCATGCGCTCGCCAACCTGGTTGACCCGCTGGATGCGCTCCGGCTCCTCCTGCATCACGTGCAGCGCCGCCAGTGCCGCGGCGGTATTGGGGGGTGAGATGCTGGCGCTGAAGATCAGGGCGCGGGCATGGTGCTTGATGTAGTGAATGACCACGTCATCGCCGGCGATAAATCCGCCGATGGAGGCGAAGGACTTGCTGAACGTGGACATGATCAGATCCACCTCGTCCGTCAGGCCGAAGTGGGCTGCCGTGCCTTTACCGCCGCCAAACACGCCCATGCTGTGAGCGTCGTCGACCATCAGCCGGGCGCCGTAACGCTTACTCAGGGGCACCAGTTCGGGTAACGGAGACAGGTCGCCCCCCATGCTGAACAGGCCATCGACGACCACCAGGGTGCCTGCCCCGGACGGGTTATTGCTCAGCACGCGTTCCAGGTCGGCCATGTCGTTGTGCCGGAAGCGTTTCATTTCTCCCCAGCTCAGCCGGGCGCCATCCACGATACTGGCGTGGTCGTCTTTATCCAGGACCACGATATCGCCGCGCCCGACGATAGCGCTGATCACACCCAGGTTGGTTTGCATGCCGGTCGTGAAGATCAAAGCCGCTTCTTTGCCCACCCATTCGGCCAGCTCCCGCTCCAGTTGCTCGTGCAGCTCCAGGGTCCCATTGGCAAACCGGGAGCCGGTGCAACTGGTGCCATAGAGATTGACGGCATCGATAGCCGCCTGGCGTACTTTCGGGTGAGTGGTCAGCCCCAGGTAATTGTTGGAGCCGCACATGATCACCCGGCGGCCCTGAAATACCGCCTCGTTGCCTTCGTTATTCGTCATGGGGATAAAGAAGGGATAGTAGCCGCCGGCGATTGCTTCCCTGGCAACCGTAAAGCCGGGGCATTTCTCAAAGATGTCCATGGCACTTAACCTCCCGGTAACACGCTGAGAATGGGTTTCAATGAGCGCCCGTCTGCATGGCGCTCACCGATTCTTGCTCGCTTGCCTTCGCGCTCGGGCTACAAACCAATCCATCACGGGGTAGGCGGCGCTGCCCAGTACATGCGTCAACCAATACAGGGCTTTGCCCATCGCTCCTGGAATAATTATATATCGATTGCGGGAAACGCCGCGCAGGATCGCTGAGGCAACCGCTTCTGGAGACCAGATCGGCCCACCGCCAACGTCCACCAGGAGGCGCGTCTCGGGCGGCCTGAATGGCTTCTCATAGGCCAGTTGGGGGGTATCCACATCAGGTGGGAAGACGATCGAAACCCGGATGCCGTGAGGCTTCAGCTCGGCGCGCAAGACATCAGAGAAGCCCGTGATGGCAAACTTGGAAGCGCCATAGGCGCTATAGCCGAAGGTTCCGAGGAAACCGGCGATGGACGAGATGTTGACAATGTGGCCCGAGCCGCGCCTCAACATCCCGGGCAGGATGGCCTTGATCATGTGGACGGTGCCGAAGTAGTTGATGTCCATCATCCAGCGAAAAGCCTCCAGGTCGAGTTCTTGAAAATAGCCGGGACGGGCTACACCTGCCGAATTGACTAGCAGGTGCGGCGCGCCGGACTCCCTGGCGACCTGCTCGGCGGTAGCGAAGGCTTGCGCCGGATCGGACACGTCCGCGCTGACTGCTCCGCAAAGTTGCCGGGCGCTCTGCCGGGCAGCCTTGACTTCCTCCAGCGCTGCCGCCAGCCTGTCCTGCTGGCGGGCCACCAGCCATACGTGGCACCCTTTTTGAGCCAGTAAACGCGCCAGCGCCAGTCCGATCCCACTGGAACCGCCGGTGACCAGCGCAACGCGCTCCGGCCCGATCAGCTCATTATCCCTGTTCACAGGTGCGCCTTGAATGATTGACAAATCATCTTTATTCAACAGGTCAGTAGAGACGCAACATGTTGCGTCTCTACGTCATTCCTCCAGGATCAGCCGCGTGCGCTGGAAGCGGGCGGAGGCGAGGGCGAACAGCGCCAGGTCCACGACCAACAGGGCAGCCATGACGCCCAGTACGATGCTCTCCACATCCACCTGGGCGAGGCTTTGGGTCAGCCTGAGCCGCCAGGCTTCGGGCAGAATGGGCAGCAGAAACAGTGGGATGAAGAGCACGAAGAAAGCCAGGCTGAAGGTTTGCTGGGCCTGGCGGACGGTGGCAGCCCGCAGGGAGATCAGCACCCCCAAGCCGGCTGCCAGCGTAGCCACCAGCAGGCTGATGAGGATGATCGCCGCGCCGATCTTCCAGGGGAAGAGCAGCAGCTCGCCGCGACCGTAGGCAACGTTGATGGTGATCAGCGCGGTCAGCAGGCTGACCAGGGTGATGCCCCAGCCATAGCCGAGGGCAGCCAGGATCTTGCCGGCCAGGATGGCGCGGTCGGAGAGCCGGCTGGCGAGCAGGGTCTCCAGGGTGTGGCGCTCGCGCTCCCCAGCGAACGAATCCGCCACCACGCTGCTAACCAGCAGGAAAGGCACCCAACCCCAGATGAACAGGTTGACGGGGGAATTCAGCCAGTCGCGACCGCTCTGGAGAGGTAAAAAGACGCCGAAAACGGCGATGAAAAACAGCAAGCCCAGGCGCCCGCCGCGCAGCCCGGAGCTTTGCAGCAGAATCTCTCGCAATTCTTTCTTGATAATCGTCAGGATATCTCGGATCATCTCTCCACCTCCGCGTCCTCGTCCATCAGGCTGATAAACACCTCTTCCAGGTTGGCTTTGCCCTTGCGCACCTCGTCCACCTGCACGCCGTTGTTGACCAGCAGGCTCACCAGGGGGGCGGTCTCGGCGGACTGGCCCAGGTTGATCAGCAGGCGGTTGTCCTGCAGGGAGAGGTCGAGCACTTCAGGCCTGGATTTCAGCGCTGCGAGCGCCTGGTCGCTGAAGCTGCTCCCCAGGATTTCCAGGCGCGGGCCGCCAGCCTGGAGGCGCAGCTCGTCCAGCAGGCCGGTTGCGAGCAGCCTGCCTTTGCGGATCACCGCCACCTGCTGGCAAAGCTTCTCCGCTTCGGCCAGGTTGTGGGTAGTCATGAAAATGGTGACGCCCTCCCGCGCCGCCAGGGCAGCCAGGTCGGTGTGCAAGGCGGCAGCCGCCAGCGGGTCCAGGCCGGCGGTGGGCTCGTCCATGAACACCAGGGAGGGATGGTGGAGCAGGGCCCGGGCGACGGCCAGTTTTTGCTGCATACCCCGGCTCCAGCGCCCCACGATCTCTGCCCGCCTGTCCCACAGGTCCAGGTGGGTGAGCAGCTCCTTGATGCGGGCTTTGCGCTCGTCCACTGGCATGCGCCAGACTTCCGCATAGAAGTCCAGGTTGTTTTCAGCGCTCAGCCGCTGGTACAGCCCGTTGTGCTCCAGCAGGGCGCCGCTGCTCTGGCGGATGGCATCGGCTGCGGTGCGGATGTCATAGCCCAGGACGCGGGCGTACCCGCTGGTGGGAGCGAGCAGGCCGAGCAGCAGGCGGATGGTGGTAGTTTTTCCGGAGCCATTTGGACCCAAGAAGCCGAAGATGCTGCCGCTGGGCACCTGCAGCGAAAGGCGGTCGACCGCCACGAGCGAGCCAAAGGAGCGGCTCAAACCTTCGGTTTGGATGGCAATCGAATTCATATTTTTCTCTCTCCGAGATTTTCGGACGAAAACTGAGGGTAAAGCGCCAGCGGAATTTTACCAGCGATTTGAGGATAAACGAACCCATGGCTGGCGAAAAAAATCGGCCAGCGGTTGCCGACCGATGTCTGGAATATGGTTTGTTTACCCCGGGTCGAGCGGAGTACAGCTTTCAACCCCCATCCCCCTCGGGGCCTGTTCCCTGCTGGTCCCCTTGCAGGCTCATGATCCCGTTGCGCACCTGGTTCAGGTAGCGGTCCAGCTCAACCTCAAGGCGGCGCAGGGTATCGATGACGTAGTCGTCGGCCTGGTGGCGCGTGTTTTCGACGTCGGCGCGGGCCTGGTTGAGGATCTCCTCCGCCCGGGCCTGGGCCGACTGGACGATCGCGTCGCGTTCGAGAAGCTGCTCTTGTTTCTCTTTGGCGATCGCAACCGTGCGGTTGGCCTCTTCCTGGGCCTGGGCCAGGATGCGATTCTTTTGGGCCAGGACCTGCTGCGCCTTTTTAACTTCATCCGGGATTGCCACCCGCATCTGGTCGATCAGGTCCAGCATGCGGTCTTCATCGACGATCACATTGTGGGTGAACCACAGCGGGCGGCTATGGTTTAACAATTCTTCCAGGCGGTCGATCAAATGCAAGATGTCCACAGGCTGCCTCCCCTTGTCGGTGAGTATAAATTTGGCAGAATATATGAATTCTTCAATAGATTACCCGTAATTTCCGTTTTCGTCAACCGTTTTTGCTTATATCAATCCCGCAGGGAGGTGGTGGGGACGATCTGCTGACCATCCCCGAGCTCGCTGAAGCGCTTTTTCATCGCCTCCTCGACGTGGCGAGGGACCATGCTGCTGACGTCGCCGCCCAGGGAGGCGATCTCGCGCACGGTGGTGGAGGAGAGGAAAGTGTGCTCCTCTGCCGTGATCAAGGCTACCAGCTCGATCTCCGGCGCCAAGCGGTGATTAGCCAGCGCCATGCGGAATTCGTACTCGAAGTCGGAAAATACTCGCAGGCCGCGCACGATCACCTGCGCGCCGATCTTACGGCAGAACTCGACCGTCAGGCCGCTGTAGCCCACCACGCTGATGGCGGGGATATCCAGAAAGGACATGCGGGTCAGGGCGATCCGCGTCTCGGGATCGAAAAGCAGGGACTTCAGGGGGCGGTCGTAAACTGCGACGACGACCTCGTCGAATAATTGCGTTGCGCGCCGGGCGATATCTACGTGCCCCAGATGGATAGGATCGAAAGTGCCAGGAAAAAGTGCTCGGACCATTTCACCTCACATGGATGGTAGCGCAATTATCCGGTCCTGAACGGATAAATGTGCAAGTTTTGAGCCAGTATGGATCGACACTTAGCTGATGTCCCCCTTGGGGTATTCCCAAAAGCGCTCCACAGACGCTTTCAGCAACTGGTGTTCGGGCAGGGATAATTCCGGATCGAGCTTGAACAGCGCCTGAGCGTGTTGGCGCGCGTTTTCGATCAGGCGGACATCGGTCAAATTGGCGAGCCGCAACTGTGCCGCGTACCCGGATTGGCGTGTGCCCAGGAATTCCCCTGGACCGCGCTGCTCGAGGTCCTTCTCAGCGAGGGCGAAGCCATCGTTGGTCTGCGCCATCACCTGCAGGCGCTGGTTCTCGGCCTGGTCGGCGCTATCCGGGACGAGCAGGCAATAGGCTTTGTCGCCGCCGCGGCCGACGCGCCCCCTGAACTGGTGCAGTTGGGCCAGGCCAAAATGATTCGCGCCCTCGATCAGCATGACGGTGGCATTGGGCACGTCCACGCCAACTTCGACGACCGAGGTGGAGACCAGGATGTGGTGCTCGCCGCGGTGGTAGCGCCTCATGATGTCTTCTTTATCCTCGGGGGGCAGGCGCCCGTGCAGCAAGCCGAGATTATATTGGGGGAATATCTCCCCTTGCAGTCGGGCGTGCTCTTCGACGGCTGCAAGGGCGTCGCTCTTATCGCTCTCCTCGACCAGTGGATAGATGATGAAAGCCTGGCGCCCGGCCTGGAGCTGGTTATCGATCAGGCGATAAGCACGCTCGCGCTCGCGCGGGGTGAGCACGAACGTGGCAACAGCTTGCCTGCCGGCGGGCATCTCATCCATCACCGTCAGGTCCAGATCGCCGTACACCGTCAGGGCCAGGGAGCGGGGGATGGGGGTGGCGGTCATCACCAGCAGGTGCGGGTTCTCGCCCTTGAGGCGCAAGGTTGCGCGCTGTTCGACGCCAAAACGGTGCTGTTCGTCTACGATGGCAAGCTGCAAATCAAGGAAGGCGACCGGGTCCTCGAGCAGGGCGTGGGTGCCGATCACCAGCTTGATCGAGCCATCTGCCAGGCCATCCCGAACCAATCGCTTTTCGGTCTCTGGCGTGGCGCCGATCATCAGGCGGATCTGCTCCGGCTCCAGGAGCGGCGATCCGTTACCATCCGGGGTGGAAGCCAGTATCTTCAGCATGCTCTCGTAGTGCTGTTCGGCCAGGATACTGGTTGGCGCCATCAGGGCAGCCTGGGCGCCCTGACGGGTGATCATGGCGATGGCGATGGCAGCCACAACGGTTTTCCCGGAGCCCACGTCGCCTTGCAGCAGCCGGTTCATCGGGTGACCGGAAGCCAGATCCAGGTGTATCTCGCTCACCGCCCGCTGCTGGGCACCGGTCAGCTCAAATGGCAGCCGGCTTTGCAGCCCAGCGAGCCATTCGTCACCGACCTCGAAAATGCGCCCGGTCTGCGCCTGCCAGTCATGTTTCTGGCGCAGGACGCCCAACTGCAACTGGAAGACTTCGTCGAAAGCCAGGCGGTAGCGCGCCGCGTTCAACTGCTCCATGGAATCGGGGAAGTGCATTTGCATCAGGGCGGTGGGGAGGTCAACCAGCCGGGCAGAACGGCGCAGGTTTTCGGGCAGCGGATCGGGCAAGCGCGGCGCCCAATGGCTGACCACCGCATACATCAGGCGGCGGATCCAGCGCTGAGTGATCTGCGCGGTGAGCGGGTAGACCGGCGCGATGCGATTGGTGCTGAGCTGTTGCTGGTCGATTTGCTCAAATTCAGGGTTATTCATGACCGGGCGCCCCAGGTATTGGTCGACTTTACCCGAGAACGAAATCTGAATCCCACTGCGCAGTCGCTTGGCGACCCAGGGCTGGTTGAACCAGGTGATCCGCATGGCGCCTGTGCCGTCGCTGACGACGGCTTCGACCACCTGAAACTGACCGCCGCGCACAGGTCGTATGGCGACACTCTGCACCGTGCCGATGACGGTGACGGCTTCGTTGTAGGCCAGGCGGTTAATCGTCTTCAGGTTGGCGTAGTCGTCATACCGGCGGGGGAAGTAATAGAGCATGTCCCGCAAGGTGATCACGCCCAGACGGCTCAAGGTTTGGGCGTGTTTGGGACCCACGTTTTGCAGCACTGTAACCGGAGCGTTCAGCGCGGTCGGCTCAACCTGGACCGGTTTTCCCTCCGCGATGATCGCCGGCGATGGTTCTGCGCCCGGCTTTATCGGTTTGGTCGCTTCGGCTTCGACTTGCGCCCGGCCGGCGAGACGCCCATCCTCGACCGCTTTGGCGGGGGAGGGCTGGCTGGCTTTTTCGGGGCGCGGCGCTGGTATGGGGAATGGCTCGCGCAAGCCCTCTCGCTGCAGCCGCCGCCACAGGCCCTGCATGGCTTCGGCCCGCGAGGTTGGGCTCAATTCCGGGTAATTGCGCAGGTGAGTGCCGATGGCTGCGATCAGGTCTTCGGATAAGCCGTCCAGGCGGGCTTCCATCTCCCAGGTGTCCAGGATGCGATTGAGACCACCGACTACCGCCCGGTTATCGAAGCCGCGCTCGGCTTCCAGCTTTAAAATTTTGCTTAATTTATCCACGGATTGCTTCATCGAAGCCAATTGTACCTTACCTGCTCTACACGGCAGAGTGGATGATGGGCATCTATTCGCAGCATGCCCCTCACCTCGGGCCGGCAATACCGAAGGCGCCCATGGTGTGCGGCCCCAGGATCGCTCCCAATACTGGGTTCAGGTTCATCTCGATACAGTCTGCGCCGTGAAGGTCCGCCCGCAGGCGCTCCTGGAGGGAACGCGCTTCCGAGGTGAAGGGAGGGTAACCCTGGAGCAGAGCGACCTGCTTCAGATGGTCGATCTCGGTAATGAATTCATAGAAAATATCTACCAGGTTGCGCGAGCTGCGCGCTTTATAGAGAGGGATTAGCCTGCCATTATCCAGGGAGTAAAGGGGGGAAATTTGCAAAAGCTCGGCGACCACAGCCTGAGAGAGTTCAAGCTGGCCCGTGTTTTGCAGGTAAGTCAGGTCACGCAGACAAAAGATCGCGTATATGTTCGGGATAAGCCCGAGCAGGTAGCGCTTGATCTCGAGCGCGGGCATGTTACCCTGGGCTGCGCTGGCTGCCGCCTGGACCAGCGCTCCCAGGCCGACGGAGGTGGTCTGCGAATCGATGAGGTGAACGGTGGCTGAGGGACGGATGGATTCCAGGGTTTGCACGGCGTAATCAAAGGTGGGATGCAGGTGCCTGGAGAGCAAGATGACCAGGATTTCGCGGTATTCCAGCGCCAGGTTGTGCAGTATCTGCTCGAATAACTGAGGAGCGGGAGGGCGCACCAGGGGTTGAGAATGGTCGGTGAGGGAGTGTGGCAGAGCGGGGAGGGCGGGCAGGGGATCGCCAGCGTACACTTTGCCGTATAGGTGGATCGGCAAGGGGAGAATGGTGACCAGCTCTTCCCATGGGAAGGGGACCAGGGTGAACTGGGCGGTATTATCGGTGACGATGCAGACCTGGGGCATAGCGATATCGGGAGGGAACTTCAAGCATTTGGCGTTTGCGACGCTGATGGTGAGAAATCTGGACCGGCGCTCGAGATCATTCGATGGAGAGGATCAACTGGTAGTGCGGCTGTCCGCCATCCTGAACTTCGACGTCCTGTTCAGGATATTCCCGCCGAACCAGGTCGGCGATGCGATTCAGTTCGGCTCTGGGCAAATCGATGCCTCCATACAGGGTGATCAGTTCAAAGTGTTCGGCGTGAGATTCCTTCAATAATCTCATGCAGGCTTCTTCGACGCTGGCGGCTGCCAGGAGCAGCTTGCCGTTGTGCAGGGCTATGGTCTGACCTTCTTTTACCTGGACAACGGCA
>Ga0209751_10007239_pt1 | contig 10203 bp, 8 predicted proteins | sample RifCSP13_1_FD_184019 | JGI IMG/M metagenome (GOLD analysis project Ga0209751, IMG submission 184019) | Soil microbial communities from Rifle, Colorado - Rifle CSP2_sed 13_1 (SPAdes) (version 2) | ecosystem: Environmental > Terrestrial > Deep subsurface > Rock core/Sediment | place: Rifle...
GGGCCGAGGCCGACACCGTCGTCGAGAGTGGCGAAGCCTTCGTCGCCACGAATCGCTTGGTGTGGCTGTGGCTCGTGACCGGGCTCGCGCTCAGACGGGGCGAGCTCGACGTGACCGACCTGTATCTGGCCGAGTTTCGCGATACCGCCCTGGCGAGCGAAGAGCCGCAGCGGATCCTCCCGATGGCGTGCGTCGCCATGCCACGCGCGATCCTTGCCGGAGACATCGGCGCGGTCCGAGAACTCGCTGATGCCGTTCTCGGCCTGCCGGGACAGGCCGTCACGGATTCTCCGTCCACGATCGCGATTTCCCGTTCACTCGCTGCGACGGCAGATCGAGACCGCCTCGACCGGCTCGTGCGCAGTCTTCACAGACCCGCCGAGGGGACGACCGGTAGCGCTATGTTCACGGCCGCGCAGGGCCTTCTCGCGCTCCTCGAGGGGGAGCTGGATTCGGCAAGCCGACTCCTCCTCGCCGCCGAAAAGGAGCTACATTCGCTCGGCCGCTACTACGACGCTGCATGTGTGGCGCTCGACGTCGCCCGCGCGCTCGACGCGAACCGCGATGCGTCCGGCGCCGAGGCCGCACGTGCTCGTGCTCGAGCGCTGCTCGAGCCGCTTGGATGCGTCAATCCGTTCTAGCCCGCGGCGGCCGAAGTGATCGCGGCCAACCGGGCGAGGCAGGAGACGGCCTCGTGCGGCGCGCGAACGGGCGGGAGCACGTCGTCCTCGCGGTAGTTCCGGTCGGGGCGGAAGCGGCGCTCGCGAACGATCTGACCGTCAACGACGTGCACGAGCCTCCCCTCGCGGACCTCGCGAACCTGGAGCCGCACGTGGAGCGCGGCCTCGACGATCGCCAGCGCGCGCCGCGTGGAGGCAAAGAAGAGCTCGCCGTGGGTGAGCCCGATCCAGAGCGGGCGGCTGAGGCCGCGGGCGAGGAAGAGGGTCGCGGGATCGCGCTCGTCCAGCCACGCTGCAGCCATCGCCCCGTGGAGCTCGGAGAGCGCGCGGGAGTCGTGCCTGCGGATCTCCATGAGGGCGAAGATGGCCTCTGAGTCGACCGTCATCTCCGCCTCGAACCTCTCGATCCCGTAGCGCGCGAGGAGCTCGTCGTCGTTGAGGACGACGCCGTTGTGCACCCCGACGACCGCTCCGTGCCGGATGGGGTGGTTGTTCGCCTCGATCTCGGGGTGGCCCTTGGTGTAGTCCCTGACGTGGATGAGCGCCTGAGCCGTCGCCGGCGACATCTCGATCTCGTCGAGGAGCGCGCTCGCACCGCCTCGAAGCTTCGTGATGTCGATCGCTCCCTCGGGACCGCGGGCCGCGTAGCCGACCGCGTCGGCACCGCGCTCGGCGATCCCCGCGAGCAACGCCTGCGCGGCGAGCGTGCGCTCGACCTCGGATTCAGGACTCAGGCTGTAGCCGGCTATTCCGCACATGGATCGTGACTCGATCGGACGGTACTGCCCAAGGTAGACGACGGAGATGATGACTCTGTTTGCGCTGAGTCCTTCGGCTTCTCGCTCGGGCGCGAGATCCCTCGTCCCGGATGTCATCCCTCAAGCGGGGCAACTTGCAGGCCGATACATGCGCCGTGGAAGGCAACGCGGCCGAGCACCTCTTCGACTCCGCCGACGACGAGACACCGGCCGCTTCGGACGAGGCCGAGTCCCGTGAGCGTGCGGACCTCGCCGGGCCGAGCCCGGACGATCCCCTGAAGCTCTACGTCCGGCAGATCGGGGACGGGCGGCTGCTGACGCCCCCCGAAGAGCGGGAGCTAGCGCGGCGCAAGGACGAGGGCGACGAGGACGCAAAACGGCGGCTGATCGAGTCGAACCTGCGGCTCGTCATGTCCATCACGCGGAGCTATACGCGCGCAGACGTGCCGCTGCTCGACCTGATCCAAGAAGGGAACCTCGGCCTCATCCGGGCGGTCGAGAAGTTCGACTACAAGCTGGGCTACAAGCTCTCGACGTACGCGACGTGGTGGATCAAGCAGGCGATCTCGCGCGCGCTCGCCGAGCAGGGCCGGACGATTCGACTCCCCGTACACGTCGCCGACCAGGTACGCCGCGTCACCAAGGCACGGCGCCTCCTGGGACAGAAGCTCAACCGGGACCCGTCGATCGACGAGATCGCGGTCGAGCTAGGCGTCACACCCGAACGCGTCCAGGAGCTGCTCGAGCTCGTCCAGGATCCTGTCAGCCTCGAGACGCCGATCGGGGACGGGGACTCGTCGGTGGCCGATCTCATTCCCGATCTGAACGCCCAGCACCCGGAGAGCGAGACCGCCGACCGCGCCCGCTCGAGCGAGCTGCTCGACGCGCTCGCGAAGCTCCAGCCCCGACAGCGCCGCGTCGTCATCGAGCGGTTCGGCCTCGACGGCGTGCGCCCGCGAACCCTCGAGGAGGTCGGCGCAAACCTCGGGATCACGAGGGAGCGCGTCCGCCAACTCGAGGCGCGTGCCCTGCGCGAGCTGCGGGCCGTCGCGCCCGGACTCGAGCTCTACCTCCGTTCTTGACTTGGCGCAAGACCGAAATCCGCTGACACGCGGATTTCGGTCGCGCGAAAAACCCTGAAGGCGTCCGCTTCGCGGCCGCTACGCCTCCTCTCACACACTCTTGGCGTCAGACCCCACGGGTCTGGCCCTGTTACGTGACGTCGACCGACTCCATCTCCCGGAGGCCGGCGAGTCGCCGCAGGGACTCGAGCTCGATCTGCCTGACGCGCTCGCGGGTGAGGCCGAGGCGCCGCCCGATCTCCTCGAGCGTCTGCGGCTCCGCCGAGCCCGTAGCGCATCACGACGACCTCGCGCTCTCGCGCCGGCAAGGCGGCGAGCGCGCGACGCAGCGCCTCACTGCGGAGATGGAGCTCGACCGCCTCCTCGGGCAGGGGCTCGTCGCCGGCGACGAAGTCGCCGAAGACGGCGTCCTCTCCGTCGCCCACTGGGGCATCCAGGCTCGTCGACGCGCGCGCGGCCGCCCTCACCTCCAGCACCTGCTGGACCGTGAGAGACGCCTCGTCGGCGATCTCGTCGAGAGTGGGCTCCCGGCCGAGCTGCGTCCAGAGGAGCCGGTCGGCACGGTTGATCTTCTGGAGCCGCTCGACGATGTGCACAGGCATCCGGATCGTCCTCGCCTTGTCCGCGAGCGCCCGCGCGACCGCCTGGCGGATCCACCAGGTCGCATACGTCGAGAACTTGAAGCCGCGGCGCCAGTCGAACTTCTCGACCGCCCGGATCAGGCCGAGCGTCCCCTCCTGGATCAGGTCGAGGAACGGCAGCCCTTGGTTCCGGTAGTTCTTGGCGATCGAGACGACGAGGCGCAGGTTCGACTGGATCATCCGCTCCTTTGCCTCCATGTCCCCGCGCTCGATCCGCTTCGCGAGCTCGACCTCCTGCGCCGCGGTCAGGAGTTGGTGACGGCCGGCCTCGCGGAGGAAGAGCTGGAGCGCGTCTGTCGTCGTCTCCACCGGGGCCGTGATTGCGGCCACGACCTCGGAGTGGGGGGGCGGCAGCTCGACGATCTCGATTCCGCGCTGGTCGAGCTCGCGGAGAAACGCATCTTGCTCGAGCTCGGTTAGCTCGTACGCCTCGGCGATCTCGGCCAGGTCGGACGCCCGGATCGTCCCGACCTGCTCGGACTGCTCGAGCAAGAGGCGGATGTCCTCGGTCTTGAGGATGTGCTCGATGTCGATTTGGCTCACGCGCGGCGGGGGACGCGAGATGTGTCAGGTGACACTCTCTCGCATTGCGACGCCCCGTGTCTAGGGGGTGGGGACGAAAATCCCTCGTCGTGATTACCTGAGCTCGTCCGCGAGCAGGTCGAACAGCACGCCGTCGGCCCACCGCTCCTCGACGTGATCCCACCAGTAGGAGCGGAGGACGCCGACTCGGCGGAAGCCCACGGCCTCGTAGCAGCGGATCGCGCGCGTATTCGCCGCGGCCGGGTCGATGACGAGCCGATGATGCCCGCGATCCTCGAGCAGGTACCGGGAGGCTGTGCGGACGGTGTCCTGGCCGAGCCCCTGCCTGTGGAACGCCGTGTCGAGGAAGAGGTCGAGGCCGGCGTGCCGGAACTCCGGGTCTTTCTCCTCGTATGCCTGGACGAAGCCGATGACGGAGCCGGCCAGCTCGACCACCCAACAGGTCAGGTCGTCGTCCGCGAGCTTGCTGCGCGCGTAGTCGGCATCGCGTTCCCGCCACCAACGTGCGACCTCGGGAAGCGCTCGGATCTCCGCGATCCGCTCCGCATCGATCTCGGTCATCGGCCGCAGCACGACCCGCTTGCCACGGAGCTCGACACCCGCCATCAGAAGAGATCGAAGTCCCCGGCGAGCACGCGCTCGACCCTGCCCGTGCGATAGCCGCGAGCGGAATCCCGTACGAGGGGATCGGGCTTCAGGCGGTAGCGACGGACAATCGCCGGGATCGAAGGCGCGAGCTCGAGCGCTTCCCGGGCGTGGGCAAGGAGCTCGTCCGGGCCGCCGGCAGGCTCCGGCTCTCTGGCGACGACGTCGACCGCCGCGGTCGTCCGTACGGTCGCCCGCTTGCCTGACGAGCGCTCCTCCACGAGCTCGAGCACGTGAAGGCCGGCCTCTGAACCCAGGATCGTGCCACAGCCCAGCCCGCCGATCGCGAAGAGACGAGCGCCCGCAAACGACTCGAGGTCGTCGAAACGCATGCCGCGCCGCTCTGCCCAGCCTGCGTACATGCCTGCGAGCAGCTCGGTGACCCCCGGATCCTCGGCGCCGTGGGTCTCGCCAACCGGACGGATGCGCACGAAGACATCCGTCGGGGCGCCGTCGGCCAGACCCGCGAGCGCGCGGTCGAGGACGTACAGCCGCATTGCGACGATGCCGTGGAGCTGCGCGCCGCTCTCGTCCGCCTTGTGGCGTTCGAGTCTCCCGCCGAGCCGCTCGACGGTCTCGAGCGCGGCCTCGAGCCGGTCGAGGTACTCGATTTCGGAAAGCGTCGCGAGCCGCCCCTCGTCCTCCCAGAAGCCGGGCCGGTTCAGCGCGGCCAGTCCCTCGTCCTTTCTCGCCTGGACGCCGTCCGTGCGAACGGCGCTCCGGACGCGCTGGAGCTCGGCGAGCAGGAATCGGGTCGCAGCCGGGTCGGCGCGCGGGGAGAGGGCGAGGGAGCGAAGATCGAGCTCCCTGGCAGCCGTTCGGTCCGGTTCCCGCAGTGGCTCGTCGGCGGGCTCGTCGGCATCCGGGTCGACGAACGTCACCTCGATCCGCTCGCCGCCGGGAGCGGTGACGAGCAGGAACTGCTCACCCGACGGAGCGCGCTGCTCCACGATCGTTGCCGCGAGCGGTGCGAGCAGATGTCGTTCGAGGGCTCTCTTGAGCGGCCGCGCGCCGAGCGCGGGGCTGAATCCCTGACCGATCAGGAACTCGTAGGCGGAGTCGTCCAGCTCAACCGCCCACGGCCGTTCCCGCAGGCCGCGGCGGGTCAGCGCAGTCGCGAGCTCCTTCTCGAGCAGAGCACGCATCTGCGAGCGCTCGAAGGGGCGGAAGACGACGGTGCGGTCGATCCGGTTCAGAAACTCCGGCCGGAACGACTTCTCGAGCGCGCGGGTCACGGTCTCCGGCCGGAACGGGTCCGGAGCGCGTTCGAAGCCGACGCCCGCACGCGTCGTGATCGCCGAGCCGACGTTCGAGGTGAGCACGATCACGCTTCGGCGCAGATCCACCGTGCGACCGTGCGTGTCGGTCAGCCGGCCGTCGTCGAACACCTGGAGGAAGAGATCCCAGACAGGTGGGGAGGACTTGTCGAACTCGTCGAGCAGCACGACCGCGAACGGGTCCTTGCGAATCGACGCGACGAGTGGAGCGCCGTAGGTGTCGACGCTTGTATCCGCGAGGAGCCGGTCGAAGGACTCCGGCGTCTGGTACTCGGTCATATCGAGCCGCACGAGCCGCTCCGGAGAGCCGAACAGGAAGTCGGCGAGCGTCTTGGCGATCTCCGTCTTCCCGGTTCCGGTGGGGCCGACGAAGAGGAAGACGCCCAGCGGCCGGGTCGGGTCGGTGACGCCGGCCTTGATCATCGCGATCCGCTCGACCACGGCCTCGACGGCCTCGTCCTGGCCCAGCACCCGCTGCCTGAAGAACGCACGAACGTCGTCGAGCCCGAGGGGCGCGGAGGCGTCGAGCATGATGAGCGGCAACCCACTCGACTGCGCGAGTGCGAACACGAGGTCGGAATGGCCGATCTCGCCCCGGCCTCGAGCCGCCGCGTCCTGCGTCGCGGTACGGACGAGTCGCAGGAGATTCCCCGGCGAGGCGATTCGCGGCAGGAACTGCTGGGCCAGCTCGAAGGCACCGCGGAGCGTCTCCTCGCTCGCCGTCACGTCGTAGCCGTCGTGCTCGAGCGCGTGGAGGGCGACCCCGACGGCCTCTTCCTCGTCGAGCGGGCGCACCTGCAGGAGCTGGAAGGCAGTGGCGACGAGCGGCCGCTCGGTCAAGAGCCGCTCGGCGGCTTCCGGCGTCGCCTCGGCGACGATCGTGAGGTCCCCGGCCGCGACGGCGGGGAGGAGCACGTCGAGCATCCCGTACGGGCTCCGCGAGTGCTGGCCGGCATAGAGCGCCGCCTCGAGGTTCGGCAGCTGCCAAATGAGCGGCTTGCCGCGGACGGTGTCGACGAACTCCTTCACGCGTGCCTCGAGCTCGCCGACGTAGACCGCCCCGGCTTGGAGCTGCGCCGCGGTCGCCTCGAGCACGTCGAGCTCGGGCACGCGACCGACGGCCGCACGGACAAGCGACGTCTTGCCCACGCCGTGCGCGCCGACGAGCAGGACGGAACGCCGCGGCGTCTCGTTCAGCGCCTCCGCGATCAAGCCGACGATGTCGACGCGCCGTCCGGAGAGCAACGCCGGAGGACTGTCGTACGGTCGCGTCCACAGCCGTCCGAGGCCGGAGAGAAAGTCGGGATCGACGCTCGACGCGCGCCACGACTCGAAGACCTTGCGGAAGTCCGGGCCGAGGAGGTCCTCGTACTCGTCGACCAGCTCTTCGAGATCCTCGGCGAGGTGCGTCGGCACGCTCTCCCGCAGGACGTCCTCGTCGAACGGCTCGCCGGCTTCGCGCCGCTCGCCCACGAACCGGGCGATCAGCTCGTGGCTCACATCCTGCTCGATCGCGGCGAGCGCCCGGCCGATCGCGGGCTCCTGGGCGTGCCGGAGGAGGGCTCTGAACATGTACTCGTCCTGCGCGTTCGTGGTGTGTTTCAGCGCCCGCCACGCCCATCTCGTGAACTCGACCGGCATCTGCCGGCGCAGAGAGATGCCGGCCAGGGCGATGCACGACACGAATTCGTCCTTGTCGCGGGCCAGGACGAGCACCGAGCGCGCGGGAACGTCGTTCTCGGCCAGGCTCTCGGCCGCGCTCTGGAACGTCTCGTCGCGATCGAGTGCGGGCGGGTAACACTCGTCGTCGTAGGTCTCTCTGAGCTCGTCGGCGATGTCTCGGACGAATCCGTGGAGCTCAGTGTCCATGCCGACCCGTCAGTCTGCACGATCCGCCTCGGTGTCCCACGTTGCGCACGCGGGCCGGAGGGGCGTAGGCTGACTCCGTCGACCTGAGGAGGCAGGCATGTACGCACGCGTTGCGGCTTTCGAGAACCGCGACATGAGCCGGATCGACGAGGTCATCGAAACCGTGCAGGAGCGCGCCCGGTCGGGCCGCGAGCTACCAGAGCTTCGGCGGCTCCTCATGCTCGTCGAGCGGCGAACAGGCACCGCGCTCGGGCTCTCGTTCTTCGAGAGCGAGGAGGCGATCGCTCGTGCCGAGCCCGAGTTCGAGCGGATGGGTGACGAGATTCCGGAGGAGCTGCGCGGGCGTCGCACATCCGTGGACGTGTACGAGGTAGCGATCGAGGAGGTCGCCGAGGGCGCGAGAGCCGCCCGTGTGAGCTCGCTCGCGGGGCCGCCCGAAGGGATCGACGAGGGGATCCGCTTCATCAAGGAGCAGATCCTTCCCGAGGCCGGCGACCTGACCGGCTGGAGAGGCGTGATCGCCCTCATCGACCGAACGACCGGCCGCACGAAGACGATCACGCTTTGGGATAGCGAGGAGTCGCTCCGCGCCAGCGAGGAACGCGCCAATCAGCTCCGCAGCGAGGCAGCTGCGGCGATGGGCGAGACGATCACCGGCGTCGACCGGTACGAGGTCGCCGTCCACGAGGTCCTCGCCGCCGCGACGACGTAGTCGTCGAGTGAAGGACGACGGAGAGGGGCGGCTTCCCGGCCGCTCCCTCCTCGCGCGAGCATCGGGCTTGGCACTTTTGTGACGAGTGTCGTACGATTGCAGCGTCTCGAGGCGATCGTGCGGATTCGGTCGATAGCCGTTGCGGCGGTCTTGGCTCTTGCGGCTCCGACGCTTGGCGTCGGCCATCCGGCTGGAGGCGAGGCGGACACGGCCAAGCTCGGCTGCAAGCTCACCGGAGTGCGGTATGTCGGCGCGGGCGCAGGCAGGGCGGCTGTGTGCTTCACGCTCACCGCGAACGTGAAGACGATGCGCGAGTATGCGTTCGACGGTTGCGCGGCTTCGGACGTCGGCCTCGGTCGGAGCCGCTTCGCGAAGCGGGTTCCGATCCGCGCGACCGGTACGTTCTCAGCGACCAGCTCCACGGCGGCCGTCAGCGACGGCGCCTACAGCTTCGTGAACGTGACGTTCCGTGGCCGCATTCAAGGCAACCGCGCCTCCGGGACGCTCTTGCTGGCTGGGTTCGGCACCACGTTCCGGTGCACCTGGGCAGCACGCCGTGCCGCCGGCTGACGGGCGGGAAAGCGGGTGATGCTCTCGGCGGGCGACGAGCCTCCGCACACGCGGGGTTCCGTGGCGTGCACGTTAACGCTCCAATGCACATGAATCGGCGTTATGTCAAGTTGACGAATGCGAGGCGGCTCTCACGCTTCGGCCGGCACCGCCGCTTCCCGTTCCCTCCTCCCCCCGGAGGTCGCGATCACGATTCCGATGACGACGAGGACGACGCCCGCAATCTGGGCGCTCGAAGGCCGCTCGTCGACGATTGCCGCCGCCAGCATGACGCTGAGAACCGGCTGCACGAGAAGCAGGATCGAGGCGACGAGAGCGGGCAGCCTCGGAAGCGAGGCGGCGATCGCCAGGTAACCGATGACCTGGCCGGAGATTGCGAGCGTCAGGAGCCAGCCGTGTGCCGGCCACTGCGGTTCGAGGTCGAGCTCGCCGAGCGCCGGCCCGATGACGGCCAGAGCCGCCGCGCAGGCGGCGGTCGCGTCGAACATGATCCCTGCCGGAGTCCGAAGCCCCCTCCCCGCTTCGCGGATCACGAGCAGAAACCCGGCGTATGCGCAGGCCGTCAACACCCCGTACACGACCCCGAGCGCCGGGTCGTCGCCGTAGGCGCCTCCGAAGCCGACGCCGGAGATGAGCGCGATGCCGAGGAGCGCCACAGGCACGGCGACCAGGACACGCTGGGTCGGCCGCTCCCCGAGCACGAGCCAGGCAACGAACCCCACGACGACGACCTGAAGGTTCGCGACGACGGTGGAGAGACCGGCACCGACGGCGGCGATCGAGTGGTGCCAGAGCTCGAGGTCAGCCGCGAAGAAGAGCCCCGCGACGACAGCGAGCGCGTGGCGCCGCCGCCCGAGCGATCCGTGGCGATGGCGTTCCAGCAGGGCTAGGGCCCCGAGGAGGGGTAGAGCGTAGATGCACCGCCAGAACGCAGCGGTCGCGGGCGCGACACCCGCGAGGCGGACGAGAACTCCCGTGAAGGCGATCGCGACGGCGCCCGTGAGGGCGAGGACTGCCGGCCGGGAGCCCACGTTAGAAGGTGGTTGCCCGCGCTCCGCTCAGGATCACGAGTACGACGATCGCGGCCAGGACGAGCCGGTACAGGACGAAGACGCCGTACGTGTGCCGGCGCACGTAGCCGAGCAGCCAGTCGATCGCGAGCAGGCCGCTCCCGAGCGCCGCGAGCGCTCCGACGAGGAACGGCCCCTCCCACCCGGCGGGGAGATCGCCGAGGAGGACGTCCCCCACGCCCTTGAGGAGCACGGCGCCGAGCACCGTCGGCAGCAGGAGCAGGAACGAGAAGCGCGCCGCGCCGTCGCGGTCGAGCCGCATGAGGCGCCCCGCGGTGATCGTGATGCCGGAGCGTGAGACGCCCGGCGCGAGCGCGAGTGCTTGAGCGAACCCCATGACAACTGCGTTCCGTAGC
>Ga0209751_10007240_pt1 | contig 10201 bp, 7 predicted proteins | sample RifCSP13_1_FD_184019 | JGI IMG/M metagenome (GOLD analysis project Ga0209751, IMG submission 184019) | Soil microbial communities from Rifle, Colorado - Rifle CSP2_sed 13_1 (SPAdes) (version 2) | ecosystem: Environmental > Terrestrial > Deep subsurface > Rock core/Sediment | place: Rifle...
TCCCTCCCGGCTCACCACTCTTTCATCAGCACTCTCAGGCGGCGCCAAGTAGTTGAAAAGTGGTGCCGTTACGCCGGTTCGATTGAATCGATTTCCGTCGAATGCAATTCCCTCGGGGAAGAACAGCTGCTGTAGCCGCTGCTTGTAGTCGAGCGACGCCTGCACCCAGAGGTCTGATGCGCGCGGCAGAATGCGTTCTGCGAACGCCAGGATGCCCTCTACGTCGAGTTCATCGACGGCCTCAGCGTGATGGTCGATTTTGGCCAGCGTCAGCTCCTCGCGCAGCTTGTCGCGTTGCCGCCCGTAGGTCGTGACGTCGATCGCCTCGGAGTAGAGGAATGCCTCGTCCAGCTTGTCCAGCTTCTGCTGGATGGCACTCACCCGCCGTTGCTGTTCCGTCGTTCGGTCCTTCGCTTCAGCCCGCCGCTGCTCCCACACGCAGAGGATTCGATCCTTGACCAGCCGCACGTAGCCAGGCGTTGGCTGCAGCAATGCCAGCTCATCGACGAAGGCCCCTTCCAGCGTCGCCTTGCTGATGTTGACCGCACGGCACTGCCGCTGGCAGTGGTAGTACGCGTAGTGGCCGTTCCGTCCCTTCGACCAGCTGCCCGTCAGCGGACGGCCGCACGTCTCGCACCGTACGAAGCCCCTGAGCGGAAAATCCGGATGATTCCGCGGTCGTGGTCCCGCCACGACGACGCGGCCATCGAGAACAGCCTGAACGCGATAGAACGTGGCCTCGTCGATCAGCGGCTCGAAATCGCCGCGGGCTGACACGCCATAGTCCGGGCTCTCGACCCTGCCGACGTAGATCGAGTTCCGCACCATCTGGCCGAAGCTTTGCGGCGAGAGCACCAATCCACGCCGCGTGCGCAAGCCAGCCCCGGTCATTCGGGCAATCACTTCTTGCTTCGTGAATCGTCCAGTTGCGAGTTCTTCGAACGCCCGCGCGATGAGCGGCGCGCGTTCCGGATCCGGCATCAGGCTCTTGCCAGACCATTTCGGCGCGTTCAGGTATCCGATCGGCGCAGGAAAGGTCCAACGGCCGAGTTCAAGTGCGGCGCGCATACCGGCGCGCGTGCGGTCAGAGCGCACGTCGTTGTCGAACTGCGCGAAGGACGCCAGCACACCTTCCATCAACTTGCCGGTGGACGTGTCGTCGATCGGCTCGGTCGCCGAGCGCAGTGAGATGCCAAGAGACTTCAGGTGCGCACGCAGCGCAAAATGGTCGTACTTCTCGCGGGCGAACCGCGTGAGGTTGTACACGACCACGAAATGAACCTTGCCTTTGCGTGTTCGGCAGTATTTCAGCAGGTTCTGAAGCTGACTGCGGTCCGTGGTCTTGGCGCTCTCGCCTTCCTCGTGGAACCGGGACGGCGAGAGCAAGGGCACTCTGAACAGCGTGATCAACATGATTCGGCAGAACAAACCGGTTGTCGTCTACCTGGCGCCAAAGAAGACATTCCGGAATCTGCGCTCAGCCGATGACGTGTTCCAATTGCTGGGCACCTGCGACCGCGCAAGCGTTCAGCGGCTGGAACGCGAACTCGGAATCGACCAAAGGTCGCACAGCCTGCCATCCTTCTAGAGCGCCGCCAGGTCCACATCTTGTCACCAAGGTCCCCTGTGCCGGGCGGCTGTGGATGGGCCGCAGGCCTCGCCGCCGCTCTCCTGGGGCCATTCAACTACAACTCTCAAGGACAGTGGTACTTCCAAGCACATTGAAGCTAGCCCAGCCACGCGATACACTGCCATCGTCTGTCGCGTGCCAGGTTATCGAGTTTCGGTCGACTACCGGTTGGACCATCCGAACTTGGTGACGGAGCGCGGAGGAAATGCATGCGTGGAACTGCCGCTACTGTGAGCGCCTTGGTCGGGCTGCTGTTGACGCTTGCGTGCTCGTCGGAAGGCCAAGTGAAGAGGTCGAGCGCCGACGAGTTCGCCGACGCCCTTGCGCAAGAGTGGGCGCTGAAAGCGCTGTCCGTGGCATCTGTGTCTCGCTTGGCCGATGACATGTTCGATGTGTACCCATCTGCAGGATTCACTGGCTCAGATCTTAGCTATGAACAGCGCATGGTGTTATGGAACGGGATCCAGCCAGCAGGCGTTCGCGGTTCTGCGCGGCTCGGTGTTTTCCTACGGCGCGCGGAATCGGTGATCCGATGCCCGGCATGCGCGTTCACGGTGGCCGGAAAGCCCACGTCGAGAGGCAATCGCCACGACGCCAACAATCTGTTCATCTGCTGACCTCGCTGGCGGTGGACACCGCTGAATGCGTCTTCGTCCTGCTTCAAGGTCACGATGGAAGGCGAGAGCATCGAGAAACGGCGCGACTTCGCATAGGATGCTGGGAGACATCGCTCACAACCATCGCGGGAGCGTGCAATGAACAAGATTCTGGGACAGGTCGCCGCTGGACTCGCACCCTTGCTGCTCGCCCTTCAGGTCTCTTCGCCCCCGCCAGCCGAGCTCAGCGCGTTCATGTCGGTTGGCGTGCAGAGCGCGGTGGAGGTCCTGATGCCGACCTTCCAGAAGGCCAGCGGCTACCGGGTCGTGCCGACCTGGGGGACCGCCGCCATGGTGAGCAAGCGCGTACAGGACGGCGAGGCGGCGGACGTGCTGGTGTCCACGCGCGCCGGAATGGACGACCTCCTCAAGGAAGGCAAGGTGATGGTTGGCTCGGATGCGTTGGTGGCGCGTTCCCGCGTGGGAGTCGCGGTGCGAAGCGGCACGCCCAAGCCGGATATCGCCACCGCCGCAGCCCTCAGGCGGGCCCTGCTGGCAGCGCGGGCGATCGCCTACTCCAACCCCGCGGCCGGCGGCACGAGCGGCGTCCACTTCGCCACGGTGCTCGAGCGACTCGGCATCGCCGAGCAGATGAAGGCCAGGACCAAGTTCCCGCCGCCTGGTGGTCTGGCCGCCACGCTCCTCGTCAGCGGAGAGGTCGACCTGGCCGTCCAGCAGATGCCGGAGCTCGCCGGGGTGGAGGGCAGCGAGCTGGTCGGGCCCCTGCCCGCGGACCTGCAGCTCGTCACGACGTTCGTCGCCGGGGTTCCGACAACCGCCAAGCATGCCGATGCCGCAAAGGCGTTCGTGCGCTTCCTGCAGTCGCCGGAAGCCGTGGCGATCCTGAAGGCGAAGGGGCTCGAGGTTCCAGCGCGGTAGCCGGTGAGGCTCGGTCAACAGCATCTCGCGGATGAGCGCACGCCCCTCGTCCTCGGCGCGTGCGCAACCGGGCGCCAGCGCACGGACGAGTGCGGTCTCCGCACGATAGGCGACCATCATCCCCAGACGTGATATCGAACCGCCCGCGCCTCGAACGGCGGAGGGCTCGCGTCAAGGATGGTTACTTCGATCCCGGCCCGGCGAGGCCGAGAAAGACAACGACAGCGCGATTGACGCGAATGATGTCTTCGTCCGAGAGCCGCCCGACGTGGCTCTCCAGCTTCGTCTTCGAGACCGTCGTCATCTTGTCGATCATCAAGCGACTCGCCGCACGGAGGCCGTTCCGCTCCGAGGGCTCAATCGGGAGGCGCATCAATGGTGCGTCGACGGCGTGAGTCGTAAAGGGGCAGATCGTGATGGAGGCTGTCGCATCGAAGGCGTCGTCTTGCAGAATGAGCGCCGGCCTGGGCTTCCCAGCGTAGTCGCGCCCGCCAGCGACTATCCAGACTTCCCCGCGCTTCACTCCGGAGGCCACTCCGAGACGGCGTCAACGAAGGCCTGCACTTCACGTTCGAGTTTGTCGGTCCCGATCAACAGCGACTGGCGGTGAGCCTCGCGCGCGAAGCTCCGCGAGCGCACGTCAGGAACCCAGATCTGAATCGGCCTCAATCCGCGGCGACGCAGCCGCGCCCGATGAGCGCGCACCTTGTCGCGGGACTTCACCGACTTCGTTGCGGGCATGAGCTCGCCTCCACTGGGTTACATGTAACCTACCATAGGCGACCACGCGAGGGAAGGCCAAAGCAGTTGCGCAGCGCGTTTCAGGCGGCGGATTGCAGCCGGTTGAGCTGACGCAGCAGGAGCGCGATCTGGTTCCAACTGGCGAACGTTTGGCTCACCACTCCATTTGAAGCTCTTGTTGCAACGCCGATAGGTTCCGAGGGAGAGTTAGACTCCTCTGAGGCATTTTCAGGAGCCACCGCGCGGGTCGCCTCGGCTGTGGAGACACCTGTGCGCACTCCGACAAGGAGAGTTGTTCATGCAAGAGTTTCGTGCCCTGGTCGTGGTTCTGACTCTGTCGGTTATGTCCGCCACGGTGGCGCTTGCGCAGGCGCCGGCGGTTGATTCGCTGCGTGTGAAGTGCTATTTCAGCTCCATGATCATGGCGCGCGGGCCGTTGCCGCTGACGTATTCCTCGAAGTGCGTGCGGTCGCGTAGATTGAAACGCGTTTCGCCGAACGTGAACGCGTTCGGCGTCACCCGGCCGTCGGGTGTGGTCGACTTCAACGCACCAGCCGCCACGTAGGTAAGAACCACATCCTTGTCGTGAAAGTGCGTCGGCGTCGGCTCGCCGGCGACCCAGGTGTAATCCCATCCAATAATCCGATCGTTTTCGAGCAGCTTTCTTACCCGTGGCCGCGGAAAGGCGAGGCCATAGGTCGTCTTGTTGGCGATGGGGGCCACCTTGAAGTCTTTCAGCCTGGTCATGATGGTCCGGCCGTCGGCGCCAGCCTCTTCGCTCTGGGTCGTACCCTTCGGCCAGAGCACCATGTCGCCGACCTTCAGGTCAGCGGTCTTCGACGTCCCGTCCGCCATCGTGATCTTCAGGGGCGTGGCCGCCAGCGCGACAACGACGGTATCGTCCGCGTAACGGTGCATCGGCACCACCTGACCTTTGGTCCAGGCGACGTCCCACACGGTCACTCGCGGGTTGTCAATCAACTGCTTGGCGCCATCGCGCGGAAACGCGGCGGGGGCAACCGCCTGAAAGAAGATTCCCGAGAACCACAGAGCGAGCGCCGCCACGGTCGTGAATGCGGTGTTCAGCATAGGCACCTCTGAAGAAGACGTCGGATGTGAGGAATCATACAGGGTTGCAGGAGGCTCCCTCCAGCCGCGGCTGTCGTGACGGCCGACTCGTGATGCGGGTCGGCCGATTTGTTGTTGGTCTTGTTGAGGTCATCCCGGCGTTTCCCTCGAATTCTTGAAATCCTAGCATCGCGTATAATCTGGGCGTTTCATCCTCGAGACACTGAAGGAGGAGCCGCGCATGATTGCGCTCCACGCAATGCCCGCCCACGTGAGGGCGATGGACACACCGCCCGCCTACGTGGCTCAAGCCAACGCGCCGCAAGGCCACGAGTTCCAGGTCAGAGACATCGTCTACCAGCGACATGGCGACAAGGTGCGAGTGGCGCGGCTCTATCAACCGGCCGGCGCCGGCCCGTTCCCGGCGGTGCTCCAGGTGCACGGCGGCGCCTGGAACAACAAGGACCGCACCGACGGTCAGCAAACCGCTATGGATTTGGTGAGCAGCGGTATCGTCGTGCTGTCGATCGAGTTCAGGAATGCTCCTGAAGCGCCCTATCCGGCTTCGCTCCAGGACATCAATTACGGCATCCGCTGGCTGAAAGCCCATTCCCGCGAGTTTGGCAGCGGCCCCGACCGCGTCGGCCTCTACGGCACCTCGAGCGGCGGCCATCAGGTCCTGTTGGCGGCGATCCGCCCCGCAGATCCGCGCTACACGGCCCTGCCGCTGGCGGAAGCGCCGCAGATGGATGCCAAGGTCGCGTTCGTCGTCTCGGGCTGGGGTGTGCTGTTTCCGCTCGAACGCTACAAGGTGGCTAAGGCCCAGGGCAAGATGGATATCGCCAAGAGCCACGACACCTTCTTCGGCGACGAGCAGACGCAGCTCGAGGCGACGCCGGCCCTCGCGATCGAGCGCGGCGAGAAGGTCTTTCTGCCGCCCGCTCTCGTCTACCAAGGCACGGCGGACGAGTGGACCACGGTCGAGCTCGCCCAACGCTTCGCCGCCGACTATCGCGGCGCCGGCGGCACGGTGGACCTGCAGCTTTTGCAGGGCGAGCACCACACCTTCGTCAACGAGCACCCGTTTGCGCCCAACTCGGTGAAGGCGGTCGAGGCGGCGAAAGCGTTCATCAAGAAATACGGCTCGGCGAAGCCGACTTCCCACTGATTCCGATAGACATGCCTTGCGGGGGCATCTGCGCGAGTGTCTGCCACGAAAACGCGAAAACACGCGAAGGAAACCGTGTTCTTCTTTATCGTGCTTTCGGGCTTTCGTGGCAAATTCGCCGTTTGTGAGATGAGCTCTAGCGTGAACGGCCGTAGCCGTCCTGATATCCCCGCTGAAACCCACTACGGTACTGAGTCTGGTATGCCGCCCTCTCACCGTAACTATTGCCGTGGCCGTGGTCGGCGTTCCGGTAGGGGTCGGTGTTCTCGAAATCAGGGCGCACGTTCCGGCCGCGATCGTACCGGCCGGACGTGACGCCATCACGGTATCCGATGTCGAACGCCGCGTCCGAGGCGCCCCATCGGCGCGAGGAATAGGGGTCAGCCTGGTGCTGCCACTGATTTCTGTTCTCTTCGGTGCGTCCGTAGATTTGGCCATACTGGTCGGCGGCGCCGCGGTAGGCGCTGTCGTAGCCGGCCTTGTAGCCGTCGCGATAACCCTGTCGGTACTGACGCTTGTTGCCCATGAAGGGCTCGTACCCGCGCGCGGTGTCGTTGTAGACCCTCGCGTTCAGGTTGTAGCGAACCCCGTGCTCGCGATCGAAGCGACCGCGGTCGGCCCCGTCACGGTAGGCGTGTTCGTAGCCGTGCTGTCGAGGGTCGAGCGACCCGCCAAACTGAACGCCGTCCCTGTCGATCCTGAGCTGGAACTGGCCGCGCGCATCGGCCGCGCCGCTCATCCCGATCAGAAGCATCAAGACCAGGCTCCCCATGGTGAACTTCACACTTGTCATGCATTCTCCTCGGAACGAGATTACCGCCGGGAGAAGGAAACTCAGTGTGCCCTTCTGCACAGTCATCAATCCAGCGCATGAGGGCGGGACGGACCGCTTGCCTATCCGGTGTACCGCACCAGGACAGCCGTGACGTCGTCGCTCTGGGTCGCGTCCTCGCAGAACGTTCTCACGTCCGCGAGGATCGCGTCGAGCATCGCCTGCGGCGGCTGGCCCAGGAGCGCGTTCGCGCAGGCGATCAGGCGCTCGTCGCCGTACTCGTCGCCCTGCGTCGCTGAAGCAGACGATGAGATCGCCCGACTGCATCGTCACCGTCTCCTCGTCGAACGAGGCAGCGTCGAACAACCCGAGGACGATGCCGCCCGTCTCAAGGCGGTGGATGCCGGAGGCCGTCACTAGGAGCGGCGCGTTGTGTCCGGCGTTGCAGTAGGTGAAGGAGCCGTCCGGCCCGAGAATCCCGTAGAACGCGGTGAGGAACCGCGCTTCGATGGCGCGACGGAAGAGGCCGTGATTGAGGCGCGTGAGGAGCGGCGCGGCGTGCGTCTGATAGGTGGCCTCGGCGCTGAACATCCCGAGCACGGCCGCGGCGAGCAGCGCCGCTGGCGACCCTTTGCCCGCCACGTCGCCGAGGATGAATCCGAATTGCCCCGTGGGCAGGTCGACGTAATCGAAGAAGTCGCCGCCGACCGCCCGGCACGCAATCGACGCGGCCGCCGTCGAAAAGAACGCGCCGTCGCGGCTCGCCGGGGGCAGCAGCGACTGCTGGATGGCGGCGGCCACCTTCAGTTCCTCTTCGAATTTCGCGTTGTCGAGCGCCTCGCGGTAGAGCCGGGCGTTCTCGATGGCCAGGGATGCCTCGGCCGACAGCGTTTCGAGGGCCGAGCGCGCCGAAGCGGACTTCAGGGCGCCGCGCTCGCGGCTGTCGAGATACAGCACGCCGATGATTTCGGCCGCGCCTCTCTGGTCGGCGCGCTCCACGTACCGCACGAGCCTGAGCGGCGTACACAGCACGTGGCGAATGCCGAGTGCGACCGTGCCGGTGTGCAGCTGCGCGAGGTCGCCGTCGAGCAGATCCTCGACGATCCGCTGCTCGCCCGTCGCGAACACGGTCTCGGGAATCTTCCGGCTCGTCTCGAATGTACGGCCGGGCAGCGTCACCTTGCCGTGCGCCCGAGCCAGCTTGAATTCCAGCTGCTTCTCCCGATTGGCGAGCATGATGAAGCCGCGCTCAGCCCCGGTCACGTCGATCGCGGAATCGAGCACGAGGGCCAGCACCTCGTCGAGCACGCGGCCCGACCCGAGCGCGCGTAGCCCTTCGAGCAGCGACGCCATCTGGCGTAACTCGGTGGCCGCGGAAATGGCGCTCTTCTCCACCGACGGTGCCTCATCGTCGGCGACGAAGACGATCTCGGTATCGCCGGCCCGGCCCAGGCGAATCTGGTCGCCGTGCACGAGCACCTTCTCGGCCATCTTCTCGCCGTTAACGAAGGTGCCAAAGCGCGATTCCTTGTCGCGAATCGTGCACACGCCCGCCTCGAACGTGATCTCGGCGTGCACGCGCGAGATGTCGGCGCCCGACAGGCGCAAGTCGGTCTCGCTGCGGCGTCCGATCGAGAACAGCGGTTTCTCGATCGGGACGATGCGCCGGCCGAGCGCGTCGGTGACGATGATGCGGGGCGCGAAGGTACCGGCCATGTGGACGGGATTATAAGCGAACCACCCGGCCGTCGTCTGACAGTAGAATCACCAGGAGAGGACCCATGAAGCCGATACGCCTGCTGATCGCCGTTCTGCTGCTGTCCGGCGCCGGAGTGCCCCGCGCGCAGGCCCAGTCGGGAGAGGTCGGCGCGACGGTCGGCGCGACGAATGCGCCGTTCTGGACCGGCATCACGGACGCCGCGTCGTTCTCGGGCGCGATGGACGCCCGCCTCGCGCACGCGCGCGAGACGCTGGGCCGGCTCGTCGGCGTGCGGACCGCGCGCACCAGCGACAACACCCTGCGCGCCTACGACGACATCCTGCTCGAGCTGGATGCGGTCGGATCGCAGGCCGGGCTGATCCAGGCGGTCCATCCGGACGAACGAGTCCGGCAGGCCGCCGAGCAGGTGTCGCAGAAGGTCAGCGCGTTCAACACGGAGCTGTCGCTGAACCGCGGCGTGTACGACGCGATCCACGCTCTCGACGTCAGCCGCGCCGACGCGGAAACGCGGTACTTCGTCCAGCGCACGCTGCGCGACTTCCACTTGTCCGGCGTCGACAAAGACGACGGGATCCGGAAGCGCATTCAGCAGCTGCGGGACGAACTCGTCGTCATCGGCCAGGATTTCCACCGCAACATCCGGACGGATCTGCGGACGGTCACCGTGAAAGGCGCGGCCGAGCTCGACGGACTGCCCGCCGACTACATCGCGCGCCACAAGCCGGATGCCAACGGCGTCATCACGCTCACCATCGACTACCCGGATTCGCTCCCCGTGTTTTCGTTCGCGAAGAACGACGACCTGCGGAAGCGGATGTACATGGAGTACCAGAACCGGGCGTTTCCCGGGAATATGGACGTGCTCGACACGATGCTGGCGCGGCGGGCCGAGCTGGCGCGCCTCGTCGGCTTCGAACACTGGGCCGCGTACATCACCGCCGACAAGATGGTCGAGAGCGCGAAGAACGCCTCCGACTTCATCGATCGCATTGTCCTCGCGTCCGGCCCCAAGGCGACGGCCGAGTACGAGACGATGCTGAAGCGGAAGCAGCAGGACGTGCCCGGCGCGACGGCGGTGGACGCGTGGGAGAGCGCGTACTACTCGGAGCTCGTGCGCAAGGCGAGCTACGACTTCGACTCATTGTCGGTGCGCCCCTACTTCCCGTTCGACCGGGTGAAGCAGGGCCTCTTCAGCGTCACGAGCACGCTCTTCGGTGTCACCTACCGTCCGATCGCGAACGTGCCGGTGTGGGACCCGTCGGTGGAGGCGTACGAAATCCTGCAGAACGGGCAATTGCTCGGGCGCTTCTATCTCGACATGCACCCACGGCCCAACAAGTACAACCACGCGGCGCAATTCGGCATTCGCACCGGCATCGCCGGCCGGCAGATCCCGGAGGCCGCGCTGGTCTGCAACCTGCCTGGCGGGCAGGCGGGCGATCCGGGCCTCATGACACACGAGGACGTGGTCACCTTCTTCCACGAGTTCGGGCATCTGGTGCATGCGCTCGTGTCGGGACGCCACCAGTGGATTGGCATCGGCGGGAACAACACCGAGCAGGACTTC
>Ga0209751_10007241_pt1 | contig 10201 bp, 8 predicted proteins | sample RifCSP13_1_FD_184019 | JGI IMG/M metagenome (GOLD analysis project Ga0209751, IMG submission 184019) | Soil microbial communities from Rifle, Colorado - Rifle CSP2_sed 13_1 (SPAdes) (version 2) | ecosystem: Environmental > Terrestrial > Deep subsurface > Rock core/Sediment | place: Rifle...
AGATCGCCGGTCTTCGCCGCCAGCTCGACGTCGCGGTCGGTGATCCCGCCCGCCGTGTGCGTCCACCAGCGAAGCGTCACGCGGTTGTAGTGCACTGCGATGTCCGGATGGTGATTCTCCGCTTCCGCAAGCTCCCCGACGCGGTTCACGAATCCGAGCGCCTCGCGGAAGTCCCGGAACGTGAACGTCCGCTCGAGAGCTCCCTCGACCTCGCTCCAGCCCTCCGGAGTCACGGCGCCAGTATCTACGATCGACGGCTGACGATGACGGTCTCGCCGGAGAGTGCGCTCGGCCGTGCGCGCGAGCGCTCCGGTAAGCGGCGTCCCGGCCGCGAGCTCGCCGTGGAGGCAGCCTTCGGGCCACTCGCGAATGCGCTCGTCCGCGTGCTCCTCCCGCTCAGGGTCCCTCCGCCCGCCGTCGTGCTGGCGAACGCGGCTGCCGGCCTCCTCGCGGCCTTCGCGATCGCGAGGGGTGAGCTCGTCCTCGCGGCGCTGCTCCTTCAGCTGAAGACGCTGCTCGACAACGCCGACGGCCGGCTCGCCCGCGCGTCCGGCCGGGTCAGCGTCGTGGGCCGTTATCTGGACACGGAGGCGGACCTCCTCGTCAACGCGGCACTCTTCGCCGGACTCGCCGCCGCGACGGGGCTAGCCTCGCTCGCGCTCGCCGGCTTCTTCGCGCTCACGTTCGTCCTCAGCGTCGACTTCAACGTGGAACGCCTCTATCACGAGGCTCGCGGGGAGGTGCCGGACCCCTCGGTGACGGCGGAGAGCCATGCCGAGCGCGTGCTCAAGCGCATCTACGGGGTCGTCTTCCTCCCTCAGGACCGCCTCGTGCGCGCGATTGTCTCGCTTCGCCTCGAGCGGATCGTCTCGAGCGAGGAGGACGCGAAGCGCAGACGGGAGGCGACGCTTGCGTACCACGACCCGCTCTCCGTCGTCGTGCTCGCCAACCTCGGCCTGTCGACCCAGCTCGCGGTTCTCGGCGTCTGCCTCGTCCTCGGCGAGCCGAGCGCGTACCTCGGTCTTGCGGTAGCGGGCGTCACGCTGCTCGCGTTCCTCCAGCTCCGGCGCGAGCGGATCGCCCGGCGCGTGCTCGCCAGATGAGCCGCGGCGGCGCCCTCGTCACCGGGTCGGCGTCCGGCATCGGCCGCGGGATCACGCTCGCGCTCGCGCGCGAGGGCTACGACGTCTGCGTTCACTTTCGGCGCTCGGAGGCAGAAGCCGAGGCGACGCGGGCGGAGGCCGAGGCGCTCGGGGTCGGCGCGATCACCCTTCAGGCCGACCTCACCGACCCTGAAGCGGCGGGCGGGCTCGTTCGCGAGGCGCACGACCGTCTCGGCGGTCTTGCAGTGCTCGTCAACAACGTCGGGAACTACCTGTACAAGCCGCTCGACGAGCTCGCGGTGGAGGAGTGGGACGACGTGCTCGCGACCAACCTCGACGCCACGTTCGCCACCTGCCGTGCCGTGGTTCCGCTGATGCGGGCGGCCGGAAGCGGGCGCATCGTCAACCTCGGCTACGCCGGCGCACAGAGCCTCGTGGGCCGGCCGAACCTGACCGCCTACGCGATCGCTAAGACCGGTGTCGTCCTCCTGACGAAGGCGATCGCGCGGGCGGAGGCCGGGAACGGAATCACGGCCAACGTCGTCGCTCCGGGGGTGATCGAGACCTCCCGGACCAAGCCGCTCGGGGAGATCCCGGCCGGCCGGGTCGGGACGATCGACGAGGTCGCGGCCGCCGTCCTCTACTTCGTCTCCCCGGAAGCCGAGTACGTCACCGGCCAGGTGCTCGAGGTTGCGGGAGGCTGGAACGTGTAGGGCCAGGCATGCCCGGTCCCCTACGTGTTACGCAGCGCCGCGCAGGGTGAGCCGCTGGCCGTTCATCGACGCGGCCGCATCGGAGCAGAGGTAGGCGATCGCCTCGGCGATCTCCTCCGCGGGGGTGAAGGTGGAGAAGTCCTTGTCGGGGCTCTCCTCGCGCATCGAAGGAGTCACGATCGCGCCGACGACGACGACGTTGGCCGTCGCTCCGGTGCCACGGAACCGGTCGGCGAGCGCGAGCGTCCACGTCTCCGCCGCCGCCTTCGCGGCGGCATAGGAAGCATTCGTGTGGGTCGGGGCCTGCGCCTGGCCGGGTGAGACGAGCACGACGCGTCCGCGTCCGCTCCGCAGCAGGTGTCGTGCGAACGCCTGCGTCGCGTGCTGGTAGGTGCGGATCAGGAGGTCGTGGAAGCGACCCCAGTCCTCGAGCGAGGCCTCCTCGATCGGGGCGCTCGGCCACCAGCCGCCCACGAGGTGGACGAGCGCGTCGACGTGACCGAACCGCTCGGCGGCGCCGTCCGCCCAGGCCCGTGCTGCAGGCGCGTCGAGAAGGTCCACGGCGGCCGTGTCCATGCCTCCGCCGAGCTGCGCCGCCAACGCGTCCAGCTGTGCGAGATCACGTCCACCGAGCGCGAGCCGCGCTCCGGCGGGCGCGAGCCGGCGCACGACGGTCGGCCCGAGGTTCCCGGCCGCGCCTGCGATCGCGATCACGCGACCTTCGAGGGACGTGGCGGCCGATAGGTCCGATGGCAACGGCTCGATGTCGTGACGCTACCAGCGTCGTGCTGAAGCTACCCTCGCCCGATGGTCGACGCCGACCGGTCGGCAGAGGGTGACATCGAGTTCGAGGAGTCCGTCGCGGAGGCACTCGATTCGCTGCCGGACGATCTACGCGCCTTCATGTCCAATGTCGAGCTCGTCGTCGAGGACGAGCCTCCGCCCGGCATGCCGCTTCTCGGCCTCTATCAGGGCGTTCCTCTCACGCGGCGCGGAGGTGCGTACGCAGGAGTCCCTCCCGACAAGATCACGATCTACCGCGGTCCACTCGAGCGCCTCTACGGGCGCGACACCACGTTGCTTCGGCGGGAGATTCGGCGCGTCGTTCTCCATGAGATCGCCCACCACTTCGGCATCAGCGACGCGCGGCTGCGAGAGCTCGATCGGTACTGAATGGAGAATCGGGAGTACGTAGTTCCGGGAAGCCCGGATCCGCGGGCGCCGCGATGCGCGGAGTCGGCGTTCGTCCGAGGATGGGCGCATTCCACGCGAGAGATCGACGAGAGGAGGGCCGATGCCCGCTGACAGTCTTTCCGTGACCGACAACCGCACAGGCGCCGCGTACGAGATCCCGATCGCCGACGGCGCGATCCGCGCGACCGAGCTCCGGCAGATCAAGGTCGACGAGGACGACTTCGGTCTCATGAGCTACGACCCGGCGTTTCTGAACACCGCCTCTGCGCGCAGCTCGATCACGTTCATCGACGGCGACCGGGGGATCCTGCGCTACCGCGGCTACCCGATCGAGCAGCTCGCGGAGGAGAGCACGTACCTCGAGACCGCGTACCTGCTCCTCTTCGGAGAGCTGCCTGCCCGCGACGAGCTGGACGGCTGGGTGGACGAGCTCGTCCATCACACGTTCGTCCACGAGAACGTGAAGCGTCTAATGGAGGCGTTCCGCTACGACGCCCACCCGATGGGGATGCTCGTCTCGTCCGTCGCCGCGCTCTCCACGTTCTATCCGGAGGCGGCGCGGATCGACGACCCAGAAATCCGGCTCATGCAGGCGAAGCGCCTGATCGCGAAGGTGCCGACTCTGGCAGCGTGGGCCTACCGGCACTCGCGCGGGCTGCCGTACGTGTACCCGGACAACGATCTCGGCTTCACGGGGAACTTCCTCTCCATGATGTTTCGGATCGCGGAGCCCCGGTACACGCCGGATCCGGTGCTCGAGCGGGCGCTCGAGGTGTTGTTCATCCTCCACGCCGACCACGAGCAGAACTGCTCGGCCAACGCCATGCGTTCCATCGGGTCGAGCAGGGTGGATCCGTACTCGGCCATGGCCGGTGCGGCCGCCGGGCTCTACGGGCCACTCCACGGCGGAGCGAACGAGGCCGTGCTCCGCATGCTCGCGGAGATCGGCGACGTCCGGAGCGTGCCCGCGTACGTCGAGCGGGTCAAGGCGGGCGAGGTTCTCCTGATGGGCTTCGGACATCGCATTTACAAGAACTACGACCCGCGGGCCCGGATCATCAAGGAGACGGCCGACGCCGTGTTCGAGGTCACGGGCCGTAACCCGCTTCTCGACGTGGCCCTCGAGCTCGAGAAGATCGCGCTCGAGGACGAGTACTTCGTCTCGCGCAAGCTCTACCCGAACGTGGACTTCTACTCCGGCCTGATCTACGAGGCCCTCGATCTTCCCACGGCGATGTTCCCGGTGATGTTCGCGATTCCGCGCACCGCCGGCTGGCTCGCGCAGTGGCTCGAGGGCATCGACGACCCGGAGCAGAAGATCGCCCGCCCGCGCCAGCTCTACGTCGGCGCGGATGAGCGCGACTACGTGCCGGTCGAGGACCGCGTGACCCGCGAGCTCGTCGCCGTCTGAGAGAAGTGGGTCGAACAACGGGCCCGCCCGATCGGGCGGGCCCACATCTCCTCGGGGACTATGCTCCTCGGATGGCTGCACAGCCGCGCTTCAAGCCGGGAGAGCTCTATGCCTCCCGCGACGAGGAGAGCGGTCGCTACGAGGTCTCGAAGATCCTCTACGTCGACGATTCCGTCGTCGTGGCTCGGCTCTACACGAACCGTTTCGACGAGTGCCCGACCGAGGTGCCGCAAGGGCTTCGGCTGGACTTGACCGTAGAGGACCTCGAACGCGGTGCGATCGGGATCGGCTGGGGCGCCGTCGCCATCGACGCACAGGGCCTCGCGGGCGAGGAGCACATCCTGATCGGCGAGGAGCCGGTGACGGACGAGGAGCTCGAGAACGTCGAGTTCGCCCTCGATCCGAGCAAGCTCGAGCACGGCGAGGGTTTGTGGTCGCGGCTTGCGGGCCTCTTCAGACGGCCCAGGTGAGCTTCACGTCCTCTGCTCGCAGTGCTGGGCCGGGAGTTCGAGATGCCCCCGGCCGGAATCGAACCAGCGCACGCCAACGCCGAAAAGTCCGATTCGCTTGCGCGTCGGACTTTTCGGCGGAAGAGGGAGAGGCGCAACCAGTGCCCCCGACAGGAATTGAACCTGTGCACGCGGTTTAGGAAACCGCTGCTCTATCCACTGAGCTACGGGGGCGAGCGGAGGAAGGGTAGCGCCGCCGCGTCGGTGCTTCTCTCGGCGCTCGCGCCTAGGAACTCTGCCGGCGGCACCGAAGTCTCGGCCGTGGCGGAACCGGAGCTCCGCGTCGTGACCGTCCGCCCGCGGACGGTCCTCATGACCTTCGGCGTGGCCGTGGCTGTCGGATCCTTGCTTCTCCTCGGCTACTACGTGCGGCACGTCCTGAGCTGGATCCTCATCGCCATGTTCCTCGCGGCGGCGCTCAACCCGGCGGTCGAGGCCTTCGAGCGTCGAGGGCTGCGGCGCGCCTCGTCGGCGACGGTCGTCTTCGCCCTGGCGCTGCTCGTCGTCGCCGGAATCGGGTTTCTCGTCATCCCGCCGCTCGTCGGGCAAGTGACGGACTTCGTGGAGGCCGTACCCGACCTCGTCGACGACGTGACGAAGGGCCGTGGCCCGCTCGGGTTCCTTCAGGAGGACTACCGGATCGTCGACCGCATTCGCGAGGCCATCGACCGCGAGGGTGTCCCGGGGGTCCTGGGCCTGAGCGAGCCCGTGGTCGAGCTCGTGCGCGGCATCGTGACGGCTGTCGTAGGCGTGGTCGTGGTCGTCTTCCTCACCTTCTTCATGCTGCTCGAGGGGCCTCGGACGGTGCAGCGCCTGCTCGGCCTTCTCGCCGATCCGACCCGGGCGCGCTACGAGCGAGTCGGGCGCGAGATCTACGGGACGATCAGCGGCTACGTGTCGGGGAACCTCCTCATCAGCCTCATCGCCGGCGTGGCCTCGGCCGCCGTCCTCCTCGCGGTCGGGAGCGACTTCGCGGTCGCGCTCGGCCTCCTCGTCGCGATCCTCGACCTGATCCCGCTCGCGGGCGCGACCCTCGCCGCGATCATCGTCTCGACCGTCGTCCTCGTCGAGACCGATCTCGTACGGTGCCTCCTCGTCGTCGGCTTCTTCCTCGTCTACCAACAGCTCGAGAACCACTTCCTGCAGCCCGTGATCTACGGCCGGACGGTCCAGCTTTCCCCGCTCGCGGTGCTGTGCGCGGTGCTGGTCGGCGCCGAGCTCGCCGGCATCCTCGGCGCGCTCCTCGCGATTCCCGTCGCCGGCTCGCTGTTCGCGATCGGCCGCGAGGTGCTGCTCTCGCGACGCGAGGCGGCGATCGAGACGCCGCCCGGGGTCGAGCTCTCCCCCGACGCACCGGGTCAATAGCGCTCCCGCTCGGCGAAGCCGGCCGCAGGGCGCTTTCCGCTGTGGCTCGGGTGCTCCTCGTGCGTGCGGTAGCACGTCTTCGAACCTCGATCGCCAGGTTAGGCTGCACCCCACATGGCTGAGCTTCTGCTCTTCCATCATGCACAGGGGCTGACGGCCGGGTGCCTTTCCTTTGCCGATGAGCTCCGCGCTGCCGGCCACGTCGTTCACGCCCCGGATCTCTACGACGGCAAGACCTTCACCGAGCTCGCCGACGGCGTTGGCTACGCCGAGCAGGTCGGCTTCGACACGATCATCGAGCGCGGTCGACTCGCCGCTGACAGCTTGCCGAACGAGATCGTCTATGCCGGGTTCTCGCTCGGGGTGCTGCCGGCGCAGATGCTGGCCCAGACGCGTCCGGGCGCCAAGGGAGCCTTGCTGTTTCACAGTTGCGTCCCGACCTCGGAGTTCGGCCGCCCCTGGCCGCAGGGCGTCCCGCTCCAGATCCACATGATGGAGGCCGACGAGTGGGCCTTGCCGCCGAACGAAGACCTCGACGTCGCCCGCCAGCTCGCCGAGACAGTCGAGAGCGCGGAGCTGTTCCTGTACCCCGGCGATCGGCACCTGTTCGCTGACTCGAGCCTGCCCGACTACGACGAAAGCGCCGCGACGCTGCTCAAGCAACGCGTGCTCAGCTTCCTCGACAACATCGAGTAGCTTCGGATAGCGCACCGGCGGATGACCCACAGCGTCATCCCAGGCGCCACCGATTTCGCGGCGCGCCTCATTGCGCTCGAGGTTCCAAGAGGGAAGAGTGGAGCTCGTGCGCCGGACGCTTCTGATCGGTTCGGGACTCGTCGCGCTCGCGGTGGCGGTGGTCGTCGTCGCATACGTGGGTCTGCATCACGACGCGATCTCGATCTGGGTGCGGGGCATCCGCGAGACCCTTCCGGAGGGCACGACGCTGGGCGAGGCTGCGGAGCGCTTCGACCTTCGTCCTTCAGCCGGCGATCTGCTCGACGTCCAGGGAGGCGTCCTGCGCCGCAACGCCTTTCCCGGCAGGATGCTGATCGACGGCCGGGCGGAGGCTCGGACGACCCAGCTCGAGGACGGCGACCGGGTCCGGGCCGTGGACGGCCGCGACCGGCGCGAGCCGGTGGTACGCGTCTTCCTCCGCGTCCCCGAGGGGATGCCGGCGAATCCGCAGTTCACGCTCGCCCGAGCGCCGGGGAGGGAGGAACTCGAGCGTGGGCAGATCTCCGGCAAGAGCGTGCACGTCGCCTTCCACCCGAGTGGCCCTTCCCGTGTTCCGAAGGCGGTGGCGCTCACCTTCGACGACGGCCCCTCGCGCTACACGCCGCGAATTCTGGCCGTTCTCCGGCAGCTGCACGCTCGCGCGACGTTCTTCGTCGTCGGCTACCTCGCCGAGCGCTATCCGACGCTCGTGCGGCGCGAGCTCGCCGCGGGGATGGGCGTCGGGAACCACACGTACTCCCACCCGTACCGCCTGCTGTTCAACCTCCAGCCGCATGCACGGATCGTCGAGGAGATCTCGCGCGGGAAGGAGGTGCTCGCATCCCTCGGTCCCGCCCCCACGCTCTTCCGCCCGCCCGGCGGCTCCTTCTCGTCCTACGTGATCGAGGCCACCGGAGCCTACGGCCAGCGGATCGTCCTCTGGTCGGTCGATCCGACCGACTGGAAGGCGGGACAGACGGCGGAGCAGACCGCTCGGCGCGTCTTGGACAAGGTGCGTCCGGGCTCGATCGTCGTCCTCCACGACGGCGGCGGCAACCAGTCGGCGACCGTGAAGGCTTTGCCGAAGATCGTAAGGGGGATTCGGAAGAGGGGTCTCGAGCTCGTCCTGATCGAGCCTGTGCGCCGGTCATAAGCCGCGTTGCGACTGCGTAGTTCGGCGTCGGACACTACGTGCGCGTGCGGATGCGCGCTCGGAATCGCTGGTGCCACCATCGGCCTCGTGGAGGTGATTACCGGCCGAACCGACGAGTTGCAGGTGCCTGCTCCGGGCGCTGCAGGGCTCTCGGGCGCGGAAGCCCGGGATCTGCTCGAGCGGTTCGGGCGAAATGTTCTTGCTGAGCCGCCCAAACCGTCTCACCTGCGCCGGTTCAGCGCGCAGCTCGTCCATCTCTTCGCGCTGCTCCTCTGGCTCGGCGCGGTGCTCGCGTTCGTCGGGGGTCTCCCGCAGCTTTCCGCGGCCATCGTCGCCGTGATCCTGGTCAACGCGGTCTTCGCCTTTGCTCAGGAGTACCGGGCAGAGCGCGCGAGCGAGGCGCTGCGCCGCGTTCTCCCGCAGACGGCGCTGGTGCGCCGGGACGGCGAGGAGAGGGAGATTCCCGCCGAGGAGCTCGTTCCGGGCGACGTCGTCATCCTCGAGCCCGGCGACCGGGTGAGTGCGGACGCGGAGGTCCTCGCACGGCACGAGCTCCGTGTCGACAACTCGACGCTGACCGGCGAGTCACGACCGGTCGAGCCGGAGCGGCTCGTGTACGCGGGGACGCATGTCGCGCGCGGCACGGCCGAAGCCGTCGTCGTCGCCACGGGTATGGCCACCGAGTTCGGCCGTATCGCAGAGCTGACCCAACGGGCGAAGGACGACCCGAGCCCGCTCGAGCTCGAGCTGCGCCGCGTTACGCGCCTCGTGGCGCTGGTGTCCTTCGGGCTCGGCTCTCTCTTCTTCGTCGTAGCCGGCTTCCTGGGCATGGGCCTCGAAGAGCGCTTCGTGTTCGCGGTCGGCGTCACGGTGGCGAACGTGCCGGAAGGGCTCCTCCCGACCGTCACGCTGGCGCTCGCTCTCGGCACGCAACGAATGGCGCGGCGGAACGCGCTCGTCAGGCGGCTCTCGTCGGTGGAAACGCTGGGCGAGACGACCGTGATCTGCACGGACAAGACCGGAACGCTGACCGAGAACGAGATGACGGTCGAGCGCGTGTGGTCGCCGGAGCACGGCTGGTTCGAGATCGAGGGAGCGGGCTACGAGCCGTTCGGTCGCTTCCGCCGGGACGGGCAGGTGACGAGCGCACGGCCACTGCATGAGCTGCTCCGGTGCGCGCTTCTCTGCAACGACGCGCGTCTGACCGCCGGGCGGGAGGGAATCGAGATCGTCGGAGACCCAACCGAGGCAGCGCTCGTCGTGGTTGCGGAGAAGGGAGGGCTGCGGCACGAGCACGAGGCAGCCCGGCGACCTCGTATCGGCGAGATCCCCTTCGACTCGACGCGGAAGCGGATGACGACCGTCCACCTCGTGGGCGGCCGCCGGGTGGCCTACGTGAAGGGCGCGGCCGAAGTCGTCGTACCCCTGACGACGCTCGGCGGCGACGGGCAGGCCGTTGCCCTCGCGGCCGCCGAGGAGATGGAGCGGGGGGCGCTCCGAGTGCTCGCCTTCGCCAGGCGCGTGCTTCCCGACGGCCTCGACGCGGCGGATGACGTGGAGCACGAGCTCGAGCTGCTCGGTCTCGTCGGGATGGTCGATCCGCCGCGACCTGAGGTGGCAGCGGCGATTTCGAGCTGTCGGATCGCGGGAATCCGCGTGATCATGGTCACCGGCGACAGCGGGTACACCGCGGAGGCGGTCGCCCGCCGCATAGGCCTCGTTCACGATCACCCGCACGTGATCGGACCGGGTGAGCTCGACGAGGTGGACGACGACGTGCTCCGCCGGCGTCTCGCGGAGCGGGACGTCATCTTCGCCCGCATCTCGCCGGAGCAGAAGCTCCGCCTCGCGCGGGTGCTCCGCGACGGGGGCGACATCGTGGCGATGACCGGAGACGGGGTCAACGACGCTCCGGCTCTCAAGGAGGCGGATATCGGCATCGCGATGGGACGAAGCGGTACGGACGTCGCTCGCGAGACGGCGGACATGGTGCTCCTCGACGACAACTTCGCCTCCATCGTGGCTGCGGTCGAAGAGGG
>Ga0209751_10007242_pt1 | contig 10199 bp, 10 predicted proteins | sample RifCSP13_1_FD_184019 | JGI IMG/M metagenome (GOLD analysis project Ga0209751, IMG submission 184019) | Soil microbial communities from Rifle, Colorado - Rifle CSP2_sed 13_1 (SPAdes) (version 2) | ecosystem: Environmental > Terrestrial > Deep subsurface > Rock core/Sediment | place: Rifle...
GGCTGACGAAGATGCCCCAGCTGCCGTAGTGCCGATACAGCTCCTCCAATCGAGCGAGCCGGCGCGGGTGCATCAGCCGCCGGCCCAACCGGCCCCGGAAGAACGAGCGGCCGATGGTGCGACCCGCCAGGTACACCGACGTCGCGGTGGCGACATTGGCGACCCAGGTGATCAGGAAGACGGCGGTGGCGGAGATCCGGCCGGCGGTCGAGAGGAACGCCCCCAGCGCCACGGCCGTGTCGGCCGGGATGGGCGGAAACACGTTCTCCGCCGCCGCCAGCGCGCCGATCACGGTGTACACGGCGGCGGGCGGGAGCGCCACCAGCCACTGGATCAGGTCCTGGAGCAGATCACGCGCCCCCGAGGGACGCGATGGCGAACACCTGGAGGCCCTTGCCGGCGCCGACGTCGTCCATCTTCTCGTTGGTCTTGGCCTTGACCGACACGGCGCCGGTGGGGAGCCCCACCGCCGCGGCCAGGTTGGCGCGCATGGCTTCCGCGTGGGGCGCGAGCTTGGGCGCCTCGGTGATGACCGTAACGTCCACGTTGACGATCACGTAGCTGGCTGCGACGATCCGCCGCTTGACCTCTGCCAAGAGTTGCATGGAGTTGGCGTCCTTCCAGCGCTCGTCGGTATCCGGGAACAGGCGACCGATGTCGCCCATCGCGGCGGCGCCCAGGAGGGCGTCGGACACGGCGTGCGCCACCGCGTCGCCGTCCGAGTGCCCCACCAGGCCGCTCTCATGGGGTATCGCCACACCGCCGAGCACCAAGGGGCGCTGGGCCCCGAAGGTGTGGGAGTCGTAGCCGAGGCCGAGGCGTTGGCGCATGCCTACGGGGCGAGCGAGGGCGAGCGAGGGCGAGCGGGGGCGAGCGTCATCGGGGTGCGGCCCCTGCGGGGCGCGGCGCAGCGCTCCGCTTCACCGCCGCTAGTCGCTTCACCGCTTCCGTGAGCAGATCGTCCGTCTTGCAGAAGGCGAAGCGCACCACGTGTCGGCCCAGCTCAGGCCTGCTATAGAAGGACGAGCCGGGTACCGGCGCCACGCCGACCTCACGTGTCAGCCAGTAGGAGAACTCGTCGTCCGGCAGATCGCTCAGACTGGAGAAATCAACCAAAACGTAATACGCGCCTTGGGGCGGCGTGCAGCGGAAGCCGGCCGCCAACAACCCGCCGCAGAGCAGGTCGCGCCGCTGGCGGTAGTCCCGGGCCAACGCGGCGTAGTAGTCGGGGCCCAGTGACTCCAGCGCCGCCGCGACGCCCTCCTGGAGCGGCGCCGGCGCACCCACCGTGAGGAAATCGTGCACCTTGCGGATGGCGTCCGTGACCTGAGCCGGTGCCACGATGGTTCCCACCCGCCACCCCGTGATGCTGAAGGTCTTGGACCCGCCACTGATGGTGATGGTCCGCTCGCGCATGCCGGGGAGCGTGGCGATCGGGACATGCTCGCCTTCGTAGTAGATGTGCTCGTAGATCTCGTCGGTCACGGCGTACGCATCGTAGCGGCGGCAGAGCTCCGCGATAGCCTCCAGCTCGCGGCGGGACAGCACGCGCCCGGTGGGATTGTTGGGCGTATTGACGATGATCGCGCGGGTGCGTGTGGAGCAGGCCCTCGCCAGGCGGTCCAGGTCCAGCTCGCCCTCAATGGGCATGGGGACATACACCGGCTTGGCGCCGCAGAGAATCGCGTCCGGCCCATAGTTCTCGTAGTAGGGCTCGAACACCACCACCTCGTCGCCCGGATCTACGATGGCCATCAGCGCCGCGGCCATGGCCTCGGTAGCCCCGCAAGTCACGGTGATCTCGGTCTCCGGATCCACCGTCATGCGGTACCACTCGTGATACTTCCGAGCCAGTGCCTGGCGCAGTCGCTTAGCACCCCAGGTGATGGCGTACTGGTTGACGTCGTCCCGGATGGCCTTGATAGCGGCTTCCTTGAGTACCTCGGGCGCAGGGAAGTTGGGGAACCCCTGCGCCAGATTGATGGCCCCGTGCTCAGCCGCAAGCCGCGTCATCCCGCGGATAACGGATTCGGTGAAGCCGTGAGTGCGGGTGGCGGTGTGCATGGGGCTAAAGTAGCGGCAGGAGCGGCAGAAGCGGCAGGGGCGGCAGGAGCGGCTGGAGCGGCAGGAGCGGGCGGGGGATATCACGCCGGGCTTGCCGGATGCCGGTGCCTGCCGCATCCTGTTGCCCATGTCCCTCCCCCTCCCCACCGATTTCCTTGCGCTCCAAGAAGCGCTGGCTGGCCGCTATTCGCTGGAACGCGAGCTGGGTCGCGGCGGCATGGGGATCGTGTACCTGGCGCGGGACGTGGCGCTGGATCGGCTGGTGGCGCTCAAGCTGTTGCCGCCGGCGCTGGCCGCCCAGCCGGCGCTCCGCCAGCGGTTCCTCCGCGAGGCGCGGACCGCGGCGAAGCTTTCGCATCCCCACATCATCCCCATCTTCGCCGTTGAGGAAGTGAGCAATTTCGTCTTCTTCGTGATGGCCTACGTGGAGGGCGAGACCCTGGGCCAGCGGATCAGATCTCGCGGCCCGCTACCGGCGTCCGAGGCCACGCGCATCCTCCGCGAGATCTCCTGGGCCCTGGCCTACGCCCATGCCCAGGGCGTGGTGCACCGGGACATCAAGGCCGACAACATCTTGCTGGAGACCGGGAGCGGGCGGGCATTGGTGGCGGACTTCGGGATCGCCCGGCACACGGACGCCACCGGCGTCACGGCGGTGGGTGAGATCGTGGGGACGGCCGAGTACATGAGCCCGGAACAAGCGAGCGGCGAGGCGGTGGATGGCCGCAGCGACATCTACGCGTTGGGCGTACTGGGCTTCTACGCCCTATCAGGCCGGCCGCCGTTTGAGGGGCCCAACCTCCCCGCAGTGTTGGCTCAACACATCACGCAGCCGGCACCGCCAGTAGCGGGAGCGGCGCACGGCGTACCCAGCCGGCTGGCCCGGGCGATTGACCGGTGTCTCCTCAAGGCCCCCGACCAGCGGTTTCAGAAGGCGGAGGATTTGGGCGATGCTCTGGCTCAATCCCTCGAGGCGCGGCGCGACCTGCCCGTGCCGATTCGGGTGCTATTCAAACAGCTCCGTGAGCAAGGTCGGACGCTGGGGGCCTATCCAATGGTGGCCCTGATCTTTGTTCCGGGATTCGTCGTGCCGCTGCTGACGGGCAGTGCCCCGCTCATCGTGGCGGTCGTCAACGCGGCCCTCCTCGCGCTCATCGCCGCGATGCCGCTGACCTCGGCTACGGTGTGGTTTCGGCGGGTCCTCAAGGCGGGCTACGGCCGGGACGACGTTCTCCTGGCGTGGAAGACCGAACAGGAACGAGAATTGGAAGAACGGGCGTTCGAGCACGGTCGGGAGGTGTCGCGCTTTGAACGAGCGATGCGGTGGGCCGTCGGCGGATCGCTGGTGGTTGGCGCACTCTCGATACTCGCGCAGTGGAGGTTCCTGGTCCCCGGGTCCATGGGCAGCGCGATCTCGGCTGGCCTGCTCGCGTTGTCGGTGGCCACCGCGATCGGGAGCGGGGCCATGGCGTTCTTTCGGTATCAGCGCCGAACCGACCTCGTGGGTCGCTGGATCGGCAAGCTGCTGCACAGCCGGCTGGGGCGCTGGCTGTTCAAGCTCGCCGGGGTGGGCTTGAAGGGTGTGAGCCACCCAGCGGAATTGACCCACCGCCCCACGGAGCTCGCCATCGGCATGGCGGTGGACAGCCTGTTCGAGTCACTGCCCAAGGGCACCCAGAAACGCCTGGGCGACCTTCCCGCCGTGGTGCGGGGACTCGAGAATGACGCGACGCGAATGCGGCGCCGAGCGGAAGAACTCAACGACCTGGTGGCCAAGATCGAGCGCGCCGGACCGGCGGCGAAGCAGGTGGGTGACGGGCTCGACGACCGACGTGCCGCGCTGGACGCCGATCTCCAGGCGACGCGCGACGCGGCGCAGCGCCGCCTGGCCCAGGCGGTCGCGGCGCTCGAAGGCATCCGCCTCAACCTGCTCCGCCTGTGCGCCGGCGCCGGGAGCGTGGACAGCCTCACCGCGGACCTCGCCGCGGCGCGGGACGTGGGAGAAGAGGTGGAGCGACTGCTCTCCGGGCACGACGAAGTGGCGGCCCTGCTGGCGCGCCCTAGCCCCTAGCTCTTTAGGATCCGCACCGCGAGCAGCGCCGCGTTCTTGGCGTTGCCGATACCAACCGTTCCCACCGGGCAGCCGCTCGGGAGCTGGGCGATCGCGTAGAGCGCATCCACGCCGTGCAGAGGCCCCACGTCCAGCGGCACACCGATCACCGGTAGATCCGTGAGCGACGCCACCGACCCCGGCAGCGCGGCCGCGAGCCCCGCCGCCGCGATCACGACGCGGTACCCCTTGCTCCGCGCTTCGCGCGCGATCTGGGCCGTCTGGTCTGGATGGCGATGGGTGGAGGACACTACGAAGTCGTAACCAATGCCGGCCTGGTCCAGCACCTCGAAGGCCCCGGCGACGCGATCCCGGTCACTCTCCGAGCCCACGATGATGAGGATGTCCTTGTTGGCCATGTCAGGCGGCCCGTTCGTCGGGGATGATGGAGTAGTCCTGGCGGCGGCGCGCCGCGCGGAATCCGGCATCCACAATGTGGCGCCGCATCTCGTCAATCGTGGTCCGGTGGGTGGTGCCGGCCGCGGACACCACGTTCTCCTCGATCATCAGCGACCCGAAATCGTTGCACCCGAACCGCAGGGACACCTGCCCGACTTTGAGCCCCATGGTCACCCACGATGCCTGGAGGTTGGGGACGTTATCCAACACCACCCGCGCGATCGCTACGGTCCGCAGGTAGGTGATCGCGTCGGTCTTGGGCGTTCCCTCCATCTCGGTGTGCTCGGGCTGGAGCGGCCAGGTGATGAACGCCGTGAACCCGCCGGTCGTGGCCTGCACCTCGCGGACCCGAGCCAGGTGCTCGATCCGGTCCGCCAGCGTTTCGCCCAGGCCGTACATCATTGTCACCGACGTTTTCATGCCGAGCCGGTGGGCGATCTCCATGACTTCGAGCCAGCGGTCGGCCCCGGCCTTCTTCCGGGCGACCCGATCTCGCACCTCCTGCACCAGGATCTCTCCCCCGCCGCCGGGAATGGAGTCGAGGCCCGCGGCCATCAACGCGCGGATCACCTCCTCGGCGCTCATGCGGAAGCGGGTGGAGAAGAAGTCCACCTCCGACGGCGAGAACCCGTGAATGTGAATCGGGTGATGGCGCTTGATGTACCGGAGCAGCTCCAGGTACCACTCGAACGGGATGTAGGGGTTGTGCCCACCCTGCATCAGGATCTGCACGGCGCCCAGCTGCCTGGCCTCGTCAATCTTGCGGCCAATCTCCTCAAACGACAGCACGTAGCCCTGGGCGTGCTTGGGGCGCCGGTAGAAGGCGCAGAACTTGCAGTCGGCCACGCACACGTTGGTGTAGTTGATGTTGCGATCGACGATGTAGGTGACGACGCCGTCGGGATGCAGCTGCTGGCGTTTGGCGTCGGCCAGCTGGCCTAGCTCGAGGAGCGGGGCGCGCTCGTAGAGCTCGAGGTAGCTTCGGAACTCAGACGACGTTCGATCGATCATGGCCGGTATGCTGCTCGGGCGGGGGACTCTCTCGCGCTTAGCTCCTTGACAGTCCGCCCCGCCCTTCCCCTGGGAGCCCGCGCTGCGAGAGTCCCCCGCCCTCGCTTCGACCTCTCCTGACCGGTGACCACGGTCACGCTACGGACAAGAATCCCAGCGCCCCGTCCCGCACCAATCCACGAGACGTCAAGCGCCGCAGGAAGCTCGTGAACCCTTCCAAATGCCGGTACGACAATCCGTAATCCAACCCGCTCAGGTATTCACGACACGCGGCTGGGTCCGTTCCCGTTACTTGGGCGGCCTGGGCAGCCAGGTCGTCGAGGTGACCCAGCCCCCAGGCACGCGCCGCCAGCAGCGCGGCGTGAGCTGCCCCCACCTCGGCCCGATCCGCCTCCCGCCGCGCCGCCCAGACCGCGAACACGAAGGGGAGTCCGGTCCAGCGCTTCCAGGCTTCGCCGAGGTCGCAGGCATACCGGTAGGTGCGGCGCGCCGCCAGAATCAGCGCCGGGTCGCCGATCACCAGCACCGCGTCGTGCGGCAAGCCCGCAAGCGCGTCCAGGTCGGCAGCCTCGGCCCGCACCTCCGCGAACCGGGGGCGCACGTGCCACACGTCCTGACACAGCAGCTGGAGCAGATAGACGGACGTGCGGGAGGACGCCGACAGCAGGATGGTGCCCTGGTCCAGCTCCTGCACCGGCCGGCTCGAGAACAGCATCACGCTGCGCACCGGGCCGTCGCACGATACCGCGAGGTCCGGCAGCAAGTGGTAGGCCGCGGCGTTCCGGGCGTATTCCACGGCCGAGACCACCGAGACGTCGAGCTCGCCCGCTGCGAGGAGGTCGTTCAGCTCGGACGGTGTGCCGGTGACCAACTCGGCGGACACCGAAACGACCCCCCGATCGATGGCGCCGTACACCGGGTAGCAATTGATGTAGCCGATGCGGCCTAAGCGCATGGTGGCCCCTCGCGCGGGCGCAGCGCGCCGCTGGCTCCCGGAGCGCGCGTCAGTGGAGCGCGCGCCATGAAACGCCCCTCGTCTGCGGCGCGCGCGCAACTGCAGCGCGCGGAGGGACGCCAGCGGCGTGCGGAGCCCGCGCGATCACGCACGTCCCGCCCCCACCAGTTGCACCAGCTCCGGACTGGCCGGTTCGCCACTCCCGGCTCCCGCGTCCGCGGTGAAGATCGGATCGTCCGGCTCGAAGGTCCGGACCGGCCGGTAGAGCGAATCGCGTTCCACCGGCTCCTTTCCCGCGGCCCGGACCATCCGCACGATCTCGCCGTAGGACAGCATCATCGGCGTGTGCGCTCCGGCCTCGTGGTAGACCCGCTCGTACACCACCGTCCCCTCGACGTCGTCGCACCCGAAGTGCAGCGCGATCTGCGAGATGAACGGCGTCACCATGGGCCAATGCGTCTTGAGGTGCGGGATGTTATCCAGAAACAGGCGGCCCACCGCGATGTTCTTGAGATCGTCGAAGCCGGTGGTGGCGGTCCCCACCCGGCCCAGCTGCTCGCCCAGCTCGTTATGGTCCGGGTGATAGGCCAGCGGGATATAGGCCAGGAATCCTCCGGTCTCGTCCTGGAGGTCCCGCAGCATCTGGAGGTGCTCCACCCGATCCTGGAGCGTCTCGACGTGGCCGTACAGCAGGGTGCAATTGGAGGGAATCCCCAGCTGGTGCGCCTCGCGGTGGACCCGCAGCCAATCCTCGGCAATGAGCTTCCGGTCCGCGATAGTCGCGCGCACGGCGGTACCGAAGACCTCAGCGCCGCCCCCGGGCAGCGTGTCCAGCCCCGCGGCCTTGAGCTGTTCCAGGACGCGGCGCGTGGTGGTCCGCTCGATCCGGGCCAGGTGCGCGATCTCCACCGCGGTCAGCGCCTTGATGTGGACGTCCGGGTGACGAGCTTTAAGCCCCCGGATCAGGTCCGCGTAGTACGACAGCCGGAGCTTGGGATGCAAGCCCCCGACGATGTGGAACTCGCGGGTGGGGTTGTCCCGGGCGCTCTCGGCCTCGGCGTACACCTCCTCCAGCGTTCGGGTGTACGCCCCTTCCTCCCTGGGGCTTCGCGCGAACGAGCAGAAGACGCAATTGTGCCGTAGCACGCAGACGTTGGTGGGGTTAATGTGCTGGTTGGCCGCGAAGAATACCCGCTCGCCGTTCCGGCACCGGTTCGCGGCGTCCGCGAGCGCGCCCAGCCCCAGCAGGTCCGACGTCTCGAACAGCAGCAGCGCGTCTGCCGCGCTCAAGCGCTCCCCGGACTCGACCTTCGCGGCGACCGGCCCGAGCCGCGGGTCACCCAGCGCGATCGTCACCGCTCACGCCTCGTAACGCCGCACGGCGAGCGACGCGTTGTGCCCCCCAAACCCGAACGAATTGGAGAGCGCTACGTCCACGCGCCGCGTGACCTTCCGGTTGGGTGCGCAGTCGAGATCGCACTCGGGGTCCAGGTCGTCCTGGTTGATCGTCGGCGGGATCTCGCCGTGCCGGAGCACCAGTACCGTGATGGCGAACTCCAGTCCTCCGGCGGCGCCGAGCAGGTGCCCGGTCATGGATTTGGTGGAGCCCATGACCAGCTTCTTGGCGTGGTCGCCGAAGACCTCCTTCGCCGCCTTCACCTCGGCCACGTCCCCGGCCGGCGTGGAGGTGCCGTGGGCGTTGATGTAGCCCACGTCGGCGGGATTGAGGTTCCCGTCCGCCAGACACGCCAGCATCGCGCGCTTGGCCCCTTCCCCGCCGGGGGCCGGTTGGGTGATGTGGTAGGCGTCCGCGCTCATGCCGTAACCCACGATCTCGGCGTGGATGCGCGCGCCGCGATCCAGCGCGTGCTCCAGCAGTTCGAGAATCACGATACCCGAGCCGTCCCCCATGACGAACCCGTCCCGGTGCTTGTCGAAGGGCCGGGAGGCCTTCTCCGGCGCGTCGTTCCGGGCGGAGAGCGCCTTCATGTTGCTGAACCCGGCGATCGCCAGCGGCGTGATGGCGCTCTCGGCACCGCCGGTAATCATCACGTCGGCCTCGCCCCGCTGAATGATCCGATACGACTCGCCGATGGCGTGGGCAGACGAGGCGCAGGCGGATACCGTGCAGTAGTTGGGACCCTTGGCGCCGAGACGGATGGACATGATGCCCGACGCGATGTCCGGAATGAACATGGGGACGAAGAACACGGACACGCGCGAAGGGCCTTGCTGCAGGAAGATCTTGCATTGCTCCTCGAACGTCCCGATCCCGCCGATCCCGCTTCCGATGATAATGCCGGTCCGCTCGGGCTCCGACAGCGTGCCGTTGAAGCCGGCGTCGCAGGTCGCCTCCGTCGCCGCCGCAATCGCATATTGGAGAAACTGGTCGTAGCGCCGGGCTTCCTTCTTATCGATGAACTTGAGCGGGTCGAAGTTCTTGACCTCGCAGCCGAACCGCACGTCCAGGTTGGAAGGGTCGAACCGGCGAATCGGCGCCGCCCCGGAGAGGCCAGCCAACAACCCCTCCCACGTCTCGGCGACCGTGTTCCCCAACGGGGAGACTACCCCTAAGCCCGTGACCACGACCCGCCGTTTCAAGGCGGCTACTTCCCCATCTTCTCGTGCAGGTACTTCAGCGCATCCCCGACGGTCCGGAGCTTCTCGGCTTCCTCGTCCGGGATGTCCACGTCGAACTCTTTCTCGAAGGCCATCACGAGCTCGACGGTGTCGAGGCTATCGGCACCAAGGTCCTCCATGAAGCTGGCGTCGTTCGTCAGCTTCTCCCGTTCGACGCCCAGCTCCTCGACGATGATGTCCTTAACCTTTTCCTCCAAGTCGCTCATGACGTCCTCTGGGAAAGAGTGGGGAGATGGTTACATCACCAAGCCGCCGTCAACCACTACGACTTGGCCTGTAATGTAGTCGGCGAGGTCGGAAGCGAGAAAGAGCACCGCGCCGGCGACGTCGCCGGGCGTCCCCAGGCGGCCAAGGGCGATCTGGTCGGTCAGCGCGGCGCGGGCCTGGTCCGGGAGCCCCCGGGTCAACTCGGTGTCGATGAACCCCGGAGCCACGGCGTTGACCAGCACGTTGCGGGACGCGAGTTCCCTGGCCACGGCCTTGGTGAGCCCGATCAGTCCCGCCTTGGAAGCGGCGTAGTTGGCCTGCCCGCGGTTGCCCGTGAGGCCGATGACGCTGGTGATGTTGATGATCCGGCCCCAACGCCGCTTCATCATGGTGCGCGTCACCAGCCGCATGGTGTTGAAGGCACCCTTGAGATTCACGTCCAGCACGGCGTCCCAGTCCGACTCACTCATCCGCACCAGCACACGGTCACGAGTGAAGCCGGCGTTGTTCACCAGGATATCCACCGGCCCCAGGCCGTTCTCGACCAGGGCGACGGCCGCCTCGACCTCGCGGGTGACCGCGACATCGGCCCGAACCCCCAGCGCGCGCCCGTTCCCGGTGAGCGTTGCGGCGACCTCCTGCGCGCGAGCCTGGTCGCGCCCCAGGATGGCCACGTGCGCTCCCGCCCCGTACAGCCGTTCGGCAATGGCCTTACCGATCCCCCGGGATCCGCCGGTCACCAGCGCCACTTTGCCGCCCAAGTCGATCGTCATGCGGCCCACTCCAGGAACTGGTGCACTTCATCCGCCGTGC
>Ga0209751_10007246_pt1 | contig 10195 bp, 8 predicted proteins | sample RifCSP13_1_FD_184019 | JGI IMG/M metagenome (GOLD analysis project Ga0209751, IMG submission 184019) | Soil microbial communities from Rifle, Colorado - Rifle CSP2_sed 13_1 (SPAdes) (version 2) | ecosystem: Environmental > Terrestrial > Deep subsurface > Rock core/Sediment | place: Rifle...
TACCGGCAACGACCTCCACCCACACCCCACCCGAGGCTTCCTTCCAGTTGCCTTGGCCGTAGGTGACGGTGAGGGAACCGTTGGCTACCAGCTCGATCATTTCGAGAGTGAGCCCGCCAGCCGTTTCCTTGCGGAGCTTGACGGTGGCGACGGCAGCAGTGCCAGCAGACTCTCGGATGGTGAACCCGGCCAAGCGAGTAACTCCAGGGTGGTTGGCACCCCCCGTAATAGCAGTTCCTTTTTGCATGGGTTCAGATTACCTCCCTGCGAACGACTTTGCTAGACACTCGCCAGGCGGGGGTAGAGGTCATTCCCAGGGCAGTCCTTGGGGGATGTGTCCCGGTGGCCCCACACCGGCCAACCCTTCGGGGACTTGACCGAGCCCAGGTTCGGAAAGCCGTGACCTTGCAGGTAAGCGAGTCGGTTGCTTACCTCGAAGATGAAGGCTTGTGCGGCTGCGGGGTCGGGGTAGTTGAAGTTCCCCCCAACCGCCCAGCCCAGCCCTGCGGTGTTGTGGTTGGCTGTGTGGGCACCAGTGCGATATAGGCCACGTCCCTCCATCACCCACACGGTCTTGGCGTCTTCGCTGATGTAGCTGACCAGGGTGTAGGGAATGTCGAGCCCGAGGTCGGGCCGAACGGTCTGGAGCCGTCGTTGGTAGGCGAGCGCCTCACGGAGGTCCCAACGGTTGCGGGTCCATTCCCCCGGGTCGTAGGTATCGACGGCAGCGGTGTGATGGACGTGGACCTCGGTGCGCTTGACCGGGGCAACGTAGTAGCCGAGGCGAGGCAGGTCGGTGCGGGCTCCCCACTGGCTTCGAGTCAGGAAGATGATGTTCGGAGCGACCACATCGGAGTGGGCTCGGTACCAGTAGCGCAGCTCCCAGCACGCCCCGACCTCGATCCCATAGAACGCTTCGTCAGGAACTCGGGACCGATAGCCGTCTATCGTAAACCACTCAACGTTCATCCTGAAAGCGACCGATCCGGTAGAGGTCTTCAAGGCCAAGGCCCACGCCTTCGCCGACTCCTTCGTCTGGTTTCCAGTTCCTACACCGTCCTGGAAGTGCGTCTGCAAAACTACCCCAGGGGAATAGGCAGTAAGAGCTTTCATCGTCTTGCTGTACCCAGCCACTGCCAGCGGATCAACTGGGCCAGTGGCGTACGGCGACCAGATGATGGGCAGGTCCTTGACAGCCCGCAGTCGGCGCACCATCTCGATCAGGTACGCCTCCCAAGCTGCTTGGTAGTTCGGGTAGGCTAGCAGGTTCAAGCCACACTCTTGAGTGATGTACCAGCCATCGGCGTAGCTCTTCGCTGCCTGGGCAGCCTCGCTGCTGGTCCACAGGTGAGCCCAACGCCAACCCTGGTCGAGAATCTTGGTGTAGTGGTAACTCGTGGGTTCGGGGTTACCGATGTAGAGGGGCATGTCGGTGTGCGCCTTTACCGTCTGAGCATCCCCCTCGTTCCAGGATTGAAGGACGAGGTAACCGATGTCGGCGTGGGTCTCGGCATGGCTCACCATCTCGATCAACTCGGGATCGGAGAGGGTGGTGCCTTGGAGAAACAATCCCCGCATCTAATACCACAACTGTTCAAAGATTTTGTACAGGACGTACCCGAACGTTGCCAGCGTGACACTAGAACCACGGCTGCGGGAGCGCCGCCACTCCTTGGTGGTCATCGTCGGTTCCTGCCCTGCCATATCAAGTGAAAGACTAGCCACACCAGGAACGCAATGATGAGGCCGAACGCCGTCTCGGCCTTGTCCCTGATGAACCAGAGGTGCTCCGAGAGGGTGGCTCCCTGGATGCCCAGTATCACCACGAGGAACTCGAAAGCGAAACCGATAGCGAACAGAGAAGCCCATACCCACGAAAACCAGCGCATAGGTGCAGTCTACAGATCGAGCTGCTTGTACGCTCCGGTAGCGGCCATTGCGTAGCGTGCTAGAGCTACGGTCTTGACACGCTTGTCGCTCTTGTAGAGGTTGGTGTAACCCGAACCAGCTCCAGCACTATCGCAGTTAATCATCACCACGTCTGCTGCCACGCCCGATCCATTCGCTTCGTAGAACATCGCAGTTCCTACGCATCCCCAAGAAGTAATGCCCATCATAGTGATCTTAGGGCCGGAGGTTCCACCAGAAGGATTGTGGTACACAAGGTAGTCACCCCATCCACCCGAAGCAGGAGCAACGTAGTTCCCTTCAACGGTGACACCGACGATTGTGATTGCGGTCTGTTGTGCCAATCCGGCAGAGGTAGTGATCTTGAAGACTGATCCACCCGTGTTCTTCCCGCAACGATCAATCTGGCTACCGAAGATAGCGAAGCCTGCTGCCTGGGTGCTGTGGTTTAGATGGATGAATCCTCCATCTAGACCAAAGGCGTCTACCTCGTAGAGCCACAACGTTTCACATTGGGGAAAAATGTAGATACCGACACCGGCTCCCGTTGTCGATTCGAGGTTGACGTTCATCATGTAGGTTCCAAAGCCGGGGCGGCGCAACTGAATCAGATCGCCTGCTCCACCCCCGCCCGAGATGTAGAGGTTCTTGAACACGACATCGTGCATCCAAACATCCTCGGCATCGAAGTTGGCGACGGGGGAGAACAAGGGGTTGGAACCCGTGCCTGCCGAACGGACGATCCGGCTGCCGTGAGCTGTTCCGAGCGACGTTGAGCCGATGCCGATGAACCGGATGGAGTCACCAATGCCGATAGAGGCCGCTTCGGTGTAGGTGCCGGGGCCGATATAGACCGTCCCATAGTTCCAGGTGGCCGTGCCCACCGTCCGGGTGGGTAGTGCTGCAACTGCCGACTTGACGGTGCGCTTTGCTAGGGACCATGTTGAGCCGTCGTTGGAGTCGTTACCGCCCTCGTCCACGTACCGAATGGTGGCATCTGTGAGAGAAGCTCCGCCAGAGGAAGGGGTTTCCCACGCTATGCCCGTGGCCTGGGCAGCCCGGGCGACCAGGACCTGTCCCTCGGAGCCGATGGCCTTCCGAGCGAAGGTGTCTGCGGCGGTGGCTGCGATGAGGTCCCCCTTGGCATCGGCCAGGGTCTGGAGCACGGCTTCGGTGTCCCGTGTGATGGTGGAGGGCACGTCCGCATCGGCGATGGCCTGCCAGGCGAAGGTGGAAGCTCCGGTTGCTCGCAGCACTTGACCGGCGGTGAGCCCGGAAGCGGTGTGGTCTGCTCCGGCCAGGATGTGGTTGATGACTGAGGCCGATACGTATTCGTCCCAGGTCGATCCCGTGTCACGGAACAGTTCTTGGGTGTCCGTGGTGAAGTACAAGCGTCCTGCCGTTCCAGCGGCTGGACGTGCGGCGAGGGTACCGGAAAGGATGTCCACCGAGGCGTTGTACCTCGTATGGATGAGGTTGTGATGGCCTCGATGGCCTAGTTCGTCGGAAGAGATGTTTTCGGGGAGGGTGGGCATTGCTTAGTCAGTCTATTCGAGCAGTCTTGGTTTAGCCACTAGGTGGCTTCTCGAAGCACAACCCGAACCTTGCCTTCTCCCGGGCGTTCTTGAATTACGCTGTAGTCGTCTACCACGACATCTTGGGTAGAGAAAACTCCTGCCAAGCGACTCTTGTACCCATCTTGGAAAGGGACTACAACACCACTGTCGCCGTGGGTTTGGATGTTTTCCAGTAACCTTTGTCCATTCCAGGAATGGTCTTGGGCTTGACCGTCTTCATCAGTGGCGTCCAGCATAAGGGTCCAGACCCGCACGCCCTGAGTCACCGTAGTTCGGGCTGAGAGCCCGGTCACGATGGGGGTTTGGGTGTTTGTTGATCCGTTGGACAGGCTGAGGCGAGTTTGGAGGGTACGGAACTTCTTGGTGGAGTCGGCCGTTGAGACGACGAACGTAGCACCTGTGGCACTGTCGGTACTCAGTGTTCCGGCTGACAACCAAACTCCGTCCTGGTTTAGCTGATACTCAACTTGGACGGAGCAGTCAGAGGGGAGGGGTTCGGTAGTCAAGATGAAAGATAGGAGAACCTTCTCGTCTTGCAAACCGAAGTCGTTGATAGAGGACCACAGAAGTCCTGTGGGCTCGAACTGCGTTGAAAGGAATCTCCATACCCGAGCTGTAAAGGCAGAGTCTACACCAGCAGCGAAAACCTCTCCCTTGAAGAGAGTGATGCTCTTGAAGTTGCCTCCGGTTGTACCCATATCAAGCTCTCCGAGTCCTGCGTAAGCGCCAGTGATGTTGTCCAACTGAAAAAGGGTCCACGGCCCGGCTTTGGTGTTAGGCACGTCGTCGCCAGCGTGGTAAGCGAAGAAGGTTCGGGTCAAACTCTCTCCATCTGTAGTTCCAACTCCGCCCGACGTACCGCTAGGGATGAAGGTGTCGTGAGGTCGAAGGAAACCGACAGCCCCTACAACCAAACGGTCTGGATGAGTGTCCAGGTAAAGCAACTGTGTCTTCCCAAGCGAAGTAGAGGAGTCCCGTACAATGAAATAGAGAAACCCGAGGTTGTACCACATACCTAGAACTCGCATCCCCTTAAAACGGACCAGTTCTCTGCCCGAACCAGCTCCAGCAGAAGTGGTCGGTGTTATTTTGTGAATGGCTACCTCTTGTCGATCCATGTTCTGGCAGAAGAAAAGGGCATTGTCACCAACTACAAGAGGTTCACGTCCGTTGTCAGGGTTGACACTCGCCACGCCGTCATATAGTTGGTAAACGATGGTGGAGGCTACAGGAGGGGTTCCATCCTTGGGAATTTCACGGACGACAGGGACGTAGGTTGGACCGCTAGTCTCAACAGCGTACAAGTACCGGCCAAGGCTTGCGACTCCGAACTGAGTGCCCAAAATGTCCGTGTTGTGAACCACACCCGCAGTTTCTCCGGCCGTCTTTATGATGCGGCCGGTGTCGTTCATGTAGATGAAGTTTGGATCGGAAGTGGCTTTGCCCCCTAACGAGTTCGCTGTAGCGTCAAGGAGATTGGTTCCGGCACTCCATCTCGCAGTACTCGGCGACCAACTATAGACTTTGGCCGGAGACCCTCCCCGATCAAGGGCAAAAAGGATGTCTCGGAAGACTACCAGATGGACATTCTGACTGAAGGGGTTCGTTCCTCCAGAGTCTTTTGTCTCTACCGCCGCTCGGGCAAGTTTCAACTTGCCGGGCTCATCGAAGGGATCAACTCGGTTACCGAACCAGTACGAACTGGGCTCTTGCAGAGAAAGAACTTCCTGACCCTCTCCGCCAGACCAATCCGTCATGCTCCATTCCAGAAAGTCTGGTCTCAAGTTGAACTTCCCGGTACTTCCCTGCACCAAACTCACATTGGGAGCCCTTAGGGGTTCCCTTCGCAAGTTGTAGCCGGGGGAGTCCTCGTCCTTTACGATCCGGTACTTGATTCCCCCAATTGAGACATCGAAAGAGGAATCAATCATGCTAACTCCGCCAACGTCGAGACCTCTGCACGAAGATGGCACTAGGCAAGATGGCAGTCTTCTCGGCCTTCAGTGTGGCTGCTTCCTGGTTAGCCAGTCGAAGATACTCAGACATTACCTCACGAGAGTCTCGACCCATCTGGCCTGGGGGAGTTGTGCGATCCGTGCGTTTCCCTGGATCGTGAGAGGCGGGCACGATGGTCCTCTTCAGGAGTCGAGCAGCGGCACCCAAAACCGCTATCTCTTCCTGCCGAGGGAGCAGGTCTGTTACGTTGTCGATACGAGCGGCGTAGGTGAACAGCAACGAGTCTCCCACCGTCATCTGTCCCCAATCCCAAACTGTGAGGGCGTGACCTGAAGCAGCGAGGGTGGTGTGTACTTGCCGATGAAAGCGGAAGGGAAGTACTACAGGGTCGCCCTGTGTTCCCGACCGAGGATGGTACACAGAGAACACGTCCAGGGCGTCTGTGTACGCACTGAGGTTATAGGTCCATTGGTTGGATACGAGGGTGATTGCGCCTTGGGCGAAAAAGAAAATGCCGAACGCCTCGAATTCTCGAAGGGTGTCGGTGATGGCTTGGTCGATCTGTTGCAGCGTGAACCGGGGGTTCTTCAGAATCCGGGAATCGTCGAAGTGGGTGGAGGAGGTTGTCCCGTTATAGTCGGGGATCACGGTGAGCGCATTCGCAGCAACTTCCTGAACGAAGTACTGGTCCCCCGTTGCCTCGAACTCGATGACATCCCCCACTGCAAAGTTCGTTCCGTCATCGACGTTCATCGTCGTTGCCCCTGTGGAGTAGGTCCCGCTGATCTTGTGCATGAAGGGACGTGCGGGAGGCAGTGCCGAATAGAGCGTGTCCTTGAGTCGGGTTCGGATGCTGGCCTGGGTTGCCATGAAGCTATCTTAGCTGATGGAGACCTTGCGAGTGATCGTGAGGTTCTTGTCGATGAGTCCCAGGTCGGGCTGAATCCCATTCCACTTGTACCTCTTGTTGGTCAAGGACGCTCGGGACCCGACCATCGCCTTCAGCCACTCGTAGACCACGCCCGGGGGGGCCTGAAGTCGCTGAATCTCGGAGCCTCGTCGTGGGTCCATCTCCAACACCCAAGAGCCGTCGGCAAAGAGGGGGATGCCATCTCGTAGAGGGTTGAGTCGAGACAGGTCCATTACAATGCCCTCGTAGTACTTGAACAGCCTTCCGGCCAGGATGGCAACGAGCTTGTCTCGGGCCGATGTTTGAAGGGGCTGCAAGATTGGGAGGGCTTCCTTGGCTTCCTCGATCTGGTCGGGACGTAAGGCTTCGATGATGCGCTCCTGCTTCTGCCGATGTTCGTCCAGAGTCAGCAACCGAGCGATGCGCCCAGTGCTTGGGTCCCGCTCGACGACCACCGGCTTCGGGTCCAGAAAGACTCCGCCTCCCAAGTGGTCGCCGAGCTGGTCACTCCGAATATTCTGGTGGTGGTCGATGTCCGACCGGGCCACCAGGGTAGACGGGGTGGTGTACTTGACTACGCTTGCCACAAGCGGGTGGTGGTCACGCCCTGAGAGAGCAGACCCTGCTTGATATTGCCAACCTCGTCGAACTGGTTGGGAAGGGTCCGTCCCTGATGGCGCAGTGAACAAAAGCCACTGTTCGATGCGGCTATGTGCTTTGGGTACTTGCTCCCCAACTCAGGCACCATCGCACGAGCCCAACAATCAACGGCAGCGCAGTAGATGGGAAGCATCGTGCTCCAGTCGATGAGGATTGAAAAGCCCGCTCGTTCGTACTTGCGCAAACCGATAGCGTCAGCTTTGTCGGCAGCGCCTGTGTTGTTGATCTGATCCTCGAAAGGCAACTGCACGAGACGACCATCGGCTGCGACAGCCTTCACGGTGTACAGTGCCTTGAGGGGAAGATTGGCCCCAGGAGCAGCGAAGCTAAGGCCCACGAGCTTCTCCGGGTCCAGATGGAACTCGGTGTCTTCGAGAGTCTCGCCCACCTTGTCTATGACCGCCACGTAGGCGGTGGGATAGACCTTATCCCAGTCGATGTCGGGCCAGGGCATGTCGGCATCAACCTCGGCCATGACCCTGCGCCCAATTCGCACCGTGCGCTTCTTGGCCCCCTGCGCCACTCGGGCGGCTCGGGCCTGAGCCTGCGCCTCTTCCAGCGACAGGACCTGTTCTGTTTCCTTCACGGCCTCTTCGAGTGGGGCCTCCACTGTCTGTGTCTTCATGCCGTCCTTCATGGTAGTGGGAGGGATTCCAGTAAATCCCTCCCGGTTTCCCCTTTCTGTGCCGGTACTGGCCGGGCTCCCTGTATTAGGGACCTTTGGTTGGTGTGGGTCTAGAGGTCAGAAACAACCTCCACGCCCGCTGCATCCTCAATCATGCCCACGCCGTAGTCGGCAGAGCCCACAAAGACCCACCCACGAATCGGAGCCCATCGCATGGGCTCGACCCGCACGTCGTACTTTGTGACCTTGCCAAGAGCGAGGTCTCTGATGAAGAGAGCACCAGAACGGTCTGCGCCTGCGTTGATCGACGGAGAGTTGGTGGAGTTGTAGAAGTCAACCCCGAACCACTCGCCGAAGTAACCGGGAGCAGGCCCCAACTTACCAGTCTCACCCGAACCGAATCGGATTGAGTGCTGAATGTTGGCAACGCTCTGTTGCGACTTCAGAGCCTGGCGAATGTCGCCAGTCTGCCGAGGATGCCCAAGGAACACGACCGAACCCAGCGAAGCTGCGTCGGCTGCCTCCAGCGTGTAGATGCCGTCGAGGATGTTGTCCAACGACAGGTCAACAGTCGTGGTACCCACCGAGGCCGTGAAGCCAGCCAGTAGGGCCATGATGTCAACATCAATCTTGTCCGCCAGAGCCCGTCCAATCGACAGAATTCGAGAGTCAGAAGCGCCCGCAATCTCGGACAGGTCCAGCACGTCAGTCACTGTCGCCTGGAAGGCGATTTCGGCCGCAGTGATGGTCACTGCGGTAGTGGTGAGAGCCGTGTTGGCTGATTCGACGCCTTCCGCTACGGCTGCGGCGGTGTGCTTGGCAGCCTTCGGGAACTTGTACGCCTTGGACGCCTTGCCGACCAGCGACTCTGCTCGGAGTAGCGGGACCGACACGATGCGAGCCATCAACGCTGCCATCACTTCATCAGTGATCCAAGCGGCGTAGGAAACCTCGTCGTACGTTGCCATGGTAGTTGGGCTTGTTGCGAAGTCAGAAGCCATAGTTTTTCCCCCCTTTCCTTATTCCTGGCGGATTAGGCCCTCTTTCACGTAGAAGTTGTCCTTGCTGAAAATGACTCGGCCCTCTCTGAGGGCCTTCACCGCAGCCAGCGGGTCCGTCTTCTTCAACTCTCCCAGTTGAGCAGTGGTAAGCCGGTCGAGCGTAGCGGGTGGCTGCCCGCCAGCCCCAGCCGGGGTACCTCCTCTGCCCACCAATGCCAGTCCAGAGTTGACTGTAGACGGTGCGCCATCTCCTACCCCAGGAGTTGTTGGAGTGCCTTGAACAGGAGCGACTGGGCCCGGTCCCTGCTTCGGAGCAGCGGGGTCAATGATCGTAATCCCGAGGTTGGTAGCGAAAGTCTTCACGACCTCTGCGGTTATATCCCCGTCAGGGGTAGCAGACACGAATGCCTGCGCCTGCGGAGCCGTGAGGCCAAAGCCCTGCGCTTTCAACGTACGGTTTTCCGACCGAAGCCCGCCATTCTCCTTCTGGAGTTTCTCGTGCTCAGCCTTCAACTTGTCGTAGCTCTCCCGCAATTCTTGGGGAGACGTGTTATCGGCCATCATCCTTCCTTTCATGGGCTCTCTACGCCTGGATATTGCCCTACATCCTCGTCCCAGGGTAACGAGAAGAATCTCAGTCTATCGACTCCGTTTGGAGTTTGCGCAACCCGGGACGGACCAGTCTTCCCTCGGCATCTATAGCAGTAGCGGGCCTGGCTCGTTCACGGAGAAATCCCTGAGCAGCGAGCAAGGACCTTTCCATTAGTTGAGCTATCTGTGCCTGAGACCGACCGGAACGGGGTGCAACTCCCAAGGAAAGGTCAATCAAGTCGTCAGGATCAAGCTCTCCCAGGTTGATGTCTTGCCGGAACTGGAGAATCAGTCGAGCAGCCTGCGTCATGCCCTCGTAGGCTCTCTCGAAGGGGACATCAACACCGAGGAAGCTCACGATGGCTTGGGTATCGCCGACCGAAAGGTATTTACCAAGACCCGCAGCGTAACCCGCTTCGAGGATTGAAGACTCGGCATAAATCTCATACAGCTCATCCTCAGCTTCTCCTGCCAAGAAGGCGAACATCGAGTTCTCATTCAGAGGCTGCATTCCTCTGGCTACAAGAATCTCGTTGAAGGCAGTTAGAGCCGCCTGATTTTCCTCAAACCGCTCGAACACTGCGTACGCTTGTGTAATGGCCTGGGCACTCTTTTGTCCTCGGAGGAGGGCATTGATTTCATCCCTCGTAGCCGGTCGTCCCTCGTACTGCATGTTCAGTTGGTTGACTAGATTTTCGTACTCCTGATAAGCAGCCACCGATTGCGCAACAGACATCCCCTGCTTGCGAAAGACCCCAATTTCCGGGAAGCGGGTCATGAACGTTCCGGTTTGGGCTATCGCTTCGTACAGCCGATCCTGAGACCAGCCTTCCTGTTGCGCTACAAAAACCAAGGATTGAATCTCAGTATCGCCACGCAACTCTTCTGGCACGATTCCAGTCCCTAGACCAGAGGCAATCGCTCTTTCGTATGCCGACTGCATACTCTCGCCTGTTGGGCTCTCGAC
>Ga0209751_10007248_pt1 | contig 10195 bp, 6 predicted proteins | sample RifCSP13_1_FD_184019 | JGI IMG/M metagenome (GOLD analysis project Ga0209751, IMG submission 184019) | Soil microbial communities from Rifle, Colorado - Rifle CSP2_sed 13_1 (SPAdes) (version 2) | ecosystem: Environmental > Terrestrial > Deep subsurface > Rock core/Sediment | place: Rifle...
CGATGGTGATGCTGCCGGAGGCCGTTCGGCGGCAGGCGCACAGTGGAGGTGGACGCCCGGTCTTGATTCGCAGCGCGAGGTACGCCGCTATCGCCGGCGGCGCGCTGGTGGCGGCGTACATCCTGGCGCCGCGCCCCATCATGCACGTCCTCTTCGGCAGCGCCTATGTCGATGGCGCACCGCTCTTGTGGTTGGTGGGTCTGGGCATGCTCGCGGCCGAACTGGCGTTGCTCGGGGTGTACTACCTGCTAGGCACGGGCCGGTCGGCCGTCCTCCGTTGGGTGACTGTGCAGGCGCTATTATTCCTTGTCGTGTTATGGATCTTCGCAAACAGCCTGGAAATGGTCGCTGCGCTGGTGGCTGTGATGGGTCTGGTCACTTTTGGAGGGGTATGGTGGCCCCTGCTGCGTCGGTCCGATACGGCGCTGCGACCCTCGGTCGGCCGGGGCGGTCAGGCCTTGAGGAAGAAGGGCCAGGTAGGATTGTGACCGAGATCGGCCTCGCCAAGCGAAACGTTGTTACGATTCGCCGATGCGCGCGTCCCTCGACCCCTGGCGTATGGTCGAACACATGGTGTTCAGGGCCTTGCGCCCTGTCTACACGTGATACCGTTGGTGGGGAGCGCTAGACCATGAGGATACTCGTAACCGGTGCAGCCGGATTCATTGGCAGCCACTTTGCCCGGTACTGCGCGGAGAAACATCCCGATTGGCAGTTACTAGGCATTGAATCTCTGAACTACGCGGGTGCATATGATCGCATTGCTGACCTGCAGGCTAGGCTCCGCGTCTTTCACCATGACTTGCGGGCCCCGTTCCCGGACTTCATCGTGCGTAACCTAGGGGACATTGACTACCTCTTCCACTTCGCGGCCGAAACCCATGTCGACAAAAGCCTCATGGATCCGTTGCCATTCGTTCAGTCAAACGTACTGGGAACCTTCCATCTACTCGAGTACTGCCGGGTGCATCAGCCACGGCTACGCGCACTCTTCTACATTTCGACCGACGAGGTGTACGGCCCCGCGCCGTTGGGTGTTGACCATACTGAGGGTGAATCCCACCGGCCGAGTAACCCCTATTCGGCGACAAAGGCTGCCGCTGAAGACCTCTGCAATGCGTGGGAACATTCGATGGGTGTTCCCGTTATCGTAACGAACACGATGAACAATATCGGCGAAATGCAGCATCCCGAGAAGTTCGTTCCCAAGATCATCCGCGCGCTCTTGCGCAGCGAAGTGATTACTGTCCACGGATCTCCCGACATGCCGGGGTCGCGCAAGTACCTGTACGCTCGCGACCATGCCCACGCTCTCGACTTTCTTCTGGCCAATGGTAGACGCGGCGAACGCTACAATTTGGTGGGCCAAGAGGAAGTAAACAACTTGGAGATGGTCCGGAAGATTGAAAGTATCATGGGCAAAGAGGCGAAGATCAAATTCGTGGATTTCCACTCTAGCAGACCAGGACACGATCGCCGATATAGTCTTTCAGGCGAAAAGATGAAGCGTCTCGGGTGGGAACCACCAACGCCCTTCGATGTGGCTCTGGAGGGGGTGGTCCAATGGACACTCGCGCATCAGGAATGGCTCTGATAGTGGGCCTGACATGGAACCCCGACCCGCACCTTGTCCAGGTTAGCGTGAAGTGGAGGCTCCAGAATGAAGCCTAACTGGATGGCTCTACTGTACCTAGCCGCTTTAGGCGCGGGGTTTGTCATGGCCGTAGCTTTGGCATCGATGGTCGCGCTGACCAGGCTCGTCAGTTGGCTGACTGGTAGTTCGGTTCCGATGCTTGATCGCTGGCTGTTGGGTACTGGCATTTTGGTTCTGGGAATCCTGCCTTGGCCGGGGATCGTTACGCTCGCCAGGGCCATACTCAGGCCTGGCAAGCGCGAGGAATTTCGTGTCGAGAGCGCACCCGTCGGCGAAGCTGCCATTGTACTGACAGCTTTAGACGAAGAGCGGGCGATCGAACAAATCGTGCAAGACTTTGTGTCAACGTCAGGGGTCGGCAGCGTAATTGTGGTTGATAATGGTTCACGCGACCGAACCAGAGAACGCGCAGCTTCCGCCGGCGCTCGCGTCGTCTTGGAGGAGCGGCGAGGGTATGGTCACGCGTGTATTCGAGCTCTGGGCGAGGGGCTTCGAAGTGGGCATTCTATCGTCATCCTGTGTGAGGCCGACGGCACGTTCCGTGGGGAAGACGTCGAGAAATTCACCGCGTATCTCAGAAACGCCGACTTGGTGATCGGCAGTCGCACCCACGGAGCCCTGCTAAATGGCAATTCTCAATTGAACTCATTCCTGACTCTGGGGAATGTCTTTGTTGCTAAGCTTCTTCAGTTCCGGTATTGGAACTGGAAGACCGGCGGGACAGTGCGCCTGACGGACGTCGGTTGTACGTACCGCGGTATCAGGGCCGAGGCGTTGCGGCAGATATTGCCTGGTCTACGGGTTGGGGGAAATCACTTTGGACCCCATATGGTTATGGGAGCCTTAGAATGTGGATTGCGTGTCGTCGAAGTACCCGTAACTTTCTGGGAACGGATAGGCACCTCCAAGGGTGGTAGCGCGAGTTGGCGGAAAGCATTTCTCCTGGGTCTGTTTATGATCTGGCATATCCTGACTTACCGCACACCACGCCGCTTGCAGATGCCGGCACGGGACATAGGGATTTACCCGGTGCCGTCCGGCACTGGTCAAGAGTTTATTGTCGACGGCCCGGAGGTCGCAAGCGCACGGGTTCTGTACGAAAGGCGCACGTGAGGTCCTCTCCGGATTTTGGCGCCCCAAACGGTATGGCGGAAGGATGACTTACCGAGTTTGACTTCGGGAGCGCATCCAATAAGGCAGGGGAACCCAACGGCCCCTTCAGCTCACAGCGGCTTAGGTCACGAGCAGGAGATAGGCCTCGCCCGAATGCGTCTGTCCTCACAGGGCTTTCGTGTGGTAGTAACGAGCAGCTGGATTCCAGGCGGGGTAAGCACGTGGACGCACGAGTTCGCGAGCCAATTGGCGGATCACGGGCATGACGTTACTTGTATCTTCGTGAAACCGAGGTGGCTTCTGCGGCGGCAGCCACCCCCATTCCACAGTGCCAGGTACAGAACGATCTGGTTGGAACCTTCACCATCAGGTTTCCTCTTGGCTGTGCCTCGGTTTCTGTCTTCCTTTCTTCGCCAGTACGCGGCGGACTTTGTGGTCTCGACGGAAGCGGAGGGGACAAATGTATCTGCAATTCGAGGAGCTTCGAACCACCCCATTCACATTGCCGTTCTGCATGTGGCGGAGCCCGATCTCGTTGAACTTAAGGACCTAGTCGTTGGTGCCGTTGCGCTTGCCAAGAGAATCCTCCAGGCTCCTCTGTGGTTCAAGCAACAGCAGTGGGACGTAGAAGGGCGCTCGACCCCATGGTACTGGCAGTGGGTGCTCTACTTAACCAAGAGGCGGCTAGAGAAGGCAGACGCTGTCGTCTGTGTCTCACATTCGCAGACCCAGGCCGTTCAGCGCGTATGGGACGTCCCACACCCTAAGCTTCATATCATATACAATGGCATCGATACCAGGAAATTCCGTCCACCTCCTGGGCGCACGAAGTCTAGCCAGAGACGCTTGTTGTTCGTGGGTGGTTCGAGCGCACGGAAAGGTGTTGATCTTCTCCTAGACGCGTTTGCATTGTTGGCCGACCGGTATCCAGGCGTCCACCTTGATCTCGTGGGGGGATGGAACTGGAGCTCGCAGCAACTTCGGATGAAACGGTTGGGGATCACCTCACGAGTTTCCCTCTTCCCGTACATTGATCACGATGACATGCCGGCCTACTACGAGCGCTCTTACGCGTTCATCGCGCCCACGCGAGCGGAAAGCTTTGGCCGAACCCTTGCAGAAGCCATGGCCTGCGCCGTTCCCGTCATCTCCACGCGGAGCGGTTCCATTCCAGAGATAGTACATCATGGCGTCTCTGGGATTCTTGTTCCCTGGGGGAATGTCGGTGCCCTCGCGGGAGCTGTGTCGGAATTGCTGGATCAGCCTCGGGTGGCCGATGAGATGGGAAGGGAAGGTCGAAGGCGAGTGGAGGAACGCTTTGCGTGGGATGTCGTACTCCCGCAGTGGGAAGAGCTCTTCGAGCGAATGGCAGCCCTTAGTTCTTCCGCTGATCGCAGGCTGCGGAGAGAGGTTCGCTGAGGCAATTGGCGACAAGAGGCAGAAGTTTGGTCAAGCCAAGTTCTGTTGCCAACATTCTGGCTCAGAAGGTGTGGTTTTGGGCTGTACTTCCGGTTGCCATCGCAATGCTCGGCCTCATGTTAGTTCCAGCCGAGTTCTGGCGGCCTCCGAAGGACGATGGCATTTTCAAGGGTTTTGACCGCGGCCTCATCTATGTCGACGAGAAAGGGGCGGCGCCTTCGAGGGGCGTTGTGGAATTCTCTCCAGCTTCAATAACGCTAACGACTCTGCCTAACTCAGAACCCACGATACACTTGATTACCACGCCGCTAGGGCGGTTTGTGGCAAACATGAGCGTACGCATTCTACAGGCCCAGGGTGATACCATTCCCCTACGCGTGGGCATATGGACGCCCCGAGGGGAGCACGGTGTTTTCGTGGTATTTGGCACGGACAGGAGCATCTCCGTGCAATCATCCGCCTGGGATCAGCCAATCAAGACGCAGACTCTGGGGCCCTATTTGCCAGGGCGCCTGTACTTGCTCGACATGTCACTAGACAAGGCGGCTGGAGTTATCCACACACGCGTTCGAGGTGTTTTTGAAGGATCGCCCTCCAGCGGCCGGAGCCTCAGGATAGTAGGCAGGACTTCACCGCAGTGGTTCTCGCACATCTACAGCAAGCCTGTCCCGGTCGATCCGGGTAGAGCCTACACCTTCGGGGGAAGGGTCAAGTTGCTGAAAGGCCCCGGACTCTACGGGTTTGTCGTGGAGTGGCTGACCCGCGAAGGCGTGCGCTTAGACAAATCGGAGCAGTGGCATGACGTCCAGGAACTGAGGGGCTGGACCGCAAAGGAGTTCAGAGCCAGGGCTCCCGCCGATGCTGCTTTTGCCTTGCTAGAAATCGCTGTGACGCCCGGAGCCGATGCACTGTACACCGACCTATTCCTGAAGCGAGAAGGAGGGAATGGGTCGAACCTTCTCCCCAATGGTGACTTCAGAGACAGAGCCATCGGCTGGCGGCGCGGAAGTGCAGAACAGGCTCCGCTCGATCTGTTGGACTCTGCGGACGTTGAATATGAATCATTCATTCGCTACGAGGAACTCCCGGAGTTGTTCAATGAACTTCGCGTTAGCCTCACGGCAAGTGCCGCTGCGACGGATGGGATCAGTAGTGCCGTCGTGCAGGATTATGTCCTTACGCTTCCACATCAACGATGGTTTGTCCTGAGGACCGACGACGGTCGGGCGAGGACTCTGACGGTCGGGCTATTGATCATTGGGGCGATTCTGGCCGCTGGGAGGGTGGCGTGGTGGGTCAGAGGGGGGTTCGGTCCATGGATACAGCGTTTCGTTGGCGGCGTGCCTGATGCCCGTCTGAGTTCGGTCTTCGCCGGACGAAGACCCCTGGCGCTGGCGTTAGTCGGAACAGGTGGGCTGGTCTATCTACTGCTCAACTCTCCTCTGTTCAACAGTGGCAGTCTGAACTACGATTTGCTGGCCGGGACAGTCTGGGGCTATACGATCCCCCGCTATGGGCTTTCACAACTTTATCATCTCACGGCGGTGACCCCTATACCTGAAGCATGGGCGGGAACGCCCATGCAGGAGGCCGCGTTTCCCTACCTCCCGGTCATGGCTTACATTTACTTCGTTGTCGGCTGGATCTATAAGCTTTTCCTGGCCGTGCCTGGACCTTTTGTCCGCGATGCGTTTCAACTCGCATACGTGATCAAAGCCTTTAGTGCTCTCTTCTCGTACGCCAGTACAGTCCTGATCTACCTTATTCTACGAGAGCAAGGGGCTAGCCGGCGATGGAGTCTGGTGTCTGCTGGGGCCTTCTTGTTCAACCCCGCGGTCTGGCTCGTGGGCTCGGTTTGGGGGCAAACTCAGAGTTGGAGCATTTTCTTTCTCCTCCTTGCCATCTGGCAGGGCCAGAGACGCAATCCAGTTTCCGCCTGGCTTGCTCTTGCCGCGGCTGCCCTCACTAGGCAACAAATGCTTGTGCCTGCGATTCTGCTGGCCCTGGTCTTTTTGAGGCGCTTTTCGCTCAGAGAGAATATCCAAGGCGTTTGTTGGAGCGTCGTGATGGTTTTCCTAATCTTGGCCCCCTTTCTCCTGGCGATTGGTCCTTCGATCCTTGTGGACCTTTTGGCAAACACCCTCCATCTTCACGTGCAGGCATTCAACGACCGATGGACTACACTTGTCTCTTGGAGCGCCCTCTCGGTCTGGCCGCTTTTCACCCACGCCGTGGATGGACAGAGTGGGTTGAATCGCATCTTTTACTCCTCCAGAGAAGTCCTGATCGCCACCGTTCCCTATTGGCAATTCGGGAACGTGCTTTTCGGCGGCATGTTCTTGGCCGTCGCTGGCATCCTTGGTGTCCGGGGTAGTAAGGTAGCGAGTCCCTATGGCCATATCCCCATGATAGCCTTCGCGACGCTCGGACTGTTTATGCTAAAGACGGAGTTTGCCGCGTTTCACTTTCTTCCCGCGCTGGCTCTGTTGATCTTGTCCGGCAGGTCGATGAACACGCTTGGCTACACTGTCTCCGTTCTCATCCTGACCATGACGACTTTCATTTCTATGTACAGCGTTGCGGGAATTTGGATGGCATACAACCCCCCACTAAGCGTGGGGCTCTTCGATCCCGCCAATCCTGTCACGCGTTTCTTCAAGGACTTTCTCACGTGGGACTGGTTCATAACACTGGGTTGCCTGGGAAACCTCGGGGTACTGGTATGGTTAGGAATTACGGCAGTTCGACCTTACCTGTGGTCTCGAAGTCTGGCGGGGATTTTCGGCCGGGCTTCGGCCGGCAGACTCGTGTCTTCGGGAAGCGAGCACGATTAGTCCCCGTCCGGGATTGGCGAAACTGAAGGCCCTCCAATACTCATCCACCTACGCCGGCTCCTCAGTGGGGACCCTCAATATATGCAATCGGTAAACGCCGATTCTAGGTCCGTCGCTGATTCTCACACCCGATCCAATCTGCCGCCAGTCTGGATTGGAATCCTTCTTTCGCTTGCCGTATGCGCCATCGTCGTGATCCCTTGGGCTTCGCCATCGCCGGAAGTGGTGGTGAGCGAGTTCGTGCCCGAACTAATCACTATTGATCCGAAAGGGTTCCTACCGCGACCAGGCATTATCAGTGTCGGAACCACAGAACTTGAGCTCTTGACCACGCCACATTCGCAGCCGACCGTGCATTTGGTGACGGCGGAAGTGCCATTCAGCGCCGAATTCTCGGTTTCAGTGCTCAACTGGAAGGATGCCTTTCCTTTTCAGATGAAGGTGTGGAATCCACGATCAGGAGCGGCGATTGAGGTCTGGTACGCTCCTGACGGGACGGTTAACGGGGCTACGCGCTCGAATGCAAGATGGGGACAGATCCGCCAACTCGGACAATACAGGCTCGGTGATATGCGAGTCTGGCGCGTCGAGCGCAGTGACCGTTGGGTAACGTTCGAGATCCAGGGCGGGCCGGAGCGAGTGAGATTCGAGGTAGGGAAAGACACGTTCCCTGACCTCTTCGGAGGACAGCCCGTCTCGTTGACACTGTATGCGAGCGCACCCACGGTGGGCTCCTCCGCGGTCGTCGTGCGGAATCCGTACATCACTGTCCCACACCAGCGCCGCTATGGGACGGGAGTGGATAGTCGCTGGTTTCGTCCTGTTGTCGGTGCCGCCGCTCTTCTGAGCCTACTTTGGACGGTAGCCTGGGCGCGTAGTAGACTGCTCTGGCGGATCTCCCTTCCGTCTTTGCGTGTTTCCGAAATCCACGCGCGCGAACTGGCAGTGGCTTTCCTCGTTGCGGCGACCAGTCTTGCCTTGGGATGGAACCTGTCGAAACTACCTGGATATCCCTATGATGTTCGTTCTCTCGTTGTGTGGACCTGGATCGCGAGGGAGCACGGACCTGCCGCGGTTCCAGGATACTCGCTCCTAGCCACTCCCGGCGACGCATGGTCCGGGCAGCCGTATGCCGCTGCGACGTACCCGTATCCTCCCGTGCCACAATATCTCTTCTGGCTTGTTGGGAAGATAGCCAGGGGTGACCAGACAGAGCAGGCATTCAAGATGGTTTCCACATCGATAGTGCTAGTCGGAGGGATTGTCCTCTATTCTCTATTGCGTCGCTTGCGTGTCTCGAAAGCCATGGCGGTGCTTACGACTGGCGCCTACGTCTTCAATCCCGCAATCCTCTTCGATAGTGCAATCTGGGGACAGACTGACTCGCTTTTGGCGCTTTTCCTCCTCCTGGGGGTTGCCGGAATCATCACGGAATCCGCATCGCTGACCTGGTGCGGGATCCTCCTGGCTTTCCTGACGAAGCAGACCGGGGCACTGCTGGCGCCGGTCTTGATGGCTTTGGGCATCTTCCGCCTCGGCACTAGGCGATTTGCTGGAGGTCTGCCTTCGGCGGTGCTGGTGGTCTTTCTTGTCCTCACTCCTCTGTTTCTAGCCGGTCTCCATCCATCGGCTACCTACCGGCCATTCGTTACGAAAGCTCTGGAGTTCGGCACCATCCGAAGCATGGACCCAGCCAACGCTGTTGTTTCCCAGACCGCCTTTACATTGTGGTCGGCTGTGACGGGCCTCACTGGTCTGCACGGGTGGGCCCAGCAGGCCTTCCCCGATTACGTCGCCACCCCTTTTGGGCTCTCATACTTCACTCTATCCCGCGTCGTCTTCGCCCTGTTTGTCTTCACGCTAACGTTCATTCTCTTCCGGGCGCGGGGGGCGTATTCACCAGGCGTTGTGTTCTTGACAGTCGCCGCCTATGCTGTCGCCGCGGCGGTTCTCCTCACCCGTGTCCACGCCAGATATCTGTATTTTGGCGTCTTGTTCGCCGTGGCTTCGCAACCCTGGATGCCGCGCGCCTTGGGGATCGCAACGTTGGGCGCCCTCACCGGGTCGATGCTTGTGGCGATGTGGGGGGTCCTGGTCTTTACGAGCGTGTGGTACCCAGGGCTGCTCCCTGTCTTCGAACCCGAAAGATCATGGTTGAACGGCGCAATGGCTAACGCCCTGGGTAGTGGCATTGGGATCACCCTCGGCGGACTTCTAAACACAGCGGCCCTGCTGGCCCTGCTCGCCGTGTTGTGGAAACACCGTACAGGGTCCCGAGCGGAACGGTAAACCTTGACGATAGCGGTCGGCGGTTGTTAGAATGCCCGCAAATCGGCCATGAAGGGGAGGAGTAGGCCCGGTCCTCCGCCTTGAGCGAGCCGGGGCCGGTGGGAGCCCGGCGGCATGAGACCGGTCGAAAATCACCCCTGAGCTGCGGGTCGAACGGGCGCCGGCTGGCGCCGCGCAGTAGACCCGCCGGCCCCGACCGTGATCGTGGGTAGGAGATCGGAACGCCGTTTCGGTTCCCGTCTCTGAAGCGAGTGCCGGCCTGGACGGCCGGAAGAAGGGTGGTACCGCGGGTGCGCCCGTCCCTGGAGGACGGGCATTTTTGTTTGCAGGACGACGGGCCTTGGGCCCGGAGGTGAGCACGTAATGCCTCGATTTCAACCGGTTCCGGCGAAGGTGGACTTCCCGGCACAGGAGCGGGAAACCCTGCGATGGTGGCGCGAGCAGCGCATGATCGACCGCTACATCCGCCGCAACGCCGCCGCGCCGGTACGCTGGGCCTTCTTAGATGGGCCGATCACGGCCAACAACCCGATGGGCGTGCACCACGCCTGGGGCCGCACGTACAAGGACCTCTTCCAGCGCTACCACACCATGCTCGGCCACCGGCAGCGCTACCAGAACGGGTTCGACGGCCAGGGGCTATGGGTGGAGGTCGAGGTCGAGAAGGAACTGGGCTTCCAGACCAAGCGGGACATCGAAGCGTTCGGCATCGCCGAGTTCGTCGAGCGCTGCAAGGAGCGGGTCCGCCGGTTCGCCGGCATCCAGACGGAGCAGTCCATTCGCCTGGGCTACTGGGTGGATTGGGACCACTCCTACCACACGATGTCCGACGAGAACAACTACACGATCTGGCACTTCCTGAAGAAGTGCTGGGAGCGGGGGCTGA
>Ga0209751_10007251_pt1 | contig 10190 bp, 9 predicted proteins | sample RifCSP13_1_FD_184019 | JGI IMG/M metagenome (GOLD analysis project Ga0209751, IMG submission 184019) | Soil microbial communities from Rifle, Colorado - Rifle CSP2_sed 13_1 (SPAdes) (version 2) | ecosystem: Environmental > Terrestrial > Deep subsurface > Rock core/Sediment | place: Rifle...
AAAATCAGATGCACAAAAAGAAAGGTGCGATTAACGGCGGCTTTTACCCAAAAGGCGGCTATGGAAATACTCCTCACTTGGTAATTTCTGTCGATAATCTCGAAAAGCATATGGAAATAGTCAAAAAAGTCGGTGGCAAAATTACGGGCAAGCCGATGGATATTCCAGGAATTGGGATGTTTGTAATGATTAAGGATTCAGAAGGTAACCGCGTCGGCATGCTCCAGCCTTCTTCGATGTAGTATGGGAAAAATTAAACAAAAAATTACCCCATATTTGTGGTTTGATAAAGAGGCAGAGGACGCTGCAAAATTTTATACCTCAATTTTTAAGAATTCTAAGGTCGGAAACGTTAGTAGGTATGGAAAAGAAGGATTTGAAATCCACAAAATGCCCGAGGGAGTGGCAATGACTGTTGAATTCACATTAGAAGGTCAAAAGTTCGTAGCTTTAAACGGAGGCCCTGTATTTAAATTTAACGAGGCAATATCTTTTTTGGTAGATTGCGAGACGCAAGGCGAGGTAGATTATTTTTGGGAAAAACTCTCGGCAGACCCCGCTTCCGAACAATGCGGTTGGTTGAAGGATAAATTTGGTTTATCGTGGCAAATTATTCCTACTGCTTTAAGTGAGTTCTTGGCTAAAGATAAATTAGGAAGGGTTATGAAAGCAATGCTTAAAATGAAAAAAATCATTGTGGCTGATTTGAAGAAAGCCGCCGAACAAGGTTAAGTTGGTACTGATGTCAGCAGACAGAATGTACATACAATGACTAAAACTAATTTCCAAAGCATAGATGAATATATCGGTACCTTTCCTGATGATATTCGAGATCTTTTAGAAACTGTGAGGCAGACAATTAATAAAGCTGCCCCTTCTGCTACCGAAGCAATCAGCTATCAGATGCCCACGTTTAAACTAAATGGTAAAAATTTAGTACATTTCGCCGCCTGGAAAACCCATGTCGGATTTTATCCAACACCATCAGGAACAGAAAAATTTAAAAAGGAAATATCAAAATACACTTATGCAAAAGGGTCAATAAGATTTCCGATTAATGAGCCAATGCCGCTTTCGTTAATTAGTAAAATCGTTAAGTTTAGAGAGAAAGAAATTTTACGAAAGGTAAAATGAAAAAAAGTACCAGCCGTATTAGCTTCGAAAATTATTACTAATTAGACTCCCGGAATATCAGCCCCTACTCTTTACAAGTGTTTGCCAAAAAGTTTAATATTTAAGTTTCGGGTAAAATGAAACTTTTAAAAACCAATAGAAATCTGGCAATAATTGCGCTCATTGCAGTTGTGAATGCCTTGGGGTACGGAATTGTTTTTCCTATCCTTTATTCCTACTCGCAAAAATATGGACTATCTGATTTTGACAACGGGTTACTTTTTGCTTTATTTTCAATTTGTCAATTCATATCAACACCAATTATCGGAAGATTGTCCGATAGATACGGCAGGCGCCCACTTTTGGTCATATCAATTGCCGGGACATTTGTTTCTTTCATTATGATGGCACTTGCTCCAAGCGCTGTCTTTCTTTTTCTAGCACGGGCACTTGATGGATTAACTGCGGGAAATTTGCCTGTTGCCCAAGCCGTAATTTCCGATACTACCGAGACTAAGCACAGAGCCAGAGGATTCGGAATTATCGGAGCAGCGTTTGGTTTTGGCTTTATATTTGGCCCGGCAATTTCGGCTCTTACTGTCGGAATTTCACCGGCTACACCTTTTATAATTGCTGCTGCCATTTCGTTTATTGCAGTTTTAGTTACCGCCCTATTTCTGCCTGAAACAAACAAACATTTGGGAGAAGTAAAACGGGGTAAGTTGTTTGACTCAAAAAAGCTTTATAACACCTTGTTTGATCCAAATGTGGGTACGACGTTCGTCATTAGTTTATTTTATTTTCTGGCTTTCTCACTTTTTATTTATGCTTTCCAACCTTATTCGGTAAAGATTTTGAAATTGTCTGCTAACCAAATTTCGCTTTTATTTATGGCGGTTGGGGTTGTAGGGTTAATTACACAAACGTTTCTTGTGCAACGAATTTCCAAGATATTTGGTCTTAAAAAAACTTTTTCAGGCTCTATCTTGGTTGTAGCCTTTTCATTTTTACTTTCATTTTTGTCTTCTTCTTTCATTCCTTTCTTTATCGCAATGCTAATTTTAGGGTTTTCAAATGGTTTAGTTCAACCTTTGGTAAATACAATACTTTCCCAAGAAACTGATGAGAAGTCACAAGGGAGCGTGATGGGACTGAATGTAAGTTACGGAAGCATTGGTCAAATTGTTGGTCCAATTGCTGCCGGAGCAATTGCGACAATTGCCATTTCCCTTCCATTCTTAGCAGGATCAATTGTAGTTCTTTTTTGTTTTTTCCTATCGTTTAAAGTTTTACAGCCCGGCATACGCAAAGAGTCAACTTTCTAATTTAGTACAAATCCTAAAATTTAAATAACAAATTTTACAATTTTCAGCTTTTTCTCAGTGAGGAGAATTATAATGTTTACTTTCGTATAAATTATGAAAATGCTTCGCAAAAATGGGACTTGGGTAATAATTTTTATTATTCTTTTGGTAATCTCACTTGCTTATTTTTTCAGAGACAAAACCGTTTTTGAGGTGGTGACAAATTTAACCGATAACCAGAATATGGAGGGAGAAGGCGGATTGGAAGATGATCTACACCCGTTATCTATTGAAAGCTTAAGGAAAGGTGAATACCCGGGTAGTGATATTGTTATCGAGCAGACTCTCGAATCGGGTACAAATTACAAAAGATACATCGCAGCTTACAAATCTGAGGGGTTAAAAATTTACGCGTTATTAACAGTGCCAAATGGAAATCCACCAGGAGGGCTTGCCTCGTCGGAGTCTGATAAAGGCGGGTGGCCGGTCATAATATTTAATCATGGTTACATTTCGCCCGGTGTTTATAGAACAACCGAAAGGTATGTTGCATATCAAGATGCATTTGCCAGAGCAGGATATGTGACCTTTAAATCGGACTATCGCGGACACGGTAATTCCGAAGGGCAAGCATCGGGAGGATATGGATCCAACGCTTATACGATTGATATCTTAAACGCCCTCTCATCGATCAAAAAGTACCCCGGCGTTGACGAAGAGAGGATAGGTATGTGGGGGCATTCGATGGGAGGGTCGATTACTTTAAAAACAATGGTTGTCACTAAGGATATTAAAGCCGGAGTTATTTGGGCCGGTGTTGTTGGGTCGTACCCTGATTTGGTAGAAAGATGGAGAAGACGACAAACTACTACACCTCAATCGTCGCCGACTATTTCCGGTCGGGGCAGGTGGAGGCAAGAGTTAATTGCTAAATACGGCGAACCCAGTGAAAATCCGGATTTTTGGAAATCAATCTCTGCGAACTCGTATCTCGCTGACATATCCGGACCGTTTGAGCTACATCACGGGACTTCAGACACATCCGTTCCTATTGAATTTTCGCAGAAACTCGCAACTCAAATGAAGGACGTAGGTAAAGAAGTTGAACTTTTTGAGTACGCGGGCGATAATCACAACTTGTCAAATAACTTTACACTTGCTATAAACAGATCTGTCGATTTTTTTGATAAGCATTTAAAATAATACGATCCCTGAGAGATAATCCTTCGGATATCTCACGGGATCCCGCGAAGTGCACTTTAGTGCTACTTCATTGGGAGGAGGTGATTAAAAAATGGATGAAACTCAAACAAATCAAGAGCAACAAGCCGAACAAGTAACTCAAGAACCCAAAAAGTCAAATACTTTATTAATTGGAGGAGCTGTGGCAGCGGTAATATTAATCGCAGGATTTTTCTTATTCTCTATGCGTAAGACCGTTCCGGGTGAACCTCAGGTAATTGGTGAATCGACCAATCTCGATCAAAGTTCTGAGAACGTTGGTCAGACTGAAAGTTCTATAACCAGTCAGCCGGATGAGAACTCTCAATTAAAAGAAATAACGGTTGAGGCCAGCTCATTTTACTACGATCCAAAGGAAATTAGGATTAAGTTAGGAGACACCGTGAGAATTAACTTAACTGCAAAAGACTTGACGCACGATTTTAATGTTGACGAATTTGGAGTAGACGGGCCCGTTATTAAGGCAGGAGAAACAACAACAATCGAATTTGTAGCCGATCAAACTGGTGAATTCGAATATTATTGTTCGGTCGGCCAACACCGAGCTAATGGCCAAGTAGGTACATTAATTGTAGAAGAATAGATTAGCAAAGGTTAAACAAACGTAAGTGCGACGCCTTTTTTATCTGCCCTTCCGGTTCTGCCGATTCTATGAATATATGCTTCATAAGACTCGGGCAAGTCGTAGTTAATGACATGGCTGACATTAGGAATGTCCAGCCCTCTTGAGGCAACATCCGTAGCGATAAGAATTTTAATTTCGCTCCTCTTAAATCTATCTAGCGTTCTTACTCGTTGAGCCTGTCTTTTGTTGCCGTGGATAGCGTCTGCTTTAAAACCCCTCTTAACCAATTCATCAGATAGCCTTTGGACGCCATGTTTAGTTCTTCCGAAGACTAAAACTTTTTCAAACTCGGGATTGATAAGGAGTTGGTGGAGTTTTTCTATTTTGACTTCTACTTGAGAAATGGAAACTGCGGTCTGAGTAATATTTTCGACGGTTTCCGAAGTTTTTACAGATACGGTAACGGGATTTTGCACAAAGCTTTGTAATATTTCTTTTACTTTTCCATCCACAGTTGCCGAGAAAAAAAGCGACTGGCGTACTTTGGGAAGCAAAGAAATAATGTACTTTATGTCTGTAATGAATCCTATATCAACCATTCTGTCGGTTTCATCGAGCACAACCGAGCCAAAACCCGATAAGTTTAGGACTTTTGTTCGAAGTAAATCCTGGATTCTTCCCGGAGTTCCTATTACAAAATTTGGATTTCTTCTAATTTCGCTTGCCTGTCTTCGGATATTTTCTCCTCCTATGCAAAGAACGCAATAAATACCGAGATTTTTTGAAAAATCAATAAATTCATCTTTAATTTGAGCAGCGAGCTCTCGAGTGGGTGCCACTATTAAAATCCTTTCGCGTCTGTTTTTAATAACCTTCTCTATAAGCGGGATTAAAAAAGCTGCGGTTTTTCCGGTTCCTGTGTTTGCGATTCCAATAAGATCCTTTCCTTCCAGAATAGAAGAAATAGAACGATCCTGAATGGGGGTTGGAGTTTGATAACCTTTATGTAAGATATTTTCCTTTAATTTATCCGAGATTTGAAAATCGGAAAAAGTGTGAGAAATTGTGTATTCCTGGATATCTACTTTTACTTTTGGAGAATTTATTAGATTTGTAGGATCAAAAGATTTTACCCTTCGTTTAGATCGATGGGGCGTACCACCAAAGCGGTTAAAATTACGCCTGCCGCTATTTCTTTTACTAAATTGTCTATACATATTACTTATTTCAAAACAACTGATCTAAATTAAAAAAAATGAACCGATAAAACTGCCTAAATAGAAAATGTATAATTTAAATTGTGAAGATACTAAAATCCTACTCTAAATGAATATTAACTTGGGGATCTATATATCTTAAAACTTAAGAAAAAACTTAAAATTTAAGCAGATTTATCAATTCAATCTGCTAATACAAAAACAAGTATAACATTAGATATAATAAAAGTCAAATAACTATGGGCTCTTTATAATTAAGAAAGAGCTTTTATAAGAGCTTCCCGGATATTTTTTCCGCTAAACCAGCCCTTGAGGTAAACAAGCGAGTGTCTGCTTCTGTTCCAATCCTGAAGGTAATATTTATTAATACGACCGCCGCGCTTTAAGAATATAGTAACAAGTTCGTCTACTGAAAATTTTGTATTTATAATTCATTATAGCACATTAAATACGAACTAGTGGTTTTGAAAATATTGTTGGGATCTTCAGGGTGTTTCGATCAATGGAAGTCCTATCTGGCAGAACAGCTCGGTCTAGTACCCAATTGTTCCATAGCTGAATTACCGGAACAAGATAAGCCTTTGATTCACAGACTAGTTATATCATGCAATCGCTGAAGTTGAAGTTACTTGAAACTAAACGAGTTCAGGAATATGTCCTTATCCTTGGCATACTTACTAACATTCATCTTTGCTTTGGATGAGCACGAATCTGCACAGGAGAATGTTATCAACCAGTAATAATCATCTTGTTCAATATAATAATCGTCGTAACATCCTTCCCAACAAGTGAACAAGTTTAGGCTATCGACAGCTCCAATTTTGACGGGTTTAGCCTGACTTGATTCTTTTTCAAGAGGTACAGGTAGATTCTGTTCAATTATTTCAATCATTGTTTTTCTTGGGTCTTTCAACTGTCGAGATATTCTAAGCATAGCTCCCGTGTTTATACCCATTCCCTCATTAGGTTTGTAATCAGCTGAGACAAAAGACAACGAGTCATCATCGGTTTCGTTCGCTGGATTGCGTTTTTCACTTGTCCAACCAGTTGGAAGTTGGTAGCTAATAAGCGTATCTAAGCTTGGTTCTTGTTGTGTAAATTTGAAGGTTTTTAGTACAGAAAGCAGTATCTGATTGTTTGTTTCGTAATCCCCTGTGACCCTAAATGAAAAGTTCACGCCTTTCTGGAAGGGAATATTGAGTGAAATATAGTCTTGCGTCTCATCAAAGTCGTTTATATACCTGCTACGTGGTCTCGAGTATTCGCCTAATTTTACAGTAGTTTTATCCAGCTCCTGTTTTATGTGATTACTTGACTTTGTGCCTTCTTGTCGAAAGTCAGGGAGCGGAGATTCAATACTTATTTGATCATCTGTTGATGATAACTTGAAAGCGGGATGGCCATCGTCTTTTGTATATTCGTTAACCTTCCAAATGTCTGGTATCTCAAAGCTTATGTGATAGTAGTCGTTGATGTAAATCTTCGATTCCTTGACAGACGATTGATTTGCACTATCAATCGGTTTTACTGCTGATGATTTTTGCACACCCATCAAATAACCAACAAACCATCCTAAAATGAAAGATATAACTACCAAAACTACGATAAGACCGTAGCTAAACTTCTGTTTGACGTTCGATTTAGGTTTTTGCTCTACTGTCGTATTGGGGTTAGAAGGGGTCGTCTCCACTTGCATACACAACAATTATTACACAACAGCTCAAAAGCTTTCAACCGTTTTGCCCACTCCAGGAGTGAAATGAGTAGACATATCCGGAATTCTATACATCTTGCTGGCTGCGGGGCTAGGCTTCTCTTCACTAAAGTTTCTTCAATAACTCCGGGTTGCCTGCAATTATGGCCCCCTTTTTCTAATAAGCTGGCTGAAAGCCGTAAGCGAGCGTAGCGAGTCGAATCGGCTGAGCATGTCGGTCTAGGACCCAAAAGCTAAATTGATTTCAGCTAGGTGTATCCAGTCTTTCGGGTCATTGGTGCAAGGGGTAACAACTAGTTTCTTCACCTTAAAAGATAAATTCGCGGGTAATTTTACTTCTGAAGCAATATTTTCTCTCAATTTCATCTGGTGATCGCCATATATAAGGCTCATGTGAGGCATAAATAAATCATTTTCTAATTTAAATACTTCTTTTGCCTTTAAATTTGATTCCATTAAGGAAGCAGAGCACTTAATTCTCACAAAGACCGATTGAAAATAGGTAGTACTAAAAGATATTTCACCGAGAGATATTTCGAACGGTTTTATGTCTTTACATAAAATTTTTGTCTTCTCGACAGCATCTTCCTTACTGCAAGGAATATTGCCCAAGAGGGTCATGTGAGGCTCAAAATAAGGACCTTTGTATTTGTCACCCAACTCACGAATAACATCCTCCAGAACTTTTTTAATTTCTGGGGGCGGAATCATCCACAATGTATATAAATTCTTCATGCTGGCACTTGTTGATGATTTCAGACCCACCAAATGGGAAGAAATCATTAAGTATCCAGAGTTAGTTTATCAGAAATCTGAACAGTACTTTTATCAATATCTTCAACAAAAGAGTTATTTTGTATGTGCATTCAATATCTCTTGCATTTCATTGAAAACAGGCTTAGGTTTGAAATTTTCATCAAAGAAACCAACACTCGGACGCTCCCATTTATACCAATCTTTATCACTAAATCCCCAAAAATAATCAAACCAATTAGCATAGGCAACACCGTTTGCTTCAAAAGGATTATTCGGGTCAATTACTGATCCAGGATATGGATTTACGGGTGCATTATTATAACTAATATCAAATTCAGTTATATAGATTGGTAGCCCTGTTGAATTGTAAACATCTTCTATTGTTGTATCAAAATCATCATCAGACGGTATCTGAAAAGGAACCGGTTTATACCCAAGATGTCCTTCAATACCTATAGCATCAATTTGTGCTCCCTTCTCTTTTAATCTTTTTATTAAAGAAATGAAATTCGTCCGAATCTTATCTTGTTGTAAAAAAGGGAAATGGTCATTAACAATAAATTCTCCTTCTGGATGTACTTCTTTTGCCCAAGCAAACATCTGCACAATTAAATCGGTCTTTGTTTCGTTTGTTCCTAAAAAGTTTTCTTCTTCATATGGATTCGATTCATTGACCAATTTATAAAATTCGATTCTATCTTTATACCTTCCAACAATAGCTTTTATATGACGTTCCAATGCCTTCTTTTTTTCCTCTGCAGAAAGTTCATAGTACCAATCAGGAAAACTATTTTTGTGGGAATTAATAACAGTATTGTAGTGAACTCGAATATCATGCTTTTTTGCAAAATCAAGTAAACAATCTATGTTTCTCCAATCATAATCTTTTTCTGGATCTGGACCAATTTTAGCGATAAATGGCATTTGTCCAAAGGCTAACATTCCGACATGCTTGAAATATTGAACAAGATTGCTTTGATATTCAATCGATTCTTTAGATGTTGCGACACCATTGAAGTATTTAGGTTGGATAATCGTTCCAGTATCCATATTTATTAATGAAGTATATCAAAGTTCAAATCTCTGTTGGGTTTGATCAGTTTGATATAGTTGTTTGAATCTAGGTGAAAGTGCTGAGCATGTCGGTCTAGACCCATTTGAGCCCATAACCGATTACTCTAAGTGTATCACATTTGAAGCTAAACGAGACAAATGAGACACTATAAAAAGGAATAAATTGTTTTTTCCAGCTCGGGTGATAAAATTCAAACATGTCTACATCTAATGACGTTGTTGAAAGATCAAGATTCGGGGAAAGGTTTGTAAAGCCTCTTTATGATTCGTACTGTTTTTCAAATATTCCAGCAACCATTCAGTCCCTTCTGGGTGTGACAAAAAATACAGGACTTCCGGGGGACGTTTTACCTTCAGGGAGATACAAGGAATACAAGAAAGTTGTCTTTCTTTTCATAGACGCTTTTGGCTGGAAGTTTTTCGAAAAATATAAAAACAAATACCCCATTTTACAAAGATTTATAGATAAAGGGGTTGTTTCTAAGATTACTGCACAATTTCCATCAACGACTGCGGCTGAGGTTACAACTATGAATACAGGATTATCGGTTGGAGAGAGCGGAGTTTATGAATGGTTCTATTATGAACCTAAACTGGATGCCCTTATAGCCCCTCTTCTCTTTTCTTACGCGAAAGACGACAGACGAGGGACATTGGCACAAACAGGTATTGATCCTGCTAAATTATATCCGACTGAAACATTGTACGAGAAGCTGAATAGTCAGGGAGTTAAATCAAATCTTTTTCTTTCTTCCGAATTTGCAAATTCGGAATACAACTCGGTTGTAAGCCGAGGTGCAAATATGTATCCATTCGGTTCAGTTGCAGAAGGTTTGACAAATCTTTCAGAAATGCTTGTTAAAGAATCCGAGAAATCTTATTTCTATTATTATTACGGAAAGATTGACTCAATGGGACATGAATACGGAACCAACTCAAGATATTTTGAATCTGAAGTTGATCTTCTTTTCACCGCCTTGGAACACATATTTATGAAGTTTGTTGAGGGAAAAATCGAAGACACTATTATTCTCCTTAGCGCAGATCACGGTCAAACAAACGTAAACCCTGAAACAACTTTTTATCTAAACAAGGAAATTAAAAACATTTCCAAGTATTTGAAAGCCAATAAAAATGGAGATCTGATCATACCGGCAGGATCGTGCCGGGATATGTTTCTGCACGTCAAAGAAGGTTCTATAGAC
>Ga0209751_10007252_pt1 | contig 10189 bp, 10 predicted proteins | sample RifCSP13_1_FD_184019 | JGI IMG/M metagenome (GOLD analysis project Ga0209751, IMG submission 184019) | Soil microbial communities from Rifle, Colorado - Rifle CSP2_sed 13_1 (SPAdes) (version 2) | ecosystem: Environmental > Terrestrial > Deep subsurface > Rock core/Sediment | place: Rifle...
ACACGGATGCGGCGCGCTTCTCGCCGGGGGAACGATACGCCAGCACCTATGAGATCAATATGATGCGCTGCATTTTCTGCGGGTATTGCGAAGATGCCTGCCCGACTGAAGCCATTGTCCTAGGTGACAACTATGAGCTTTCTTTTACCGATCGCTCGCAGTCCATTTACACACGCGAGAAGCTGCTGGAACCCGTTCCGCCCGGCGGCAAGACTACCCCGCAAGTTGTGGAGCCCGGCATGTTTGATCGCTCTATCCCGGTGATGAAGGATCCTGACTAAGGCCATGACCATCGATCTATTACTATTCTTTGGTTTGGCTGCAGTGGCGGTGGGCGCAGCTATCGCCATGCTGCTCAGCCGCAACGCTGTGTACTCGGCGCTGTTTCTCATCTTGAATTTCGCCACCGTAGCGGTGTTCTTCTTGCTGCTGGGTGCGCCCTTTATTGCTATGGCGCAGGTCACCGTGTATGCCGGCGCCATCATGGTGCTGTTCCTTTTCGTCATCATGCTACTGGGTGCCGAGCAGGTCCTGGGCCGCCACAAGGGCGGCTGGCAGCGCCCGTTGGCCATCCTGTTGGCTTTGGCTTTGATGGTCGAGACGGGTTATTTGATCTTTTGGCGCAGTGATCTGGTCAGCGTGATCCAAGCGGCCGCTTCGGACTATGCCACCCCGCAGGCCATCGGCGAGAGCCTTTTCCGCGATTACCTGCTGCCTTTCGAGGTCACCTCCGTGCTTTTGCTAGTGGCCATGGTGGGGGTGATTGTGCTAACCAAAGAAGAACGAAAGAAAGCCGGCTAGAATGGTGCCCGTCTCCTATTATTTCGCGCTGTCCGCTATCTTGTTCGCCCTCGGTGCGCTGGGCGTGCTCGTGCGCCGCAACGCCATCGTTGTCTTCATGTCGGTGGAACTGATGTTGAACGCCGCCAACTTGCTCTTCGTGGCATTTGCGCGCAGTTATGCGGCTTTGAACGGACAGATCTACGTATTTTTCGTGATTGCGGTGGCTGCCGCTGAAGTGGCGATCGGCCTGGCTTTGATCGTAGCTATCTTCCGCACCAAGCAGAGCATCGATATTGACGAGATCAGCAGCCTGAAAGGCTAAGCGTGGAAGCGTTCAATCTGGTCCCCTGGGTTGTGTTCCTGCCGGTGCTCGGCTTGCTGCTCAACGCGGCCATCGGTCGCCGGGCGGGCGAGCGCGGTTCGGCGCTGATCGCCATCGGCGCTTCTGCCGGCGCGTTTGTCGTCTCAGCCCTCCAGTTCCTGGCGCTCAACGCGCATCCGGAGGGGGCCGTGATCAGCTTGGGAGACTGGATCAGTATCGGCGCGCTGCACGTCCCCTGGGCTTTTCGGGTGGATACGCTTTCCGTGACGATGATGCTGGTAGTTTCAGGAGTGGGCACGCTGATCCACATCTACGCCGCCGGATACATGCACTACGATGTCCGTTATAAGGAAGATACCGCCAGCTACGCCCGCTTCTTCGTTTATTTGAACTTATTCATAGCGGCCATGATGATCCTGGTGAGCAGTGATAGTTACCTGATGCTCTTCGTCGGTTGGGAGGGCGTGGGCTTGTGTTCCTACCTGCTGATCGGCTTCTGGTACGCGCGCAATCCCGATGGAAAGTTCGGCATTTTGAACGCCCAGGCGGCCAAGAAGGCTTTTGTGGCCAACCGCGTGGGTGATTTTGGTTTCCTGCTGGCCATGTTCGCGATCTTCTGGGCTTTCGGCTCCTTGAACTTTGACGCGGTGCTGCCGCACGCCGAGACGGTGGCCCCCTGGATCATCATGTTCATCACCGTGGCGATGCTCTTGGGCGTCACCGGCAAATCGGCCCAGTTGCCCCTCTATGTGTGGCTGCCGGACGCCATGGCAGGCCCCACTCCCGTTTCGGCGCTGATTCATGCCGCCACCATGGTGACCGCCGGCGTGTATTTGGTGGCGCGCTCGGCGCCCCTGTTTGCCGCGGTGCCCGCCGCTCAGACCACGGTGGCCGTGGTGGGCGGATTGACCGCGCTGTTCGCCGCTACCATTGCGGTGGGGCAATACGACATCAAGAAGGTGCTGGCTTATTCCACCATCAGCCAATTAGGCTTCATGGTGGCGGCGGTAGGCATGGGTGCCTTTGTGGCTGGCATGTTCCATTTGGTCACGCATGCTTTTTTTAAAGCGCTGCTCTTCCTTAGTTCCGGCTCGGTGATCCTGGCGCTGGAGCGCGCTCACCATCCGTTGGATGGCAAGGTTGAGTCGCATGCGCAGCATGCTGCTCAACCACATTTCGACCCGCAGGACATGCGCAATATGGGCGGGATGCGCAAGCAGATCCCGCTGACCTTTTGGGTCTACCTGGTCGGCGCGCTGGCTTTGGCTGGTGTGCCACCTCTGGCTGGCTTCTTCTCCAAAGACGAGATCCTGGCGGACGCGCTGCTGGCCAATCCCCTTGTTTATGTCCTGCTCACGGCAGCCGCGTTTCTGACCGCCTTCTATATGGGCCGCCAGGTACTGCTGGTATTTTTTGGCAAAGCGCGTTCGCACCCCGCCAAGAAGGCCGTGGAGAGCCCGCGCGTGATAACCCTGCCCCTGGTTGCCCTGGCCGCGCTTTCCCTGTTCGGCGGTTTGATCAATTTACCCGGCCTGCACTGGTTCACTGGCTGGCTGGAGCATACGCTGGGACACAAACTGGCCCATGCGACAGAGTTCAATCTGGCGGTGGCTCTGCTCTCCACCCTGTTGGCATTGGGCGCCATCTATTTGGCTTGGACGCTTTACGGCCGCAGTCCGCTCAAGGCGGATCAAGCCGATCCCCTCAAGGCGCGCTTGGGCGCCGTTTTCGTTGGCATGGAGAACAAGTGGTGGGTGGATGAGTTCTATGCCTGGCTGATCATCCGGCCTTACCAGCGCCTGGCCGCCTTTCTGGCGGACGTGGTCGACTGGAAGTTCTGGCACGATTGGGTGCACGACGGCCTCATCGCCCGAGGCTTCCGCGGGCTGGCGCATTTCCTGGCTAACCCCGTCGACCTGGGCGTCATCGACGGCATCGCCAACGGGTTGGCGGCCACCGCCAACGGCCTGGCCAAAGGGTTGAGTTTTTTCCAGACTGGCTTCGTACGCAATTATGGGTGGCGCTGGGCACTTCATTAGTCACTTTCGGGATCTCTTTGTGGGTGTTGAGTTTATTCGATTCCAGCAATCCGGAACTGCAACTGGTGATCAACCGCGATTGGATCCAGGTGGCCGGCTGGAACATCAAGTACGCCCTGGGCATCGATGGTCTCAGCGTGCTGTTGGTGCTGCTGACCACTTTCCTGGCGCCCATCTCGATCCTTTCGACCTGGAACGCGGTGGAAGATCGCGTGCGCGATTTCATGCTGTTCTTCCTGTTGTTGGAAATCGGCATGGTGGGCGTGTTCCTCGCCCAGGACCTGTTCCTGTTCTATATTTTCTGGGAATTCACCCTGGTGCCCATGTATTTCCTGATCGGCATCTGGGGCGGCAGACAGCGCATGTACGCCGCCATCAAGTTCTTCCTGTATACCATGGCCGGTTCCATCTTGATGCTGCTGGCCATCCTGTGGCTGGGCATCAACCAGGGCACCTTCTACCTCCCTGACCTGATTGCCAGCGGAGGGATTCCGGGCGATATTCAATATTGGCTGTTCCTGGCTTTCGCCGCAGCCTTTGCGATCAAAGTGCCTATGTGGCCGCTGCATTCCTGGTTGCCGGATGCTCACGTGCAGGCGCCTACGGCCGGCTCGGTCATCTTGGCCGGTGTTTTGCTGAAGATGGGCACCTATGGTTTCCTGCGCTTCAACCTGCCCTTGTTCCCGCAGGCGGCAGTGCAGCTGGCGCCGTTGATGGCCACCCTGGCGGTGATCGGCATTATTTACGGCGCCATCGTTTCTTATGCGCAAAAAGATGTCAAGAAATTGGTGGCGTATTCTTCCATCAGCCACCTGGGGTTTGTGATGCTGGGCCTATTTGCGCTCAATGCCCAGGGGGTTGAAGGCGCAATCTTGCAGATGGTCAATCACGGCATCAGCACAGGCGCCTTGTTTTTAATCGTCGGTTTTATTTATGAGCGCCGCCACACCCGCGAGCTGGAAGAATTCGGCGGCCTATGGCAGGTGATGCCGCTGTACGCAGTGATCACCCTCATCGTCAGTTTGTCTTCGATGGGCTTGCCCGGGCTGAACGGTTTCGTCGGCGAGTTCTCCATCCTGCTCGGCGCCTGGGGCGCCGGCCAGGCGGGAGGCCCACTGGGCTCGATCTGGTTCACGGCCATCGCCGCCATCGGCGTCATCCTGGCAGCGGTCTATATCCTGTATATGTTCCAGGCCATGTTCCTCGGCCCGGTCACCAAGAAAGTCAACGAAACATTGAAGGACTTGAGTTGGCGAGAGTTGGCCGTGATCGTTCCCCTGCTGGTGCTGATCTTCTGGATCGGTTTGTATCCCAAACCCTTCTTTGACCTCATCCACCCGACTGTGGAGCAGTTTTTGACAATCTTCCAGAACTCTGCCGTGGCTTTGCGCTAGCCGTGCCCTCGTTCACAAGTCTAGATCTGCAAGCGTTGCTGCCCCAGGTTGTGCTGGTTGCCTGGGCTTGTATGCTGTTATTGGTGGTGGTCTTTAAGAAAGACAGCGGTCCGGGCTTGGTGCCCTTCTTAACCCTGCTCGGCTTGCTGGTTACGGCGGTCTTTGTAGTTTTCCAATTCGGATTGGAGATCGACACCTTTGGCGGCATGTTGGTGGTAGATGGCTTTTCCACTTACATGAGTTTGCTGCTGATCCTGGGAGGCGTTTTGACGGTGGGCCTGTCGTACGACTATCTGCAACGCATGAATCTGGCGCGCGGTGAGTATTATGCGTTGCTGCTATTTTCCATCAGCGGCATGATGTTAATGACTTCGGCCAGCGATCTTATCGTGGTTTTCCTGGCGCTCGAACTGCTTTCTATCCCACTGTACGTCCTGGCGGCTTTCGCCCGCCCTGAGGCGCGCTCGGAAGAAGCCGGGATGAAATATTTCCTGCTGGGCGCGTTTGCCAGCGGGTTCCTCCTGTACGGCGTAGCTCTGGTTTACGGCGCCACTGGCTCGACTGCGTTCCATGAAATTGTGGCGGCCGTCGCCGGCGGGCTGGACCAGCCGCTATACCTCGTCCTGGGTGCGGGGTTGATCCTGGTCGGTCTGGGGTTCAAAGTGGCTGCGGTGCCTTTCCATATGTGGACGCCGGACGTTTATCAGGGTGCGCCTACACCGGTGACTGCCTTCATGGCGCTGGGCGCCAAGGCGGCCGGCTTTGCCGCCCTGCTGCGCGTCTTCCTGGTCATCTTCCCCAGTGTTAGCCAGCAGCTCACCCCGGTGCTGCTGTGGATCACCATCGCCACCCTGCTGGTCGGCAACCTGCTGGCCATCGCCCAGAACAACGTCAAGCGCATGCTGGCCTATTCCAGCATTTCGCATGCCGGGTTCATTTTGATGGCGGTGGTCGCTTACGGCAACGACGCAGCCCGTTTCGATGTGGTGGCTTCGGCCCTTTTCTATTTGCTGGCCTTCGCCTTCGCCAGCTTCGGCTCCTGGGCGGTGGTAATGGCTCTGGAGCAACGCGAAGCGCGCGGGCTGGAATTTAGCGATTATGCCGGCCTGGGTCGCACGCACCGCGGCCTGGCGATTGCCATGGCCATCTTCATGCTCTCCTTCACCGGCGTGCCGCCCACTTTGGGTTTCGCTGGAAAATTCTTCCTCTTCCGGGCGGTGTTGGAAGGCGGTTATGTGGGCCTGGCCATCGTTGGGATGCTGGCCTCGCTTATCTCCGCTTATTACTACCTGCGCTTGGTGGTGGTGATGTTCATGCAGGATGGCGAGCCGCAAGTGCACCGCGACCGCTGGCTGGCTTTGACGGCGGTTGGCAGCGCGCTGGCAACAGTGGTGTTGTTCATTTTTTCGGAGCCCCTGTTTTCCTGGGCAGCGCAATCGGTGCTGCACTTGTTCTGATCCCCTTTGTTTGCTGAATTTTTCTATCAGGGTGACCTACGGTCACCTTTTTTGTCGCAATCACCGTGGGCGCTTCGGGTATACTGCCGCCAACATGATCAAGGCATTGATCCTGGATTTCGACGGCCTGATCCTCGACACCGAACTGCCTGACTACGAATCCTGGCAGCAGGTGTATCGCAAGTATGGCTGTGAATTGAGCGTGGAAGCCTGGGGCCAGATCGTGGGGGGTAACGGGGCCACTGATTTCGACCCTCACAACCATTTAGAACAGTTATCCGGTAAAGCATTGGACCGCGAAGCAATTTGGATCAGCCGCCGAAAACAATATTTGGACAACATTTCCCAGCAACCGGTTTTACCCGGAGTACTGGAGCTGTTGGACGAGGCAGGCCGCCTTGGCTTGAGCCTGGGATTGGCTTCCAGCTCGCCGGAGAACTGGGTGCGCGGCCATCTGGCGCGCCTGGGTCTCTATCAGCGTTTTGACGTGATCAAGACGGCTGACGACGTGGGGCGCACCAAGCCGGATCCGCAGCTTTTCCAGTTGGTGATGGACGCGCTGGGTGTTAAACCCGTTGAAGCCATCGCCTTCGAAGACTCATCCAACGGGGTCAAGGCCGCCAAGGCGGCCGGTCTCTTCTGCGTGGCAGTCCCAAATAAGCTCACCGCCCAGCTATCGCTCGACCAGGCTGATCTGCGCCTGAACTCGCTGGCAGAATTACCTTTAGTGGAGCTTATCAATAAAGCAACCACTCAAGCATCTTGACGCGTTTCCTCGTAGATCTGCTCTTGACTCTCACATAGTGAGAGACCGTATACTCCGCTCATGTTCCGTATAGGAGATTTTTCCAAGTTCAGCCACGTATCCGTGCGCATGCTGCGCCATTACGATGAATTAGGGCTGCTCAAACCCGCCCGCGTAGATCCCCAAACAGAATATCGCTATTATTCGGCTGACCAGCTACCCCGCCTGCATCGCATACTGACTTTGCAAGACCTGGGTTTTTCCCTTGACCAGATCGGCAAACTGCTTGCGCGTCGCGTGTCGGCTGACGAGATGCGCGGCATGCTGCTTTTAAAGCGGGCTGATCTGCAAAATAAGGTCGACGATGATCTGGAACGTCTGGCGCGGATCGAGAGCCGCATTGACCAGATCGAGGAAAGCGAATCGCCCCGCTACGACATTGTGTTGCGTTCAGTAAAGCCGATACGAGTCGCTGCCATTCGGGCCAACGCAGAGCAGGATTTCACGCCGTTGTTTGAGGAGTTGGAGAACTATGTAAGTCGCTTCAGAGCGCGGGGAGAACAGCCGCCTTTGGCGCTTTATTTTGGCGATGACAGCGACCAAGGCGATATTGCGGTAGCCGTACCGGTGAAAGCGGAACTGGAGGTAAATGACCGCATCGAAATTTATGAGCTGCCTGCAGTGGACAACATGGCCTGTGTGGTGCATACCGGGGACTATGAAACAATTCAATTGGCCAATAAAGCGCTTATGAAATGGATCGCCAGCAATCCTTATGAGATAGCCGGTCCACTGCGCGAAGTCTACTATCGCTTTGGGGCAGCCCAGGTTGGCTATGAAATCCCTTCCGCATATTTGACCGACCAAGATGAGGAATTTGTGACCGAATTGCAAGTTCCTGTGGAAAGGAGTTAGCTCATGGCGCATTATTTAGTGACGGCAAAACCCGCTGAGGACAAGATGGCGGAACTGCGCAAGCGACTTGGGAGTGGCGAGATCAGCAAAATGCGGCCGTTTGGAGAATCCCTGCATTACAGCCTGGAGAATGCCCGATTGCAGGAAGACGGAATCGCCATTTGGGAAGAGGAAGATTACTGCCGCCCACCCTTGGCCCAGGAGAGGGCCGCCATCCTTGACGATTACTTCAGCGGCCTGGAAGTGGAACGCGTAGATGAGGGAGATGGCTGGGAACGCATCAGCGAGCTGCCTGAAATGTTTGAGACCCTGTTGAAGCAATCAGGCCGGCACCCATGAAGATGCGCTACCAGCTGCTGGGCCCAAGCGGGCTACGGGTTTCGGAACTTTGCCTGGGGACAATGACATTCGGCGAGGCCTGGGGGTGGGGAGCCACAGAAACGGAAAGCAAGAAACAATTCGACCTGTTCGTTGAAGCTGGGGGAAATTTCATCGATACGTCGGTGAATTACACCGATGGAGAAAGCGAGACGCTCCTGGGAGCATTACTGGCGAGCGACCGCAACCGCTTCGTGGTCGCCACGAAATACAGCTTAACCCAGCCTGATTCGCTGGACCCGAATTCTGGGGGCAACAGTTTGAAATCCATGCGGCGGGCAGTGGAAACCAGCCTAAAACGCCTGAGCACGGACTATATCGATCTGCTCTATCTGCACATGTGGGACTACTTGACCCCAGTAGAGGAAGTGATGGCCGGACTGAATGATCTTGTGCGCAGCGGCAAGGTGCTCTATCTCGGATTTTCTGATTCTCCTGATTGGATCGTGGCAGAAGCCTGCACCCTGGCGGAACTACGCGGCTGGGCCCGGCCGGTGGCTTTGCAGATCCCCTATTCGATCGCTGACCGGGCCCCTGAACGGTCGCTGCTGCCCATGGCTAAACATTGGAACCTGGCTACGCTGGCCTGGGGGGTCCTGGAGGCCGGCTTGCTGACTGGAAAATATGCGAGCCAAGGCAGCGAACCGACTCGCATGCAGAGATCTGAGGTCAGTTTCAGCCCTCGGTTGCAAGCAGTTTTGGCCGTTATGGAAACGATTGCCAAAGAAACGGGGCGGTCCATGGCGCAAATTGCCATCAACTGGGTGCGGCAGCAGAGCGGGCAAGGGCAGCTCATTCCGATCATTGCGGCGCGAAATTCGCGCCAATTTGCTGATAATCTGGCTTCATTTGAATGGCAGCTGACCCTCGAGCAGCTAAGGCGGTTAGATGAAGCCAGCCAGATCGAGCTGGGCTTCCCGCATAATTTCCTGGAAGGGAACCGCTATATTTTTGGGGCGACGTTCGATTTGATCGACCGGAGGAGAGCCAGCTAGTTTGGATTGGAGTATTGCGCTGGAGTTACTGCGCCGGCTGGCCATACAGCTTGCGGTGCACCACGCTGAGGGAGCGCACCTGCTCGGCGGCGTGGTAGCTGGAGCGCACCAGCGGGCCGCTCTCCACCCAGAGAAAGCCGATGCCGAGGCCGTAGTCTTTGATCTCGGCAAATTCCTCGGGCGTGTAATAGCGTTCGATGGGCAGGTGCTTTTTGCTGGGCTGCAGGTACTGGCCCACCGTGAGGATATCCACGCCCCAGGAGCGCTGGTCGCGCATCACAGCTTTGACTTCGTCCAAGGTCTCGCCGAGGCCGAGCATGATGCCGCTCTTGGTGAGCACTTCGGGGTCCATTTGTTTGGCATGGCTAAGGGTGGCGGCGGCCCAATCGTAATTATCCTGGGGCTGCACTTTTTTGAAGAGGCGCGGCACGGTTTCCACGTTGTGGTTGAGGATCTCGGGGCGAGCTTCCATGACGATGCGCAGGGCTTCGGCGCTGCCTTTGAAATCGGGGATGAGCACTTCGATGGAGCAGCCGGGATGGATGAGGCGGATGCGCTTGATGACCATGGCGAAGATGGGCGCCCCGCCGTCGGCGCGCTCATCGCGGTTGACGCTGGTGATCACGGCGTGCTGCAGGTCCATGTCCTTCACCGCCTGGGCCACGCGCAAGGGCTCGGCCCAATCCATGGCATTGGGCAAGCCGCGTTTGATGTCGCAGAAGCCGCAACTGCGGGTGCAGACGTCACCCAGCATGAGGAAGGTGGCGGTGCCATCGCCCCAGCATTCGCCGATATTGGGGCACATGGCCTCCTCGCAGACGGTATGCAGCGCTTTGCTGCGCATGAGGCGCTTGATGTTCTCGTAGCTTGCGCCCATGGGGGCACGTACGCGGATCCAGGCAGGGCGGCGCTGGGGCGCCGGCGCCAACTGGATATCTTGCAGCTTGACGCGGTCACGGGTGGGGGTGTGTTGTGTCATCGAAGGGTAATTTTACCGCAGGGGTGAGGTTTCCCCGCCCTTGCAGAGTAGGGTGTGGCAACCCATGACAGGATCAACTTGGCATTATTCATTAATTTTGTGGGGCCTCTGGCCCCAGCACCCCTTGCGTGGCTTCGCGACGCGTTGGAGACGACTTCTAGTTTTCTTTTTTCGTGGGGCCT
>Ga0209751_10007253_pt1 | contig 10189 bp, 5 predicted proteins | sample RifCSP13_1_FD_184019 | JGI IMG/M metagenome (GOLD analysis project Ga0209751, IMG submission 184019) | Soil microbial communities from Rifle, Colorado - Rifle CSP2_sed 13_1 (SPAdes) (version 2) | ecosystem: Environmental > Terrestrial > Deep subsurface > Rock core/Sediment | place: Rifle...
TGATAGACGCGATGGTGGGGGTGGTGGGCACTTTGCCCAACAGGATGTTCTGGCGCGCGAGCAATGGACATGAGTAGCGCAGTGACATCTCGCGGCGGGCCTGCTCGGTGAGCGTGCATTCAAAGCACGCGCCCTGGCCGGGGACGAACACCCGCGCCAATCCCAGGAGTTCCTGAATTGCGCCATCCACCCAGGGCTTGTTCGTCCAATAGCAGAAACGATTGACGGCCAACCGGGCCTCCCGGTTATCGAGGCAGCCGATCACCACATCCATACGCCGGATGACTCCCAGGCCGAGTTGGGTCGTGACGTCGCCATGCAGGTACTGGACATGGATTTCTGGATTGAGGGCTTTCGCCCTGGCGGCGACGATCTCGGCTTTGTTGCGACCGTAGTCGCCCTCGCGGAACAACACCGACCGGCTGAGGTTAGCCGCCTCGATCGTGTCGAAGTCCACGATGAACAGGTGGCCGATGCCCATCAACGTCAGGTTCTTGACCACCTCGTTGCCCAATGCGCCCGCGCCGACCACCAGCACTTTGGCTGCTTTAACCTTCTCGCGCTCCCACCATGAGATGAACTCAAATGTGCCCAGGCGGTCGGTGCGCAGATTCGGGATGTGGAGTGGTTTTTCAGGGAGGACGCGGAGGGGGCGGGGGCCGGTGGGCGACTCGGTCGGAGCGAGTTCCGCCTCAGGGAAGGCGTCATGGCGGGCTATCCGCGCCAGTTCATGCGCCTGAGCCATATTGTTCTGATCAATGGCCCGCGCAAACCAACCCACCCCAGGGCGAGCCTCGATGAGGCGATTCTCAGCCAGAGCTTTGAGCGCCTCACGCAAGGTAGCGCGGCTGACGCCAAGCTGACTCATCAACTCGCGCTCAGGGGGCAGTTGCTCGCCAGGGCGGAGGCCCCCTTCCATGATAGAGGCTGCCAACCTGCCAGCGACAACCTCATTCAATGTTCGGTGGGAAACTTGTCGGATTTTCATCAAGAGTTTCTGGTATAGAAGTCAGACCACCATATATCATTCTATGAAGAATTTCGACTGTGTCAATACAGGAAATATGTTCTTATTTATGCACATTTTATGTATTTTTCTGATTCCATAATGTTTGAATAATGTGCAACGTGCGACGCACTTCCAAAGTGCGTCGCACGTACATCGCAGGCCAGGCGCATCAGGCCGAATCCAACTGCTGAGGTAACGCCCCTCCTCCGGGGAAGTTTAGATGCAAGCACGGCGCGAGGCGTTCCTGACCAGGCCACCGCGCTCAGGGAAGGGGACGCCGCAACCCGCCGACTTGGTCGAAGTCGTTATAGACATGGAAGGCGTCAACGCCGCACCTAAGGCGGTGAACTTTGGTCGGACAATGATCCATTGTTCGGTGGCAGCCAGCAGTGGGAAGAAGTATAGCCCATCGGCCTGATCAAACAGTTGAGTGAGTTCAGGCAGGACGAACTCACTCCAGTCAGGGACTTTCGTGGTGACTACGCTGGACGTATGGCCCCAACAAAGCTCCCAGCAGCCTTCATTAGCCCTCGCTGCCAGGCACCTTCGTTTTAGCTACACCTGGAAGCCGCGCTCTCGTTATACCTGCAATCGCTACTCGCGCTGGAGGAGGGCCAGTCGCGATCTGATCGCTGAGTAACACACGCCAACTGGCGGTCGCTGCCTGCGCTGGAGTAGAGCAAGTGACAGGGAGTCACCTATGCATGGTACACAGTAAGGCGACGAGCCGGTCGCTCGGCCCATTTCCCGGCCGATTGTTCTCGATCCGACCTTGTAGGATAGAGCCTGACACTTAAATCCGCAAAAGTCCTACAACGCAATCAGACCTACGCTGGTAGCCACCTGCGCGCGTGAAGAATAAGATAAAAAAGGTTTACTTTCCACCGGGGACCAAATCCCCCGATCAGTTTGATCGGGGCCGCCACGAACGAGAAGAAAGGAGTACAGCGATGGAATTCAAACAAAATGCCGGTGTCTTTACGGCGAACGACCAGCAGGTCGGCCACATTGACCGGGTGGTGGTGGATCCCCAAACGAAGGCCGTCACCCACATCGTGGTTCGCAAGGGGTTCCTCTTCACGGAGGATAAGGTCGTACCGATTGAGTTGATTGTAGACACAACGGAAGACCGGATCACGCTGCGCGACGACGTGTGTGATCTGCATGCCCTGCCGCTTTTTGAGGAGAAGCACTACGTTCGGTCGGAGGGCGCGCCCTCCTCGCCGGGCAGTGCCCCTTCGCTCTACGGGTACCCCAGTGCACCGGGAGCCTACCCGGCCCCCCCCGACGAGAAGTACATTACTCAGATAGAGCAGAATATCCCGGAGGGCACGGTCGCTTTGAGAGAAGGCGCCAAAGTGATCACGGTTGAGGGTAAGCACGCAGGCAGCGTGGAGCGCGTTTTCACCGATGCCGAGGCGGAACGGGCCACGCACTTGCTGATTTCCAGGGGACTGCTCTCAAAAGAGAGGAAGCTGATCCCGATCACGTGGGTGAGCATCATGGGCGAGAATGAAGTCCATCTGAGAGTGGAGGATGGCGTCCTCGAAAGGTTGAGCACATATCCTGACTAGATGCGCTCCGCCTCAGCCGGTTCCTTTGATTGTGCATCGGCTTAGGCATTGCGCTCTTTGGGGGGCGGGCTGGGCCTGGTACTCCGTCCACCTGATTTGGATGGATAGGCTGCCACTAAGCCAGCGTACTTTCAGGGCTTCTATCCATACAACTTCACCTGGACGGAGTACCAGCGGCGAGGTTCGGTCAAAAGGAGATTCCAATGTCAGTCTTAGGTTTTATCGTGCTGTTGATCGTGGCCGCCATTGCCGGCAGTCTCGGTCAGACGCTTGCTGGCTATTCGCCTGGCGGCTGCCTGATATCAATGGTGGTCGGGTTTATCGGCGCATATATTGGCTTGTGGTTGGCGCAGCAGTTGGGCTTGCCGGAGATTTTCGTGCTCACCATTGAGGGGAAGCCATTTCCGCTGGTCTGGGCGATTATCGGCTCAGCCCTCTTTGCAGGCGTACTGGGCTTACTGGCCCGACAAAGGCTGCTTCGTTGAGATCTATGCACAACTTACCTGACCGCGCTACGCAATCCAAATCCGGAGATTGTGTCTTAAAAACAGCAGCCGCAAAACTCACCTACAAGCCTCGCACGGAGTACAATCAGCACTTATCTTGTGTCCTGAGTTCCGTGCGGAGGCAGCATTGTGAGACGAGCGAAAAACCAGCCCTCTTTGCAGGCGTACCGGGCTTACTGGCCCGACAAAGGCTGCTTCGTTGAGATCTATGCACAACTTACCTGACCGCGCTACGCAATCCAAATCCGGAGATTGTGTCTTAAAAACCCTGGCGTCAACCTGGTCCGGCGCGGGCGGCTACGCTAAGTTCCTCGGTTGACCTTGCGAATGGAGGTAAACAATGAATCCACAAACTCGACACCGGTTGCTGCATCGGATTGAGGAGCAGGAAGCCGAAGTCAAGCTTCAGCGAGAAGCAGCCGCGCTGCGCCGGCAACAGGCGGCGGAAGCCGAGAGAGGCGAATTGTTGCAGGGGATTGCGGAGCGAGAGGCCCGGGCCAGACTTCAGCAGGAGGCCGGCGCCGCGCTGCGCCGACAACAGGCGGCGGAAGCGGAGAGAGTCCGTGCGGCGGTGGAAGCGGAGCAACGTCGGACATTGCTCAAGATCTCGCAGTTCATCTGGCTCAGCTTCGGGGTTCTCGAAGGGTTGATCGGCCTACGCATCCTACTGAAACTAATCGCCGCCAACCCGAACAACCCCTTCGCCCAATTGATTTACGACGTCACTGATCTGTTCCTGTGGCCATTTGCCGGCCTGACCATGACCCCGGCCGCCAACGGCATCGTGCTGGAAGTTTCCTCGATCATCGCGCTGTTCTTCTATGCCCTGATCTCGGTGCTCATTCAGCGCCTGATCTGGATCGCCTTCAGCCGGCCAAGAGTCTAGGGCCGGATAAGGCGCGGCGAACGGGGCCAGTCCGCCAGAGGCATTACGCTGTGAGTTGGTGGTGGGATTGTCAGGGTTTGATTGGGCGGACGTGAAATGATAGTTTCATCGCCCAAACAATGCCAAGCCGAAAGTGTAATACAGGAACCAGCGCCCTTGGCGGCGCTGCTCTCCGGCCTCGTGGCCGGGGCCGACCCGGACGCAAAACACGTCGTCCGGCAGATCGGCGCGCACGCTTCGGCCGCCCGCACGACTTATGAAGGAAGGCTGGGACACATTCATGGATAACGCCATCGTCCGAGTCGAGGGGATCGTCAAGGTGTTTGGAGGGCAGGTTCGCGCGCTCGACGGGATCAGCCTCGCCGTCGAGCCGGGCATCATCTACGGCTTACTGGGGCCGAATGGGCCGGCAAGACCACCCTCATCCGCGTGCTCGCCACCCTACTGTCGCCCGATGCGGGCACAGCGCACATTGCCGGCTTCGACGTCCGCCGCCAGCCGGAGGCGGCCAAGGCCTGCCTGGGCGTGGTGTCGCAAGATATCGCCCTTTATCCTGACCTCTCGGCGCGCGAGAACCTGGAGTTCTGGGGCAAGATGTACGGTCTGCGCGGCGCTCAAGACTTGGGTACGTGAAGAAAGCGCCCTGGTGACCGCCTTCTACGACCAGAAGGCCACCTTTCCGGCGCGCAGCGAGGGCCGCCTTTTGGTAGCGCAGGCGGTTGGATCGATCAGACCGAGTACCTGGATATCAAAGGATTTTAGCCAGACCCATATCTTTTCAATGTCTCAGGGCTTCGCACTGGTACCGTTATTTGCCGCCGCTGGGCGGGCCGCCCCAACTGCCGACTCCGCCGAATCACTGAACCACTGAGGCGGTTGATTTCACTGAACCTCTCAGTGGCCTCAGCGCCTTTTCAGTGTCTCAGTGGTTCACACTCGCGTCCCTACTTCCCGCCGCTGGGCGGGCCCCCCCAACTGCCGCCACCCCCACCGCCGCTGAAACTAGAATTGCCGTTAACATCGTAGTAGGTGTTTTCGGTTTGGCTGCCACTTCCGAATAGGTCATTATAGAGCCTGATCGTACTATCAAAGCATTTCCCCGTTCTTAGATTCTCATCTGTGACATCACAAGTAACAGAAACGGAAGGCGATGCTGGAAAACTGAGGCCAGCGCCTCCTGATAAGGAATACTCAACGCCGTATTTTCCTTGCCCATAGAAGATTCCGACAGAGCCTCCGACGAATTTCGATAAGTTAACGGATAAATCAGCGTGATATGTGACATCGTGAGGAATTAAATAGCTCGGAAGATCTGACTGGTCTAGGATCCCGGGTATCCTATTCCAAGAGCTACTGCTAATGTTGAATGATGATTCAGCAGCTGGCTCTAACTTCAACCCCAATGTGGCAGGACTCTTGCTAAACCATTTGAGCGGGTTGGACAGCTTAGGCTCTATATCAACTCCTGGACAACTGACAGTCACGCCTAAACCTGCTGTAACATCTCCTCCGCAAGGGGAAAACGAATAGCCAGCCCAACGGCCAGATGGATCTACAAACGTAACAGGGTTATTGTTTCCATACGAGTAAAGATTCTTTGATGAAGCAGGATCTCTACTGAGGAAACGGCCAATTTCTGCATCGTAATACCTTGCTCTCAAGAATACAAACCCTGCTTCTGGATCAACCTGCTCCCCCGTAAACGTAAACGGATTTCCCGCGCCACCACTCTGCGCCCTCACTGCGCCGAAAGCATCGTAGGTATATGTCGCCGTCTGCTGGCCGGCCTGGTTGCTCATCGCCCGCGTCGAGCCGAGGCCATCGGCGTGGTAGTAGGCGGGAACGTCGGCGTAGTCCAACTGCGTCATCAAATCTACGCCATAGACGTAGCGTGTCGGCACGCCGCTTGTGGTTTCGGCCAGCACAACCGGCAGGCCCGCCGCCAGGTCTTGCAGGTATGTCGTGGCTGTACCGTCCACCGTCCGGCCCACACGCACGCCGTCCCCGTTGTAGGTGTAGCTCGCCGTTGTCCCGCCGTTCGTCAGGCCCGTCATCCGCCCCAGCGCGTCCCAGGTGAACGTCTGGCTGCCTTTTGTCAGCAACTGCCCGTTGTCGTCCCACGTCAGCGTCGTCGTGACGCCGCCCGTCACCATCGCCGTCAGCCGGTCGGCGGCGTCGTAGGTGGAATTCGTCGTGTCCCCGTCTTCGGTCTGCGTCAGACGGTTGCCCATCGCATCGTAGGTGTAACTCACGGTCGTGGGCGAACCGCTGGGGTAGGTCACGCTCGTCAGGCGGTAGAGGCTGTCGTAGGTGTAGCTGGTCACGCCGCCCGGCTCGATCATCGCCAGCCGGTTGCCGACTGCATCGAGCGTGTAGGTGATCGCGACGAGCGTGCCGCTCACGGGCGAACTGGTCGTGATCCGGGTCAGCCGGTCGGCGTTGTCGTAGGCGTTGACGGTCGTGACGCCGCTGGGGAAGGTCGTGGTGATCAGGCGGCCCGCCGTGTCGTAGGTGTAGGTGAGTGTGCGGCCCGCCCAGTCGGCGACGGTCGTTAGCAGGTCGGCGTCGTCGTAGGTGTAGTTCGTCGTCAGTCCGCCGGGGAGCGTGATGTTCGTGCGGTTCAGGGCGTCGTAGGTGTAGGTGATTGTCCCGCTGGGCTGGGCGATGACGACCGGGCGGTTGAGGCCGTCGTAGGCATAAGTCGTCACGCCGGTCGTGTCGGTTATCGTCGTACGGTTGCCCGCGAGGTCGGAGGCGTACTCAATAATCACACTGGGAGCGCTGATCCCGGTGAGCCGGTCGGCCTCGTCGTAGGTGTAAGTAATCATCGCGCCATTGGCATCCAGCCTGGACGTGCGCCGCCCGGCGGCGTCGTAGGTGTAAGTCGTAGTGTGGTTGAGCGGGTCGGTCTCGGTCAGCAGGCGGTTGAGCGCGTCGTAGGTGTAGGCGGTCGTGTGGCCGTTAGCATCCGTCAGGCTCAGGCGGTTGCCGCCCGCGTCGTAGGTGTAGGTGATGATGCCGCCCGCCGCATCCCAGATGTTGACCAGCCGATTGAGCGCGTCGTAGGTGCTGGTGATCGCCTGGCCGTTCGCGTCCATGACGACGAGTGGATTGCCGACCGCGTCGTAAGTCGTCGTGACTGCTTGCCCGAGCGGGTCCTTTATGACCGTGAGCCGGTTGAGCGCGTCGTAGGTGTTGGTGATGACGTGCCCCAGCGGGTCTCTAAGCGTCAACCGGTTGCCGTTCGCGTCGTAGGTGAAAGTCGTCGCCTGGCTGAGCGCGTTGGTGATCGTGATAACGCGGTTGACGGCGTCGTAGCCAAAGGTCTGCGTGTGGTTGTTGCCGTCTGCCATGCCGATCCGGTTGCCGCCCGCGTCGTAGGTGTAGCGGGTGACGTAGCCCGGCGTATCTGTGATGACGGCCAACTAGTCTTTGAGAGTGTACTCGCGGCTGGTCACGCGCCCAAGCGGGTCGGTCGTCGTCAGCAGGTTGCCCACCACGTCGTAAGTGTTGGTGATGACCGCGCCCACCGGGTCGGCGATGGTCAAGACGTGATTCGCCGCATCGTAGGCGTAAGTTGTCGTATGGCCGAGCGGGTCGGTCGTGGTCAGCAAACGCCCGCCGAGGTCGTGGGTGCGGGTGATGATGCCCGAAGGGGCCAACGCATCGGTAATGTTGGTCATATTCCCGTAGGCGTCATAGTCAAAAGTCGTGACGCGCCCGAGCGGGTCGGTCTGCGTCGCGGGCAGCCCCTTGCGGTCGAGGTCGGAGTAGTAGGTGTACGACGTGACGCCGCTCAGCGGATCTGTGGCCGTCAGCAAATTGCTGTTGGCGTCGTAGGTGTAGGTCATCACCCGGCCCAACTGGTCGGTCTGCGTGAGCAGGTTGTTGCGCGAGTCGTAGGTGCGCGCCACCGTTCCACTGAGCGGGTCGGTCATCGTCAGCACGTTGCCCCGGCTATCGTAGGCGTAAGTCGTGGTGAACCCGCGCCCGTCCTGCACCGAAGTCCGGTTGTTGTTCGCGTCCCAGCCGTAGACCAGGGATTGACTGAGCGCATCCTTCTCGCTGATCAGCCGCCCGTTGGCGTCGTAAGTGTAGGTCGTGGTATGGCTGAGTGGGTCGGTCACCGTCGTCACGTGCGCGACGATGTCGTAGTTGAATGTGGTCAGGTTATTTTCGACGTCGCGCTGTTCACTCACCCGCCCGTCGCTGTTGTAGACATTCGTGACGAAGGTGTGCCCGTTGGCGTCGGTGATGGAAGTGAGTCGGTGGTCCGCGTCGTAGGTGTAGGTCGTCGCGTAGCCGCGTGTGTCGGTGAACACGGTCAATTCGCTGGTAATGTTGTAGGCGAACTGGAGCGTGCGGCCCAGGGGGTCGGAGACAGCAGAGATTAGAGAATTGGAGATTGGGGAGGTGTAGGTGAAGGTTAGCGCGCGCCCGCCGGGTTCGACGACGGTGCTCAGGTTACTGCCCGTGTAGTTCAGTGCTGTGACGTTGCCGTTCTTGTCCGCAATCGTCGCCAGTTTGCCGCCCGCGTTGAAGGCGTAGACGGTCTGATCCTTCTCGGTCAGCGTGAATGTGCCGCCCGCGTTGACGAGTGTCGAGAACGTGCCTGCTGGGGGAACGTAAGCCGAGCCGTTCCACTCGAAGCGGATCGCGCGGCCATCGCCATAGGTGACAGTGGCCGAGCCATCCACCCCGCTCTCGGCGACGGAGATGTTGTACGAGTGCGTCCAGCCATAGCCGAGCGGGCCATTAGCCGGGTTAGCCGAGTTATATGCCCGCGTGAAGGCGAGCGGAAAGGAGCGGGTGGGGATGGAGAGGTCGGTGTGCTCGTAAGTGTAGTTGCCGTTGTAGGTGTTGACCGGCTCGGCGACGTAGGCGTTCCAGATCACGCCTTGTCCATATTGTGTCGCGCTGCCGAGCCAAGGGTAAGCATCCACATAGAACTGATCAATGATGGTGCACTGGCAGGTGTAGTCATAATGAGAGGCATAGTTGATGCCATTGCCTGTGCCGTAGGGGGCTGGGCCGGAGTCAGAGCCCCACCAGTTGTTTTCGGCATTGATAGTGATGGAGGGATTGGCATTGTAAATGCCGCCTCCATTATCGTAGATATTGTTGCCATGTATGGTTACACTGCCTACGCCTCCATTCTCCACCAAGATGCCACTTGAGGCATTATTGTGGAAAGTGGAGTTATTGATCGTGAGGGTGCTAAGTTGGTCGGGGTTGTCGTCGCGCAGGTACACACCGTAGGAGTTGTAGGCGACCACACTGTCGTTGAGGCTCAACATGATGGCTTCGTTGCTCGCCGTCGAGGCGTACCCGCCAATTCCTTGATAGGCATAGCGCAGCAGGGTATGGTTCAACGTGAGTTGGCCATCGCCCCGCACCCTAATCCCCCACCAGTCACCTGGTGTCGGCAGGGATGTCCCCCCATCCCCGTTCGTATCTCCCCCGTAACTGTCGTCCTTGATGGACGTGAACACCACCGGATTGGTCACGGTACCCAACGCCTGCAACGTCCCATACACATCTAGACTGGCAGGCACCCACTCGACCCGTGGATGGAACTTCACGACCACTCCGGGCTGGATAGTCAGTGAGGAGGCTTCATCGAGATAAAAATTGTCGATGACATACACGCTGGCAGGCTGGTCGAAGTTGAGCGTGCTGCTCATGACACCTCCGGAGAAATGGAACTTGCCGCTGCCGCTGTAGGTGTTCGCAGCAAGCACCATCTTACCGTTGGGAGAGAACTGGGCGTAGTAATCCGTATTGGCACTGAAGGTATTGCCTGTCACTGTCAACGCGCCGCCCCCGGCAGTGAGACCAGTGAAGTTGTAGTTGGCCCAGATGTTGTTCGTGACGATTACATCCGGAGAAGCGACGGAGACGGTGGTCTCAGTGAAAGTGTTGTTAGTGATGACAATCGGAGAACCCCCGAATGCATAGAAGGCACTTGGCCCCTCAACGGTGCTGCTGGTGACGCTGACTGCCCCGATCCCGTTGCCGATCCCGTTGGCCTCCGCAAGCACCGCTGTAGTATTGTTGTTGAAAACAGAATGGCTAATGGAGAGTGAACTCCGCTGGTCAGGGTTGTCGTCGCGCAGGTACACACCGTAGGAGTTGTAGGCGACCACACTGTCGTTGAGGCTCAACATGATGGCTTCGTTGCTCGCCGTCGAGGCGTACCCGCCAATTCCTTGAT
>Ga0209751_10007256_pt1 | contig 10186 bp, 10 predicted proteins | sample RifCSP13_1_FD_184019 | JGI IMG/M metagenome (GOLD analysis project Ga0209751, IMG submission 184019) | Soil microbial communities from Rifle, Colorado - Rifle CSP2_sed 13_1 (SPAdes) (version 2) | ecosystem: Environmental > Terrestrial > Deep subsurface > Rock core/Sediment | place: Rifle...
TCTCAGACCACCTACCGATCGTCGCCTTGGTGAGCCGTTACCCCACCAACGAGCTAATCGGACGCAGGCCCCTCCCGAAGCGCCTTGCGGCTTTGCTGGTGTGATTGAACGCACCGGCACATGCGGTATTAGCCACCCTTTCGGGCAGTTATTCCCCACTTCGGGGCAGGTCACCTACGCGTTACTCAGCCGTCCGCCACTAACGATCAAGGCAAGCCCCGATCGTCCGTTCGACTTGCATGTCTCATGCACGCCGCCAGCGTTGATCCTGAGCCAGGATCAAACTCTCCGAAAAGATGCACAGCCTTGCGGCTGTGACTTTGTCCGAGGGTTCGACCGCTCGCTCATCCGTGTTCATCCGGATTTCCTGCCACTCTTCAGTTGTCAAGGTGCAGCGCCCGGGGCGCGACGGCGACCGGCGCAGAGCCCCAATGATGAGGCTTTCCGATCGGGGCGTCAAACCCGTGGACCCGCGGCCGAGCCCGCTCGGGCCCGCTGCGACGTCGCCCCTGTCGAGGCAACGGCCGCGAATGGTAGGGCCGGCCTCGCCGGCCTGTCAAACGGCTGAGGGTCATGCCCGACGGGGGCGAAAGTCAGATCGGGCCCGACTCCACGAGGAGCACGGCGGCGGCCCCGCAGAGCCAGCTCAATAGCCACAGCTCGGCCGTCGGCGCGCCGCCCAGAGGACCGACCGCCACGACGAAGACGATCGCGCCGAGAACACTCGCCGCCCCGAGCTTGGCGAGCCGGAGCAGGATCTCGACGACGAGCTCCCTCATCGAGGCCGGTCCGCGATCGCGCGACGACCCTGGAGGGCCCGGATGAGGGTCACCTCGTCGGCGTACTCGAGATCGCCGCCGACCGGGATCCCGCGGGCGATCCGGGTCACGGAGCCGACCCGGCCGTCGAGCCGCTCGTCGAGGTACATCGCCGTCGCCTCGCCTTCGAGCGTCGGGTTCGTCGCCAGGATGACCTCCTCGAAGGGCAGCCCGCCGGCCGCGGCCTCGTCCACCCGCCGCAGGAGCTCGCCGATCCTGAGGCGATCGGGACCGATGCCGTCGATCGGCGAGATGACCCCGTGGAGGACGTGGTAGCGGCCACGGAACTCGCCCGTCCGCTCCAGGGCCAGGACGTCGAGCGGCTCCTCGACGACGCACAGGCGGCGCTGATCGCGGCCTCCGTCGCGGCAGATCGGGCAGGTCGGCGCGTCGCTGATGTTGAAACAGACCTCGCAGAAGACGACCTGCTCGCGGACCGCGACGAGCGCCGCGGCAAGCGTCCGAGCCTCCGTCTCGGGGGCCCGGAGGATGTGGAAGGTCAGGCGCTGGGCCGTCTTGGGTCCGATGCCGGGCAACCGGTTGAAGGCCTCGATGAGCCGCGCCACCGGCTCGATCAGGGGGCTTGCCACTGGCGCTAGCGCCCGCCGAGCAAGCCGCCGAGGCCGCCGCCGAGGCCACCCGTCACGGCGGCCATCTTCTGTTCGGCCAGGCGGCGCGACGAGTCGAGGGCGTCGTTGACGGCGGCGACGACGAGATCCTGGAGCATGTCGACGTCGTCGGGGTCGACGGCGGTCGGGTCGATCTCGACCTTGAGGAGCTCCTGCTTGCCGGTCACGACCGCGCGAACCACGCCACCCCCGGCGGAGCCCTCGACCTCGGTCTCGGCCAGCTCGGCCTGGATCCGGGTCATCTCCTGCTGCATCTGCATCGCCATGCGCTGCAGGTTTGCCATGCCCATCGGTCACGCTCCGCTCAGTGGTCCGTCGTCACTCGATCAAGTCTGCGGCAAGGCCGGCAGCCCTGCAGGCCGCCCCGCCCGGCGCCGCCCCGCGATCAGTCGGCCGGGGCCCCCGCGATCAGTCGGCCGGGGCCGCCGGTCGCGTCAGTCGACCAGCGCCGCATCGGCGTCATCGCCGCCGAAGATCCGGCGAGCCTCGGCAAGGACGAAGGCAGCTTCGGCATCGGCCGGGAGCGGCGGCACGAGGTCGAGGTTCGTCGCCACGCAGCGCACCCCGACGGGCCGGCCGAGAACCGCTGCGATGCCCTCCTCGAGGACCGTCCGGCGCCGCTCTGCGACGTCACGCAGGAAGCCCTGGTCCTCGGGGAAGCCGAGGGTCACGATCCCGTCCTCGACGGCAATCGGCCGGCAGACTGCGATCAGCGGCTTCGTCGGCGGGTGGGCGCTGATCCGGGCGACGACGTCCGGCCAGCGCTCGCGAAGGAGGGCCAGGTCCGCCCCGACCTGGACACCGATCGGCGCCGACGCCGGCGGCGCCGTCCGAGCGGATCCCGCCTCGGACGACGGGCTCGGCGCAGTGCGCTCGACAGTGGACGACGACGGATCGGGGCCGGCCATCGCGCGCGGGCGCGCGCGAGCGTTTGCTGCCGGCACGGCGGATCTGGTGGCCGCAGCGGATCGGGTTGCCCCGGCGGACTGTGCTTCACCGGCGCTGGCGTCCGCCCGGATCGCCGGCCCGGCAACGACCGTCGGCGCAGCCATCCGCGGTCCAGCCATCGGCGGACCAGCGATCGCCACCGAGACGGGTGCAGGTTCCTGCCGACGCGCACCGGTCGTGGCCGTGACGGGCTCGGCGCCGGACCGGGCTGTCGGGAGCACGGTCGGCGATGAAGGCTCCGCTGGCGGGAAGAGGGCCATCTCGAGCTGGAGGCGAAGTCCACCCACGCCAGCGCGGTTCGGGTCGATCGCCGCCAGCCGGCGGGCGACCGGAACGAGTTCGGTGACCCCGAGCGGCGGTGCTCCCGGTCCGCCGCCAGCAGCGCCGAGGAACGCGCCGCGGACGGCCTCGATGACCTGGTCGAGGAAAGCGCGCAGGTCGCGGCCACGGTCCTCGAGCGCGTCGAGGAGCCGGACACCGGCCACCAGGTCGCCGGCGGCGAGCGCGGCCACGAACGACTCGATCGTCTCGCTATCGGCCAGGCCGAGCAGATCCCGGACGCGATCCTCGTCGAGCGTTCCGTCCGCCGACGAGAGGAGCTGGTCGAGCATCGACTCGGCGTCGCGCATGCCGCCGGCGGCGAGGCGTGCGATCAGGCGGACGGCCGAGCGTTCGGCGGCTCGACCGTCGGCTTCGAGGATGCGCGTGAGCTTGCCCTCGATCTCGTCCGTGGTCAGGCGCCGGATGTCGAACCTCTGGAGGCGCGACAGGATCGCCGGCGGGAAGTCCTGGGGATGGGTCGAGGCGAACATGAAAAGGACGAAGTCGGGCGGCTCCTCGAGGGACTTGAGGAGGGCGTTCCAGGCGTCCCGCGTGATCTGGTGGGCCTCGTCGAGGATGTAGACCTTGCGGCGGAGGTCTGTCGGGGCGTAGTTGATCCGTTCGCGCAGGTCGCGGATGGCATCGATGCCGCGGTTCGAGGCGGCGTCGATCTCGAGCAGATCCATCGCCCGGCCTTCGCGAATCGCGACGCAGGACGGGCAGGCGTCGCAGGGGTCGCCGTCCTGGAGGTTCGTGCAGTTGACGGCCTTGGCAAGGATCCGGGCGAGCGAGGTCTTGCCGGTGCCCCGCGGACCGACGAACAGGATGGCGTGCGAGACCCGGCCCGTCCGGACGGCGTTGCGGAGGGTCTCGACGACCGCCTCCTGGCCCACGATCTGGCCGAACGTCTGGGCCCGCCAGCGGCGGTAGATGGCCTGGTGCGGAACGGTCTGGTTCACGGGGCTCCTGGGGCGCCGGGCCGGGGCCGATGGTCAGGCGGCGCGATGGACGAAGTTGCCGTGCACCCCCCGTCGATCAACCGACGCCCGGGCCCACCACCGGAGGCGGCTCGGACCAGGCCGTTCCGCGGCACCCGACGAGCTTCGCTGAGTGCTGCTTCCTTCCGGACCTGACACGGTTCGCGATTCGCCGCTGCGCGGGACCCGATCCTCAACGTCGCCTGGGGCAGCGGCCTCCGAGCGCGGTGACCTCGGGGAGGAATTCAGCCCTGCTGGAGCGGATTGCAGGTACAGGGCACCGCTAGTTCCCCGCCTAGCACGGCTCACTAAGGATACCGCGGCCGAGCCCGGAGCCGTCACGGAGCCGGATGCGTCACCGGGTCCAGGGCCGCCGGTCGTGACCGAACAGGACGCGCTTCGGGTTGAGGGCGCGAAGGCGCTTCACGGACCGGCGGTACGCGGGGATGTCGGCGCTTCTGCTGCCGCCCTCCCGCGGGTTCGGGATACCGGCCCACTCGCCGTGGCTGTAGATGGCCTGGCCGACGAGGAGGAGGGGTCCGTCGGGCGAGTCCACGACCAGGGACTGGTGGCCCGGTGAGTGGCCGGGCGTGGCGAAGATCCGGATCCCGGGGGCGACCTCGTGGTCGCCCGCGACCTGTTCGTAGCACGCGCCCGGGAAGTCGATCGCGTGGAGGTACGTGTAGTCGGGCTCGTGGGCCGCTGACCATTCGGCGGGCTGGACGTAGATCGGCCGATTCGGGAAGAGCGCGTTCTGCCCGCAGTGGTCGAGGTGGAGGTGGCAGTTGGCGACCGCCGTGATCTCGCCGAGATCGATGCCGGCGACGGCGAGGACCTCCGGCAGGGCCTGCGGCCGGACGTCGTAGGTGGCGTAGAACTCGTCGAGCTCCTCGCTACGAGCGGCGAAGCCGGTGTCGAAGAGGAAGACCCCGCCCGAGTAGCGCACCGCGTAGGCGACCACGACCCCGGTCTGGCCGGGCCACGGGTCGTCGGGGCCGAACGTGAACTCGCCCATCTGGAGGGCGACGACGTCGAGGGCCTGGCGGGAGCTCATGGGGGGCGCACCTCTTGCACGGATGACCTCGCCGGACCCGGGCCGAGTGGCGGAGAGGGCGGGATTCGAACCCGCGACGCGTTGCCGCGAACCGCATTTCCAGTGCGGCGCCATAGTCCACTAGGCGACCTCTCCTCGAGGCCGGAGTGTAGAGGAAGACCGCCGGCGCCTTCGAACCAGTCGGGCCGGCCAGGGCGGCGGGTCGACCGTTGCCTGTCCAACTTCGCCCGGGACAGCGTTAATCACGACGCGGACGCTGGACGCAGGCCTCCAATGCCTGGTTCGTGCCGAGCCACGTTCAGGCCGGATGAGAATCCCTCAGTCTGGAGGCCCCAACCCGGGCGGTCGGCACGGACTCGTCGCGCACGGACGGCACCAGCGGAAATGGGGCAGAAACCAGGTTCCAAGGGTGGCAGCGAGGCACGCACCGCACGTGCGGTTCCCGATTGCGGGTCACGCGAGGATGAGCGCGAGCACCCGAGCGAGCGGGCTCAAACGCCCGTGAGCGAGTGGCCCGTCCCCGGGGGGAGCACTGGCGGAGAGGGTGGGATTCGAACCCACGGTGCTTTCGCACACCGCTTTTCGAGAGCGGCACCATCAACCACTCGGACACCTCTCCGCGCGAGAGGATAGCAGAGGGTCCCGGTTCGGCCGGGTGGGCGGGCCGGGCTCGGCTGGCGGTCGTGCCGAGTTCAGCCGGCAGCGGTGGTGGAGGCGTAGAGCTCCTCGACCTCATCGCGACGGATGCCGGAGACGACCGTGAGCCGACGGCCGGGTCCGGCCTGCTCGACGAGCTGGAGGATGGTCCCGGCAGCGCCGTCCTCCCGGTTGGGGACGGCATAGACGAGGGCGTCGACATCGCTGTTGAGGAGGGCTCCGACGCACATGGCGCAGGGCTCGATCGTGGAGAAGATCGTGACGCCCTGGAGGCGGGACGTGTCGAGCCGGCGCGACGCTTCGCGGAGGGCGACGATGACCGCGTGGGCGGTCGGATCGTTCGTCTCGACCACCCGGTCGTGGCCCCGGGCGACCATCGCCTCGTCGAGGACGGCCACGGCCGCGTGCGGTCGCTCGCCGCGGGCGACAGCGGCGCGCCCCTCGGCGAGCGCCTCGCCCATGTAGAGCTCGTAGTTCATGGCCCCGATGATACGAGGTCGACGGCGGTCCTCCGCATCCAAGTCGCAACCGGCGCGCGAGCACGGGGCGGATTAGCATTCCGGCGATGGCAACGCCGCGACGCATCGGGATCCTGACCGGTGGCGGCGACGTCCCCGGCCTCAACTCGGTCATCAAGAGCGTGACCTACCGGGCGACCGAGCTCGGCGCCGAAGCCCTCGGGATCCGCCGCGGCTGGGAGGGCCTGACCCACGTCCAGCCGGGCGCGGAGCTCGACCCCGACTACCTCCGGATGCTCGATCGCCGGAACACCCGGACCATCGACCGGACGGGAGGCACCATCCTCCACACGTCCCGGACGAACCCGGCGAAGATGCCCCGCCGGGCGCTCCCGGCGTGGCTCGACGAAGCCCGAGTCAACGCCTTCCAGGTCGGCGAAGATCGGTTCGATCTCACGCCGCTCGTCATGGAGCATCTCGACAAGCTCGGCATCGACGTCCTCGTCACGATCGGCGGCGACGACACCCTCTCGTTCTCGCGGGTGCTCGCGGCGCAGGGCGTGCCCCTCGTGGCCATTCCCAAGACGATGGACAACGACGCCCCCGGCACCGAGTACTGCATCGGCTTCTCGTCCGCGATCACCCGGGCCAAGGAGCTCATCGACCGGCAGCGGACGACCCTCGGCAGCCACGAGCGGATCGGCGTCTTCCGGATCTTCGGCCGGGACGCCGGGTTCTCGGCCCTCTTCGCCGCCTACGTGACGTCGGCGCGCTGCGTCATCCCCGAGGTTCGCTACGACGTCGCCGGCCTGGCCGACGTCATCGCCGAGGACCATCGCTCCTCGCCCAGCCACTATGCCATCGTCGTCACCGCCGAGGGCGCGATCTGGGAAGGAGCCGAGATCCCCGAGTACGGCCCCGAGGATGCCTTCGGCCATCGCCACAAGGCGAACGTCGGGGAGGTCCTGGCGGCCGAGCTGACGTCGCGCACGGGGATCGAGTCCCTGGTCATCGAGCTGACCTACGACCTCCGGTCCGGCCAGCCCGACGCCCTCGACCAGATGGTCGCCTCGACGTTCGCGAACGTCGCCATGGACCTCGTGGCCGACGGCCAGTTCGGCCAGATGGTCGGCATCCGCGACGGCAAGTACGCCTACGTCGACCTCCAGGAGACGGGCGTCGCCGCTCGCCGCGTGAACGTCGACGAGATGTACAACCGCGAGCGCTTCCGGCCACGCTACGACCGCAAGCTCGGCGAGCCGATGCTCCTGGTCGGCCTCGACTGACGCGACCCGGCGATCAGCCGTGGAGGCCGGACAGCTCGCGGATCGCTCGGGCGACGGCCGACACGTCGTCGTCGCCGTGGCCCTTCCCGATGAGCCCGGCCTCGATCTGTTCGCAGAGCGCCGAGATCGGCAGCGCCGTGCCCGTTTCGCGAGCGAGCTGGAGGGCGATCCCGAGGTCCTTGCGGTGGAGGGCCACCTTGAAGCCGAGGGGGTAGTCGTTCTCGAGCATCCGCCCGCTGCGGTTCGAGAGGACCCACGACTGGGCGGCCCCGCCCGAGAGCGCCGCGACGACCTGCTCGACGTCGAGGCCGGCCTTGATCGCCAGGACGATGCCCTCGGCGACGCCGAGGTAGGCGCCGGCGAGGATCACCTGGTTGACGGCCTTCACGGCCTGGCCGGCGCCGATGGGGCCGACGTGGGTGATCGTCGTGCCCATCGCCGCGAGGACCGGGCGGGCCCGCTCGACGTCCGCGACGTCGCCGCCGACGAAGATCGAGAGGGTGCCCTTCCTCGCGCCCTCGCTGCCACCCGAGACCGGCGCGTCGAGCATGGCAACGCCGCCACTGGCGAGGCGCGCCGCGAAGGCCCGGGTCGCCGAGGGCGAGATCGTCGACATGTCGACCACGAGCGAGCCGCGCGGGGCGCCCGAAGCGACGCCGGCCTCGCCGAAGAGGACCGCCTCGACGTCGGGTGTGTCGGACACGATCGTGACGAGGATCTCGGAGGCGGCGGCGACCTCGGCCGGACTGCCGGCCAGGCGGACACCGAGCTCGCCGAGCTCGGCGGCGCGCCCGGGCGTCCGGTTCCAGGCGGTCACCTCGAAGCCCGCCCGGGCGACGTTGGCGGCCATCGCCCCGCCCATCGTCCCGAGCCCCACGAACCCGACCCGCACCACCGCCTCCCCTGCTGCCCCGGCCGCCGATGCTACTCCGGGACGAGGAGCACGAACGGGCCCCAGCGCGGGCCCGTGATCACGAGCCGCTCCGCACCGAGCGGCCCGGCCACCTCGGACGAGAGGGCGAAGCCGGCTTCGCGGGCCCTCTCGGGTGCGTCTTCGGCCACGAGCAGGTAGAGCGCCAGCGGGCCCTCTCCGTGCCGGGCGAGGGCGGCGGCGAGCCGTCCCTCGGTCGACGGCTCGAGGAGGACGAGCTGCCGCTCGCCGGCGGATCGGAGGATGCGGCAGCGGGCGCCGAGGATCTCGTCGCCGGGTGCCTCCCGGGGGCCCGGGCGCGGGTCCGTGCCGAGCGTCGCCAGCGCCTCGCCGACCTCGATCTCGGCCCGGTCGAGCTCGACCGTGCCCCAGCCGCCGACGGCGCGCCGCGGCCGGACCGCCGCCCGGAGCCGATCGAGGGCGTCGCCGAGCGCCTCGCCGCCGAGGAGCGGCTCGGGATCGCCGGTCACGGCGCCGGTGTCAGGGTGCCGCTGATCTCCGGCCCGACGGCGCCGCTCGCCACGTAGGCATCGATGGCGGCCTGGAGGCCGATGTCCCGGCGGGCCTTCTCGGACAGCAGCCACTTCGTCTCGAGGACGTCGCAGTAGGCCTGGACGGCATCGCCGCCCGGCCCGATCACCGGTGCCAGCCGAGCCAGCGTCGGCCGGTAGACGTCCGCCAGCCAGCGGGCACCGGCGTCCTTCGGCGACAGCCCGACGGCGTCGACGAGCTCGAGCCAGGCGGCGTATTCGCGAAGCTCGTTGAGCAAGAGCCGGGCCTGGCCCTCGAGCGCGCGGACGCCGGTCAGGCGCTCGAGCTCGGCGGCGTGGAAGCGGCGATTCGTGACCGCGACCCGGACACGGACCCGGCCCTGGCCGCCCGGCTCGAGCTCCAGCTCGTCGACCGCGAAGCCGAGGTCGTTGAGGCGCCGGACCCGGGCGGCCATCGCGTAGCGCTCCCCCGCCCCGACCTCGATCTCGGCGTGGAGCTCCTCCCACAGGGCGGTGTAGCGATCCCGGACGGTCTCGGCCGCGGCCAGCGCATCGTCGAGCAGGTCGTCGCGGTCCTGGGCGGCCGCCAGGTCGGCCAGGCCGAAGGCCACGTTCTCCACGAGGACCTCGAGGTCGTAGGCTCGTTGCCCGTCCGAGAGCGATGGGTGGAGCTCGCTCGTCTCGGCGTCGACGAGATACGCCTGGACCTTGTTGCCATCGCGGCGAAAGAGGGTGTTGGCGAGCGAGCAGTCGCCCCAGTAGACGCCGCCACGGTGGAGCTCGACGAGGAGGCCGGCCATCGCGTCGAGCAGCTGGTCGCGAAGGTAACCGGGCCCCGGCGGCACGCGCGACAGCAGCAGCCTGTACTGGAGGGAGTTCCGGAGGTAGCGGGTCACGAGGATGCCGGCGTCACGTTCCGGGGCAACCGCGATCCCGAGCGGCCGGACCGCCGGCAACGCCTCGGCCTCGAGGTGCCGGAGGACGTCGTACTCGGCCTCGGCGATCTCGATCGGCTCCTCCTTGAGCGCGAGGAGCCCGACCTCGTCGACCAGGAACCGGACGAGGTGCCGCGACGGCCCGACCGGCAGCTCCCGGAACCGGAGCCCATCGCCGGCCCAGGCCTCGAGCGGCATCTGCCATGGCAGCTCGAGCAGGTCTGGGCTGGGCTGGCGAAGGCGGACGCGGGGGAACGGGGCGCTCATCGCGCGTCAGGGTACCGTGCCGGCCCCGGCCGTCGGCCGACGGCCGGGTGGCGCTCGGGTTGCGGATCCGCGGCACAACGCACGGCTGGCCCGGTGCACCCGACAGCCAGGGGCGGTCAGCCGAAGGCGGAGCCGAGCACGGTCGCGAGCGCACTGGGACGTGCGTGGGCGGCCGCGCGGAGGCGACAACGCGCGGGTGGCCGTCCAAGGCGATCGGGAATGGCGCGCCCGGCGGGACTCGAACCCACGACCTTCAGGTCCGCAACCTGACGCTCTATCCGCTGAGCTACGGGCGCGCGCGATGCCGTGGTGCTGGCGGAGAGGGGGGGATTCGAACCCCCGATGGGTGTAACCCCATAACGGTTTAGCAAACCGCCGCACTAGGCCTCTATGCGACCTCTCCGTCTACGGCGG
>Ga0209751_10007258_pt1 | contig 10183 bp, 5 predicted proteins | sample RifCSP13_1_FD_184019 | JGI IMG/M metagenome (GOLD analysis project Ga0209751, IMG submission 184019) | Soil microbial communities from Rifle, Colorado - Rifle CSP2_sed 13_1 (SPAdes) (version 2) | ecosystem: Environmental > Terrestrial > Deep subsurface > Rock core/Sediment | place: Rifle...
GGAGCTTGCCTTCGATGGGGGTGCCGGCGTGATCGCGGATGATCTCGCGCAGAGCGATGTCGAGGTCGCGGGCCTTTGCGCGGAAGGCGGCGTCGCCCAAGCGTTCGGTGAGCGCCGTGGAGTCGGCGATGTCGGCGAAGAGGATGATAGCAGTGCCGGAGGGCCCTTCGACAGGCTCAGGCCGGGCGGTGGGTGCGGGCTGGTCCGACGCTGGCTGAAACAGCGACGGTGCCACGCCAAGGAACTCGTTGATGGCGCTCAACACCACCTCCGAGTCCCCAATGGCTGGCACTCCTGACGCTCCCTCTAGGAGGACTAAACTGGCATCGGGGATGGCGGAGGCGAGACCTCGGGCTACGTCCACCTCCAGCCAGCGGAGCTGGCGACGGTGCAGCACCAGCGTCGGCGATCGCACCTGGGACAGGAGAGCGGCAACATCCAATTCTAAGGCAGCGCGCCAGGCCGTCTGAAGGACGAGGGGTGTGGTGCATTCCCGCAGGAACGCGGCTATCTGGCTCGCGAGCTCCCCGCCGGGCTGCCCGATCGCGCTATGGGCCAACGTCTCCGTAAGTAGACGCCAGTCCTTATCCATCAAGGCGAAGTACCCTGGCATCTCCGGTGCCTGAAGCTGGTCAATGCCGCGTGCAAAACAGCACCATAGGATGAGGTGCGATACCCGCTCCGCATGGCGGGCTGCATACGCGATCGCGGCTGGCCCCGAATTGATGACCCCGATTAAAGCGAATCTTTCCAGCCCTAGCTGGTCGACCACGGCCTCCAAGTCCAGGAGGTGGGATTCCAGTGAGAAGGCGGCTACGTCGCGTTCGGACAGCCCGCTCCCTCTGTTGTCGTACCGCACGAGCTTTCTCTTCTCAGCCAGTCTCTGATACCAGTGCCTGGTCTGAGGGAACTGCCACTCGAGCTGGATATGGCTCAATGGTGGGTTCGGCATGCTCACCAACGGCTCGCCTTCTCCCAGTCCACAGTACGCGATGCTCACCCCGTCTGCTGTCTTGGCGTACTGAATTCGCGGCTCCATCAGACCTCACCCTCCCTCACCGCCCAGACGCGCACCGGCTCGCCCACCCCCTTCAGCGCCTGCTCACCGCGGTCCTCGAACGTAACTCCCGCCGACGTCCGCGCCAGCGACCGCACCGTCTCCGACACCAGCACCTCCCCCGGCGCCGACAGCCCGCTGATGCGCGAGGCGATGTTGACGGCGCCGCCGTAGACGTTCGCGCGCCCGTCCGGGTCCTTCTCCCGCGACACGTCGCCGGCGTGCAGCCCCAGGTGCAACGGCAAACCGGCGTCATCCCCGGCCTTGGCGCCGCGCCGCGCCGCCTCGATCGCCTGCCGTGCCGACGTGAACACCGCGAGCACCCCGTCGCCCAGCGTCGGCCCCTCCACCGGCGTCCCCGCGCACTCGCGGATCACGGCCCGCAGCGAGCCGCCGAGCTCTCGCGCCTTCGCGCGGAACGCCGTGTCGCCGAGGCGCTCGGTGAGCGCGGTGGAGTCGGCGATGTCGGCGAAGAGAATAATGGCCGTGCCGGAGGGGAGTTCCCTAGCGGTTTCCTCGCCTTCGCCCACGAACTCGTCGATGGCTTGCAGCACTGCCTCGGGGTGAAGCGCCCAACTACCGGCGCTGCCTTCCACAACGACGAGTCTGGCGTGCGGGATCTGCGAGGCAACTTTCCTGCTCTGGCTGAGGTCATGGCGGGAATCACGCCGGTGCAGCACCAGCGTCTGCGACCTCACCTGAGGCAGCAAAGCAGAGACATCGATTCCCATCCCGGTTGCAAATGCCGCTTTTAGCCCCTGCGGGGTATGGTTCTCGCGATAAAGCGCGGCGGCGCGCCGCGCTATCTCCGGCTCTGACCATGCCTCCACCGCATGCGCCAACGTCTCGGTAAACAGCTCCCAGTCCTTGTCTACGAGATCCAGGACAGCCATAAACCCGGGTTGCTCCATGAGGTGCGACGTTTGAGCGTAGGCCTGCCACAAGATCAGATGCGAGACCCGCTGTGGCCAGCGGGCCGCGTAAGCGATGGCCACCGGGACTGCCAGGCTGTCCGGCGCGAACAAGACGAATTGCTCCAAACTCAGGCTGTCCACAACCGCCTCGAGGTCCAGGAGCCAGGCGTCAAGCGAGTAGTCGGACACGTGGCGGTCCGAAAGCCCAGCGCCTCGACAATCGTAGCGGACCAGAATCCGGCTGCGGGCAATCTGTTCATTCCAGGCGCGCCACTCGGGCACCTGGGAGTGGCCCGCGGTAAAGCTGAAGGGTATCGGTGGCATCCCAACGAACGGTGTCCCTTCCCCTAACGTGCAGAAGGCGATGCTGACGCCATCGGCGGTCTGGGCGTACTGGATGGGCGGCTCCATCACACCTCCGCTCGTCCTGAGCCTGTCGAAGGACGCACCGCCCATACCCGCACCGGCTCCTCGAACCCCTTCGCCACAAACTCCCCCCGGTCCGAGAACAAGAACCCCTTGCCGGAGCACAACCCGCGCACCGTGTCCGCCACCAGTATCTCCCCGCCCTCCGCCTTCGCCGCGATGCGCGACGCCAGGATCACCGTCGCGCCGAACAAGTCGCCGTCCTCCTCGATCGGCTCCCCAGCGTTGAGGCCCATGCGGACGACAATCGGCTGTTCAGCACTCTCACTGTACTCGGCGAACGCGCGCTGCAGAGTTACGGCGCATTCTACGGCCGCCGAAACGGAGGCGAACGACACCATGAAGCTATCCCCGTCGGTCTTGATCTCTTTTCCGCCGTGCGCCTTCAGCGTCTCGCGCGTTATCCGCTCGTGCTCCCGGAGCACCTCCCGTCCCCGCTCATCCCCCAGCCGCGACATCATCTCCGTGTGGCCGACGAGGTCTGTGAAGAGCACCGTGAGAGGCCCGGCTGCCGGAAACCCCGCGGGCGTCCGGCCTCCAGGCGCCTTGCCGGTCAGGAAGGCGTCGATGGCGTCCAACACCGCATCGCTATCGCCGAAGAAGGGAGGGTGGACGTCGCCCTCGAGAGGCAGGAACTGTGCCGCGGGCATGACAGCCGCCATCTCCCGGGCAGCGTCAAATGGAACAGCAGGATCGCTGCGGCGGTGAATTATGAGAGTGGGAGCGCTGATTTTCTCAATAGCAGCTGTGACATCGATCGTCGTGTTGACCTCGAATGCTCTGGCGGCGCTTTCTGCCGATGCTGACTCTCGCTGGAGCTCCGTGAAAAAAGCGACCTGATCTGGGTCTCCGACGCCGAACAGCGCCGACATTGCGGCGGACCCCGCGCCCCAGTGAGCGCGGACCAGCGCTATAGCTACATCCGCCACACCCGCAGGATAAGGCCAGCGGGCATAGGACCCGTAGAGCACAAGTTGAGTGACCGCTTCTGGATGGCGCGACGCATAGGTGGCAGCGGTTGGACCACTCTCCGAGAAACCCATGAGGGCGAAGTGCTGCAATCCCAGCGCCGCGACGACCGCGTCCAGGTCGCGCATGCGAGTGTCCATGGAATAGTCGTCCGGGTCGCGGTCGCTCAGGCCGGAGCCGCGCTTGTCGAAGCGAACGAGCGTGCGTCCGCGAGCTAGCTCCTCGTAGAAGCGCCTGGTGTAGCGATGCTCCCATTCGAACTGGAGGTTGCCCACCCAGGCGCCGGCAAGCACGAGAGGAGGGCCTTCGCCAACCGTTGCGTAGGCGATGCGGACGCCGTCAGCCGTCTTGCAGAAGCGGATTCGTTGTTCCATCACGCGCCGTCTTCCTGCCAACTGACCTCGTACACCCGCACCGGCTCCTCGAACCCCTTGGCCACGAACTCACCCCGGTCCGCGAACAAGAAACCCTTCCCCGAGCACAACCCGCGCACCGTGTCCGCCACCAGTATCTCCCCACCCTGCGCCTTCGCCGCGATCCGCGCCGCCAGGATGACCGTGGCGCCGAAGAGGTCGCCGTCTTCCTCAATCGGCTCCCCCGCATTCAACCCACACCGCACCTGTAGGGGCGCAAGGCCTTGCGCCCCTACGTCGGCATTCCACTCAGCGAAGGCTCTCTGCAGCGCCACGGCGCACTCCACCGCCCGCGTCACGCTCCCGAACGACGCCATGAACCCGTCCCCCATCGTCTTCACCTCCGTCCCACCGTGCGCCCTCAGCACCTCCCGCGTGATCCGCTCGTGCTCGCGGAGCACCTCGCGGCCGCGCTCGTCCCCGAGGCGCTGCATCATCTCCGTGTGGCTAACGAGGTCCGTGACGAGGACGGTTCGGAAGGGCCCCTGCGCCGCGGCACCGGTCTTCGCAGGCCTTCTCTTGCCAAGAAACCGGTTCACCGCGGAGAGGACTGTCTCTCCCTGCTCTGGCTCCGCCCATACGGGGCCAGCGGGTCCCTCAAGGGGAACGAACACCGCGCCGGGGATAGCGGCCGCCAGTCGACGCCCGGCTGAGACTGGGAACGTGAAATTATCGAGATGGTGGAATACCAGTGTCTTGGCCCGGACCTGGCCCAGCAGGTCGCCCATGTCCCAGCTCTCGTACATTTCCAGCATCAGTAACGCCGCAACTCGCCCTTCGGCGGACTGCTGGTATACTTGCGCGAGCTGGAGACCCAGTTCCCCGTACATCTGTCGCTTCCTCGGGTCCGCCAACTGCTGACCCACGCCCAGTTCCGCAAAGGTCTGGGCAGCCAGCTTCCAGGCGCCGCGTGCAAGTTCCGCCAGACCTTTGGCGGCCTCGTAGGGAAACGCTTCCGCCGGCCGGGCCAGGGTATCAGAGAGGATCAGGTGAGTGACGTGTTCAGGATGCTGCGCCGTGTAGGCGATGGCACGCGGCCCGCTCAGGCCGCTTCCCCAGAGGGCGAAGCGTTTCAGCCTGGCAGCCCGCACCACGGCATCGATCTCTAGGACAAGGGCCGGGCCGGAGTAATCCGTTGCATCCCGTTGCGACAGCCCCGTTCCTCGCATGTCGTATCGGACAAGCTTCCTGGCCTGCCCAATCTGCTCGAAGAAGCTCTCAGAGGCAGGCACGAGATGGTCCAGTGAAAATGACCGCACGAACGCAGTGCAGTAGAGCAGCGGCGGCCCCTCGCCCTCCACGCAGTAGGCGATGCGGACGCCGTCCTCGGTCGTGCAGTAGCGGACCTCGCGCTCCATGCCGGTAATTATAGTCGTCATTCTACGTGCCATTCCTGACACCCCCCTGTCACTCCCCCACGCTATGCTTCACCTATGACCCTATCCGTTTGTGGCGTTTCCCTAATCCGTTGTGGGACCAACACCCGACCGGCGAGAAAATCAAGACGACAATCAGGACCAAATCAATCAAGAATTTCGCCCGCTGCGCTATCTGAAATCGCCGAAAAATCGCGCACTTCGAAAAAAACGATCAAGTGAAAGCCCCGCATCAATCAAGCCTCACCCCCGCTGATACAATGGACTCACCCATGACAACCACTCCCACCGAACACCCCTTCACGGTCGCCGCCGACTTCGCCCTCACCGGCGACCAGCCCCAGGCCGTCGAGAAGCTCGTCGCCGGACTCGAAGGCAAGCTCAAGCACCAGACCCTCCTCGGCGCCACCGGCTCCGGCAAGACCTTCACCATGGCCAACGTCATCGCCCAAAACGGCCGGCCCACGCTCGTCATCTCTCCCAACAAGACCCTCGCCGCCCAGCTCTACTCCGAGTTCCGGGACTTCTTCCCCCAGAACGGCGTCGAGTACTTCGTCTCCTACTACGACTACTACCAGCCCGAGGCCTACATCCCTCGCTCCGACACCTACATCGCCAAGGACGCCGACATCAACGAGGAGATCGACAAGCTCCGGCACGCCGCCACCCGCGCCCTCTTCGAGCGCCGCGACATCCTCATCGTCGCGTCCGTCTCCTGCATCTACGGCCTCGGCGAGCCCTCCGAGTACTACTCCTTCGTGATCAACTTCAAGAAGGGCGAGGTCACCAACCGCCAGCGTGCCCTCCGCCGCCTCGTCGACATGCAGTACGAGCGCAACGACAATAACCTCATCCGCGGCCGCTTCCGCATCCGCGGCGACTCCCTCACCATTCTCCCCGCCTACGACGAGCTCGCCGTCCGTGTCGACTTCTTCGGCGACGAAGTCGAGCGCATCCTCCAGCTCGACCCGCTGACCGGCGAGGTCCTCGCCGAGATGGACGAGATCGACGTCTTCCCCGCCAAGCACTTCGTGACCTCCACAGACAAGCTCGAAGCCGCCATCGAGGACATCGAGGCGGAGATGAACGAGCGTCACCAGATCCTCCTCGACCGCGGCAAGCTCCTCGAGGCCCAGCGCCTCGTCGAGCGCACCCGTTACGACATTGAGTGCCTCCGCGAGCAGGGCTACTGCTCCGGCATCGAGAACTACTCCCGCCACCTGGCCCGCCGAGACGCCGGCAGCACCCCCTGGACCCTAATGGACTACTTCCCGGACGACTTCCTGCTGATGATCGACGAGTCCCACCAGACGATCCCCCAGGTGCGCGGCATGTACCACGGCGACATCGCCCGCAAGCAGACGCTGGTGGACTACGGATTCCGCCTGCCATCTGCGCTCGACAACCGCCCGCTCTCCTTCCAGGAGTTCCTCTCGCACATCAACCAGGTGATCTACGTCTCAGCGACCCCCGGTCCCTGGGAGCGGGAGATGAGCGAGCAGGTCGCCGAGCAGATCATCCGGCCCACGGGCCTCCTGGACCCCGTCATCGAGGTCCGCCCCACGAAGGGCCAGGTGGATGACCTCCTCGGCGAGATCCGCGCCCGCTCTGAGCGCGGCGAGCGCGTGCTCGTCACGACGCTGACCAAGAAGATGGCCGAGGACCTGGCCGACTACCTCACGGAGATGGGCGTGAAGACGCACTACCTCCACTCCGAGATCCAGACGTTCGAGCGGGTGGAGATCCTCCGTGACCTCCGCCTGGGCGTGTACGACGTCGTGGTCGGCATCAACCTGCTGCGCGAAGGTCTCGATCTGCCCGAGGTCGGCCTTGTCGCGATCATGGACGCCGACAAGGAGGGCTTCCTGCGGTCGGAGTGGTCTCTGATCCAGACCGTCGGCCGCGCCGCGCGGAACGTGAACGGCATGGTGATCATGTACGCCGACGTGATGACCGCCTCCATGCGCCGCGCCATCGAGGAGACCGAGCGCCGCCGCCGCATCCAGGAGTCATACAACGTTGAGCACGGCATCGAGCCGGAGGGCATCCGCAAGGCCATCCGGGACATCACCGACCGCGTCAAGCAGGTCGCCGAAGCGAAGCCGGACTACGTCCCCGGCTCGATCCCCAAGGACGAGATCGCCCGGCTGGTCAAAGAGCTGGAGAAGCAGATGAAGGACGCCGCCCACAACCTGGAGTTCGAGAAAGCCGCCCTCCTGCGCGACCGCGTCGTCGAGCTCCGGCGCGAGCTCGTGGGCGACGAAGAGGGCCTGAACATCATCTCCGCCATGCGCCGCACCAACGTCTCCTACGGCCGCGGCCGTAGGAGACGCTAGGCCGCTCCATGTACCGGGTCCGCGCCGCGACGCGCGACGACCTCCCAGGCGTTCTGGATGTCGATGCGGCAGTTGTTGGTGACCGTCACGACGAGGGCGTCATCGGCCCTGCTATCGAAGGCGGTCGCGTGCTTGTCGCGGAGGAACAGAGTGTGGTGCTGGCCTACCTGCGGTGGGACTTCTTCTGGGACACGATTCCACTGTGCTTCACAGTGCGCGTTCGGCCGGAGCATCAGCGCCGCGGCATCGGGCGCGCACTCTACGGTCTCGCCGAGGAAGACTTCCGTCGCCGGGGCCTGGCGTTCTGGCTCAGCTCGACGGAGGAGGCCAACAAGCGCTCGCTGCTTTTCCACGATTCGCTTGGCTTCCGGCGCATCGGCACGTTGTTCGGCCTGGGCCAGGACGTGGGCGAGATCTTTCTCAGGAAAGACCTCGGCTAGCGCCCCCAAATGAACAGGCTCCCCGGCCTTGTAGCCTGGGGAGCCCGATGTTTCTGTTTTGGTCCCGCGTTCGGCAGTTGGCTCCTCGGGCGCTTTAGGCGCCTATGGGCTCTTTGGCCTCTTTGCAGCTAGCCGCTTCGCGGTGTCGCCCTTCCCCTGCGAAACCTACGCAGAGGACCTTCCGAGGTCAACTTGGAGTCTTCCGTGTATCGCATGAAGTCTCATACACCTTAACCTCCAGTCCTCTAAGATCACCTCCAACATAGCACAGCCGCATATGTTGTCAAGCGGCCTCGCGTGTCAAATAGAAAAGTCCGAACGGGCTATTCGAAGCGGTCTCGTTCGCTCTCATCGAACCGCTCAACATCCCCGTCCGCGATCAGCACCAGGCGCGAGTGACCAGCCTCTGCCGGTCCGACGATCCCCTCTTCCTCGAGCAGATCGATGAGGCGCGCAGCCCGCGGGTATCCAACGTGCAGCCGCCGCTGCAGCAGCGACGTCGAGATGCGCGAGTGCTGGACTGCCAGGTCGCGCGCGGCTTCGAACAGCGGGTCTTCCTCGCTGGCCTTGTCATGCTCCTGGCCCTCGGCCTCTTCCAGCAGGTGGTCCAGGTTGTCGGGCACCAAGTGGCGGAAGCGGTCGTTGTCCCACCAGCCCACGACTTTTTCGATGTCCGCGTCCGACACATACGAGCCCTGGATACGCTTCGGCTTGGATGCGTCCGTCGGCATGAAGAGCATGTCGCCGCGCCCCAGGAGCTTCTCTGCGCCCGCGCCGTCGATGATCGTGCGGGAGTCCACCTGCGATGACACAGCAAAGGCGATTCGAGTGGGAAAGTTCGCTTTGATCAGCCCCGTGATCACGTCCACGGAAGGCCGCTGTGTGGCCACGACCAGGTGGATGCCCGTAGCGCGCGCCAGCTGCGCCAGCCTGCAGATCTGCCGCTCCACCTCGTAAGGCGCGGCCATCATAAGGTCCGCCAGCTCGTCGATGATCACCACCCAGTACGCAAGCTTGTGCGATGCCCGCGGGCTCTTGTTATAGGCCTCGATGTTGCGGACACCCACCTCGGCGAATCGCCGGTAGCGGCTGTCCATCTCGTGGATGATCGCCTGGAGGGTGCCAACTACCTCCTCCGGGTCTGTGATGATCTTGGAGAACGCCAGGTGCGGGATGTGGGCGAACATCGTCATCTCCACCCGCTTCGGGTCGACGAGCACCAGCCGCAGGTCTTCCGGCGTGTTGTGCACCAGCAGCGAGGCGATGATGGAGTTGATGCAAACGCTCTTGCCGCTGCCCGTGGCGCCGGCGATGAGCAGGTGCGGCATCTTCGCCAGGTCCGCGGCGATCGGCTCGCCGGAGACGCCCTTGCCCAGCGCGATAGCCAGCTTCGTCCGCAGGTTTGCCTTCTGGAAGGCCGTGCTCTCCATCACGCTGCGGATGGCGACCAGCGATGTCGTGGTGTTGGGCACCTCAATGCCGACGATCGGCTTTCCGGGCACCGGCGCCTCGATCCGAATCGTCGGCGCCGCCAGGGCGAGAGCGAGGTCGTTTGATAGCGCCGTAATCTTGTTGACACGGACGCGCGTCCGCGAGACCACCTCCGTGCGCATCGCCGGCCGGCCGTTCGCGTCGAACACCTGCTTGCCACGCTCATCCCGCACTGGAACCGCCCGGGTCTTTGTCTCCCACCCGGGTTCAACCCCGAACTGGGTCACGGTGGGGCCCTGGCTGATGGAGACGACGCGCGCATCGACTCCGAAAGACGCCAGCGTCTCGATGATTAGCTGTGACCGCGCCTCGTTGTCCACCGGGCGGATCTCTATCTCCGCCGCTTCGGCCAGCAGGTCGTACGGCGGGAGCTCCCAGCCATGGCCGGCTGGACGGCCCATCGGCAGCTCGCGCTGGTACGGCCGGTGCTCGTCTACGGGATCGCTCGTCATGAATATCGGTTCGCCGTCCTCGGGCGATGCTTGCTCGGGCGGAGCCGCCTCCTCTTCTGGCTCGGGCAGCGGCGGCGTCTCGGCCCACTCCTCGTCCCATTGCGGGACGTAGGGCTCGGCCAGGAGTTTGTCGTTCCCCTCTTCCGACTTTGGAACGAGGCTCGAGAAGAAAGCTCTGGTCGCTTCGAAGATGTTCTGCGGGAGGTGGAGCGACTCCGTGAACCGCCCGGCCGCACAGGCTACCTGCCATGCGCCACGCGCTCCCTGCGGCCACACCATCCCGAGGCCACCCAACCCGGTCGCCAGCCA